>Ga0207655_1000338_pt1 | contig 68161 bp, 50 predicted proteins | sample KBSM44metaG_FD_184398 | JGI IMG/M metagenome (GOLD analysis project Ga0207655, IMG submission 184398) | Miscanthus rhizosphere microbial communities from Kellogg Biological Station, Michigan, USA - KBS M4-4 metaG (SPAdes) (version 2) | ecosystem: Host-associated > Plants > Roots > Rhizosphere >...
TCGAGGCTGTTTTCCAGGCGTTGCTTGATCGGTTGGCTCATGCTGCGGCTCCAGGGGTAAGGCTTGGGAAGAAAATGAATGTTTTCTGTCATCAAGTCAACATTTGACAGATTGCTGTCACATGCAGGAAAGTTTTTGTCGTTGCAACGCTGTAGCCAATCCAAAACAACAAGGAGCTTCAGATGTCCGCACCCTCCACCAGCACCATTGTGCGCGTGCCCTTTTCCGAGCTGCAGGGCCTGCTGCAGGCCATCTTCCAGCGCCATGGTTGCAGCGAGGCCGTGGCTCGGGTGCTGGCCCACAACTGCGCCAGCGCCCAGCGTGATGGCGCTCATAGCCATGGGGTGTTCCGCATGCCCGGTTATGTTTCGACCTTGGCCAGCGGTTGGGTCGATGGCCAGGCCACACCCAAGGTCAGCGACGTGGCTGCTGGTTATGTGCGTGTCGATGCCGCGGGTGGTTTTGCCCAGCCGGCACTGGCGGCGGCCCGAGAACTGTTGGTGGCCAAGGCGCGCAACGCCGGCATCGCCGTGCTGGCAATCCACAACTCGCACCACTTCGCTGCGCTGTGGCCGGATGTAGAGCCGTTCGCCGAAGAGGGCCTGGTTGCCCTCAGCGTGGTCAACAGCATGACCTGCGTGGTGCCACATGGCGCGCGCAAGCCACTGTTCGGCACCAACCCCATCGCTTTTGCCGCGCCTTGCGCCGAACATGACCCGATCGTCTTCGACATGGCCACCAGCGCCATGGCCCATGGCGACGTGCAGATTGCTGCGCGGGCTGGCCAGCAGCTACCTGAAGGCATGGGCGTGGATGCCAATGGCGAACCGACCACCGAGCCCAAGGCGATTCTGGAAGGCGGCGCTTTGCTGCCGTTTGGCGGGCACAAGGGCTCGGCGCTTTCGATGATGGTCGAGTTGCTGGCGGCGGCGTTGACCGGCGGGCACTTCTCCTGGGAGTTCGACTGGTCGGGGCACCCGGGGGCGAAGACGCCGTGGACCGGGCAACTGATCATCCTCATCGACCCCAGCAAGGCCGAAGGCGAGCGGTTTGCCCAGCGCAGCCGTGAACTGGTGGAGCAGATGCAGGCCGTAGGGCTGACGCGCATGCCGGGCGAGCGGCGTTACCGCGAGCGGGAGGTGGCCGAGGAGGAAGGGGTGGCGGTGACCGAGCAGGAGTTGCAGGGCCTGAAAGAGCTGCTTGGCTGACCCCTGCACCGTCGGGCCATGCAATGTTGCATAGACAACCTTGCACAATAGTGGATGTTCCTGAGCCTGCACTCCGGGTATGCTCAGGTCTGCCTTTTCGAACTGTCCTGATCCAAGGAGCTGCACGCTGTGTTCAAACATGTCGATGCCTATGCCGGCGACCCGATCCTCTCGTTGATGGAAACCTTCAAGGCCGACCCGCGCGCCGACAAGGTCAACCTGAGTATTGGCCTGTACTACGATGAGGCCGGCGTGGTGCCGCAACTGGCGGCTGTGGATGCGGTGGAAAAACGCATGGCCGGCCAGGACCACGAAGCCTCCCTGTACCTGCCGATGGAAGGCCTGGCCAGCTACCGCCAGGCGATCCAGGCGCTGCTGTTCGGTGCTGATCACCCCGCCGTGACGGGCGGTCGCGTGGCTACCGTGCAGACCGTGGGCGGCTCCGGTGCCCTTAAAGTTGGTGCCGACTTCCTCAAGCGCTACTTCCCGCAGTCCGAAGTCTGGGTCAGCAACCCGACCTGGGACAACCACCGCGCCATCTTCGAAGGCGCAGGCTTCAAGGTGCACTCCTACCCGTACTTCGACCAGGCCACCCGTGGCGTGGACTTCGACGGCATGCTGGCCACCCTGCAGACCCTGCCGGCCAACAGCGTGGTCCTGCTGCACCCGTGCTGCCACAACCCTACCGGCGCCGACCTGGAACAGCACCAGTGGCAGCAAGTGGTCGAAGTGGTCAAGGCGCGCCAGCTGATCCCGTTCCTCGACATCGCCTACCAAGGCTTCGCCGAAGGCCTGGTGGAAGACGCCTACGCCATCCGCGAAATGGCCCGTGCCGGCGTGCCGTGCCTGGTCAGCAACTCGTTCTCGAAAATCTTCTCGCTGTACGGCGAGCGGGTAGGCGGCCTGTCGGTGGTGTGCGATGACGACGCCACTGCCCAGAGCGTACTTGGCCAGTTGAAGGCCACCGTGCGCCGCAACTACTCCAGCCCGCCCAACTTCGGCGCCCAGCTGGTGGCTGGCGTGCTCAGCGATGCAGGCCTGAATGCCCAGTGGGCCGAAGAAGTCGAAGTGATGCGCAAGCGGATCCTCGACATGCGCCAGGCGCTGGTCGATGCCCTGGCCGTGCTGCTGCCAGGCCAGGACTTCCAGTTCTTCCTGCGCCAGCGCGGCATGTTCAGCTACACCGGCTTCAGCGTCGAGCAGGTGCGTCGCCTGCGTGACGAGTTCGGTGTGTACCTGATCGACAGCGGCCGCGTGTGCATGTCCGGCCTGCGCCCGGCCAACCTGCAGCGGGTTGCCGAAGCGTTCGCCGCCGTTCAGAAGTAATCCTCCAGGGGCCCAGCGCGGCCCCTGCATTCGCAGCTTCGCAGCGAGTAATGCCAGGGCCGCTTTGCGGCCCTTTCGCGGCGCAACGCCGCCCCCACAGGTCATTGCTGCAACCCGCGTTTTCAGCCAGCTGCACCTCACTTGTAAAGACAAGTGCAACCGCCCCTCGGAAAAGGGCTTCGCAAGTGCAACCTTTCCGTGCACAATCGCGCCCCTCTTTTCCGGTTGAGTTGGGCGAAGGCACTGTTTCGCCATTCTCAGCCTGTTGCAGTCTTGCGAGTGGAGCTTCACCCGGAATGAATGAGCAGGCCCCAAGCGTTGAACAACGCTTTGCAGAATCGACCCCCGCCACCCTTGGCAGCTGGGCGCGTCACGACACCACCTGGATGCTGGGCCTGTTCGGCACAGCCATTGGCGCCGGAACCCTGTTCCTGCCGATCAACGCCGGCCTTGGCGGCTTCTGGCCGCTGCTGATCCTGGCCATCCTGGCCTTCCCGATGACGTACTTTGCCCACCGTGGGTTGACCCGATTCGTCCTGTCGGGGCGCAACGGTGGCGACATTACCGAAGTGGTCAAGGAGCACTTCGGCAGCACCGCCGGTGCCTCGATCACCGTGCTGTACTTCTTCGCCATCTTCCCCATCCTGCTTATCTATAGCGTGGCGCTGACCAACACCGTGTCCAGCTTCATGGAGCACCAGTTGCACATGCAGCCGCCGCCGCGGGCCATCCTGTCGTTCGTGCTGATCCTCGGCCTGCTGGCCATCGTGCGCTGTGGCGAGCAGGCCACGGTCAAGGTCATGAGCCTGCTGGTGTACCCGTTCATCGTCGCCCTGGCGTTGCTGGGCCTGTACCTGGTGCCGCACTGGACGGGTGGCATCCTCGACAGCGCTACCCAGGTGCCACCGGCCTCGGCCTTCCTGCACACCCTGTGGCTGGCCATTCCGGTGATGGTGTTCTCGTTCAACCACTCGCCGATCATCTCGGCCTTTGCCGTTGACCAGAAGCGCCGCTACGGCGAGCACGCCGATGAGCGCAGCGGCCAGATCCTGCGTCGTGCCCACCTGCTGATGGTGGTGATGGTGCTGTTCTTCGTGTTCAGCTGCGTGCTCACCCTGAGCAGCGCCCAGCTGGCCGAAGCCAAGGCACAGAACCTGTCGATCCTGTCGTACCTGGCCAACCATTTCAGCAACCCGACCATCGCGTTCGCTGCGCCGTTGATCGCCTTCGTGGCCATTGCCAAGTCGTTCCTGGGCCATTACATCGGTGCCAGCGAAGGCCTGAAGGGCATCATCGCCAAGACCGGCGCGCGCCCGGGTGCCAAAACCCTGGACCGCGTAGTTGCCGCGCTGATGCTGGTGGTGTGCTGGATCGTCGCCACCCTCAACCCGAGCATCCTGCGCATGATCGAATCGCTCGGCGGTCCGATCCTTGCGGTGCTGCTGTTCCTGATGCCGATGTACGCCATCCGCCGTGTACCGTCGATGCGCAAGTACAGCGGTGCAGCCTCCAACGTATTCGTTGTGGTGGTCGGCCTGGTTGCGTTGACCTCGGTGGTGTACGGCCTGCTCGGCTGATTCGCTGCCAGAAATAAAGAATGCCCGGGGCGCTTGTCGCAACCTGGGCATTTTTTTGTCCACAAGAATTGTCCGGCAATAGAACAATTTCACCTACCCCCATAGGCACCCGGCCGCCTTCATGCTTAACTCAGTGTCCTTTTCAAACCCCGTATAAGGATTTCGTCATGGCTCAAGTGACTCTCAAAGGCAACCCGGTTCAGGTCAAAGGCGAACTGCCGAAAGTCGGCGCCCAGGCTCCGGCCTTCTCCCTGGTCGGTGAAGGCCTGGCTGACAAGTCGCTGAAGGACTACGCCGGCAAGCGCAAGGTGCTGAACATCTTCCCGAGCGTCGACACCCCAACCTGCGCCACCTCCGTGCGCAAGTTCAACGCCCAGGCCAATGATGTAACCAACACCGTGGTACTGTGCATTTCCGCCGACCTGCCGTTCGCCCAGGCCCGCTTCTGCGGCGCAGAAGGCCTGGAAAACGTGAAGAACCTGTCGACCCTGCGTGGCCGCGAGTTCCTCGAGAACTACGGCGTCGCCATCGCCGACGGCCCACTGGCCGGCCTGGCCGCCCGCGCCGTGGTGGTGCTGGACGAGAGCGACAAGGTGCTGCACAGCGAGCTGGTTGGTGAAATTGCCGACGAGCCGAACTACGATGCAGCGCTGGCTGTACTGAAGTAAAGGTTGTGGGGTAGGGCGGGCATCTGCAGCCCACCGTCGCCCCAAGCAACACCCTGTAACGGCCCGGAACGCGTTCCGGGCCGTTTTCATTTAAAATTCCGCGTCTTGGCAACGTCAGGCAAAGGTAAACCTCTGGTAAAGGCCCTTTGCTAAAACGATGGCAGTGCTTATCGTTCACCCTCCCGAAGTCGTCATTCCGAACAAGGTTCGTTCAACCCATGCAAGCGTCCAATTCCCGTTCCCCTCGTCGCTGGCTCGTCGGCCTGCTGATCCTGCTGCTGGTGGCTGCACTGGCCTGGTGGCTTTGGCCTGCAGCAACGCCCGCGCACAAAGAAGCCAGCGGCGGCGGGCGCGGCGGCAAGGGCATGGGCATGATGGGTGGCCGGCCAGGCTTCGGCGGCTCCAGCGACCCGGTGCCGGTGCGCGTCGAACCGGTACGGGTGGGTGATTTTCCGCTGTACTACAAGGCCCTGGGCACCGTCACTGCGACCAACACAGTGAACGTCCGCAGCCGGGTGGCAGGCGAACTGGTGAAAATCCACTTCAAGGAAGGCCAGCAGGTCAAGGCCGGCGACTTGCTCGCCGAAATCGACCCGCGCTCGTACCGCATCGCCCTGCAGCAGGCCGAAGGCACCCTGGCGCAGAACCAGGCACAGTTGAAGAACGCCCAGGTCGACCTGGCCCGCTATAAAGGCCTGTACGCCGAAGACAGTATCGCCAAGCAAACCCTCGACACCGCCGAAGCACAAGTGGCGCAGTTCCAGGGGCTGGTCAAGACCAATCAGGCACAGGTCAACGATGCTCGCCTGAACCTCGACTTCACTCAAATTCGTTCGCCAATCAACGGCCGTGTAGGCCTGCGTCAACTCGACCTGGGCAACCTGGTGGCGGCCAACGACGCCACCGCACTGGTGGTGATCACCCAGACCGAGCCGATCAGCGTCGCCTTCACCCTGCCGGAAACCGAGCTGAGCACCGTGCTGGAGCGCTACCGCAGTGGCGCGAGCCTGCCGGTCGAGGCCTGGGACCGCAGTGACAGCAAGCTGCAGTCCACAGGTGTGCTGGGCAGCATCGACAACCAGATCGACACCACCACCGGCACCCTGAAGTTCAAGGGCCGCTTCGAGAACAAGGACCTGGCCCTGTTCCCCAACCAGTTCGTCAACGTGCGCCTGCTGGCCGACACACTCAAGCAGGTGGTCATGGCCCCGGCTGCGGCCATCCAGTTTGGCAACGACGGCACCTTTGCCTATGTGGTCAACGCCGAAAGCACCGTGAACGTGCGCAAGCTCAAGGTTGGCGCCAGCGACGGCGAGAACAGCGTCATTCTCGAAGGCCTCAAGGCGGGCGACCGCCTGGTGCTTGAAGGCACTGACCGCCTGCGCGAAGGCACCAAGGTGGAAGTGGTAGAAGACAGCTCGCAGGTGCCGACCACGCCCGGCCAGCACCTGCAAGGCCAGGAAGCCAAGGGCTCGGCGCACACAGGTGAAGCACAGCCCGGTAACGCAGCAGGCAAGGCGGGCGCATGAACCTCTCGCGTCTGTTCATCCTGCGGCCGGTCGCCACCACGCTGAGCATGCTGGCCATTGTCCTGGCCGGCCTGATCGCCTACAAGCTGCTGCCGGTGTCCGCATTGCCGCAGGTGGACTACCCGACCATCCGCGTGATGACCCTGTACCCTGGCGCCAGCCCGCAGGTCATGACCAGCGCCGTCACCGCGCCACTGGAGCGCCAGTTCGGCCAGATGCCGGGCCTGGAGCAGATGGCCTCGACCAGCTCCGGTGGCGCGTCGGTGCTGACCCTGCGCTTCAACCTCGACATGAACATGGACGTTGCCGAGCAACAGGTGCAGGCCGCGATCAACGCCGCCAGCAACCTGCTGCCCAGCGACTTGCCGGCACCGCCGGTGTACAACAAGGTCAACCCGGCCGACACCCCGGTGCTGACCTTGGCCATCTCCAGCAAGACCATGCCGCTGCCCAAGCTCAACGACCTGGTCGATACCCGCGTGGCGCAAAAGCTCGCGCAGATCAGCGGCGTGGGCATGGTCAGTATTGCCGGCGGCCAGCGCCAGGCGGTGCGGATCAAGGTCAACGTCGACGCTCTGGCGGCCAACGGCCTGAACCTGGACGACGTGCGTACCCTGATCGGCGCTTCCAACGTCAACCAGCCCAAAGGCAACTTCGACGGCCCGACACGGGTGTCGATGCTCGATGCCAACGACCAACTGCGTTCCCCCGAGGAATACGCCAACCTGATTCTGGCCTACAACAATGGCGCTCCGCTGCGCCTGAAAGACGTAGCCGAAATCGTCGACGGCGCCGAAAACGAACGCCTGGCCGCCTGGGCCAACGAAAACCACGCGGTGCTGCTGAACATCCAGCGTCAGCCGGGCGCCAACGTGATCGAAGTGGTCGACCGCATCAAGGACCTGCTGCCGTCGATCACCGACAACCTGCCGGCTGGCCTCGATGTCTCGGTGCTGACCGACCGCACCCAGACCATCCGCGCCGCGGTCAAGGACGTGCAACACGAACTGCTGATCGCCATCGTGCTGGTGGTGATGGTCACCTTCGTCTTCCTGCGCCGCTTCAGCGCCACCCTCATTCCATCGATTGCCGTGCCACTGTCGCTGATTGGCACCTTCGGGGTGATGTACCTGGCCGGTTTCTCGGTCAACAACCTGACGCTGATGGCCCTGACCATTGCCACAGGCTTCGTGGTCGATGATGCCATCGTCATGCTGGAGAACATCTCCCGGCACATCGAAGAGGGCGAGACCCCCATGCAGGCGGCGCTCAAGGGCGCCCGGCAGATCGGCTTCACCCTGATTTCGCTGACCTTCTCGCTGATCGCCGTACTGATCCCGCTGCTGTTCATGGCTGACGTGGTCGGCCGCTTGTTCCGCGAGTTCGCCATCACCCTGGCGGTGGCCATCCTGATTTCCCTGGTGGTGTCGCTGACCCTGACGCCGATGATGTGCGCGCGCCTGCTCAAGCGTGAGCCCAAGGAAGAGGAACAAAGCCGTTTCTACCGCGCCAGCGGTGCCTGGATCGACTGGCTGATCAAGCACTACGGCAGTGCCCTGCAGTGGGTGCTGAAGCACCAACCGCTGACGCTGCTGGTGGCAGTGGCCAGCCTGGCGCTGACGGTATTCTTGTACATGGTGGTGCCCAAAGGCTTCTTCCCGGTGCAGGACACCGGGGTGATCCAGGGTATCTCCGAAGCGCCGCAGTCCACCTCGTTCGCCGCCATGAGCGAGCGCCAGCAGGCGCTGAGCAAGGTGATCCTGCAAGACCCTGCGGTGCAAAGCCTGTCGTCCTACATCGGTGTCGACGGCGACAACGCCACGCTCAACAGCGGCCGCCTGCTGATCAACCTCAAGCCCCACGGCGAGCGCGATGTCACCGCCAGCCAAGTGATCAGCCGCCTGCAGCCGCAAGTCGACCGGCTGGTGGGCATCCGTCTGTTCATGCAGCCGGTACAGGACCTGAGCATCGAGGACCGGGTCAGCCGTACCCAGTACCAGTTCAGTCTGTCGTCGCCGGACGCCGACCTGCTGGCGCAGTGGAGCGGCAAGCTGGTGCAGGCGCTGCAGCAGCGCCCGGAACTGGCCGACGTGGCCAGCGATCTGCAGGACAAGGGCCTGCAGGTGTACCTGGTGATCGACCGTGACATGGCCAGCCGCCTGGGCATTACCGTGTCACAAATCACCAACGCCCTGTACGACGCCTTCGGCCAGCGGCAGATCTCCACCATCTACACCCAGGCCAGCCAGTACCGCGTGGTGCTGCAGTCGCAGGATGCCGCCGTGATTGGCCCGCAGGCGCTGGAGTCAATCCACGTCAAGGCCACCGATGGCGGCCAGGTGCGCCTGTCGGCGCTGGCGCGCATCGAGCAGCGTCAGGCGCAGTTGGCCATTTCCCACATCGGCCAGTTCCCGGCGGTGACCCTGTCGTTCAACCTGGGCCACGGTGCATCGCTGGGCGAGGCGGTGCAGGTGATCGAGCAGGTGCAGAAGGACATCGGCATGCCGCTGGGCGTGCAAACCCGCTTCCAGGGCGCGGCCGAGGCTTTCCAGGCATCGCTGTCGAGTACCTTGCTGCTGATTCTGGCAGCGGTGGTGACCATGTACATCGTGCTGGGCGTGCTGTACGAGAGCTACATCCACCCGGTGACCATCCTCTCGACCTTGCCATCGGCAGCGGTGGGGGCCTTGCTGGCCTTGCTCATCAGCGGCAACGACCTGGGCATGATTGCCATCATCGGTATCATCCTGCTGATCGGCATCGTCAAGAAGAACGCGATCATGATGATCGACTTCGCCCTGGAGGCCGAGCGCCACCAGGGCATGAGCCCGCGCGATGCCATCTACCAGGCGGCGCTGCTGCGCTTCCGGCCGATCCTGATGACCACCCTGGCCGCGCTGTTCGGTGCGGTGCCGCTGATGCTCGCCACCGGTTCGGGCGCCGAGCTGCGCCAGCCGCTGGGCCTGGTGATGGTCGGCGGGCTGCTGGTCAGCCAGGTGCTGACGCTGTTCACCACCCCGGTCATCTACCTGTACTTCGACCGCCTGGCCCGCCGCTGGCGCCCGGCCACTGACGTGAAGCAGGCCGAGGCATGAACCTGTCTGGTCCGTTCATCCGTCGCCCGGTGGCGACCATGCTGTTGAGCCTGGCGATCATGCTGCTGGGTGGGGTCAGCTTTGGCTTGCTGCCGGTGGCGCCGCTGCCGCAAATGGACTTCCCGGTAATCGTGGTGTCGGCCAACCTGTCCGGCGCCAGCCCCGAGGTCATGGCCTCCACCGTGGCCACGCCGCTGGAGCGCAAGCTGGGGAGTATCGCTGGCGTCACCACACTCACCAGCAGCTCCAACCAAGGCTCCACCCGGGTGGTGATCGGCTTCGAGATGGGCCGCGACATCGACGGCGCGGCACGTGAGGTGCAGGCAGCGATCAACGCCACCCGCAACCTGCTGCCCAGCGGCATGCGCAGCATGCCCACCTACAAGAAGATCAACCCGTCACAAGCGCCGATCATGGTGCTGTCGCTGACCTCGGATGTGCTGCAGAAGGGCCAGCTGTACGACCTGGCCGACACCATCCTGTCGCAGAGCCTGGCCCAGGTGTCGGGGGTAGGGGAGGTGCAGATTGGTGGCAGTTCGTTGCCGGCCGTGCGCATTGCCGTCGAGCCGCAATTGCTCAACCAGTACAACCTGTCGCTGGACGAGGTGCGCACGGCGGTGTCCAACGCCAACCAGCGCCGGCCCATGGGCTTTGTCGAGGACGCCGAACGCAACTGGCAGGTGCGCGCCAACGACCAGCTGGAAAGCGCCAAGGACTACGAGCCGGTGGTGATCCGACAGCAGAACGGCACCATCCTGCGGCTGTCCGACGTGGCGACCATCACCGACGGCGTCGAGAACCGCTACAACAGTGGCTTCTTCAATGACCAGGCAGCGGTGCTGCTGGTGGTCAACCGTCAGACCGGCGCCAACATCATCGAAACGGTCGACCAGATCAAGGCGCAGTTGCCGGCCTTGCAGTCGTTGCTGCCCGCCAGCGTGCAACTGAACGTGGCCATGGATCGCTCGCCGGTGATCAAGGCCACGCTGAAAGAGGCCGAGCACACCTTGCTGATCGCCGTGGTGCTGGTGATCCTGGTGGTCTACTTGTTCCTCGGCAGCCTGCGCGCCTCGCTGATCCCCAGCCTGGCGGTGCCGGTATCGCTGGTGGGCACGTTCGCGGTCATGTACCTGTGCGGCTTCTCGCTCAATAACCTGTCGCTGATGGCGCTGATCCTCGCCACCGGGCTGGTTGTGGACGACGCCATCGTGGTGCTGGAGAACATTTCCAGGCACATCGAGGACGGCCAGCCGCCGATGAAGGCGGCCTTCCTGGGCGCCAAGGAAGTGGGCTTCACCTTGCTGTCGATGAACGTGTCGCTGGTGGCGGTGTTTGTCTCCATCCTGTTCATGGGGGGCATTGTGCGCAACCTGTTCCAGGAGTTTTCCATTACCCTGGCGGCGGCGATCATCGTCTCGCTGGTGGTGTCGTTGACCCTCACACCGATGCTTTGCGCTCGTTGGCTCAAGCCGCACCAGGCCGAGCAGACCCGCCTGCAGCGGTGGAGTGACAAGCTGCATCAACGCATGGTCAATGCCTATGACCGCAGCCTGGGCTGGGCCATTCGCCACAAGCGCCTGACCCTGCTCAGCCTGCTGGCCACCATCGGCATCAACATCGCCCTGTACGTGGTGGTGCCCAAGACGCTGATGCCGCAGCAGGACACCGGCCAACTGATGGGCTTTATCCGCGGCGACGATGGTCTGTCGTTCAGCGTGATGCAGCCGAAGATGGAAATCTACCGTCGCGCCTTGCTTGCCGACCCGGCCGTGCAGAGCGTTGCCGGTTTCATCGGTGGCAACAGCGGCACCAACAACGCCATGGTGCTGGTGCGCCTGAAACCGATCAGCGAGCGCAAGATCGATGCGCAGAAGGTGATCGAGCGCCTGCGCAAGGAAATGCCCAAAGTGCCCGGAGGGCGTCTGTTCCTGATGGCCGACCAGGACTTGCAACTGGGGGGCGGGGGGCGTGATCAGACCTCGTCGCAGTACCTGTATACCCTGCAAAGCGGTGACCTGGCGGCATTGCGCCAGTGGTTCCCCAAGGTGGTCGCGGCGCTGCGTGCGCTACCGGAACTGACCGCCATCGACGCCCGCGATGGTGCCGGTACCCAACAGGTGACGCTGGTGGTCGACCGTGACCAGGCCAAGCGCCTGGGCATCGACATGGACATGGTCACCACGGTACTGAACAACGCTTACAGCCAGCGGCAGATCTCCACTATCTACGACAGCCTCAACCAGTACCAGGTGGTGCTGGAGATCAACCCGAAATACGCCTGGGACCCAAGCACCCTCGAACAAGTACAGGTGATTACCGCCGACGGTGCTCGCGTGCCGTTGTCGACCATCGCCCGTTACGAAAACAGCCTGGCCAACGACCGGGTCAGCCACGAAGGCCAGTTCGCCTCGGAAGACATCGCCTTCGACGTCGCCGAGGGCTACAGCCCCGACCAGGCCATGGCGGCGCTGGAGCGCGCGGTGGCCAAGCTGGGCTTGCCCGAGGAGGTGATTGCCAAGCTCGGCGGCACTGCCGATGCCTTTGCCAAGACCCAACAGGGGCAGCCCTTCATGATCCTTGGCGCACTGCTGCTGGTGTACCTGGTGCTGGGCATTCTTTATGAGAGCTACATCCACCCGCTGACCATTCTCTCGACACTGCCTTCGGCCGGCGTCGGGGCCTTGCTGGCGTTGTACGTCACCGGCGGCGAGTTCAGCCTGATCTCGCTGCTGGGGCTGTTCCTGCTGATTGGCGTGGTGAAGAAGAACGCCATTCTGATGATCGACCTGGCTTTGCAACTGGAGCGCCACCAGGGCCTGTCGCCGGAAGAGTCGATCCGCCGGGCCTGCCTGCTGCGCCTGCGGCCGATCCTGATGACCACCCTGGCAGCCATCCTCGGCGCCTTGCCGTTGCTGTTGAGCCACGCCGAAGGCGCAGAAATGCGCCAGCCGCTGGGCCTGACCATCATCGGCGGCCTGGTGTTCAGCCAGATTCTCACCCTTTATACAACGCCGGTTGTCTACCTGTACCTGGACCGCCTGCGCCACCGTTTCAACCGTTGGCGCGGCGTGCGCACCGACGCCGCCCTGGAAACCCCGCTATGACTTTTGCCCAGACCCCACTTCACCGCGCCCTGCAAGCGCTGACCCGTGGGCGTGGCTCGCGCCTGCTCGGCGCCGGGCTGTGCGTGGCCTTGCTCAGTGCCTGCACACTGAGCCCGGACTACCACCGCCCCGAGCTGAACAGCTCGGCGGCGCAGTTCAAGCACGCCGAAGGCTGGACCCAGGCCTCGCCGTCCGATGCCATCGCCCGCGGCGCCTGGTGGGAAATCTACGGCGATGCCGGGCTCAATGCGCTGGTCGAGGAGCTTAACCGCAGCAACCAGACCGTGGCGCAATCAGAAGCCCAGTACCGTCAGGCCCAGGCGCTGGTGCGCAGCAGCCGTGCGGCGCTGTTCCCCAGCCTGGACCTGAGCGCCAGCAAAAACCGCTCGGCGCAGGGTACCGGCAGCTCCAGTTCGAGCCTTTCCAACAACAGCAGTGGCATTCGCAACACCTACAACGCGCAGTTGGGCGTGAGCTGGGAAATCGACCTGTGGGGCAAGCTGCGGGAAACCATGAATGCCAACGAGGCCAGTGCCGAAGCCAGCTTCGCCGACCTCGCTTCGATCCGCCTGAGCCAGCAATCGGAGCTGGTGCAGAATTACCTGCAATTGCGCGTTATAGACGAGCAGAAACGCTTGCTGGAAGCCACCGTGGCGGCCTACGAGCGCTCGCTGCGCATGAACGAGAACCAGTACCGTGCCGGTGTCGCTGGCCCTGATGCCGTGGCCCAGGCCCGCACCCAACTCAAAAGCACCCAGGCCGACCTGATCGACCTGATCTGGCAGCGCGCGCAGTTCGAGAACGCCATTGCCGTGCTGCTGGGCAAGGCTCCCGCCGACTTTGCCCTGGCCGACAGCAAGGCGATTCCGGCACTGCCGCAAATACCGGTTTCGCTGCCTTCGCAACTGCTGGAGCGGCGCCCGGATATCGCGGCGGCCGAACGTAATGTGATGGCGGCCAACGCCAACATTGGCGTGTCGCGGGCAGCGTACTTCCCGGACCTCAGCCTGAGCATGAGTGGCGGTTATTCCAGCAGCAGCTTCAGCAACTGGATCGAGCTGCCCAACCGCTATTGGTCGGTAGGCCCGCAGTTGGCGCTGACTCTGTTCGACGCTGGCAAACGCAGCGCCGAGGTCGACCGCACGGTGGCAGTGTATGACCAGACCGTTGCGCAGTATCGCCAGACGGTGCTGGACGGCTTCAAGGAAGTGGAAAACCTGCTGGTGCAGTTGAAGGTGTATGGCGATGAAGCCGTGGTGCGCCAGGAAGCGCTGGATGCCGCCCGCGAGTCGCTGCGCCTGACCGAGAACCAGTACCGCGCCGGGCTGATCGGCTACCTGGATGTGGTCAACGTGCAGACCACGGCGCTGAGCAACGAGCGCAGTGTGTTGAACCTGCTGCAAGGGCGCCTGGTGGCCAGCGTGCAACTGGTGGCCGCGCTGGGGGGCGGCTGGGATGCCGAGCAAGCCTTTGCCGAGCAGGACTGAAGCAATCGCACGCGTTTGTGGGCGCGGCCTTGTGTCGCGAAAGGGCCGCAAAGCGGCCCCAGATTATTCGCGTAACCATTAATATTGCTGGGGCTGCTTCGCAGCCCTTTCGCGACACAAGGCCGCTTCCACAAGGTACAGCGCATAGTTGTATCATCCAGGTATTGGATCCATTCCCATTCGCAAAAACCCCGTGCGTTTCGCTTAAGCTTGAGTACAATCGTCAGCTTTTGCCGGGCACCCTGTCCCGTCGCTGGAATTCCCCAATGTTGACCGGTAGCTACTCCTCTTCGCTGGTGTTGATTTCGCTGTGCGTGGCGATCCTGGCGTCCTATACCGCCCTCGATCTGACCGGCCGTATCGCCACGGCCAAGGGCCGAGCTGCCTACCTGTGGATGGGCGGCGGTGCGCTGGCCATGGGCATCGGCGTGTGGTCGATGCACTTCATTGGGATGCTAGCCTTCAGCTTGCCCATCGACCTGGGTTACGACCTTGCCCTGACCGCGTTCTCGCTGTTGATTGCCGTGCTGTCCTCGGGCTTTGCCTTGTGGTTGGTCAGCCAGCCGAGCCTGCCGGCGCTGCAACTGGGGCTTGGCGCGTTGATCATGGGCGCTGGCATCGCCTGCATGCATTACACCGGTATGGCCGCGCTGCGCATGCTGCCGGGTATCGATTACGACCCGACGTTGTTCGGCGCCTCGTTGCTGATTGCCGTGGGCGCCTCGGCGGCGGCGTTGTGGATCGCCTTCCGCCTGCGCAGGCACACCCCCTATGTGCGGCAGATTCGAGGCCTGGCGGCGGTGGTCATGGGCTTTGCCATCGTCGGCATGCATTACACCGGCATGGCGGCGGCGAATTTCCCCGAGGGCAGCTTCTGTGGTGCGCTGGGCGGCGGGCTGCAGGGTGAGGGCCTGGTCTACCTGGTACTGATCACCACCCTGGCGGTACTGGCTGTGGCTTTGTTGACCTCGGTGTTGGACGCACGCCTCGAAGCGCGTACGGCCGAGCTGGCCCGTTCGCTGACCTTGGCCAACCAAGAGCTCACCCAACTGGCCCTGCACGACACCCTCACCGATCTGCCCAACCGTACCTTGCTGGCCGACCGTATCGAGCAGGCCATCGCCAAGGTAGCGGAGCAGGGCGGTTGTTTTGCCCTGATGTTCATCGACCTGGACGGCTTCAAACCGGTCAACGATGCCTTTGGCCATCACATCGGCGACCTGCTGCTCAAGGCCGTGGCGGCGCGCCTGCGTGGCCACCTGCACAGCCAGGACACCCTGGCGCGAATTGGGGGTGACGAGTTCGTGCTGTTGGTGGAACTGCAGGAGCCGAATGATGCCATGGACGTGGCGGTCAAGCAGGTCAACCTGGTGTCACGGCCATTTCGCGTGGCCGAGCACGACCTGCAACTGTCGGCCAGCCTGGGCATCGTCCTGTACCCAGGCAACGGCCAGGACCAGCATGAGTTGCTGCGCAATGCCGACGCGGCCATGTACCACGCCAAGAGCGCCGGCAAGAACGGCTACAGCTTCTTCGATGTGTCGATGAACAGCAACGCCCGCCAGCAACTGCAGTTGCTGCAGGACTTGCGCCAGGCACTGGAACAGCGCCAGTTCCGCCTGCATTACCAGCCCAAGTTCGACGCCCAAGCCTGCCAGCCGATCGGCGCCGAGGCGTTGTTGCGCTGGGAGCACCCGCAGCATGGCCTGCTGCTGCCCGACCGTTTCATCGGCCTGGCGGAAAAGACCGGCCTGATCATTCCTATTGGTGAGTGGGTGTTGATAGAGGCCTGCCGGCAGATGCGCCAGTGGCTGGACCAGGGCCACAACGGCTGGCGCATGGCGGTGAACCTGTCGGCCATCCAGTTCTGCCACGCCGGGCTGGTAGAGAGCGTGGCACGCGCCCTGGAGCAGAATGGTCTGCCCGCCAACTGCCTGACCCTGGAAATCACTGAAACCACCGCCATGCACGACGCCGACGCCAGCCTGACCGTGTTGCAGCGCCTGTCCGACATGGGTGTGGACCTGTCCATCGATGACTTTGGCACCGGCTATTCCAGCCTGATGTACCTCAAGCGCCTGCCAGCCAACGAGCTGAAGATCGACCGCGGCTTCGTGCGCGACCTGGAGCAGGACAGTGACGATGCCGCGATCGTTTCGGCCATTGTCGCACTGGGCCAGGCGTTGGGCCTGCGTATCGTTGCCGAGGGGGTGGAGACCGACATGCAGCAGGACTTCCTGACCCGCTTGGGTTGCGATTCGCTGCAGGGTTACCTGCTGGGCCAGCCGGTGCCGGCCGAGCAGTTCATGGGCAAGTTGCGGGCGATGGGCGAGGAAAGTAACGCTGCGGGCTAGACCGCAGCGCGCAAGGTAACCGCGGGTATGAAGGCATCCATCTCCGCCTCGACGGCCTCGATGATGCGTTCTACATCGGCGGCAGCCATGATCGCCGCACAAGGGATGCCGGCAATTGCCAGCAGGGTTTCACCGCTGGCGCGGTCAAACAACCGCGCGACCATGCTGCGTGGCGCATCCATGCTGGCCTCGAAGCCCAGCGGGTGGAAATGCCAGCGCATCACCTGGCAGGCGTTGGGGAACGTCATCTTGTTCATGCCAGCCTCCTTGTCCATGCCTGGACGTGGTGAGCGGGTGGCCACTTCGATGCAGCCGCCGGGAAGGTAAACATAGCACCTGTCACGGGCGATTCTCGGCTGCAAATACGACAAATGCGCTAATGCATGACAGCGATCACATCCTTGTCGTGGGTTAGGATTGTTCGGTGACCGCGTGGCAAACGTTTTCCTGGCAGTGTGGCGGCCGGTTTTCCCGTTGAGTTGCAATGATTTCGCCACCGTTCAGCATCCAGGTTTCAGACGAGCGGTTCAACCCAGCAGCCCGGCGGCGATATTGATGGTGAACCCCAAAATGGCCGTATTGAACACGAACCCCACCAATGAATGCGCCAGCACCACCCGGCGTAATCCTCGCCCTGCGACGCCCACGTCAGACGTTTGCACCGCCACGCTGATGGTGAACGAGAAGTAATGAAAGTCCCAGTAATCCGGGTTGCGCTCGCCATCAGCGAAGCGCAGTGGCGGTTCGTGGTTTTGCCCGGTGTAGAACAGCCGCGCATAGTGCAGGCTGAAAATGCAGCCAATCAGCAGCCAGGAGCCAGCGACGGTCAGGCCGGTGTAAAGGTAGTGCAGGGCCAGCGGCATACCTTGCAGGCCACGGCTGGAGACCAGCTGCAGGGTGACCGCGGCAAGGCTGGCGATGGCGGCGATGCACACGGTCAGCAGGACTATGCCCGCGTTTTCGTCTTCGACCCGGGCGACCTTGCGGACTTTGTCGGGGCTTGCGTTCCAGCTCAGGTACAGCACCAGCAGCAGGTATAGCCATACGCCCAGATTCCAGCCGGCGAGGATGTGCTGCACGGTATCACCGGCAGGGATCAACCAGGCGCTAACAAGGCCGACTGCTGCTGCGAGGCTCAGGCGGGGGTGTGTGCGGGTCAGGCGGTGGAAAGCCATGGGGCCTCTTCTACAGGGGTATGGCTTGTACTCTAGACCAAGACATCCGCGCTGCTTCTGCACAGGCCGAAGCGCCTGTTCTTTACTGCCCCCCATCGCACACCCTTGCAACTCTCAGTACACTGCACGCTCCAACACCAACATTCGTTGAACTCGAGGTTTTTGCATGACGCTCAGTCCTTTGGCAGGCAAGCCGGCTCCGGCCAGCGTGCTGGTCGATATTCCCCGACTGCTCACCGCCTACTACACCGGCCGCCCCGACGCCGCCGTGGCGGCCCAGCGCGTGGCCTTCGGCACCTCGGGGCACCGGGGCACTTCGCTTGAATTGAGTTTCAACGAATACCACGTCCTGGCCATCACCCAGGCCATCTGCCTGTACCGCCAGGAAAAGGGCATCGACGGCCCGCTGTTCATCGGCGCCGACACCCACGCCCTGTCGGCACCGGCCACCGCCAGCGCCCTGGAAGTGCTCGCAGCCAACGGCGTGCAGGTGATGCTATCGAAGGATGACGAGTACACGCCCACGCCGGCCGTGTCCCACGCCATCCTTTGCTACAACCGTGGCCGCCAGCAGGGGCTGGCCGACGGCATCGTCATCACCCCGTCGCACAACCCGCCGCAAAGCGGTGGCTTCAAATACAACCCGCCCAATGGCGGCCCGGCCGACAGTGATGTGACCAAGTGGGTCGAGGCCAAGGCCAACGAACTGCTGGCGGCGAACCTGGCGGGCGTCAAGCGCATGGACCATGGCCAGGCGCTGCAGGCCCCGACCACCCAGCGCCACGACTACGTGAGCAACTATGTGGCCGACCTGGAAAACGTCATCGACTTCGACGTCATCCGTAGAGCCAAGCTGCGCCTGGGCGTCGACCCGCTGGGCGGGGCAGGGGTGCGCTACTGGTCGGCCATTGCCGAGTACTACCAGCTGGACCTGGAAGTGGTGAACACCGAGGTCGACCCGACCTTCCGTTTCATGACCGTCGACTGGGACGGCCAGATCCGCATGGACCCTTCGTCGCCATACGCCATGCAGGGCCTGATCGGCCTTCGTGAGCGCTTCGACGTAGCGTTCGCCTGCGACCCGGACCACGACCGCCACGGCATCGTCACCGCCGATGGCCTGCTGCAACCGAACAACTACCTGGCCGTGGCCATCGACTACCTGTATCGCCACCGCCCGCAATGGCGCAGCGACGCCGCCGTGGGCAAGACCGTGGTCTCCAGCGGCCTGATCGACCGTGTAACCGAGCGCCTGGGTCGCGAGCTGTACGAAGTACCGGTGGGCTTCAAGTACTTCGCCCAGGGCCTGTTCGACGGTTCGCTCGGTTTTGGTGGTGAAGAAAGTGCAGGGGCTTCGTTCCTGCGCCGCGATGGCTCGGTGTGGGCCACCGACAAGGACGGGTTGATCCCGGCCTTGCTCGCCGCCGAAATGACCGCCCGCACCGGGCGCAACCCAAGCCAGGCCTACGCCGACCTGACCGAAGCACTGGGCAAGCCGTTCGCCACCCGTGTCGAGGCCAAGGCTGACGCCCGGCAGAAGGCGCTGCTGAGCAAGCTGGCGCCGGAGCAGGTGAAATCGACCGAGCTGGCCGGTGAGCCGATCGTGCAGATCCTCAGCCACGCGCCAGGCAATGGTCAGGCCATTGGCGGGCTGAAGGTGATGACCGCCAATGGCTGGTTCGCCGCGCGCCCGTCGGGTACCGAAGACATCTACAAGATCTACGCCGAAAGCTTCATCGACGAGGCGCACCTGCAGCGCCTGGTGCAGGAAGCACAAGTGCTGGTGGATGCGGCAATTGCCTGACCGGTAACAAACCGCTTGGTTCTGTGGTGTGATGTAAATTAGAATTAATCTTATTTACACCGACGCAGGGCCTTCCCGATGATAGACGCCGCGCCGCCAACCGAGCCAAGCCTGCCTGCCCTGTACCGGGAGCACCGCGGCTGGCTTGAAACCTGGTTACGTCGGCGTCTGGGCAATGCCTGGGATGCTGCCGACCTCAGCCAAGATACCTTTCTGAGGGTATTGGCCAGTGCCCAGCCACTGGCAGACATTCGCGAACCGCGCGCTTATCTGCTGACCGTGGGCAAGCGCCTGCTGAGCAACTTCCACCAGCGGCGCAGCCTGGAGCAAGCCTACCTTGATGCCCTGGCCAACCTGCCCGAGCAGCATGTGCCTTCGCCAGAACAGCGTTGGGTGTTGCTGGAAACCCTGCAAGCACTGGATGAGTTGCTCGACGGCCTGAAGGCGCCGGTGCGCAAGGCCTTTCTCTGGAGCCAGCTGGAAGGCCTGGGGTACGCCGAAATTGGCCAGCGCCTGGGTATTTGCGAACGCTCCGTCAAGCGCTACATGGCGCAGGCCTATGAACATTGCCTGCTGGCCGACTTGCAATGACCCACAATCCCCCCCAAACGCGCGAAGCGCTGCGTGCAGCGGCCCGTTGGCTGGCGCTGCTGGATTCCGGCGATGCCAGTGAGACTGACTTGCGCCACTTGGCGCAATGGCGCGCCAGCAACAGCCTGCACGAAGACGCCTGGCAAAAGGCAGCATTGCTGCGTGCGCGGTTTTCCGGGTTGCCCGGGGCGTTGGCGATGGCCACCCTGGACCGCCCGGATGCCGGCCGCAGGGCGCTGCTCAAACAGGCCCTGGGCGTGGCGGCGCTGCTGCCGACGGCCTGGCTGGTGAGCCGCGAGCTGCCGCTTGATGCCTGGACCGCTGACCTGCGCACCTCGGTAGGCGAGCGCCGTCAGGTACTGCTGAGCGACGGAACTTTCGTGCAGTTGAACACCGACAGTGCGGTCAATATCGACCTGGATGCACGCCGTGTGGCACTGCTGCGCGGCGAAGTGGCAGTCAAAGTCCCCGGTAACCTTTTCCTGAGCCTGCAGGTGCCCTACGGCCAGGTGCTGCTCAGTGAAGGCGATGTGGGCTTGCGTCTGGTCGATGAGGCCTGTCGGGTGTCGGTGGTCAATGGGATGGCCAGTCTGCAGCCGTTGCGTGGCCCGGCAGTGATGTTGCGGGCCGGGCAACAGGCCAGTTTGCAGGCCGCGGGTGTCGGCCCTGTCAACGGGTTCGACGCTTGGCCACTGGGCTGGCGCGAAGGCGTGCTGCGGTTGGATGATCGCCCATTGGGCGAGTTGCTGCACGAGCTGCGCAGGTACCGCCCTGGCGTGTTGCGTTGGGCACCTGCGCTTGAGGGCCTGCGTGTTACCGGCACATTCCGCCTTGACGATACCGACCGGGTGCTGGCCTTGCTGGCCGCCAGCCTGCCGTTGCAGGTGCATACCCGCACGCGTTATTGGGTGAGCCTGGCCGCACAAGAAAATCGTGCATGAGGCTGTCCCCTTTTTTTCACTCGCCGGTCATTAACGGTATGAAAAAATAAAGGGGAGCCTTGTTCGATGCCTGCAGTAAAGTCTTGCCGCCCGCGCCCACTGGCGCGCGCAGCACATCCGTTGTTTGCGATGAGCCTGTTGTTGTGTGCACCGGCGTGGGCCGATGAGCCTGCCCGGCGTACCTACCAGGTAGCACCCGCCAGCCTGGGCACCGCGTTGACCCACTTCGCCGACCAGGCCGGTGTCAGCCTATCGCTGGACCCGGCACTGGTCCAGGGCCGGCACAGCAACGGCCTGTCCGGTAACTACAGTGTCGAAGAGGGCTTCTTGCAGCTGCTGCGCGACAGCGGTTTGCAGTTGATGCCGGTGGGTGAGGGCGCCTTCACCCTGGTACCAACACAGTCCAGCGGCGCACTGGAAATCGCCCCGACCAGCATCGTCGGCGGCTTGGCTGCAGGTAGCGAAACGCAGCCATACGCCGGTGGCCAGGTGGCGCGCCAGGGCGCTCAAGGCCTGCTGGGTTCGCGTGATTTCATGGAAACCCCATTCAGCATCACCAGCTACACCAGCGAGCTGGTGAAGAACCAGCAGGCACGTACCTTGGGTGAGTTGATTGCCAGTGATCCCTCGGTGCGCGCGACCAACCCGGCGGGTGGGCGTTTCGAGCAGTTCACCATTCGCGGCTTCAGCCTGTTCAACAGTGATGTGGCGTACAACGGCCTATACGGCATCTTGCCGACCTACTCGATCGACATGGAAATGGCCGACCGGGTCGACATCATCAAAGGCCCCAGCCAGTTGATCAACGGCATTTCGCCCCGTGGCAGCGTGGGCGGCGGGATCAATGTGCAGCCCAAGCGGGCCGGCGACAAGCCGATCACCGCGTTCACCGGCAGCTATGCGTCGGCTGGGCAGGCAGGTGGCGCCGTGGACGTTGGCCGACGCTTTGGTGAAGGGCAGCAGTTCGGCGTGCGTTTCAATGGGGTGAAGCAGGCCGGTGACACCGAATGGGACCACCAGCGCGTCGATCGCGAAATGGCCGTGCTGGGCCTGGATTTTCGCGGCGAGCGGCTGCGGCTTTCAGCGGACCTCGGGCATACCGAGCGTGATACCGACGCGCCGCAGGAGCGTGTGCTGGTGGGTGCGAATGCCAAGGTGCCGGATGCCAATGACGTACGCCACAACTACGCTCAGGCCTGGAGCAAGGCGCGCACCAACGACACCTTCGGTGCGCTGAACGCCGAGTACGATATCAGCGAATCGCTGCTGGCCTATGGGGCAGTCGGCGCGCGCAAGAGTAACCATGACTTCCTGCGCCACAACGTGTCTATTACCAACGATGCCGGCGATTTCACCGTTCAGCCGCGCGACTTCACTCGCGACGAATCGGTGCGCACCGCCATGGCCGGCCTGCGCAGCTGGTTTCATACCGGGCCGGTCAGCCATGAGCTGAACCTGGCCGCCAGCTATTTCTACATGGACTTCACCAACGGCGGTGCGCGTTATGCCTCGGCGCCGAGCAACCTCTACAACCCGGTTGCTACCCCGACACCGGGTACGCCAACCCGCATCGACCCGCAGGTTTACACGGAGAACCGCTTCTCCGGCGTGGCCCTGGCCGACACGCTGGGCTTTTTCGCCGACCGTCTGCTGCTGACCCTGGGGGCGCGCTGGCAGCGGGTGCAGGTGGATGACTGGAGCGACGGCATCAAAGGCGACACGGCCTATGACGAAGAAAAGGTCTCACCGTCGGGTGGCGTGTTGCTCAAGGTGACCGACCAGCTGTCGTTGTACGCCAACTACATGGAGGGCCTGAGCCAAGGCAAGATCGCGCCATCGACCTCGATCAACGAGGACCAGATTTTCCCGCCGTTCACCAGCCGCCAGGTTGAGGTAGGGGCCAAGTACGATTCTGGCCAGGTGGCGTTCACAGCCAGCGCCTTCCGCATTCGCCAGCCGGCCTACGAAACCAACGCCACCTCGCGGGTGTTCGGCCCCAACGGCAAGCGCGACAACCGTGGGATCGAGCTGAGTGTGTTTGGTGAGCCTGTACAGGGGGTGCGCGTACTGGGTGGGGTGATGTACATCGACAGCGAGCTTACCGATACCGTGGGTGGCGCCTTCGATGGCAACCGCGCGCCAGCGACGCCCGAATACAACGTCAATCTCGGTGCCGAGTGGGATGTGCCGGGCGTGAACGGCCTAACCCTGACGGCGCGGGGCATTCATTCCAGTTCGCAGTACCTGGACCAGAACAACAGCAAGCAGATCGACGGCTGGGAGCGGTATGACCTGGGGGCGCGCTATGCCTTCAAGGTGGATGCTGCCGAGGTGACCTTGCGTGCCAGTGTCGAGAATGTGCTGGATGACCGTTACTGGAGCTCGGCGGGGGCTTCGGATGACAGTGAGCCCGGCTTGACCCTTTCCACACCGCGCACCTACTTGCTGTCGGCCACAGTAGGTTTTTAAGCCCTGTACGGTCCATGTGGGAGCGGCCTTGTGTTTTGAGGAGGGATTAGAATCTGGAGTGAGAGCGGTGAGTGGCCAGCTGAATGCCACTCTGATCTCGAATCACAAGCGTGGGCCAGCCAAAGTCCTCAAGCTGGTGGCCCATCCGGAGTTGGCCTCGGTGAAAAGCACGGCATCACAGGTGTGAAACACACGGCCACCGGATGGGCATCAATTATGTAGCCCGACCACAGGGCCCTGGGTCATTAGCCTCTGTACTCCCCGAAAATGGAGCAACGACGATGACCCAGCCCCCCTTGTCCCCGCATTTGTCCTTCATCCACACGCGCATGCCTTCCTGGTTCGCGCAGGCGTCCACGGCCGAGCGCCAGTTGCTCAAGCAGCGCGTCAGGCAGAGCCATGCCGCGATGCGCCGCCTGCGCGAGGCGCTGGCGCCGGTGCAAAGCATCGAGACCTTCTGCCGCCCGCTGCTGGAGCAAGCCCTGCAGCGCTGGTTCCCGGACCAGGTGCTGCCCAAGGTCGACCAAGCTCGGGTGTGGAGTGATGGCAACGGCCATAGCTGGCTCGAGGCAGCCTTGCAGAACTTCGATGCCGGCGCTCGCGTCACCCTGTACGACTCGGCCACCCGCCTTGAAAAGCGCTCGGGCGAACAAGCGGCCACCTTCGTCAGCGGCGTACGCAATCTCGACCTCGGTCAGCGCTATCGCTATCACCTGGGCGACCATATAGATACCGACGGTTTTCGCGACCTGGTGCGCCAGTACGCCCGGGCCACCTTCGCTGCCGAGCTGACCCAGGCTACGCTGCAAGGGCATCTGGATGCCGAGGGTGCACTGATGGGTGAAACGATATTCGCCGGTCTAGCCGAATCAGCACGCAGTCAGTTGCAATGCGGCTTCCTCAGCCTGTTCGGCATCCCCTTGCATGGCCCTATGCTGGTCCGCCTCGCACCGCGCGATGCTGTCGAGCGATGCCTGCTGTATCTGCCAGGTCATCCTGGTCAGCCACTGCGCCAGTACCCCTCAGCGCAGGCCGCGAGCACGGCGCTCACCCAGATGCTGTGGCAGCAAGAGGAGCGCGAGTACTTCACTCGCTTTGTCTGTCTTGCCGAGCAACCTCTTTTCAGCGCACGGCTGCGTCAGATCCTGTACCCGCGCTACCCATATGCCGAGCTGCATCCATCTGCTCCCGTGCTGGAGAATGGCGAACGCTTCAGCTGGCTCAAACGCGTGTTTCCTGCCACTACCGACCTCTGGCAGGAAACCCTCGACAAGAACGCGAGGCTGGACATCACCTTCACGCCGTGGCCTAGGGATGGCTTCGTCGAGTACGCGCGCATCGAGGTCGAGCGACGCATGCAGGATGCCGCCATCCTGGCCGTTCCAGTCGCCCAACGTGATGCCGATGCCCAGTTGGCCCGCATCCAGAGCTGGCTGGGCGTCGGCCTGACCGTGCTCAACCTGGCGGGATTCTTCGTGCCCGGTCTGGGCGAGGTGATGCTGGTCATCGGCGGTGCGCAGGTGGTCGACGAATTCCTCGACGGCGTGCACGCCGCCAACGAAGGCGATGCCGATGCCGCGATCGGTCACCTGTTCGACGTGCTGGCAAGCCTTGCACAGTTCGCCGCCCTAGGCGCCGCGGGACGCTTCATCGAACCTCAGGGCATCTTGCACAGCTGGCAACCAGTAGGCACCGACGGTGAACAGCGACTGTGGTCCGGTGAGCTGACACCCTTTTCCCGCCCCCGGCCCTGGCCACTCGGCCAGGCCCGTGATGGCCGAGGCCTGTACCTGTGGGAGGGCAAGCCATGGTTCGAGCGCGACGGGCAGGCGCTGCCGCTCGAACAGGTCACAGACGGCACCGCTCGCCTGCCATCGGTCCGGGGACAGCGGCACCAGCCTACACTGCTCGGCAACGGCCAGGGCACATGGCTGTTCGAACACGATCGCCCCTTGGACTGGCAGGCCGACACCCTGCTCGAACACCTGGGCCCCGCTGCCCAAGGCCTGGATGCGCAAACCCTCGGCAAAGCGTTGCAATGCAGCGGCTACGATGCCGCAGCGCTGCGCCGAGTGTTGCTGGATCACAGACCAACCCCCGCGTTGCTGCTCGAAAGCCTCGAAGCTCTCGGCGCACACCCGATCGGCGTCCCGGCCAACGAACAGCCGTTGACCGCCATCCTGGCTCGCGACTTCCCATCGCTCACCCAGGCGAGCCGCTCGGAGATCCTCGCCCAGGCGTCGGCCAGCGACATCGCCCGGCTACAGCAATCGGGGCGCTTGCCCTTGCGGCTGGCCGAGACCGCACGGCTGTACCTGCGTGAAAGCCGCATCGGCAAGGCCCTTGCCCGCTTCCACCATGGCAACGGCGCCACCACCGACCGCGATGCCCTGGCATTCGCCGCGTTACGCCGTCTGCCTGGATGGCGCGGCAAGCTGCGCCTCGAACTGCGCGACTCGAACCTCAGGGGGCGGCTGCTCGCCAGCACAGGCGAGCAAGGGCTGCCCACCAAGACCCTGGTGCGCAACGCCGATGGATATACCCCCCATGACGCGTTCGGCAACGAGCTGGCGGGGCGCAGCGATGTATACCGCGCGATGCTGCAGGCGTTGCCCGACAGCGAACGTGACGCACTCGGGCTGCTGATCCATGAGCAGGGCAAGCTGCGCGACAACCTGTTCGAACTGGCCGCCCGTGACCGTCGGCAAGCCGCTCTGGACCTAGGCATGACACCGGTTCGACCGATGTACCGACTGCCCACCCGCCTACCCGGTGATCGTCGTATCGGCTATCGCCTCAGTGGCCGAGGACGCGCTTACTGGACTGAAGACGAGCTGTTCGATCAACTGTTCCCGGCCACACCGCAAGGCGACCGGGAGATGCTGCGCCAGCGCCTGCGCCACCAGGCCGGCCCGTCTGCCGGCGCGTTCGGTCGCATGCTGTCGCGACTGCTGGTGGACTACCGCCGACTCGACAGCGTACTGCAACGCTGGGTACACGCCCCCGAGGGCCTCCTGCCCGGTGCGCAGGAACAGCAACATGGATTGCGCGAAACCTTCGCGCAACGCATTCGCAGTGCGTGGCGCCGGGAAAGCGCAGAAGGGCCGCACGACAACATCGACGATATCAACCTGGTGCTGGAGGGGCATGGCCTGACCAGCGTACCCGCTTTGCCCATAGGCCTGCCTCACGTTCGCCTGCTCAACCTCAACGGTCTCAACACCCCAGACATGCCCGGCCTGAACGCGTTTCTCGAAGCCTTTCCCGGCCTGCGCCTGCTTGACCTGGCGGAAAACAGCCTAAGCCGTCTGCCCCAGGCATTGGCCGAGATGCACGAACTGCAGGCACTGGATATCTCGGAAAACAACATTGACCTGGACGGGGAGGAAAGCCTCGCGCTGCTCGAACGTATGCCCCACTTGCAACGGCTCAACCTCACCGATGGCATTCACACCCTCTCGGTGACTACGCTCGAGCGCCTCAGCGCCCTGCCGTCGCTGGCCTGGTTCCAGGCCGACCTCAACGACCTGATCATGACCGCCGAACACTTTCAGGCCCTGCAACGCTGGCCGGCCTTGATCGGGTTGAGCCTGGCTCAGAACGCGATCGTGCTGGATGAGGCCGCACGTACCGCACTGGCCGGGCTCAACCGTCTGGAGATGCTGTCGCTGTACGAAAACCCGCTGGCCCTGGCCCCCGACTTGAGCGGCTGGACACGCCTGCAGCGACTGGACCTGGAACTGACCAACATCAGCCAATGGCCGGCGGGGCTCGAGGCCCTCATGAACCAGGAGCCTCTGGTGCTGCGCCAGCTGGACCTGAGCGCCAACGAGCTCGCCGTTACCCCCGACCTGAGCCAGACAGCCTTTGCCCGCGCGGTACGCGATCACCTCGAAGGCATTGCCTATTCCTTCAACGGCAATCCTTTCGACGAAGCGGCCCTGGCCAATCTCGAACAGGCCGGCTTCACCACCCTCCCAGCCCTTGCACAGGCCAACCCTTGGGCCGCCGACTGGCCTGAGTCGTTGCGTTTGCACATTGCCGAAACGGCTGACGATCCACAGTGGCAGCCGCTCTACAACCTACTCGAACGGCTGCCCGATACACAGGACTTCCTGGACGCCCCAACCCAGATGCGCCAGCGCATGCAACACGTGGTCGAAATGCTGTCCAGCACGCAAGAAGGCGAAGCCGATACCGGCTGGGGCCGGGCGCAGGTGCAGCAGCAGATCAACGACCTGCTCGAGGACGCCACCCAGGAGTGCGTGGACCAGGCCATCGTGCTGTTCCAGCAAGTCGAGACGCAAGTGACGGTGTGGCAGACGGTCGCCCATGCCGCGGCTGCCGAAGCCGACGAACAGGTTGCCGTGGACAGTGCCCGCGCGCTGCTGCGCCAGCGCCTGCTCGACGAACGCGTCGGCGCTCTCTATCAGGCTCGCCTGGCCAGACGCCGTGGCTTACGGGCCGATGACCATCACCCGAGGGACAACCCCGCTCCAGCCCTGCACCCCGACGATGGCATCAGCGATCAGGAACTGGTCAGCGATCACCCCGACGAACTGGAGATGGCCCTGCATGCGCGTATCCAGCTACGACAGAGGCTGAACCTGCCGCCGCAACCGCAGGCCATGCGTTTCCCGCAACTGGCGCACCTCGATGAGCCGACCCTGCAACGCCTGGGTGATGCCGTGATCGAGGGCACGAGTGCCTCCGCCCTCGAACACTGGGCAGTGGACCAACCCTTCTGGCGAGCCTGGCTGCGCCGTTTACGGCCACTGGCCTTCGAAAGGCTGGCCGAACGCTGGATGGGCGCCTCCGAATATTTCGACACGCTCACTGACCCGTCGGCCGAAGCGGGTGCCTATACCGGCCCCGCAGTGCCAGCGCTCTACATCGACGCACTGGAGCGTGAGGTGGGCGATGTGGATGGGCTTGCCTGGCGCATGAACGGCGTGCTGCAACGCGTCAACCTGGCCAGCGGTCGCTATCCCAACGAGAACACCCTCTACCAGAGAGCCGCGGACCTGCTGCTGCGTTGTCGCAAGGAAGATGAAGCCGAACTGCTGCGCGAGCTGACCGAAACCATGGTCCAGGCCCACCGCGAATGAGTCGGCAGGCGGCCAGCCATTGCGCCGGGTGACGATAGCCCGTAACCCTGCGCCAGGTCGCCGCCCAGCGGCATCAGCACCCGCACATGCTCCACGCTCTCTGCCCTGCTGGGTGCCGGCGAAACCCGCCTGTCGGCGGAGCAGATCTACCCTCGGCTGTTCGATGCCATTCTCGAACAGCGCCTGCGACCGGGCAGCGCCTTGCCCGAGCAGGCGCGCCAGGTGCTCAGCGCCCGGCGCCTGGCCGAGACCACGCTGATCGGCCTGGTCACCCAGCGCGCGCCCGGCACAGATCCTCCAGCTGGTCGAACGCGAACGCCAGCACCATGAGCAGGGCGAACGCTGCACGGCGATCCGCCTGGGTGGCGAATTCCACATGAGGCTGGCGCACCTGGCCGCCAACGTACCACTGGCGCGTTTTCTCAACGGGCTGGTGCCGATGACTTCGCTGATCATCGTCCGATATGAGTCGCCCAGCTGCGAGCATTGCGCCTGGCAGGAGCACGCGGCGATCATCGATGCGGTGGAGAGCGGTGACAGCGGCGCTACGCGCCCCGTCGCCAGCAAGGCCAGCCTCCACAAGAGGTCGCACCCATCTGCATCAGCTTGATGCCACCGCTCTCCCAAGCCTCTGCGCCTGGCCCTGCAACACCTGCATCAAATGCACCGCTGCATGAGACGGCGGCTCGAACCGTGAATAGACAAAGCTGATATCGAAGTGAATTTCATCGGCCAATGGCACCACCGCCAGCCCGCTGTCCTGCGCAACGAACTCGTCGATCACGCTGATGCCCATGCCTTGTTTGACCAGCGCCACAGCCTCGTTGGCATTGGTAAACGACAACAGTGATTTCAGCTGCACTGCGCTGCGCTCGATGTGCTCGGCGAGCAGCTTGCCAAACGGCATGTCGGGCCGGAACAGCAGCAAGGCATGGCCTTCCAACTGTTGCAAGCTCAGCGTGGGTTGCCCAGCCAGCGGGTGGTCGGGCGGCATCACCACCACCATGCGCCCACGCATGAACGCCTGCGAATGCAGGTGGTCATGCACCACCGGCAGGGCGGCAATCGACAGGTCGACCTTTTTCGACAAGATCTGGTTGGGCATTTCGCCCATCAGCGAGGTTTGCCACTCGATGTTCAGCGACGGTGACTCGCGCTTGAGCTGGGCCAGGGCGATGGGGATGACCACCGTCGACAACGACGCGCTGCACGAAATGCGCAGCTTGCGCTGGCCACCGGCGCCCAGTGCCAGGGCGCATTCATTGACCTCCAACGCGGCCTGGTACACCCGCTCGACTTCACGAAACAGCACCTGCGCTTCGGCCGTGGGCACCAGGCGGTTGTTGATGCGCTCGAACAGCGGATAGGCCAGGCGCCCTTCGATGTACTGGATCAGCTTGCTCACGGCCGGCTGCGACACGTAAAGCAGCTTGGCCGCCGCGCTGATCGAGCCGGTCAGCATCACCGCCCGGAACACTTCCATGTGCCGCAGTTTGAATACCATCGGGTTTGCGTCTGCGCCTTCGTTGCCAAGCAGCATGTGTATTACCTTCGGTTATGGTCTTCGCCATCTGGGTATGAGCGTCAAACTCGGCCGCGCAGTATCGTAAACCCCAGCCTGATCGCCCTTGCGGCGAACAATAACAAGATCTGCAGGCAAGCGCAGTGGCGCTTGACGGGAGTGCTGCGTGACCATCTTTGACGAAGCGAAGATCGATTGCCATAACCATTTGTTTGACCCCGCGCGTTTCCCTTACCACCCCGACGCACCCTATGCACCTTCCGGGCAGGAGGTCGCCACCCAGGCGCAGTTCAGTCGGGTGATGGATGCCTATGGGGTGCAACATGCCTTGCTGGTTGGCCCCAACAGCGGCTACCACACCGACAACCGCTGCCTGCTGCATGCCTTGGCCACCGGGCAGGGGCGCTTCAAGGGCGTGGCGGTGGTCGGAGCGGATATCAGCCTCGATGCGCTGGCGGCCTTGCAGTCGCAAGGTGTAGTGGGTATCGCCTTCAACCCCGCGCTGTACGGGGTAACCAGCTTGAAGGACGCTGATGGGCTGTTCGGCAAACTCGCCGAGCTTGGCCTGTTTGCGCAGGTGCAGGTATGTGAGGACCAGTTGCTTGACCTGCATGGCCTGCTGCAAGGCGCCCATGCACGCCTGCTGATCGACCATTGCGGCCGACCGGATGTTGCAGCGGGTGTGCAGCAAGCCGGCTTCCAGGCGCTGCTGCGGTTGGCCGATAGTGGCCGCGCCTGCGTGAAGTTGTCCGGTATGCAGAAGTTCGCCGCAGCCGATGCCTTGCTGGAGCAAAGCGGTGCCTACGTCCAGGCCCTGCTCGAAGCCTTTGGCGCCGAAGCCTGTGTGTGGGGTTCGGATTGGCCGTTCATTCGCCAGCGTTCGCGGGTGGACTACGGGCCGCTGCTGAAACTGGCCGAGCGCCTGATGCCGGATGCCCGGCAGCGCCGTGCGGTGATGTGGGACACCCCGCGTCGATTATTCGGATTTGCCTAACGCCCCGTTGATTGCCATTCCAATAACAAGAGAGCAACCGTCATGACCACTGAACAGAACGCCAGCCTCGGGGTGTTCGACACCCCTGCGCGCGTCCAGCAACGCACCCGCACCCGTTTCATGATCCTGGCGCTGATTTCCGGCGGTACCATGATCAACTACCTCGATCGCAGCGTGATGGGTATTGCCGCGCCCAGTATCAGTGCTGACTTGGGCCTGAACGCAGCGATGATGGGGGTGATCTTTTCCGCCTTTTCCTGGACCTACGCCGCTGCGCAGATTCCGGGCGGCATCCTCATCGACCGGCTGGGCACCAAGCTCACTTACTGGCTGGCACTGACCTTGTGGTCGCTGTTCACCGGGCTGCAAGGGCTGGCGCAGGGCTTCCTGTCGTTGCTGGGCATGCGCTTTCTGGTGGGGATGACTGAAGCACCATGCTTTCCCACCAACAGCCGGGTGGTGGCCACCTGGTTCCCGCAGAGCGAGCGGGCCAGGGCGACCGGTATCTACACCTTTGCCGAATACACCGGGCTGGCGTTTCTGACCCCGCTGCTGTTCTGGGTGCTGCACGCTTACGGCTGGCGTTTCCTGCTGCTGGCGGTCGGCCTGATGGGCATCCTCTATGGCCTGGTGTGGTGGCGCAAATACCACGAGCCACACCAGTCGACCACGGCCAACCAGGCCGAGCTGGACTACATCGCCGCTGGCGGTGGGGTGATAGATGGTGGGCAGAAAGCCACGTCGTTCCGCTGGTCGCAGATTCCGGCGTTGCTCAAGCACCGCAACATGCTGGGCATCTGCCTGGGCCAGTTCGCCTGCAATTCGACCAACGTGTTCTTCCTCACCTGGTTCCCCACCTACCTGGTGACCGAGCGGCACATGCCCTGGCTCAAGGTCGGCTGGGTAGCGGTGCTGCCATTCATTGCCGCCTCGCTGGGCACGCTGGTCGGCGGTTGGCTGTCTGACGCGTTGCTGCGCCGCGGCTACTCGCTGAACGTGGCGCGCAAGCTGCCGGTAATCGCCGGGTTGCTTACCGCGTCGGTGATCGTGCTGGCCAACTACGTCGAGTCCGACGCGCTGGTGATTGCCATCCTGTGCATCGCCTACTTTGCCCAGGGCATGTCGGCGCTGGCCTGGATGATCGTGTCCGATATCGCCCCCAAAGGCCTGCTGGGCCTCAGCGGCGGCTTGTTCAACCTGTTCGCCAACGCAGCAGGCATCGTCACGCCGTTGACCATCGGCATCATCGTCTCGCTGACAGGCTCGTTCGTCTGGGCCTTGGCATTCGTGTCGTCGATCACCGTACTCGGTGCGCTGTGCTACCTGTTCATGGTCAGCGACCTGCGTCGCTTGCCGGAGATTCCTTCAGTCGAAAATGGAGCAAAACAATGAGCCAGTACCTGCAAGGCCAGACCGCAATCGTCACCGGAGGGATGCGTGGCATCGGCCTGGCGATTGCCCAGCGCCTGCATGCCGCCGGCGCTCAGGTTGTGATCTGGGACCTCGCCGTGGAGGGTTGGAGCAACGCGGAAAACGGCTTTGAGCCCGTGCTGCGCCAGGCGGTGGATGTATCGTCGCTGGCCTCGGTAGAGACAGCCTTCGCCGAGACGCTGAGGCGTATAGGGCAGGTGCAGATTCTGGTCAACAACGCTGGCATCAATGGCCCTGTGGTTTCGTCGTGGGAGTACCCGCCAGAGGCCTGGGACAAGGTCATCGCCATTGACCTGAACGGCGTGTTCTATTGCTGCCGTACCGCCATCCCGCATATGCGTGACAACGGCTACGGGCGCATCGTCAATATCGCCTCCATGGCCGGCAAGGATGGCGTGCAGTACATCTCGGCCTATTCGGCAGCCAAGGCTGGGGTCATCGCCTTTACCAAGGCAGCGGCCAAGGAGCTGGCGCAGGACGGCGTGCTGCTCAACTGCGTGGCACCGGCCATGGTCGAGACCCCGCTGATGGCCGAGATGACGGCCGAGCACATTGCCGCGAGCAAGGCCAAGATCCCCATGGGGCGGTTCCTCAAGGCCGAGGAGATCGCCAATATGGTCAGCTGGATTGCCGGGCCGGAGTGCAGCTTTACCACCGGCTTCGTCTTCGACCTCAGCGGCGGGAGGGCGACCTATTGAATGGCCTGGGCGTGGCGCACCTCACCGCCCTGGAACTGGCGCCGGCCAGGCTGGTACGTGAGGCGCGGCGCGCGGGCTTTAGCGCGGTTGGGCTGCGCCTGCACCCGGTGATGCCGGGTGCACAGGCGTACCCGGTTGCGCCGGGTAGCCAGGCGCTGCGCGAACTGCGGGCGGTGATGGCAGGTGAAGGTGTGCGTGTTACCGATATCGAGTTTGTTTCGTTGACGGCACAGGCACAGGTTGCCGATTACCAACCGCTGTTGGCCGCAGGTGCCGAGCTGGGGGCGCTGAGCCTGACGGTGTCCGGGGACGACGACGATGTAGCGCGGCTGACCGGCAATTTCGCGGCGCTGTGTGAACTGGCGCGTGGTCATGGCCTGCGTGTGGACCTGGAGTTCATGCGCTGGCGGCCAGTGGCAACCCTGCAACAGGCATGCACGGTTGTGACAGGGGCGGGGCAGGACAACGGCGGCGTACTGGTCGATGCCTTGCACCTGTTCCGCTCCGGTGGCCAGGTGGCCGACCTCGCCGGGGTCGATCCGCGTCTGCTGCGTGCGGTGCAGCTGTGTGATGCGCCGTTGCTGGCGCCCGTAGAGGAGCTGATCATCGCGGAAGCGCGTGAGGGCCGTATGCTGCCGGGGCAAGGGCAACTGCCGCTGGCCGCGTTGGTGGCGGCGTTACCGGCGCAGCTGTGCGTCAGTGTAGAGGTGCCATCCGCTGGCGTGCCCGCAGAACAGCGGTTACAAGCGGCGGCACGAGTAACCCAGGCGTGGTTGCAGGGCAGGCGGCGGTTCCCGTCCACCCTGCAGGCCGCCGGTCATTCCTGATCGGGCACCACGGCGATCACGTCGATTTCCATCAGCCACTCGGCCTGGGCCAACCCGGCGACCACCAAGCCGGTGGAGATCGGGAATACGCCCTTCAGCCACTTGCCCACTTCCTTGTACACCGGCTCGCGGAAGCGTGGGTCGGTGATGTAAGTGGTGGTCTTGACGATGTGCGAAAGGTCCGAGCCAGCTTCTTCAAGCAGTTGCTTGACGTTCTTCATCGCCTGTTCGGTTTGCGCCTGCGGGTTACCCAGGCCCACCAGCTTGCCTTCGAAGTCGGTACCCACCTGGCCTCGCACATAAATGGTGTTGCCGGCCCGCACGGCCTGGCACAGGTCGTTGTCCAGGGTCTGGTTGGGGTAGGTTTCCTTGGTGTTGAACATGCGGATGCGAGTATGGGTAGGCATCAGTGGGCTCCGAGGGTGCTGACGTTGCTGATCATGTTGGTTTGCTGCTCATCCGCTTCGCGCTGTTCGCGGTCGCGGTAGGCCAGGTAGGTGCGTTGCGTGGCGATGTGGCCAGCGACGTGCTTGGCGTCGTGCCACACGCCCCAGATGAACGACGAGCCACGGCGGGACAACCACGGCAGGCCCAGGAAGTACACGCCGGGTTCGCGGGCCACGCCGCGTTGGTGCTGGGGCTTGCCGTTGGCATCGAAGGTGTCCACCTGCAGCCAGCTGAAGTCCACGCCGTAACCGGTAGCCCAGATGATGCTGCTGACGCCGGCCTTGGCCAGGTCCAATTGCTGCAGCGGGTTGCTCATGCAGGCCGGGTCGGCCAGGCGTGTGCGGGCTTCGGGTTCTTCCGGCAGGTCCAGGCCGTTGCATTCGATGTAGGCATCGGCGGCATCCAGCAGGGCCAGGTAGTTTTCATCGCCGCGGTTGATGTTCTCGACCAGGTTGTCCTGGAAGTGCGCCACGCCGTTCTCGAACGACTGGGTCAGGCCGACCAGGGTCATACCCTGGTGGGCGAGGGCGCGGAAGTCCACGGTGTGGCCGCCACGGGCACCGCTGACGGCGATCGTCACGTGCTCGCGTCCGGGCTTGGCGATTTCTGCGTCCCACTCACCCAGCACGCCCAGCCACCAGCAGAAGTCGCGGTTGCGGTAGGCACGCGGCGGGCGGTCGTGGGCGCCGACCGACAGGTACACCTGGCGCCCGGCGCGCATCAGCTCTTCGGCAATCTGCACGCCGGAGGAACCGGCACCAACCACCAATACCGCGCCCTCGGGCAGTTGCTCTGGGTTGAAGTAGGCGGCGGAGTGGATCTGATGCAGGTTGCTGTCTTTAGGCGCAATGGCCGGGATCACCGGCTTCTGGAACGGGCCGGTGGCGGCGACCACTCGGTTGGCGCGAATCACGCCTTCATTGGTTTCGATGGTGAAGCCGGGGCGGTCGCTGTTACGAACTACGCGCTTTACTTCAATGCCGGTGCGTACCGGCAGGTTGTACTTGCGTACGTACTGCTCGAAGTAGTCGGCCACCTGGTCCTTGCCTGCGAAGGCGTCGGCGTCGAGGTTGAATTCCAGCCCCGGGAAGCGGTCGTGCCAGACCGGGCCGTTGGCGACCAGCGAGTCCCAGCGGCCAGTGCGCCATGCCTCGGCGATACGGTTGCGCTCCAGCACCAGGTGCGGCACGCCAAGCTTGCTCAGGTGTTCGCTCATGGCCACGCCGGCCTGGCCGGCGCCGACGACGAGGGTGTCGATTTCGAGGTTGTTCAGTGTCATGTCCGAGCCCTTGTTCAGGCGGTTGTTGTCAGGTCGGTTTGGAGGACCGCCGTTGTCTGGAGCCAGACTAGGGATGCGGCACGAATGGCGAAAATAGTATTTAGCTGGTGCTTGCCGATAAAACGGCGAAGGCCTTGAATTGCATGGCCTGTAGCAAACTTTAAGGGGGTTTTCGTGTGGTGTTTGGCGCACTTTTGCGGGCTTAGTTTTTTCCTGCTCAAAGCACAGGAAAATGTTGGTTTCGTGGGGTAGAAGGTTGCGCCCAGAATGCCCTGCATCGCACAGGACAACAGGAGCTTCACCATGACCTTCTCCATCATTGGCCGCTGCCAGGAAACCGGCCAGGTCGGCATCGCCATCAGCTCGTCGAGCATCGCCGTAGGCGCCCGTTGCCCGTGGGTGCGCGCCGGTGTAGGCGCGGTCTCTACCCAGAACATCACCCTGCCGGCACTGGGCCCGCAGATTCTCGATGCCATGGAGCAAGGCCAGTTGCCACCCGCCGCGGCCCTGGACCGGGTGCTGAGTGCCAACGGCTGGAGTGAGTATCGCCAGGTCACGGTGATCGACAGCCAGGGGCAAGTGGCGCTGTTCACGGGGCGCGAAGCGCTGGGTACACACAATGCGGTGGCCGGCGAACACTGCGCAGCGGCGGGCAACCTGCTGTCTTCTACCCAGGTAATAGAGGCCATGGTGCTGGCTTTCGAGCAGGCGGGTGGGCACCTGGCCGACCGCCTGCTGGCGGCCATGCACGCGGCGATGGCCGCCGGTGGCGAAGCCGGGCCGGTGCACTCGGCGGCGTTGAAGATTGCTGGCGAACTGACCTGGCCACTGGTGGACCTGCGCGTCGACTGGGCCGATGCAGACCCGATCGGTGTGCTCGATGGCTTGTGGCAAGCCTATCGGCCACAGATGCAGGACTATGTCACCCGCGCCCTCAACCCGACCGCCGCGCCAAGCTACGGGGTGCCAGGCGATGAGTGAATTTGCCAGCCGCGCGCTGCTGGCCCGGCTGATCGGCTTTGCCACGGTCAGCCGGGACTCCAACCTTCAGCTGATCGGCTTTATCCGTGATTACCTGGCGGAACTGGGGGTGGAAAGCGAACTGTTCCATAACCCGGAGGGCACCAAGGCCAACCTGTTCGCCACCATCGGCCCCAAGGACGTAGGCGGCGTGGTGCTGTCGGGGCACACAGATGTAGTGCCGGTGGATGGCCAGGCCTGGAGCGTCGAGCCGTTCGCCCTGAGCGAACGCGACGGGCGCCTGTATGGTCGCGGCACGGCTGACATGAAAGGTTTCATCGCGTCGGTGCTGGCAGCCGTGCCCGCGTTCCTCGCCCAGCCGTTGCGCATGCCCGTGCACCTGGCGTTCTCCTACGACGAGGAAGTCGGTTGCCTGGGCGTACGCTCGATGCTGGAAGCCCTCGAACAGCGCCCGCACAAACCCCGACTGTGCCTGATTGGCGAACCCACCGAGCTCAAGCCGGTGCTGGGGCACAAGGGCAAGCTGGCAATGCGCTGCCAGGTGCATGGCGCGGCCTGCCACTCGGCGTATGCGCCGTCTGGGGTGAATGCCATCGAGTACGCGGCGAAACTGATCGGCAAGTTGGGTGACATCGGTGATGCACTGGCCTTGCCGCAGCATCATGACGAGCGCTTCGACCCGCCTTTTTCCACGGTGCAGACCGGGGTAATCAAAGGGGGCAGGGCGCTGAACATCGTGCCCGCCGAATGTGAATTCGATTTTGAAGTGCGCGCGCTGCCAGGGTTCGAGGCGCAGGCGGTGGCCGATCAGTTGCAGACTTATGCAGAGGCCGAGTTGCTGCCGCGTATGCGCAAGGTCAATGCCGCCAGCGCCATTCGCCTGGAGCCGCTGAGCGCCTATCCGGGGCTGGCCACACCGCAGGACAGTGAGGCTGCGCGGCTGGTGGCATTGCTCAGTGGCTCGAATGAGTTCGGCACGGTGGCGTTCGGTACCGAAGGCGGCTTGTTCGACCAGGCGGGCATCCCGACCGTGGTGTGCGGGCCTGGCAGCATGGACCAGGGGCACAAGCCGGATGAGTTTGTCAGTGTGGAGCAGTTGCAGGGCTGTGATGCCATGCTGCTCAGGCTGGTCGATTACCTCAAGCAGGATTGATAGCTGTGGCGTCTTCGCGGGTACACCCGCGAATGGGCCACAGCGAGGCCCTGGCGAATCAGAAGGTAGCCTTGACCTGCAGGCCCACCACCAGCGCGTTGTCGATGTCCTTCCCCGAGAACGCCCCTGGCTCGATGATGTATTGCACATCTGGGCGCAGGTTCAGCCACGGTGTGGCCTGGTAGCCATAACTCAGTTCGATCAACTGCTCGGCACTGTCGATATCGGGGAACTGCTGGCCAGCGTTGAAGGCGGCATCTTCAAGCACATCGCGGCTACGCGGATTAGGCACGGCACGGCCGTAACCCAGTGCCACGGTATCTTTCGGGCGGCCTTCGAACGGTTTGTACAGCACCACACCGGCACCATACCACTTGGTGAACGGCGAGGCGGCCTTGCTCGACGCCGAGTACTGGCCGAAGGCGTGCAGGCTACGGCCTGGCGAGCCCTGGTCGTTCCATACCGCCTGGTCGACCAGCAGGTAGTGGCCTGAGCGGCCGGATACTTCGTCGTCGCTGCCGATGCGTTTCACATCGGAGCTGTCGTAGTAGTAACCGAGCTTGTACTCGCCCGGCAGTTCACCCTGCAGCTTGTACACCAGCTCCACCGGTACCACGGTGCCGGTGGTGTGCTTGGGCCCCAGGTGCCAGGCGCGGCTGGAGTTGCCGTTGCTCTCGGGGTCGACGTTGAACGCCGCCACGCGCAGCTGCCAGGAAGGCGACAGGTCGTACTTCACCCGCACGCCGAGGTGAGCATTGGGGTAGTTGGTCCAGCCGCTGCCACCGGACATGTTCAGCGGGTGGCCGCAGAAGCCGGCGTTCATGAAGTTGCACAGGATGCCGCTGTCCAGGCCGCCGAGGTCGTTGCCCATGGCCATGTAGCCAAGCTTAACGTTGAGCGCCGGAGTGAACAGGGTACGCTCGTAGCTCAGCTCGGTCAGGCGGGTGTACAGGCCACCGAAGTTTTCCTGGATCGGCAGGCGGTTGCCTACCAGGTCTTCCGACGCGCTGTTACCGCGGCGGTCGTTGACGGTCAGCTGGACTTTGCCGCCGTTGTCCAGGCCGTACAGCTTCGACAGGTCGAACTGCACGCCCAGCTTGACGTTCTGCGAATAGCGCGCCGATCGGTGCAAACCACCGTGGGCGTTGTAGGCGGTTTCGCCGCTGTAGTCACCGGTGACTTTGACGCCGTCTTCTTCGAGTTGATGACGCAGGCCGCCCCAGTCACCGGTCAGGGTGCTGCGGGTCAGCAGGTCGCCGTCGGCCAGGGCTGTGGTGCTGGCCAGGGCCAGCAGCAGGGTGGGGGTGATGCGAATTGCGGATGGCATTGCTGAATCTCGGGTTGTCTTTGGGGCCATTCGCGGGCAAACCCGCGCCTACATGGCCGCTGTGGGCCTTGTGGGAACGGGCGTGCTCGCGAAGAAGGCGACGCGGTCTTACGGCAGCGCGTAAGAAATCACGTAGTCGCCACGGTCAGTCGACTGGCGGGCGCCGCCAGCAGTGATCACCACGTACTGCTTGCCGGTCTTCGGCGAAACGTAGGTCATCGGGCCGCCCTGGCTGCCCACTGGCAGGCGAGCTTTCCAGATTTCGTTACCGTTGCTGCTGTCATAGGCGCGCAGGTAGAAGTCCTGGGTGCCGGCAATGAACACTAGGCCGCCTTGGGTCGACAGGGTGCCGCCCAGGGTTGGCAGGCCGATCTTGATCGGCAGGTGCATGCGGATGCCGAGCGGGCCGGTGTCTTCAACGGTGCCCACGGGTACCTGCCAGGCCACCTGGCGGGTTTTCATGTCGATGGCGGTCAGGGTGCCGAACGGCGGCGCCTGGCATGGAATGCCCGCTACCGACAGGAAGCGGTTCTTGTTCACGGCATACGGCGTGCCCTTGAGTGGTACCGCGCCCATGCCGGTGTTCAGTGCCTCACCGCCAGAGGCCGCGCCACCTTTGTTCTGCGACGGGATCATCTGGATCCACAGGCCCAGACGCATGTCGTTGACGAAGATGAAACCATGCACCGGGTCGGTGGAAATGCTGCCCCAGTTCATGCCACCCAGCGAACCTGGGAAGCTCAGCGACAGGTCGGTGCCCGGCGCGGTGTACAGGCCGTCGTAGCGCATTTTCTTGAAGTCGATGCGGCACAGCAGTTGGTCATACGGGGTGGCACCCCACATGTCCGACTCGGTCAGGGTCTGTGCGCCGATCTGCGGCATGCCTACCGATTTGGGCTGGGTTGGGGAGTATGGCTCGTTCGGGATGTTGCTTGGTTTGACGGGTACTTCGTCGACCTGGGTCAACGGCTTACCGGTGGCGCGGTCGAGCACGTAGATCTGCCCGGCCTTGGTGCCGATCACTACCGCAGGTACCGACTGGCCGTCATCCTTGGTGAAGTCGATCAGGCTTGGCTGCATCGGCAGGTCGAAGTCCCAGAGGTCGTTGTGCACGGTCTGGTATACCCACTTCTGGTTGCCGGTAGTGGCGTCCAGGGCCAGCACCGAAGCGCCGTAGGTGTGGTCCAGCTTGTTGCGCTCAACACCGTAGATGTCGGTGGACGACGAGCCCATCGGCAGGAACACGGTGTTCATCGCCGGGTCGTAGGACATCGGTGCCCAGCTGTTCGGCGTGCTGCGCACATAGGTGCTGTCGCCTTGCGGTGCCTGGCGATCTTCCGGGTTGCCCGGGTCGAAGGCCCAGCGCATTTCACCGGTGATCACGTCGAAGCCACGGATCACGCCACCTGGCATGTCGGTCTGGACGTTGTCGGCAACGCGGCCGCCAACCACCACGGTGGTACCGGCCATCAGCGGTGCCGAGGAGAGCTGGTAGTAGGAGTCCGGGACATTGCCCAGGCCGGCCATCAGGTTGACCTGGCCATTGTTGCCAAAGCCCTGGCAGAACTCGCCGGTGTCGGCGTCGACGGCAATCAGGCGGCCATCGATGGTGTTGGTCAGCAGGCGACGCTGGCAGTTGGCACCCGCCGCTACGCTACCGCCGGTAATCGGCGAGCTGTTCGGCTGGGTCGGCTGAGCGATGGCGGCAGTGGCGTCGAAGTAGGCCATGCCACGGCAACGCTGCCAGACCTTGGACTGGGCGTTGATTGCGTTTTTCCACAGCTCTTTGCCGGTGTCGGCATCGAGGGCGATCAGGTTGTTGTGCGGGGTGCAGATGAACACCTTGTTGCCGATCTGCAGCGGTGTCAGCTGGTCTTCGGCACCGTTGCCGTCACTGATGGCGACGTCACCGGTGTGGTAGGTCCAGGCCACTTTCAGCTTGTTGACGTTGTCCCGGTTGATTTGGTCCAGCGCGGCGAAGCGGCTGCCACCTTCGGTGTTGCCGTAGTGGGCCCAGTCTTTCTGTTCCTTGCCGGCTTCGACCGGGGTCATGCCTGGGCCTTTGCCGGTGGGGGCGACGCTTGGGTGGGCAACGAACATGTTGCCGGCAGCGATCACCAACACCACCGCCATTACCCCGGCGATACCGTAGGCACCGCGACCGGCGCTGGCGCCGTTGGTGCGCGCCAGCAGCGGGTAGACCAGTGCCACCACCATGCCGATTGCGCCGAACATGAACAGGCGCGAGAACAACGGCCAGAACACCAGGCCGACATCGCTCAGTGCCCAGATCGCGGTGCCGACCAGGAATGCGGCATACAGCCAGGCGCCAGCCAGCTTGCGGCGGGCAATGAGTGCACCGGCGATGGCCATGGCCAGGCCGCCGATCAGGAAGTACCAGGACCCGCCCAGGCCGGCGAGCTTGACGCCGCCGGCAGCCAGGAGGAGGCCGAGCAGGGCGATGATTACGCCCAGGCCGATCAGAATGATGTTTGGGGCGCCAGAGGCGCGCGGTGTTTCTTTCATGCCAGGGATCTCAGCAGGTGGAATGCGCGCAGTCTAAGCCCTTAGCTTGCTAATTAACAAGTTGGTACATAATTTTCTGAGGCTGATTGTCGCAGGGCTGAATGTGCGAAGGTGTCGCTAAAAGTCTAGATCAGGTGCTGAAAAAAGCATTAAACGGGGAGTTTCTGCCGTTTTTGCAACCGGCATTCATACTTTCGTCGAGTGTGTTGCGCGCCCACGTTCAGCCTCAGCTTCAGGCTGGCCACGGGGAACTACTGCCATAGAACACCGCCAACCAGATGGTGGCCGTGCCGGGTGCGGTCCATTCCACGCGGTGGCGGTAGTGCGGCGGAATATCCAGGCAATCGCCCGGCGCCAACAGGCGGGTGTGGTGCTCGTGCTCGAAGCGCAGCCCCGCAGCTCCACTGAGCAGCACGATCCACTCGCCTTCGGCCTGGTCGTACCAGAAACCGGGCGGGCTGGCCTGGCCGCTGGAGACGATACGCTCCACGCGCACCCCTGGGCGGCTGAGCAGTTCGTCGACATGTTCGGCACTGGCGGGGTCGCAGGGCGGCAGGGCGGCCAGCAGGTTGTTCGGTATCATGGAAAGCCTCGCTGTGAAGGTGTGATGCCACTATGGACGCAAATGCCATGCAGCGCGCTTCTTGACCCGCCCGGCCGTTTGTAAGAACTTTCCGAGTTTTGGAAGGTGGCCAGCAAATGGACAAACTCCTGGCAATGAAGATGTTCGTGGCCACCGTCGATGCCCAGGGCTTTTCTGCGGCCGCGCGCAGGCTAGGGCTGGCGACATCGTCGGTGACGCGCCTGGTCGATGCCCTGGAAACGGCGCTGGGTGCCACCTTGCTCAACCGTTCCACGCGTCAGGTGAGCTTGACTGAGGCCGGTGCCCGTTACTACGAGCGCGCACGGGGTATTTTCGAGGCGCTGGACGAGGCTGATGCCAGTGTTGCCGATCGCGGCGAAGAGCCAGTCGGCGTATTGCGACTGTGCTTGCCAGTGGAGTTCGGCAGGCGGGTCATCGCCCCGCACCTGGGGCCGTTCCTGGCAAGGCACCCGGCACTGGAGCTGGACATCGACCTCAGCGACCGCCTGGATGACCTTCTGGACGGGCGCTACGATCTGTCGGTTCGCCTGGGCGACCCATCGCCCAATGACGAGCTGGTGTGCCGCCAGCTCGGTCGCTTCCAGCGTTGGTTGGTGGCCAGCCCGGCTTACCTGGCGGGGCGTGAGCCGCTGCAGCACCCCCGGCAATTGCTGGAGCACGCCTGCCTGCGCTTTCGCTACGGGCAGAAAGCGCGGCCCTGGCGCCTGGCCTGCGGCCAGGAGAGCCTGGAGCTGGACGTAAGCGGGCCGCTGCGCAGCGCCAACGCCGACATGCTGCGTGAAACGGCATTGGCAGGCAGTGGCATCGCACTGCTGGCCGACTGGCTGGTACGCACAGATGTGCTGGCCGGGCGCCTGCAGCGGGTATTCCCCGACTGGCAGGCCAGCCCTGGCACGGCCAACAACAGCATCAATGCCCTGTACCTGCCCAACCACCGGGGTTCGCGGCGGGTGAACGCGTTCATCGACTTTTGCGAAAACTTACTGAAAAACGACGGGTAGTGTTGCGCGGAGCGCAAAGCCGCGTTGCGCCAAGACCGGATTCTCGGCGAAAGCGCGCATGGGTAAGGTAGCCAGCATATACCCCTAGTCGAGGAACCTCGCATGAATCCCTCCCTTGCGGCAGCGCAACCGGCAGCTGCCAGCCTGAGCCGGGCCCTGGTCGTGCTACTGGCATTCTGCTGCGGCGCGATCGTCGCCAACATCTACTATGCCCAGCCCATCGTCGGGCTGATTGCCCCAGACTTGGGGCTATCCACCGAGCATGCCAGCCTGATCGTTTCCCTTACCCAACTGGGTTATGCCCTGGGCCTGTTGTTGCTGGTGCCGCTGGCCGACCTGCTGGAAAACCGCCGCCTGATGGTGGCTACCGCTGTCCTGGCCTGTTTCAGTCTGCTGCTGGCGGGCACCAGCAGCAGTGGTCAGGGGCAGTTGTTCCTGGGTTACGCACTGCTGATCGGTTTCAGTTCTGTGTCGGTGCAGATGCTTATCCCGCTGGCGGCGCACCTGGCGCCGGAACAGCAGCGTGGCCGGGTGGTGGGTAATATCATGGGCGGCCTGCTGCTGGGTATCCTGCTGGCGCGCCCGGTTTCGAGCCTGGTGGCTGACCACTTTGGCTGGCGCGCGGTGTTCATTGGCGCCGCCGGAGTCATGCTGGCGATCATCCTGTTGCTGGCGCTGACCCTGCCGCAGCGTCGTCCCGAGCACAAGGCCAGCTATGCCGGGCTCATGCTGTCGCTGCTCACTCTGCTGCGCCGTTATCCACTGCTGCGCCAGCGTTCGTTGTACCAGGCGTTGATGTTCGCAGCGTTCAGCCTGTTCTGGACGGCCGTGCCGATGGCCCTGGCCAGTGAACACGGCCTGTCGCAGAGCCAGATCGCCGTGTTCGCCCTGGTCGGTGCAGTGGGCGCCATCGCTGCGCCCATGGCCGGGCGCCTGGCGGATGCCGGGCATGCCCGCGCCGGCTCGCTGTTGGCGCTGATGCTGGCGCCGGTGGCCTTGCTGCTGGGGCTATCAAGCCCGGGTTACAGCGTGATCGGCCTGGGCCTTACCGGCGTGCTGCTGGACTTTGCGGTGCAGATGAACATGGTCATTGGCCAGCGCGAAGTGTACGCACTGGACCCGGCCAGCCGCGGGCGGCTGAACGCGGTGTACATGACCAGCATCTTCCTTGGCGGGGCGCTGGGGTCGGCGGTGGCCAGCGCGTTGTTCAGCCAGTTTGGCTGGCAGGGGGTGGCGCTGGTGGGGGCAGGCTTGCCGGGTGTTGCGTTGCTGGTCTTCCTGCTGAAGGCCCGGCGCGCCTGAACAGGGAGCGTGCTATCGGCCAAGCGGCAGCGCCACGCCAATCAAGGCGAACAGGCTGCCGCAGCAGCGATTGAAACCCTTGCCGCCCTTGGCCAGCCAAGGGCGAATGCGAAATGCCAGGCGCGCCAGCAGGTACTCGACCAGGAACTCGACGCTGGCGAAGGTCGCCGCCATTACCACGAACTGCAGCACCAGCCCACGCTGTGGGTCGATGAATTGTGGCAGGAAGGCACCATAGAACAGCAGCACCTTGGGGTTGGCCATGGCCGACAGCAGGCCTTGGCGGAACAACCCGGCATTGCCGAGCCGCGCGCTGCGCTCGGTCAGCTCCAATTGCAGGCCGGGGCTGCGCCACAGCTGGATACCCAGCCAGATCAGATAGGCGCCACCCACCCACTTCAAAACGCCCAACACCGAAGCCGAGGTTTGTAGCAGCGCGCTGAGACCGAACATGGCCAGGGCGATCAAGGCGCTGAAGCCAAACACCCCGCCCACGATGGTGAACAACGTTCGCCGCGCGCCATACAGGGCGCCATGTGTCAGCGCCAACAGGCTGTTGGGCCCTGGGGTCAGCGACAGGCCGATGCTGGCCAGCAGGTAGATGAGCCATGTGTCGAGGGCCATGTTGGAAATGCCTGGTGATGTGGGGATGCCAGTCTAGGGCCTGATGATCCGGCTGATAGAGTATGATCTAGACATTTAATGGTCGTTTATGGACTCGCTGACATGCAGCCCGACATCCGCCTGCTGATCCTGCCGTTACCGGATTTTGCCCTGCTGCCGTTTGGCGCCTTTCTCGACAAATTGCGCTTCAGCGCCGACGACGAGGACTACAGCCAGCAGCGCTATTGCAGCTGGACCGTGGCCGGGCTCAGCCTTGACCCGGTGCAATCAAGCAGTGGTGCGGTGCTGCAGGTCGAGGCGATTGCCAGCCAGCTCGACCTGAGCAGTTTCGACTACCTGGTGGTGTTCGGCGGTCGCAATGCCATGGCCACTGCCGCGCTGGCGCCACGCTATCAGGCGCTGCTGCACCAGGCCGGCAAGGCCGGTGTGAAGCTGGTAGGGGTCGATAATGGCGCCTTCCTGCTGGCCGCCTGCGGACTGCTGCAGGGGCATGAGGTGGTGGTGCACTGGCGTCACGAAGCCGAGTTTCGTGCTGCCTTCCCGCAGCTGCGATTGCTGCGTGAGCAGTTGTACTGCATCGATGGCAATCGCATCACGTGTGCCGGCGGCACCGCCGCCATCGACCTGGCTGTTGCGCTGCTCTCACACGCTTGCGGGCGTACCCGCGCGCTCAAGGGGCTGGCCGATATGCTGGTGGACGAAACCCGCGACAGCCGTCATGCCTTGCGTTCGCTGGAGCTGGGCGCCGGGCAGGGGCGGCAGGTGCAGCGGGCACAGGCGCTGATGCGCCATCACCTGGGCTCGCCGTTGGCAGTGGAGCAACTGGCCAAGGAACTGGGCATCAGCCGGCGCCAGCTGGACCGCCAGTTTCAGGCCAGCCACGGCATGAGCGCCAAGGCCTGGTGGCTGGAAATGCGTTTGCAGCAGGCGCGCTGGCGTTTGCTCAACTCCAGTCATAGCCTGGCGCAGATTGCCGATGAAGTGGGCCTGGGCGATGCCAGCTACCTGGGCAAGTGCGTGCGCCGTCGGTTTGGCTGTACGGCCTTGGCCTTGCGAGCAGGCAGCGCTTACTGCGGTGTGCCGAACAAGCCTGTCCAGTAGATCCCGGCATCGCTCTTCGGGTCTACCGCATAGGCAGCCCCCAGTTCACGGAAGTCTGGGTTCATCAGCGTGGCGCAGTGCCCTGGGCTATCCAGCCAGCCGTCGACCACTTTGTGCGCAGTATCACGCCCGGCGGCAATGTTCTCGCCGATTTGCTGATACAGGTACCCGGCCAGTTCCGCCCGGTCACCGGGTGTGCGGCCATCCTTGTCGATGTGGTCGAAGAAGTTCTGGTTGGCCATGGACCGCGTGTGGTTGGCAGCCACCCCGGCCAGTACTGTGCTCCAGCTCAGTGGCGGGGCGGCGGCAAAGGGTTGGCCACCGCATTGGCGTGGCACCTTGCGCGCAGCGTTGATCTCCTGCAGCACTTTCTGCCCCTCGGCTTGCCAGTCACCCAGGCGGCCGCTGAGCAACGGCCGGGCCAGCACGATGCGCCAGTCGCGGCCCTCCTGGCTGACGCCGATATCGACGAATTGCGGGTCGAGCACTACCTGGCAGAAGCTTTCCTCGATGGCATGCATGGCGGCGCGCGCATCGCGCGGGCCCGACAGGCTGATGGCCTGGACGTTGACCATGGGGTAGGCCGCGCGGGTCATGGCCTGTTGCAAGTCGCGGGTGCCTTCTGGCGACAGCGCAAGGCGGGTGTCGCTATTGAGCGGCGGCAGCTCCAGCGACGCCTCGCCACCGCAGGGCTGGGCCTTGCTGCGGTACACATTGATCGAATCGATCAGTTGCGCCTCTTCGCCGGTGACAGCCAGTACCCCGGTCGAAACGACCAGGCCCAGCGACAAGGCGGCAACGGATGACAGGACGCGCATGTGGATCTCCCTATGACTGGCAGCGTCGTGGTATGCGCTGCTCATCCTACACAAGCCGGGGGCTTTTGGCCCTAGCTCGTGCAAAGCAATGAAAGCGCCGGCAATCGTTGCTGGCGGCAAAAGAGGGAGTAGACCACTGGTCGGCGGAAAAGTGCGATTAATTGCTAATCATTCTTATCGAGCCCGCACGGTCCGCCGCGTTCGCATCAACGCGCCAACGCCTGGTTCGGCTTGTAGAACAGGAAGTGGGTAGTCTGCGCTGTCTTGCGATACGCCTTGGCCCAATCGGGGTGCACGGTGCGGTCGTGGAAGTACAGCGCGCCGCCGGTGGGGTCCTTCAACTGCTGGTTCAGTGCCTTGCGTGCGATTTCTTTGGCGACATCGTAGCGCTGGGCTTCCTCGACCTGATCCGAGCGCCCGTCGCACCACCAGGAAAACTGGCAGGCCTTGCTTTCCACGCCCTGCTTGACCACCCCGCAGATGGTGTCCGGGAAGCCATCGTGGCCCAGGCGGTTGAGCACCACGCTGGCCACGGCGGTCATGTCCTCGGCATCGGCGCCTTTGGCTTCCCAGTAGATGGTGCGGGCCAGGCAGGTGATGCTGTCATCCAACGGCGCCTTGCCAACCGGGTCGACCGCCTGCGCTTCGCCTGGGGTCAGTTTTTCAGCTTTTTCGGGGGGAGGGGCATCTTCCACCACCTTTTCTTCAAGCACTTCGGCCTTGTCCTCGGCGACGGCGGCCTTGGCCGGGTCGGCCGCATTCAAGGGGCCAGCGAGCAGTGCCGAGGTGAGGCCGAGCAGCATCCAGTAACGGCGCATGGGCAAGCTTCCGAAGGGTGGAGTGAGTCTCAGTCTAGCCAAGCGTAAGCATTAACACCAAAGGCAGGGTGGCGGCGGCCGCTACGGTCTGCAGGGCGATGATGGTGGCCATCAAGGGCGCATTGCCGCCCATTTGCCGGGCCATCACATAGGATGACGAAGCGGTGGGCAGCGCTTGGAACAGCACCGCCACCACCGCCGCCTGACCACTCAGGCCGAGCACTCTGCACAGGCCCCAGGTGGTCAGTGGCATGACCAGGAACTTGAACGCCGACGCCGCCATCAGCGGGCGCACCTGCTGGCCCAGGCGAGCGCCGCCCAGTGCCGCACCGACGCACAGCAAGCCCAGCGGCAGGGCGGCCTGGCCCAAGGCCTTGACCGTGGGCTCGATCCCGGTCGGCAAGCCCAAACCGGTGGCCCTCAGCAGCAGCCCACCCGCACAGCCGACGATCAGCGGGTTGGCGAAGATTGCCCGTAGCACCGTGAGCGGTGAACTGTGGCGGGCGCTGAAGCGGGCGAACACCAGCACGCAGAGCAGGTTGACCAGGGGGACGATGGCGGCATTGGCTACCGCCGCCAGGGCAATCCCTGCACTGCCGTAGATGCCAGCTGCCAGGGTGGCACCAATGTAGTTGTTGAAACGAATACCACCCTGGAACACCGAGGTGAAATCGGCGCCATCGTGGCTTACCGCCCCTTGATACAGCATCAGTAATACGGCACCGGCCAGGGTCGAAAGCATCAGTGCGCCGACCATGTCCAGCACCGGTACGCCATCAAGGTTGGCAGTGGCCAGGCCGTGCAGAAACAGCGACGGCAGCAGTACGTAGTAGCTCAGGCGCTCGGCGCCGGGCCAGAAGCTTTCGCCAAGAAAGCCGCGTAGGCGCAGGAAGGTGCCCAAGGCAATCAGCAGGATGATCGGGAGCAGGGTGGTCAGCAGCAAGTGGAGCATGATCGACGTTCCGTGGTCGGGTACGCGAACAGACTACGGGTGAGGAACGGTCTGTAAAACGTTGTTTTCTGCACTGACTATTGAGAAAAAATGCATTGTTGCAGCTTACGACTCCAAGGCTGTCTTCAGCACAGCACTCAAATGCCGTCGCTGGCTTTTCTCATGCTCCAGCAACACCACACGTCGCGTCAGCTGCGGCTCGCCAAACGGCAGGCAAGTGGCGGGCGGCAAGCGCTGCAGGTCGTCATCGGCCATGGGTACGATCGCCACGCCCAGGCCCATCACCGCCATGCGCGCCAAAGCTTCCTGGCTGTCCAGTTCCATCTGCTCGCTCACCTGCAAATGCTGGCGACGCAACTCCTGCTCGATCTGTCGCCCGGCCCAGGCGCGCTTGTCGAAGCGCAGGAATGGCTGGCTGGCCAGCAACTGCGGCACGCTGTGCCCGGCCAGTTCAGGGCTGGCGATGACCCAGAAGCGGTCTTCGAACAATGCAGTGAAGTCCAGGCTTTGCGGGTAAGGGCTGACGGGTTCGGTGGTGATCGCCGCGTCGAGTTCACCGTCCTCCACGCGTCGCGCCAGCTCCGCCGACATGCCCGAGGCCACGCTGATGTGCAACTGCGGGTGGTTGGCCTTGATCCACACCAGCGCCCTGGGCAGGCGCCGCGCCAACACGGTATGGATCGCCCCCAGGCGCAGGCGGCCGCGCAGGCTCGGGCCGCAGGCCAAGGCGTCGGCCAGTTCGTCGTAGGCAGCCAGAATGCTCTCGGCGCGAGCCACCGCCAATTGGCCTGCTTCAGTCAGGGCCACCTGCCTGCGGCTGCGGTCGAACAGGGGAACCTGCAACTCGTCTTCAAGGGTCTTGATGTGCAGGCTCACCGCTGAAGGGGTGAGGCTGAGCAGGTCGGCGGCGCGGGCGAAGGTGCCGTGGCGGGCGATGGTCACCAGGGTGCGCAGGGCTTTGAGAGACATGCGGGCGGGTCCAGGGTTGAACGGTCAGTGCTGCATTGTCAGGCCCGGCCGTTTCGCAGCACAAGGCTGCTCAGCGCCTATTACGCCCATACGCCTGGCTGATCCTGTCGATCACCATGGCCAGGGCAACAATTGCCAGCCCGGCCTGCACGCCCTGACCAACATTCAAGGTCTGGATCCCCGCCAGCACATCCTCACCCAGCCCACGGGCGCCGATCATCGACGCCACTACCACCATCGACAAGGCCATCATCACCGACTGGTTGAGCCCGGCCATGATGCTTGGCAGCGCCAAGGGCAGGGCGATGCGCCGCAACCGCTGCCAGCGGCTGGCGCCCAGGCCGTGGGCCGCCTGCAACAACGAAGGGTCGATTTGGCTCAAGCCCAGTTCGGTCAACCGCACCAGCGGTGGCAGGGCGTATATCAGCGTGGCGAATACGGCGGGCACCTTGCCCAGGCCAAACAGCATCAGCACCGGGATCAGGTAAACGAACGCCGGCAGCGTCTGCATCACATCCAGTACCGGCAGAAGCAACCGCCTGGCCAGCGGTCGGGCGGCCAGCAGGATGCCCAATGGCACGCCCACCAGCACGCACAGGCCGGTACTGACCAGCACCAGCGCCAGGGTTTGCAGCAGCTTGTCCCACAGCCCGAGCATGCCGATAAATGCCAGCAGCGCGACCAGTATTGTGCTGCGCACAACGCTGCGGGTGGCGTGCCAGGCCAGCAGGCCGACCAGCAGCAACAACAGCCACCAGGGCAGCAGGCGCAACAGGTTCTCCAGGCCGACCAGCAGTTGCAGCAAGTGGTCTGAGACGCTGCGCAGGTGGTCGCCGTAGTTCATCACCAGCCAGTCGACCAGGCGGTTGACGCTGTCGGCAAAGGAAAACTGCAGAGTCTGCGGGAAGCCGTCACTCACAGGCTGGCCTCGACCTTGGCGGCGATGTCCGCAGGCAGCCAGGTTTTCCACACATCAGGGTTATCGCGCAGGAAGGTCAGGGCTGCGTCGCGCGGTGGTGTTCGTTTTTCGCTCATTGCGGCCAAGGCCTGGTTCAGGCGATCGATGGGCAGGTCCACCCGTTCGAACACGCTGACCAGGTCCGGGTAGCTCTCACGAAAGACCTTGGACACGCCAATCGACAACTTCGCCGGCAGCGACCGGCTGCCCTTCGGGTTGGGGTTGCCGGCATCGGTGAGGGTGGCCCAGGCCTGGGCATTGAATGGTGGCTCTTGCAGGCGTACAAGCTTGTAGCGCCCCATCAGCGGGGTCGGGTTCCAGTAGTAGAACAGCACCGGTTGGCCACGACGGATAGCCGAGCCGATCTCGGCGTCCATCGCCGCGCCGGAGCCACTGCGGAAGTTGGTATAGAGGTCATTCAAACCGTAGGCCTTGAGCTTCTGGCTGTTGACCGTTTCAGACGTCCAGCCGCTGGGGCTGTTCAGGAAACGGCCCTTGTCGGGCGACTCGGGGTCGCGGAAAACCTGCGGGTAACGCTTGAGGTCCTCGACACTGCGCAACTGGGGTGCCAAGGGTTTCAGTTTGCGTGCGGCATCGCCTTCGATCACATAGGCCGGCACCCACCAACCTTCCTCTGCATTTTTCACCGTATCGCCCAGCGCGAACACCTGGCCGGCCTGTTCGGCCTTGACCCAGGCAGGGCTGCGCCCGGCCCACTCCTCGGCGATCACTTGCAGGTCATTGCGCGCCAGGGCCACCTCCATGCTGACGGTGCTACCGGGCAGGGTGTCGGTGGTGTAGCCGTAGCCGCGCTCCACGATCAGCCGCAGGATTTCGGTGGTGAGGGCACCGCTTTCCCAGCCGATGGCGCCAAAGTGGATGGGCTCGCTGCGTTCTGCCGAGGCGGCGCTGTCGGTGGCGGCCAGGCTGACAGCGAGCAGCAGGCTGGCCAGCAGCATTGGAAGTCTGTTCATCGGGGCCTTCGATTGCCATTGAGTGGATGCGGGCAAGTGTAGACGAGGCCCCTGGCGCATCGCCGGCGCGGTCGGGGGAAGGAGCTCCCACTGCCCAGGCGTGCTGCGCGTTGCAAAGCTGGGCTCTTCTGCTTGGCATGCACACCTGAAGAGGCAGCCCCGATGACGCTGGATTTACATTTCGTGTATTACCGCAACTTTCGTTTCGATGGAAAACTTCATGTTCGCTGTTACGGTGCAGACCTGCACAAGGTCAATCGCATCCGCTACGAACTTGAACGGGCTGGCCCCGACGGCCCGGTTTCATTCCCGGGAAAGTCCGTGTACTCCCAGGCACGCAGCGGCAAGCCGAGCGACCATGGATGCCCTGCCACGTTGCTGGCCGAAGAAGAGGCGGGCGTGTATTCGATCCAGCCCAAAGTCGTGCTGCTCGATGAGCATGCTCGGGCGCTGGGCCGGCCGGTTGGCGCAGCTGGCGTTATCGACATGCGGCCCTTGGTGCTCGACATAAAGGCTGACGAGGTCAACAGGAGCATCCTCGACAAGGTGCCGGTACCCGGTGCTGGCGGGCGTCGTAAACGAGCCGTGGAGCAGGTGCAGGGAGGCGATGATGGGCCGCAAGGGATGCCCACCTTGGCACCCGGCACACCGTTCCCGCCGGTTGTCATCGAATTCATCCCCGGAGGGCACGAGCGATTTCTCCGAGAGCTGGAGCCGGGCTCAGGTTCTGCATGGGTCCGCTACTGGCCGAACCTTGAATCGGTACTCGCGTTGCGACCTGTTCTGGACGAACAGGAACAGGGCGAAGACAGGCTCCGGCCATTGCGCGACCATTACATTCTCGACCAGCCAGCCAGCATGCTCGGTGACACCTACCTCGCCTTGCTCAAGGCTTTGGCGGCGCGGGAGTATGTGCAGTCACTGCAGTTCATGCCGGCAGCGCCCCAGCCAAGCCTAATTTTGCTCGGCCTGGCCGGGCTACTGGCAACGCTGCTGACCGGCGGCGCCGTGGTGGCGGGCAACCATGCCTATGAAAATGCTCAAGCTACACCCGATTTCGAGCCGCGCCAGCATTACCTCGACGCACCTGGCCCCCGGTGGCAAGGGCTGAATGTGCGCGAGGCCTGGGCGCAGCAGGTAACGGGTTACGGCGCGCGGATTCACTTCAGTGATGGGGGGTTGCACCCTGATCATGAAGACTTGCGCGGCAATCCTGCCTTGAAAATCGTCTCGCTCGAACCCAACCATGATCCCGACCACGGAACGGCTTCGGTGGGAATCATTCTGGCTGCGGGCAACGGTATTGGCGCGACCGGGATCAGCCGTAACAGCGAACTGTACCTGTACAACAACCGCGCGGAGGATGCCCAAGGCAGCTTCCAGGCGCTCAAGGACCTGCTACGGAATGTAGAACCCGGCGACATCGTGGGTATCAATCGGCAGACCGCCCATGCCGAGGTGCTGAGCACCATGTTGCCATCCTTGCACGACAAGGCCTGGTGGACTGTCATGCAGCAGTTGAGCCGGCGCGGTGCCGTGGTGGTCAATGCAGCAGCCAATGGCAGCAGCAGGACGCTTGCGGACAAAGGCACCCGTGCTGGCGAAGGTGTCGACCTGGCCAACTGGCCCTATTTTGCCGACCATGGCGATTCAGGTGCGATTCTGGTGGGGGCCTGCCATTCGTATGACGGCAAGCCCCACGCCTACTCCAATCACCATTACCGTTACCGTATGCTCAATGCCTGGGGCGACAGCGTAGTCACGCTTTCCTATGGCGATTTGCAGGACCTGCGTGGTGAGGAAAGGGACTACACAGGCCGCTATGCTGGCACTTCCAGCGCCACGCCGATGGTGTGCGGTGCATTGAGCCTGATCCAGTCCTACGCCATGGAGCAGCACCACGTCTACCTCAATGGCAACCAGATGCATCAGTTGGTCATGGCGTCTGGCTACGACGATGCCACGCTAGCGGGTACCGAGGTGCTGCCGATGGGCGCCAGGCCCAATGTGCATGGCGCGCTGGTGCTGCTGGACCGCATCCTCGGCGGCGGCAGGTTCGCGGCCTGAGTCGGGGCCGGCAGGTGCCGGCCCCGCCCGGCTCATACGCGAAACTGGTCCATCAGCGCCTGCTGCTGGTTGGCCAGGCTGTTCAGCGACTGGCTGACCCGCGCCGACTCGTTGGCCTGGCCTGACAGCGACTCCGTCACATCACGAATGGTCGCCACGTTGCTGTTGATTTCCTCGGCTACCGCGCTTTGCTCTTCGGCGGCCGAAGCGATCTGCAGGTTCATGTCGGTGATCACCGTCACCGCCTGGCCAATGCGCTGCAGTGCAGTGACGGCCTGGCCGACCTGCGCAACGCCACTCTGTGCCTGGCGGTGGCTGTGGTCCATGGCGCCGACCACTTCCTGGGTGCCGTTCTGCAAGGCTTCGATCACCTGGCGGGTTTCTTCCACCGACTCCTGAGTGCGTCGAGCCAGGTTGCGTACTTCATCGGCGACCACGGCAAAGCCACGGCCGGCTTCACCGGCACGGGCAGCCTCGATGGCGGCGTTGAGCGCCAGCAGGTTGGTCTGTTCGGCAATCGAGCGGATCACCTCCAGCACCGAACCGATCTTTTCGCTGTTCTGCGCCAGGCCTTCGACTTCGGCCATGGCGTCGCTCATGTTGGCGGCCAGGGTATCGATGCTGGTGGTGGTGCGGTCGATCACGGCCAGGCCTTCCCGGGTGGCCTGGTCGGCGTCACGCGCGGCCTGTGCCGCCTGCGCGGCGCTGCGGGCGACATCCTGGGCGGTGGCGCTCATTTCATGCGAGGCGGTGGCTACCTGGTCAACCTGGCGATACTGCTGCTCCATGCCGGCGCTGGTTTCAGTGGCAATTGCCGAGGACTGGTCGGCAGTGCCTCGCGCGGCCTGCACCGAGCGTTTGACCTCGGCGATGGTCGGCTGCAACTTGTCGAGGAAGCGGTTGAACCAGCCGGCCAATTCACCCAGTTCGTCCTGCTTCTGGTAGGTCAGGCGGCGGGTCAGGTCGCCTTCGCCGCTGGCAATGTCCTTGAGCATGGCAGCCACGCCGAGGATCGGCCGGGTAACGCCACGGGCCATCAGCCACACCATGAGCAGGCCGGCAATGGCAGCGGCCAGGCCCAGGCCCAATTCCAGCAAGGTGCCGCTGGTATTCAGCGCGTCCAGTTCCTGCTTCAGTGTTTCGGCCGGGCCGGTCAGGGCATTTTCCGGTACATCCAGCAACACGCCCCAAGGTTGTGCGTCGGGGATCGGCCGGAAGGCCGCCAGCACCTTCAAACGCTGCTGGTCGTGGAGGATAGTCATCTTGCCATTGGCCAGTTTGCCTACCAGTTCGGCGCCCTTGGCCGGGTCTACCTGGTCGAAGCGCTGGGCCAGCTTGCTGGCATCGGCGCTGTAGCCCGCCAGCAGGCCGACCGGGCTGAGTATGCCGACCGTGGTGCGGCCTTCGTAGAGGCTGCGGCTGGCCTCCTGGCTCAGTGCCTGCAGGCTGTTGAGGTTGATGTCGATGGACAGGGTGGCAATGATCTTGCCGTTGACCGCCAGCGGGAAGACGATGCTGGTCATCAGCACCTGCTGGCCGTCGATGTCATAGAAGTAGGGTTCTACCACGCACACCTTGCCGGTCGTGCGCGGGCATACCCACCAGGTGTTGGCTGGCTGGCCGCTGGGGCCGATCTCGGTGTTGGCCATGTCATGCTCAGGCAGCGCCATGGCGGTCAGCTGGCCGGCACGCGGCTGCGACCAGTACAGGGCAAAGCGACCGGTTTCGTTGCTGCCCAGCTCTGCCTTGCCGGCGAACAGGCTGTCCTTGCTGTCCAGGGCGTTGGGCTCGAACACCAGCGACAGGCCGAGGAGGTCGGGGTTGGCCTGTAGCGCGGCGCGCACCTGACGGGTCATGTCCTCGCGCAGGTCGAAGGCATCGAGAAAGCGCTTTTCGGCCTGCTCGCGCAGGAACAGCACCTGGCGGGCGAAGCCGGCGCCGTACTGGTAGGCATCCATGAACTGGCGGCGGATGTTCAGCGCCTGCACTTCACCCTGCGACTCGATACGCGACTGCGCCGCCTCGGTCAGCATCTGCATGCTGCTGGCCTTGACCAGGTCCGAGCTGTGGTCCATGCGGTACAGCGACAGGCCGACGAGCAAGGTGACGATGCCGGCCAGGCAGAGACCGGCGAGCAGGGTGATCTTCCACTGGATGGAAAGTTGTCGCAAAGGCATGGGGGCGGATCCCTTGTAATAAGAGTGTGGCTTGCGACTGTGTCGGCGGCCTGGGTTTTTTCTTTATTCAAACGTTCAATTTAATTATCAGGTCCGCTGCAAGGCATTGGTAATGTGACGCAACATGGCGCTTTTGACATCTGCCGCCCACTGCTTCAGAGTTCGCGCTTTTTTCCGCCGTAATGAGGTAAGCCAATCATGAATGCAGTGATCGCCGCGGTCGGCATCATGCTGATACTCAGCCTGTCCCGCGTGCACGTGGTCATCGCCCTGATCATCGGCGCCCTGGTCGGTGGGCTGGTGGGTGGCCTGGGTGTCGAAGGCACGCTCAAGGCCTTCAACGGTGGCCTCGGCGGTGGCGCCACGGTGGCGTTGTCCTATGCACTGCTGGGCGCCTTTGCCGTGGCCATCGCCAAGTCTGGTCTGGCCCATGCCCTGGCCGATCGCGCCCTGGTCATGATCGACCGCCAGGGCCATGCCCATGGCGGCAAGGTCAAATGGCTGATGATCGGCCTGATGCTGGTGGTGGCCGTGTCGTCGCAGAACATCCTGCCCATCCACATTGCCTTCATCCCGTTGCTGGTGCCGCCGCTGCTGTACGTGCTGACGCGCCTGCGCATCGACCGCCGGTTGATCGCCTGTGTGATCACCTTTGGTCTGATCACGCCGTACATGTTCCTGCCGGTGGGTTTCGGCAACATCTTCCTCAACGAAATCCTGCTGGCCAACGTCGCCCGCGCGGGTGTCGACGTGAGTGGCGTCAATGTCACCCACGCCATGGCCATCCCGGCTGCCGGTATGCTCGTCGGCCTGTTGCTGGCGGTGTTCATCAGCTATCGCAAAAAGCGTGACTACGACCTGGCGCGTATCGAACAGGTGGAGCAGGTGAGCGTGCAGTACAACCCGCTGACCTTGCTGGTGGCCGGGTTGGCGATCGCTGCTGCCTTTATCGTTCAGTTGCTGTTGGACTCGATGATCATCGGTGCCATGGTTGGCTTCCTGATCTTCTCGCTGTCAGGCATCGTCAAGTGGAAGGATACCGACGACCTGTTCACCGAAGGCATGAAGATGATGGCCATGATTGGTTTCATCATGATTGCCGCGTCCGGTTTTGCCGACGTGATGAAGGCTACCGGTGAGGTGAAGAGCCTGGTGGAAACCTCGGCCCAATGGATCGACCACAGCAAGGGCATCGGCGCCTTGCTGATGCTGTTGGTGGGCCTGCTGGTGACTATGGGGATCGGCTCGTCGTTCTCCACTGTGCCGATCCTGGCCGCGATCTTCGTGCCGCTGTGCGTGCAACTGGGCTTCGACCCGCTGGCCACGGTGTGCATCGTCGGTACTGCCGGTGCGCTGGGGGATGCGGGTTCACCGGCCTCGGACTCGACCCTGGGGCCGACCTCGGGCCTGAACGTGGATGGCCAGCACCACCATATCTGGGACACGGTGGTGCCGACCTTCATCCACTACAACCTGCCGTTGCTGGCGTTCGGCTGGTTGGCGGCAATGACCTTGTAAGGCGGGGAGGGCGTCAGCCCTTGTCGGGGGGCGGCGAGATGCGGTTTAGCACGGTGCTGCCGTCCTTGCTGCGGGTCAGGTAGACCGGCAGCACCTTGGGCAGGTTGTTGACCAGGCGCCCCACTTCACGGGTGTTGTAGATACCGCTGATGCGAATGCGACCGGTACTGGCGTCGGCCAGCTGCAGCGGTGCGTCGAGGTAGCGGTTGATCACCGGCAGCGCTTGTTCCAGGCTCAAGTTGTCGAGCACCAGCTTGCCGCTGCGCCAGGCCAGGCTGTTGCCGTAGTCGTCGCTCTGCTCCAGTTGTGGCTCGAAGTCGCCCTTGTGGTAGCTGGCCTGCATGCCAGGGCCGAGGCGATAGCCGCCGGCGCTGCCATCGCTGGACACCAGCACCGAGCCTTCCACCAGGGTAACCTTGACCTGGTCCTGGTACTTCCACACGTTGAACTGGGTGCCGGTGACCCGGGTCTGGCCACGGCCGGCACGCACGATGAACGGGTGGCTGCTGTCGTGCTGCACCTTGAAGAACGCCTCGCCGCGCTTGAGCGTGACCTGGCGCTGGTCTTTGTAGTTGAGGTAGGTGAGCTCGGTGTTGAGGTTGAGCTGCACCGTGCTGCCGTCGCTCAGCTCCACCGTCTGCATGCGGTCACTGGCTTCGAAGTGTTGGTAGTGGTTGGGCAGCCAACCCTGCTCCCACCCCATCCAGCCTGCCAGTGGCAGCACTGCCAGGGCAATCGCCGCCGCAGACGCCAGCGGCCGCCAGTTGCGCGGGCGTGCGGCTTGCTTGGCGGGCGGGTTGAAGTCGATGACGGTGGCGTTGCGCGGCAGCAAGTCGGCGGTTTGCCAGATTTCCAGCATCGCTTGGTATTCCTCGGCATGCCGTGGGTCGGCCGCCTGCCAGCGGGCGAATGCCTCGCGCTCGGCCGCCGTGCAATCTTCGGCGTGCAGGCGCATGCACCAGTGCGCGGCGGCGTCGGTGATGGCATCGTCTGGGCTGGGATTGAGGCGGTCGTGGTTCATTGCGGCTCCGGGTTTTGCGCATTCTACCCTTGCAGAAGGGCCCCCGAGAACCGGCGTAATGGCGAATGACTATCAGTTGTGCCGGTTTTTCGTCGGTTTTGCAACGGTTTTTCAGCGTCTGAGAACCCTTCGCGTACAAGAATACAAGCTGAAATCCACGGGGCTGCTGTGCTGCCCATCGCGACAAAAGGCCGCCCGCACAAGTGACCGCATGTCTCTTGTGGGGGCGGCCTTTTGTCGCGCTAGGGACGCCAAGCGCCCCCAGGGCCTTTCAGAACTGTGCTGCCTCCAACCCATAAAGGCTGTCGCTGCCCGCTCTGATGCTGGCCTCCAGCCCTAACCCGCGCGGCAATACCCGCTGGTAGAAGAACGCCGCACACGCAAGCTTGGCCCCATGAAACGCTTCGTCCTCATCACGCTTGGCCAACGCCACCGCCGCCATTCGCGCCCACATATAGGCATATGCGGTAAGCCCGAACAGTTGCAGATACTCGACTGCCACTGCGCTGACCAGGTTGGCATCCGCGCCGGCCCGCGCCCGTAGCCAGGCGCTGGTAGCCTCCAACCGCGCCAAGCTTGCCTGCAGTGCCTCGCGGTGCAATGGCGCATCCACACTGAACGCTCGTACTTCGGCGGCAAAGCTGGCCAACGCCTGACCGCCGTCGGCCAGCACTTTGCGCCCGAGCAGATCAAGGGCCTGAATACCGTTGGTGCCTTCATAGATTTGCGCAATCCGCACGTCGCGCACTCGCTGCTCCTGGCCCCATTCGCGGATGTAGCCGTGGCCGCCGTACACTTGCTGGCCCAGCACGCAGCTTTCCAGGCCGTTGTCGGTGAAGAATGCCTTGGCCACTGGTGTCAGCAGCGCCACCAGGCGCTGGGCATGTTCGCGCTCGCCGGCGTCTTCGGCATAGCGCGCCAGGTCCAACTGTTGGCCAACGTAGGCGGCGAACGCCCGGCCACCTTCGGTGAGGGTGCGCATGGTCAGCAGCATGCGCCGTACATCGCCGTGGTGGATGATCGGGTCGGCAGCCTTGTCCTGCGCCTGTGGGCCGCTAGCGGCGCGGCTCTGCAGGCGCTCGTTGGCGTAGCGGGCGGCGCTCTGGTAGGACGCCTCGGCGCAGCCGATGCCTTGTATGCCGATGGACAGGCGCTCGTAGTTCATCATGGTGAACATCGCCGCCAAACCTTTGTTGGGTTCGCCCACCAGGTAACCGAAGGCACCATCGAAATTCATTACACAGGTCGCCGAGGCCTTGATGCCCATCTTGTGCTCGATCGAGCCGCAGTGGGCGGCGTTACGCGCGCCTAGCTGGCCATTGGCCTCGACCCGGTACTTGGGCACCAGAAACAGCGAGATGCCCTTGGCGCCGGCGGGTGCGTCGGGCAGCTTGGCCAGCACCAGGTGGACGATGTTCTCGGTCAGGTCCTGCTCGCCACCGGTGATGAAGATTTTGCTGCCGCTGATGCGGTAACTGCCATCGGCTTGGGGTTCGGCGCGGGTTCGGATCAGCCCCAGGTCGGTGCCGGCATGGGGTTCGGTCAGGCACATGGTGCCGGCCCAACGGCCTTCGTACAGGGGCGGCAGGTAAGTGGCCTTGAGCGTTTCGCTGGCATGGGCATCGATTGCCAGGCAGCTGCCAGCGCTCAACGCCGAATACAGGCTGAAGCTGCAGTCGGCGGCGTAGAGCATTTCCTCGAACAGCACGCCGAGCATCTTCGGCATGCCCATGCCGCCGTATTCCGGGTTGCCACCCAGGCCGACCCAGCCACCTTCGCGGTAGGTGTTCCAAGCCTCGCGGAAGCCGTCGGGGGTGGTAACCACGCCTGCGTCGAAGTGCACGCCTTGCTCGTCACCGTTGCGGCTGAGCGGGGCGATCAACTGGGCGGTGACTTTGGCGGCTTCCTCGAGGATGGCGTCGGCGGTATCGGCGTCGATGCGCTCGGCCAGGGCGGGCAGGCGGGCCCACAGGGCCGGGGCGTTGAATACGTCATGCAGGACGAAGCGCATGTCACGCAGGGGGGCGGAATAGGTAGTCATCGTTGGCTCTTGAAGGAGGAAGTCAGGGTCGGCTCTTCGCGGGCAAGCCCGCGAAGAAGCGGCTGCGCTTTCAGAGGGCCTTGGCCCGGTCGCGCAGCACGTACTTCTGGATCTTGCCGGTGGAGGTTTTGGGCAGCTCACCAAACACCACGGTCTTCGGCACCTTGAACCCGGCCAGGTGCTCGCGGCACCAACTGGTGATATCGGTCTCGCGGGTGTCTTCCCGGCCCGGCTTGAGGGCAACGAAGGCGCACGGCGTTTCGCCCCACTTTTCATCCGGGCGTGCCACCACGGCGGCTTCCAGTACAGCCGGGTGCTTGTAGAGGGCGTCTTCGACCTCGATGGTGGAAATGTTCTCGCCACCGGAAATGATGATGTCCTTGAGCCGGTCCTTGATTTCGACATATCCGTCGGCATGCCATACGGCCAGGTCGCCGGTGTGGAACCAGCCGCCACGGAAGGCTTCGGCGGTGGCTTCAGGGTTTTTCAGGTAGCCCTTCATCACGGTATTGCCGCGCATGAAAATTTCGCCCAGGGTGTTGCCGTCGCGCGGCACCGGCTGGAGGGTTTGCGGGTCGGCGACCATCAGGCCGTCGAGGGTTGGGTAGCGTACGCCCTGGCGCGACTTGATCCGCGCACGCTCGTCCAGCGACAGCGCATCCCATTCGTCATGCCAGGCACACACGGTCACCGGGCCGTAGACCTCGGTCAGGCCGTAGGTGTGGGTGACCTTGATGCCCATTTCCTCCACGGCGCCAATCACCTTGGCCGGCGGCGCGGCACCGGCGACCATGGCCTGCACCGGGTGCTCGATGGCTGCCTTGGCGGCTTCGGGCATGTTGACCAGGGCGTTGAGCACGATTGGCGCCCCGCACAGGTGGCTGACCCGGTGCTCGCGGATCAGGGTGAGGATTTTCTGCGGGTCGACCCGACGCAGGAACACATGGGTGCCGGCCAGCGCGGTGATGGTCCAGGGGTAGCACCAGCCGTTGCAGTGGAACATTGGCAGGGTCCACAGGTAAACCGGGCGGTGCCCCATGGCCCAGGTCATCTGGTTGCCCAGTGCGTTCAGGTAAGCGCCGCGGTGGTGGTAGACCACGCCCTTGGGGTTGCCGGTGGTGCCGGAGGTGTAGTTCAGCGAAATGGCCTGCCACTCGTCATCGGGCCATTCCCAGGCAAAGTCCGGGTCCCCTTCGGCAAGCAGGGCTTCATAGTCCAGTTCGCTGACAGCGCGGCCCTCGCCATACTCCGGGTCATCCACATCAATCACCAGCGGCGGGTGTTCGAGCAGCGCCAGGGCTGCTTCGATGACGGCATGGAACTCGCGGTCGGTGATCAGCACCTTGGCCTCGCCGTGCTGCAGCATGAAGGCGATGGCCTCGGCATCCAGGCGCACGTTCAAGGTATTGAGCACGGCACCGATCATGGGTACGCCGAAGTGCGCCTCAAGCATGGCCGGGGTGTTGGGTAGCATCACTGCCACAGTGTCGCCACGGCCGATGCCACGGCCAGCCAGGGCACTGGCCAGGCGCAGGCAGCGTTGGTAGGTTTCCTGCCAGTTGCGGCGGATGGCGCCGTGGATGACGGCCGGGTAATTGCCGTATACGGCGGCGGTGCGTTCGATGAAGCTCAGCGGGGTGAGGGCGACATGGTTGACGGCAGCGGGCATCAGGCCCTGGGCATAGATCGACATGCGGTAATCCTGTAAGGGAGGCAGACGCAGCCTGTGCGCTTGGCCCCCGATGGCTGATTGTTAGCTCTGTTCAGGGTGCAGGGAGGCGGACGGTGGGCCGCTCCCTCTGTCGCAGTTTTACGCGAGTCGCTATGGTAGTAGGAATATCGACTATAGCAATATAGTAAAACTACTATAACAACGAGCCGCCCATCGTGCATAACACTGCCTACCCCTTGCTCGCCAAAGACCCACAACCCAGCCTGTTGCTGGCCAGCGATGCCAGCCCGCTGGCGCTCAACCCAGCCCTGCAGGCCTGGGTTGCCGAAGGCCCGGCGCTGGTCCATTGGCTGCCGGCCAACTGTGCCGCCCTGGTGCGTGCCTGCCTGCGCCAGCATCGGGCGATCAGCGATGTCGAAGTGCAGGTCGGCGAGCGCATCGTGCTGTGGACGTTCATGCCGGATGACCAGGGCCAACAGGTGCTGGGCCGCTGTCGTGATGCCAGTGAAGAGCGCCACGGCGCACGTGAAGCCAGCCGCGCCCGGCGCCTGTACCGGCTGATCATCGAAAACACCACCGACCTGATTTCCCGGCACAGCCCCGATGGCCGTTTTCTCGATGCTTCACCGGCAGCATTTCGCCTGCTCGGCCTGTGGCCCGAGCAACTGCGCGGCATGCCCGTGCACACCCTGCTGCACCCGCGTGAACGGCGCCAGGTACTGCGCCAGGCCGCTGCCGCGCTGGACCAGGACGGCTACCACACCATGACCTGCCGGGTGCGTCAGGCCGCTGGCGGCTACCGCTGGTTCGAAATCGCCAGCCGGGCGATCCGCGAGACCTACACCGGCGCGGTGGTTGAGGTGGTCAGTGTGTCCCGTGACATCACCTTGCGCATCGAAGCGCAGGAAAGCCTGGCACACAGTGCCCGCCTGGCCACCCTGGGCGAACTGGCTTCGGGCATTGCCCATGAGATCAACCAGCCGCTGGCTGCGGTGGTTAACTACGCCAACGCCAGCCAGCGTTACTTGCAGGGACTGGAGCGCGACCCGCAAGCCCGCGAGCGGGTAGGCCAGGGCCTGCAGCGCATCAGCGAGCAGGCCACCCATGCCGCCGAAGTGATCCGCCGCCTGCGCGCCTTTCTACGCAAGGGACCGCGACGCCTGCAGGCACTGGACGTGGCCGAGGTGGCCGGCGAAGCCATGCGCCTGTGCGCCTGGGAAGCCGCGCGTGACCAGGTGCAGGTCGAGCTGCGCATCAGCGCGCAACTGCCCTCGGTGTATGCCGACCGGGTGTTGCTTGAACAGGTGCTGCTCAACCTGTTGCGCAATGCCATCGATGCCAACCGCGAGCTGCACGGGGAAAAACCGTCACGTATCCTGCTCGGCGCCACCCGCGATGGCGAAGGTGTGCTCGTCGAGGTCGTCGACCAGGGCCCGGGCGTATCGCCCGAGTGCCTGGATGAAATCTTCACGCCGTTCACCACCAGCAAAGCCGACGGCCTGGGCCTGGGCTTGAGTATGAGCCGCAGCCTGATCGAAGGCTTTGGTGGCAACCTGTGGGCGCGGGCGGGTGTCGACGGCGGTTTGGTACTGTGCTGCCGGCTGGCGGTCAGCAGGGGTTAGGGAGAGGCTAGGGTGCAAGCGAAAGTGTATGTGGTCGATGACGACCAGGGTATGCGCGACTCGACGGTGTGGCTGCTGCAGTCGGTGGGCCTGCAGGCCTTGCCGTTTGCCAGCGGGCAGGCATTTCTCGACGCCTGCGTGAACGATGCGCCCGCGTGTGTGTTGTTGGACGTGCGCATGCCGGGGTTGGGCGGGTTGGCCGTGCAGCAGGCAATGCGTGAGCGTGGCCTGATGTTGCCGGTGATCTTCGTCAGCGGCCATGCCGATGTGCCGATCGTGGTGCGGGCGTTCAAGGCGGGTGCCTGCGACTTCATCGAAAAGCCCTACAACGACCAGTTGCTGCTCGACAGTGTGCAGGCCGCACTGGAGCACGCCGCGCGGGCACGCCAGGGCGACCAGGCGCTGGCCTTGGTGCAGGTGCGCATCGACGGCCTCACACCGCGTGAGCGTGACGTGTTCGTGCCACTGGTCCAAGGGTTGAGCAACCGCGAGATTGCTGAGCAGTTGGGCATCAGCGTAAAGACCGTGGACCTGTATCGGGGGCGGGTGATGAAACGCTTGCAGGCGGCTAGCCTGGCGGAGCTGGTGGGCATGGCGATTGCCTGCGGGGCGGTCGAGGCGTTGGGCCTGCAAGCGCGCTAGCCGCTTTTGCACGGCCCCTTGCTGGAGCGGCGTATGCCGTAGAAATCATGAAATTTTTCATAGCTAGCTAATCAAAGCTTTGACATTCACTGCCTAGGCAGTAATATTTTTACACAATTACCCGAGCAGTCTTCGATGGCCCATTTCTCTCCCGAAAACTTCCAGACCTGCGCCATCGGCATGTTGCTTGGCCGTGCGGCGATCCTGAAGGACCGCATTCTCGACTGGCACCTCGAATCAGAGGGCGTCACCGCCGCGCAGTTCAAGGTGTTGATCATCGTCACCCAGTACCAGGTGGATACCCCGGCCGAGTTGTGCCGCTACTTGGGCCTGGACAGCGGTTCGATGACCCGCATGCTCGACCGCCTCGAGCAGAAGGAGCTGATCGTGCGCAACCGTTGCGCCGACGACCGGCGCTTGGTGCGCCTGGCGCTCACGGCCGACGGCCAGCGTCTGGCCGACCGCCTGCCAGAAATAGGCGCCGCCGCGATGAACGAGTTGTGCGGCGTGCTGGCACCTGAAGAGCTCAAGACCCTGGAAGGCCTGCTGGCCAAGGTGCTGCTCGGTGCTGGCGACCCGTTGACGATCCGCCGTTTCGGCGACCGTTGAACCCTGTCACGAATTATCCAAGGTATTGTCATGGCCACTCCCGCAGACACTCCGACTCCCTCCGCCGAGCCCTCGCGCAAGCGCAAGGCCTGGCTGCTTGGCCTGCTGTTGCTGCTGATACTTGGTGGTATCGGCACGTGGGCCTGGTACAGCCTGGTCGGCCGCTGGCACGAAAGCACCGACGATGCCTACGTCAATGGCAACGTCGTGGAAATCACCCCACTGGTCACCGGCACTGTGACCAGCATCGGAGCCGATGACGGCGACCTGGTCCATGCCGGCCAGGTGTTGCTGCAATTCGACCCGGCCGACAGCGAGGTGGCCTTGCAGTCCGCCGAAGCCAAGCTGGCGCGCAGTGTGCGCCAGGTCCGCGGGCTGTACAGCAACGTCGACTCGCTCAAGGCCCAGCTGGAAACGCGCCAGGCCGAACTGCGCAAGGCGCAGCAGGACTTCAACCGGCGCAAGGTGCTGGCCGACAGCGGTGCGATTGCCGCAGAAGAGCTGTCCCATGCCCGCGACGACTTGAGTGTGGCCCAGGCCGCCGTCAACAGCGCACGCCAGCAACTCAGCACCAGCAGCGCGCTGGTCGACGACACCGTGGTGTCCTCGCACCCCGAGGTGATGGCTGCCGCAGCCGACTTGCGCCAGGCCTACCTCGACCACGCCCGCACCACCCTGGTTGCGCCGGTCACCGGCTATGTCGCCAAGCGCACCGTGCAGCTGGGCCAGCGCCTGCAGCCGGGCACCGCGACCATGGCGGTAATCCCGCTGGACCAGGTGTGGATCGACGCCAACTTCAAGGAAACCCAACTGCGTGACATGCGCATTGGCCAGCCCGTGGAAATCAGCGCCGACCTGTACGGTAGCGAGGTCAAGTACAGCGGCACGGTCGACAGCCTGGGCGCGGGTACCGGCAGTGCCTTTGCCTTGCTGCCGGCGCAGAACGCCACCGGTAACTGGATCAAGATCGTCCAGCGCGTACCCGTGCGCATCCACCTCAGCCCCGACCAGCTCAAGGACCACCCGCTGCGTATCGGCCTGTCCACCGTGGTGGAAGTCGACCTGCACGACCAGAGCGGCCCGACCCTGGCCCAGCAGCCACCACAGCAGGCCAGTTACACCACCCAGGTGTATGACCGCCAGCTGGTCGAAGCCGATAACCTGATCACCCAGCTGATTCACGAAAACAGCGCACCCGGCAAGACGGCGCAGCGATGAGCAACAACGCCGCTGCCCAGTTCACGCCGCCAAGCCTGCTGCTGACCACCATCGGCCTGTCGCTGGCGACGTTCATGCAGGTGCTCGACACCACCATCGCCAACGTGGCCTTGCCGACCATTTCCGGCAACCTGGGGGTGAGCTATGAGCAGGGTACCTGGGTTATCACTTCGTTCGCGGTGAGCAACGCCATCGCCTTGCCGTTGACTGGCTGGCTGAGCCGCCGCTTTGGTGAGGTGAAACTGTTCATCTGGGCCACACTGCTGTTCGTGCTGGCTTCGTTCCTGTGCGGTATCGCCCAGTCGATGCCCGAGCTGGTCGGGTTTCGTGTGCTGCAGGGTGTGGTCGCCGGGCCGTTGTACCCGATGACCCAGACGCTGCTGATTGCTGTTTATCCCCCGGCGAAACGGGGGATGGCCCTGGCATTACTGGCGATGGTCACGGTGGTGGCGCCGATTGCCGGGCCAATTCTGGGTGGCTGGATCACTGATAGCTACAGTTGGCCGTGGATCTTCTTCATCAACGTGCCGATCGGCCTGTTCGCTGCCGCGGTGGTGCGTCAGCAGATGCGTACGCGGCCGGTGGTCACCAGTCGTCAACCGATGGACTACATCGGCCTGCTCACGCTGATCATCGGCGTCGGCGCCTTGCAGGTGGTGTTGGATAAAGGCAACGACCTGGACTGGTTCGAGTCATCCTTCATCATCGTCGGCAGCCTGATCTCGGTGGTGTTTCTGGCGGTGTTCGTGATCTGGGAGCTGACCGACCGCCACCCGGTGGTCAATCTACGTTTGTTCGTGCATCGAAACTTCCGCGTCGGCACCATCGTGCTGGTCGGGGGGTATGCCGGGTTCTTCGGTATCAACCTGATCCTGCCGCAGTGGTTGCAGACGCAGATGGGCTACACCGCGACCTGGGCGGGCCTGGCGGTGGCGCCGATTGGCTTGCTGCCGGTGATCATGTCGCCTTTCGTGGGCAAGTATGCGCACCGGTTCGACTTGCGGGTGCTGGCGGGGCTGGCGTTCCTGGCGATCGGTACCAGTTGTTACATGCGCGCGGGGTTCACCAGTGAAGTGGACTTCCAGCATGTGGCCTTGGTGCAGTTGTTCATGGGTATTGGGGTGGCGTTGTTCTTCATGCCGACCTTGAGCATTCTGCTGTCCGACCTGCCGCCGCACCAGATTGCCGATGGTTCTGGGCTGGCGACGTTCCTGCGTACCTTGGGCGGGAGTTTTGCGGCTTCGTTGACGACGTGGATCTGGATTCGGCGGGCGGACCAGCATCATGCCTACCTGAGCGAGAACATCAGCCAGTTCGACCCGGCGACGCGGCATACACTTGAGCAGTTGGGTGGGGCCAGCCCGCAGAGCTATGCGCAACTGGAGCAGATACTCAATGGGCAGGCTTACATGATGTCCACGGTGGACTACTTCACTTTGATGACCTGGGTGTTTGCTGGGTTGATTCTGTTGGTGTGGTTTGCCAAGCCACCGTTTACGGCCAAGGCGGGGCCGGCGTCGGCTGGGCATTGAGCACGTACACGATTAGATTCAAACGCTCTTGCTCTTGCTCTTGCTCTTGCTTCGGCGTTTGCTTCTAAGCGCGTGATAGTCCAGGCGACGATCTGCGTGAATGAATGTTTACTCGGTGTGAAGGCCCACATCCAAGAAGCAAGAAGCAGAGTTTGTCTGTTTTGACCCGGCGCACAGTCCGTTTGCGATGGCGACACTGACTCACCTTTTCGCCCTTACGGCGAGTCACTTTTTGTCAAACGCGACAAAAAGTAACCAAAAAACGCTGCGCTCCCATCATCCGGCCCCTACGCTGCGCTC
>Ga0207655_1000339_pt1 | contig 68128 bp, 57 predicted proteins | sample KBSM44metaG_FD_184398 | JGI IMG/M metagenome (GOLD analysis project Ga0207655, IMG submission 184398) | Miscanthus rhizosphere microbial communities from Kellogg Biological Station, Michigan, USA - KBS M4-4 metaG (SPAdes) (version 2) | ecosystem: Host-associated > Plants > Roots > Rhizosphere >...
AAACCAACAATTCAGATTGACCAGGAATTTGAATATTGTTGATACCTGCTTCGGTTGCCGGCGTTGCATGAATCCAGCTTGCCAACTTTTCATTAAATGTCTTCATTGTTCTGCTTCCTTGTACATGAGAGGACTAGAGTTGAATTTGAATATCTTGTCCTTCAACACGAACTGGGTACGTACATAGGTTTCTACACCCGGGTCCACTTTTTAGCTCACCTGTCTGAATGTCAAAAATTGCTTCGTGCAATGGACATTCGACAGTTTGATCTTCGATAAATCCTTCGGTTAATAAGGCATATGCATGAGGGCAAACATTTTCAATCGCAAAGTAATTTTCATCGACGAAAAATACGCCAATTTTTTTCCCTTCAATTTCGATGGCTTTCGGCTCATCTTCGCTAACGTCACCCTGCTGACAAATTGAGATCCAACTCATACCTTGCGTCCTTATTTTGTTTTATATACAAAACATAATTTGATTTTCAAAACATAAGCTAAGCATAATACCCTTGATCATTTTTTGTCAAAGTAAAAATAAATAGATAATTCATTGATTTAATAAATTTTAAATATTTTGTTACGTTTCAAACAGGAAACAAAGTTTTAAATATAAAAATTGTTTTATGTATTTTTAACAATTACAATAGTTCTAAAATAAAGCAGCATGCCCCAAATTGAACCTTGTTTTATTTATAGGAAAATGACACGAATGAGCCTAACAATTGAAGAAGATTCGCAAGAATCAGAAACAACAAAAAATGATGATCGATATTTAGTACCCGGCCTTGTTCGGGGTTTAGCCATCTTGCAAGCATTTAACCAACAAGCACAAGAAATGACGATTACAGAAATCGCTGAAATTTTAGAAGTGAACCGTTCTAGTGCATTTCGTCTAATCTATACACTCGAATCTTGTGGCTATTTAAGAAAGGCTTCTCAAAAAACTTATGCACTTGATTCAAAAATAATGGAATTAGGTTTTAACAGTTTATCTAAACTTTCATTGCTCGATTTATCGACACCATTAATGAAAGAACTACGTGACCAAACCAAACTTGCCGTGCACCTTTCTATTTTAGAAGGCACACATATTGTCTTTGTAAATAATATTCAGTCCATGGGAACCTTCACGAGCAACATTAGCTTAGGTACTCGCTGGCCAGCACACGCAACCGTGATTGGTCAAATGCTATTGTCTGATTTACCTGAAACTGAAGTACGTCAGCGTTACCGTAACTTTGATGATTGGGATAGTTTTTCTGAACTGACTCCAACCAATTTAAAAACCTTATTACAAAGATTAGTGTATGTAAAAACACAAAAAACGATGGTGAGCTGGGGTCACTATAATCATGATATGGCAGCCTGCGCGGCACCTATCTTTAAACAGTCAAATGGCAAAATGGTGGCTGTTATTTCAGTGAGTTGCCCAATTACCACCTATGATGAAAGAACGTTTAAAGAAGATATCGCAAGCCTAGTCGTTGAAACAGCAAACAAAATTTCAAAATTTATTTATTAAAAAAAGCGACGTTAAGTCGCTTTTTTTTGCAATTTTATTTCACAAATTAAAAATTACGATTAAATACGTTCCCATTCATATCTTGAAAAATAACTGTCGAATGATTTTCTTTAATATCAAACTTTAAATACTGCTGTTTAAATTGTACAACGGCATAAAACTCTTCAGCGCCATCATCTAACCCTGTAGCAGAAACCCGAGTGCCTTGTGGAAAATCCTTGAGCCATTCAGCATTATAGAAATCTGACACTGAATTAAAATCTATATATTTTTCTGGCTCTGCCATTATTTTTGCGGCAATTTGATCAAACTGTTGCTGTTTATAACCATCTAAGCTCAACAACATGACCATTCTCCAAACTAAATCGGCTCAGAAGATAAACTTTGTTTCTTTTTAACCTTTTCCCATTGATACCAGCCATAAGCGGCCATGAGAACAAAGGCTGCATACAAAGCGGCTGTTAAAAATAAATCTTTATAGATAAACATGCCTACATAAATAATATCAACGAACACCCAAAGTACCCAAGTTGCAATATGCTTGCGACTGGTCCAGTACGTTGCCAGTAAACTAAATGCTGCTAACTGCGAATCGAGCATTGGCACCGCTGCATCGGTAAAGTTTTTAAGAATCAAACCAAAGAGCAAGCCACCTACCGCAGCAATAATCATTTGAAAAATTGCTTTTTGAACTGCAATCGGTTCAATACGAATGTCGTGATCTTGCTGCTTTCCCTTGAACCAGTAGTAAAAACCATAAAAATTTACGACCATGAAAAAGAACTGCAAAATCGTTTCACCATAAAGCTTGAATTTGTAGAACAAATAAGCATATAAAACAAAGGCAAAGAAATTAAACAGCCAACACCACATGTTCCTAATAACAGTTAATCCAACTCCAATTAGGCTAATCAAGACTGCAAAAATTTCTAAAGGTGACATAAGAACAGCTTCTTATTAAGATCAATTCGACGAGGTATTATGAGAAAAATATCAGCTTAAGCAAACTGCTAATTTGAAATCAAAAAATCTGTGGTTCATGCTTGAATATAATTTGTACTTTTCTTTTTCTGTGTTATAAAAATATCACCTATATTTTAATATACTTATCATGTTTTTATCTAAAGCCCATTTGTGTCTGGCTCACCAATTATATGCCTTAGAGGTCAATGTCTCTATGGCCGATTGGCGACGTCCTTACTTTGGACAATTTGGCGCTTCGGATGAGAAAATCAAGATATTCCATTTGTAATATACCCCCTGATTTTCATAACAAGCCGCCATAAACGCGGCTTTTTTTATGCCCTTTTAAAACACAAAACCAAACTTTCTGGAGCTTTCTATGAAGCCGTTATTTGAACAACAGAGTATTTCTACCCCGCAGACTCAGCCGGCTGTAGCACCATCTTTAACTCCAACTCGCCTCGCTACAGCCGGCCAATTTATTGCTGTCGTCATTATTTGGTCGCTTACTCCACTCGCGGCCGTCTGGACAGTACAAGAAATTCATTGGGCATGGGGGTTATTTATTCGATTCAGTTTGGCGATTCCAATAGCCTTACTCTGTCTACGATTTTTTCGTTTAAAACTCATCTTTAGTAAAAAAGCCATCTTAAGTTATTGTGCCGGAGCTATTGGCTTATTTGGTTCTATGGCCTTTTGCTATATGGGTGCAGATAAAGTCCCCTCTGCCATTATTTCAATTATTTACGGCACTTCTCCGTTAGTGTCCGGACTTATCAGCTCTTTTTTATTAGGTCGTGAACGTTTTTCGGCATGGCAGTGGCTTGGGCTCGGTATCGCTCTTATCGGGATGAGCTTTACTTTAGGACTATCTTCATCAGGTTTTCAGCTCAACCGCATCGGTATTATGTTAGAGCTGATTGCGATGCTGTTTTATGTATTGTCGACTTTTGCCGTAAAATCTGTCGGAGCACATATTCCGCCAATTACACAAATGACAGGTGCCACCCTTGTTTCATGGGTCGGTTATATATGTTTGTTACCTTTCTTTTGGTCACACCTTCCAACTGAATTCCCAAGCCTGAAAATTTCAATAGCAGTCTTCTATAGTGCTGTCTTTTCATCTGTGCTTGCCATGATTTTTTATTATCAACTCATTAAAGTCCTACAACCGACCACTGTGTTGCTCATTACCATTATCACCCCAGTTTTAGCTACATTTTGGGGAACATGGTTCAACCATGAACAGCTCAGCTCACATCTTATTTTAGGTTTAACCCTGTTATGCCTAGGGCTATTGATGTATTCACGTCGTCCAACATAATATTTTATAACCTGATTGAGGCCACTCATCAGGTTATTCTGCACCCTCATATTGATATTAATCTTAAGAATAAAAGTTTAGTTTTATTTTGACTCTTCCTTCTATTTTTGTTTACGAAGTAGTCTATAAATTGTATTTGACACTTTTTAAACGGTCGTTTAAAAACTTATTAAAGACAAATAAAGGACATCACGACATGTCAAATCAAGAAGGAAAAGTAAGCCGTGAAACTCGCGGACATATTTTTTTAATTGGTCTAGATCGGGCAGCAAAACGTAATGCCTTTGATAGCCACCTCATTAAAGATTTATCATTAGCACTCACCGAATATGAAAATAATGATGAGCTGCGCTGTGCAGTAATATTTGCTCATGGTGACCATTTTACGGCTGGTTTAGATCTCGTAGAGTTACAACCTAAGCTTGCTACAGGTGTTTTTGATTTTAGTGATGAAGAAGTAAACCCTTGGGGCACTGTGGGTCGAAAACTGAGTAAACCTTTAATTGTTGCGGTACAAGGCTATTGTTATACCGCTGGTATTGAACTCTTTCTAAATGCAGATATTGCTTTAGCAAGTGAAAACACTCAGTTTGCGCAAATGGAAGTTCAACGCGGAATCTTACCTTTTGGTGGGGCAACAGCACGCTTTACTCAAGCCGCGGGTTGGGCCAAGGCCATGCGCTATTTACTGACAGGTGACCCTTTTGATACAAAGGCCGCCTTGGATATGAACCTGATTACAGAAATTTGCCCTGAAGGTACGGAGCTCAACCGTGCAATTGAACTCGCTGAACATATCGCTCAAGCTGCACCGCTTGCTGTAAAAGCCACCCTTGCCTCTGCACGTGAAGCCATCAATGAAGGTTATCAAACTGCATTTAACCAGTTACAAAGTCATCTCCATCCCTTATTAAAAACTGAAGATGTACAAGAAGGAGTTTTTGCCATGTTGCAAAAAAGACCTCCTGTTTTTAAAGGTAAATAACTTTCATCACGCTAGAAAAATAAAGAGAAAAGCAATGAAATTAGCAACTCAAACTAATGATCAGCTTAGCCAAAATGTACAATTTCCAGCTTTAGATGGCTATCAACTGGGTGGTACACGTTACTTTACTACGACACCAGCTAAAGCCAATATTGTCGTTGCTGGAGCTACTGGCGTACCACATGAATTTTACCGTCGCTTTGCTGAATATATGACGCAATATGGTTATCAAGTATTCACGTTTGACTATCGAGGTGTGGGGAAATCGAGTCCCAAATCTTTAAAAGGATTTGATATGTCTTATTTAGACTGGGGACAATATGACTTAGCAGGTGCGATTGAATATTTATCACAAGAACCCCTACCTCTTCTAATGGTGGGTCACTCTTACGGCGGTCACGCATTAGGGCTATTACCTAATCATGATAAATTATTGGCCTGCTACACGTTTGGCACTGGGGCTGGCTGGCACGGCTATATGCCGCTTAAAGAACGTTTTAAAGTTCAAGTGGTCTGGAATATTGTGTTTCCACCTATCGTTGCTGTGACAGGTTATTTGCCTTGGAGCAAATTTAATATGGGTTCTGACTTACCATTAAATGTGTATAAACAATGGCGAAAGTGGTGTAAAAATCCTAAGTATTTTTTTGCTGACCCTGAACAACAACATTTAATTGAACAATATGCTTCTGTCAAAACACCAATTTATGCAGTATCGGCACTTGATGATGACTGGGCTTTGCCAGCTTCTTGCCGTGCATTTATGCAACATTATCGACAAGCCCCTGTCACCTACATTAGCCTTCAACCTCAAGATGTTTCTATGAAAGCCATTGGCCACATGGGCTATTTTAAAAAAGGTGCCGAACACATCTGGAGTAAAATCCGTACTACTTTTGATGATTTGCTACAAGCCTGATTTATGTTTTGGATAATTTAAGATGAGACCGCAGAAACTTGCGAAAGAAGAATTGCTCAAGCACTGTGCTTTGCAGTTTAAAACCTATGGTTACGCAGGCACCAGTATGGACATGCTGGCAAAGGCTTGTGGTCTAACCAAAGCCTCTTTTTATTACTATTATCCAAACAAAGAAGCACTATTGCTTGAGGTGTTGAATGGCACTCATCAGTATTTAATTCATTCTTTATTTGAAAGCACAGCAAATTCTGACTTCTCTGCGATTGAACGTTTTGAGCAAATGCATGAACGTGCTGTTCAGTTTTTTACCCAAGGTGTGAACGGCTGTCTGATAGGTGTGATTTCGATAGAGGCTGCATATGGCTCACCTAAAATTTTAGCCAAAATACGCAACATTTTTGAGGACTGGCAACTTGCAATTCAGTCTATTTTTGCGAAGTGCATGACCGAAGATCAAGCAGAGATTTTAGCAAAACAAAGTATTGCTGATTATGAAGGTGCGATCTTGATGTACCGTGTCACCCATGATGAGTTTTATATTAATCAAGTCAAACAACGTATTCTTGGATTTCTCAATTTATAAAAAATAAAGCCCACTCGAAGTGGGCTTTATTTTATTAATAAGGCTTATTCAACTTTAACGATTTTACCTAGTTCATCGTGGTGAACGACTGTAATTTTTTGGCTACGCCCCTGCTCAATTTCATGCTCAGGTAAATCAAAATAGCGTGCATAATCATCAGTCTGTTTCATTTTAAGCGCACTACCACCAACACGGCGCTCCGGTAGCACATGGCTCCACAACAATAAACAAATTGCACAAGCAATTAATGCTGTAAGGCCATGTTCAATTCCTACACCAAAGGCACTAAATAAACGGTGTACCAAATGAGTTTTTTGTAGTTCAACCAATAGCCATACAAACACGAACGGACGCCACAACAACAACCAGACCGCCCACATCATGGCTGTGCTTGTTGTAGAAGCATAGCGTTTATGCCATGGTAATTGACGGCGTAAATCAATAATCAACGAATCTGTCTTCATTTCTCTCTTTACCTAACGGAGTGCTGTGGTTTTTCCCCAGACATCAATACAGCACGATCTTTAAAATTTCATGACTTTTGCATTTCATCTAGCGAATGCCCCGATCCGGGCTCACCCAACGTGCTCGTTTCTCATCTCCACGTCGTAAGACTCTTGGAAATGCCACAATGGTTGCCGAAATCGTAATTAACCAAAAGACTAATGGGTACCAAATCATCCAGAAATAATTTTTTCCTAGGTTTGGTTCATAACGACTATCCATCCATTTGCTTAAAGCAAACTGAATTAGACAGGTTGCCCCCAATAAAATACCGCTACCATACGGTAAAAATGGAGAGCTCACAACGGCTAGTGCTGGTACTGGTAAAATAAAATGGGCCAACCATGATACAGCCATCGCTAGCATTAAATATGACCAGACTAATGTTAAGCAAAGCTCAAACATTAAAGGCCATAAAAAATTCAATTTTGGTTTGGTGAACACATCAATATTTTTAATTAATACTTGTGCGCCACCCATTGCCCAGCGTAAACGTTGTTTCCACAACCCATTTAAGGTTTCAGGCATTAAAATCCAAACCAAGGCATTCGGTTCAAACTCAATATCCCAACCTGCACGCTGTAATTTCCAAGTAATATCGATATCTTCAGTCAACATATTTGGTGACCAATAGTCGACTTGGTGAACGGCGCTTTTACGAAAAGCCGTAATTACACCTGATACGGTAAACAAGCGCCCAAAGGTACGTTGTGCACGTTTAATCATGCCTACAATCGAAGAAAACTCACCGACCTGAATACGCCCTAATAAAGTTGAGCGAGTGCGGATACGCGGGTTTCCAGTAACCGCAGCAACAGTCGGATTTTCAAGAAAATGACGAATCATCCACTTTGCTGCATGTGGATCAAGTAAAGCATCACCATCAATACCAATTAAAAACTCGGCATCGGTCATTAAGCTTCCGGCTTGCAATCCCATGGCTTTACCTTGGTTTTGAGCCAAATGAACAACACGAAGTTTTTCATGTTGTTCAGCTAAACGGTCGAGTACTTCACCTGTATTATCTGAGCTACCATCATTAATCGCGATGACTTCAAAGTGAGGATAGTCCAGTTTTAAAGCATGGCTAATAGTTTCTTCTGCATTATCCCCTTCATTAAAACAAGGAACTAATACAGCGACTTTTGGATAACTTTCTAATGGAGCTGGTTGATCGTAAGGCGGAGCCTGACGTTCTCTCCAATAGAAAATGATCGCACCCATCATCCATAAATACGACATGAATAATGGATAATAAAAAACGAATTTTAAGGCGTGCGACCATATTGCAGCAAAGATTGTCATGTTTCAGCCCCGACTACGGCACAAGACGAGATGATTTTTCAGCAAATGCTTTACGCATTACGTCAACATCCGGATGATCTTTAATTGGGTCATCAGGGTAATATCCAACATGCATTACACCTTGCTGATAAAGAGAATGAATTGTTGCTGCCATTTCAGTTGAAGGTACCTTTTCGTTTTTACGCCAGTCGGTTGCCTGTAATTCAAAAACAGTTTTCTTGATGCCATTCGGGTATTGTTTTACCCGATCAACCATATCTTTATAGAATTGATCAGCATTATCGACCTGTTCCATATAAGGCATTGCCATAATAGCTGTAAAATCATAACGTTTTAATGACTCTTCAAGAGATTGAGAGTACCAATTTTCCGCATATGGCTTTAAAGCAACTTGAGCATATAAATTGCGTGCGGTCACCAAGAACGGTTCATATTGTCGCACGTCATCAACGAGTTGCATCGCAAAATCATCTAGATATTTTGTCTTATATGCAGTCCACTTTTGCAAGTCTTGATCGTTTTCACGGATTTTTGCTAAATCTGTTGGCAAGCCTTGTTTCGCATAGGCTTTTAAAGCATCGGGGCTTGCATCTTCATAATCAGATAATGTCACGTCATCATGGAACAAGAGGCCATTAAACGGCGTTGATTTTGCCAAATCCTGATAAATTTCACGAATGGTTTGACGTGCATCGGCTGAGAATGGACTTAAACGGATATACCCCATATTAAGGTGTTCACCTGCTTTTTCCTGCTGAGTCACCACCAAGTCCTTAGAAACAGGATCAGTTTTTGGTAGTTCCCACGCCAATAACGGCATCCATGCATAAATACGGCTTACAGATGTGCGTGTTTGAATTTGCCATGCAACACGGTTAAACAAGTCTGCACGCATTGGAATATGACGGTTTGGGAAATAAACCATATCAGCAGAACCATTCGCATCTGGATCTGAAAATGCCTGTAAATAAACTGTATTTACACCCATGCCATTAATTCGATCTAACAAGTGTCCTAAATTACGCTCTTGTTGTTTCGGGTCTGGATCATAAATATAGTCCAGATCAATATGCATGATTTTTTGCGGACGATTATTATCCGTTAAATTTAATTCACGGTTTTTAATTTCTTGAGCCAAATCATCAGTTGTCATTCCGCCTTCTACCAAAATACGGCTCATATTTTGTAGAGATTGTTTTGCATGGTCTGCCCCATCATCAAGCGTAATGGTCACTGGCATGCCAAGTTTATTTGCAATTTGAACAGTCTGCATATTATAGCGACCATATGGCCATACCATAATACGTGGTGAACGTAAGCCATGCGCTTTTAATAAGTCATTATTCTTTTTCAGGTCGTTATAGATTCGTGCCTGATATTGTGCATCGTTCTCATATGTTTGTGTTTTAACATCATAAAAACGTGTGGTCGCAGCAGGTTCAGAGTTGCCTTGCGGGTTGCCTGTAATACCACGATGCAAATGATAGCTATGATTCGCGATTTCAACTAAACCGCTGTCTTGCATCTCTTTAAGTTCATCCCAGCTTAAGATTTTATCGCGAGAGATTTCCTCACCAGAGAAGTCAACTTTCTGCCCTGCTTTCGGTTCTAGCCATGAACCGACTACAGCCAAAACAACTGGAATCTTTTTCGCTTTAATAACAGGATATGCATTTTGATAAAAAGACTGATAACCATCATCTACAGTCAATAATACTGGCTTAGTCGGCAGTTGATATTTGCCTTGATGCGCACGAATTAATTGATCAACGGTAATAAAATGGAAACCATTCTTTTGCAACCATTCAACGTGCTGTGTAAATTGTTGAGTAGTGACCGCATACTCAGGAATCATTGCATTTTTTGTATCAGTAATTTCATGATAGCCAATGACCGTAAGTGTTGAAGCATCAATTTTTTGTGGTTTAGCCAATGCCATACCAGACATGCCAGTAAGGGCCAATCCAAGCGTAAGATTCAACAAAGGAGATGCAAAGCGGATAATCATGAAATAGCGTCTCAATAACAATATAGATTATTTATGTGAAAGTTAATGTTAAGACGCAAACTTTCTGAAATTTGGTCTTAATATCACCCTGTCCACAAATGAACAGTTTTTCAGTCAGCATTTATAATCAAATAATCTGAAAATAAGCTTAAATATTCAAAAAGCTAAAATATAAATTATGAATGTATTTATATTTAAAGCTCATATAAACAAGAAAGCCCCCTAAAGGGCTTTAAGTTTTTCACTAGTCACGAGTTTTGACATCGAATAATTCAATTTCAAAAATTAAATTAGAATTAGCTGGAATAATCTTACCCATTTTACGCTCACCGTAAGCTAAATGAGCAGGCACGATTAATTTACGTTTACCACCAACTTTCATTCCCATAATGCCTTGGTCCCAGCCTTTAATGACACGGCCTGTTCCAATCACGCATTCAAAATAATTACCGCGGTCAATTGAAGAGTCGAATTTTGTACCGTCTTCTAACCAACCTGTATAGTGAGTCGTAATCAAAGCGCCTTTAACCGCTTCTTTACCTTCACCTACTTTTAAATCGATAATTTCTAATTCATTTGACATGGTTTACCCCTTAAAAAGAATCTTTAAATAGTAACTGGTGCTTAGTGTACCAATTGAATCTGTAGAATTTGTTGCGCTTTACTATTTTACTGTAACTGCGTCCACACAACATTTGCCTGACCCTTTTCACCTAAAAGAGTCCACTCTGTATCCATCACATTTAACTGTAGCTGCATGGTACGTTCACACAGTTGTTCGAGCTCAGCTGTGCTTGCAGGTGCGATTTGCCAAACCTGAACGTTACTTAACGTTTTAATTTTGCTATTTCTCTTCCACCAGTCTTCGACTTGTGTGCCATACACAACAAGCGCAACTTTTTTACAGCGTGCACTCGCTTTTTTAACTTTATCTTCCGAAGGTAAGCCCACTTCAATCCATGTTTCTAACTGACCTGTTAAATCTTTTTGCCATAACGCTGGTTCATCAGTTTCAAAAAGATCTTTTGTAAACTCAAGCTCATCACTTGCAAAACGGGCAAAGGCCATCAAACGAACCATTAACCGTTCTAAAGTTTCAGAAGGATGTAAGGCAAGCGTCAGCTGGTAATCACCATAAATATGGTCATCCATATTGGCAATATTCAAGTCTGCCTTATAAATTGTTGCTTTAAGCGCCATGATTAATATGTTCCAAAATTTGGCGCTAAGGATACTCGATTTTAGCTAAAAATTATAAAAAAACTGAGTAATGCAAAACATCCCGATGGCGAAATTTGCATATTCTTCCAAAACGCTCCACTTATTTTAGAGTTGGCTGGCTTTTTGCTTAGAAGAGATATTCTCCTCTTTCTAAAATTGATGACTTATGTGGCAAAAGCTCAAGCGTAGTTTATTTTTACAGGTTCTTTGTGCTCTCTTTCTTGGTGTTGCAGTTGGAGCTGGTTTTCATGATTTCTCCCTATCTTTAAAGCCATTGGGTGATGGTTTTATTTCTTTAATTAAGATGCTGATTGCACCAATTGTGTTCTGTGTGGTTGTACTCGGTATTTATGGTGCAAATGACATCAAAAAAATGGGCAAAGTCGGTGCAAAAACCATTCTGTATTTTGAAGTGGTCACCAGTATTGCTTTAGTTTTAGGCATTGTGGTTGCCTATGTATTCAAGCCAGGCGTTGGCATGAACATCGATATTACTCATTTGGATGCAAAAGATTTAAGCACCTATACCGAACGTGCACATGAAATGCACACAGGTTCAGAATTTCTGCTCAATATTATTCCAAAAACCTTCACGGCTGCTTTTGCAAACGGCGATATTTTACAAGTTTTATTAATTGCTATTTTATTTGGTGTAGCACTACTTCTAATTCCTAAACATTTGGCAGAGCTGGTACGTCAGGCTTTGGAAGCTTTTTCTGAAGTCTTCTTTAAAATTATGGGACTGATTATTCGTTTAGCGCCTATTGGTGTGTTCGGATCAGTGGCCTATACCACCGCTAAATTTGGTTTAGATTCACTCCTACAATTGGGCTATTTGGTTTTACTGTTTTATGCGACCTGCATTTTATTTGTTGTGGTTGTCTTAGGTTCAATTTTAAAACTTGCCGGTCTCAACATCTTCAAATTTGTGGCTTATTTTAAAGATGAGTTAGCGATTGTTTTGGGTACAGCATCTTCTGACTCTGTCTTACCCCAAATCATGAAAAAACTCAGAAATCTGGGAATTAAGGATTCAACTGTAGGACTGGTTATTCCTACTGGTTATTCTTTTAACTTAGATGGGTTTTCAATTTACTTAACTTTAGGGGTAATTTTTATTGCACAAGCCTGCAATATTGATTTATCTACACACGACTTACTGGCTATTTTATTAGTTTCGCTCATTACTTCTAAAGGTGCACATGGCATTCCCGGCTCAGCTTTAGTTATTCTTGCAGCAACACTTTCAGTGATTCCAAGCCTCCCTGCGATTGGCTTAGTACTTTTACTTTCAGTCGACTGGTTCATTGGCATTATTCGTGCCTGCACCAACTTGATTGGTAACTGCGTTGCGGCCGTAGTGATTGCGCATTGGGAAAAAGATATTGACCATGCTCAAGCTAAAGCTGTGCTAAATACCAAACCTTAAATCTATTCTAGAGAACATTGAATCATCTTTGGCTCAATGTTCTCTAGTCTTCAATTCGGCAATTCAACAAATCAGTTTCAAATGCCAACCAATCGTGTTCATGTTCGCTAATCATTTCAATCCGGTTATCAATTCCCTCTTCGCCAGACTTATAATTAAATTGCTGAGGATTAAAGTTAAAGGTTTTCCACCCCTGATCTGTATTAAAAATTCCCTTAATTCGCAGCCAATCTTTTTGTGCACATAACACATCAAGCAAAGCATAAAACTCAAACTTCCAGCGTTTAGGTAATTTCCAACCCGCCACAATATAACCTTGTGCCGACTCGACATAATGATAAGGTAACTGCTGAATTTCTTTCACGACCTCAGTTTCAGTCATTTGTTTTTGAAGTTTAAGTAAAGGTTGAATGGAACGCTCTGTTAAACGAGCAGCCACATCAATTTTATTTAAGGCTAACTGACCATGTTCAGTTTTAATCCACTCTTGTTGATAAGGCTGATATTCTTCTTTTAATAACTCAAGTGCCTGATCATCTTCAAAAGTCATCACATCAGTATGTGACACCACCACAATCTGAGCAGCTTTTAACTGATCTTCATAAAGGTTTTGCTTTACCCAGTTTGTATCATGCAAACGGCTACCATCTACAACAGTAATTAATGCTCGCATGGCTAAACTACTCTGCCAATGCGGCTCAGTCAGTTGATCCAATAACTGCGAAGGATGCCCAAGTCCAGTCGGTTCAATAAATAGTCGGTCTGGCTTTTGTTCACTCAATAACCGAGCTAAAGCAATATGCATAGGCAATTGACTGCTACAACATAAGCAACCACCTAATAACTCTTTGACTGCATATCCCTCATCTTGAGGTAAGAGTTGTTGGTCTACTCCAATCTGCCCAAACTCATTCATTAATACAGCCCAGACCTCATCTTTAGGCTTCTGACTCAATAAATGCTGCAATAACGTGGTTTTTCCCGCCCCTAAAAAACCGGAAATAATATGGGTAGGAACAGTTTTTTGGGCAATAAATTTCACAAGTCACTCAAACTAAAACGGTCTAAAACATTTTAGGTATATCACTCTTTTTTGTCATGTACATGATTTTTAAACTTGGCCGATGATTTTTTAATTTTTACTTAACAAACTAAAAATGAGACTTACATCTCACTTAAAATCTAAATTAACTTTAGATAATTACAATTCAAACGGAATATTCTATTTATACGCATTCACAATTCATGCCAGAGTGTTAGGTTTACGTAACACAATTGGTTTTTTTTCATTCAAGAAGAAATATTTTTACACATTTTAAGGTGTATTTAAGCCAGTTAACTTTACAGATTCCGCACATAAACGGCCCGTATATTTCATATTGTTAAGATAGGCGTAATAGATTGTTAAGTTAATTGATGTAATCCCAAGCTCGGCTTAGCATGTGTCCTAGCTTAGTCATTCAGCCATACACGTTTCATGTAGGTTTAAATGATTAGGTTTGATTTACTTTTTTAATGAATTTAAGGATGCCATAAAATGAAATTAGCTAAGACTCTACTTGCAACAACTTTAGCTTTAACTGCTGCTTCAACTTTCGCTGCTTCTAAACATGAACAAGCACACAGCACTGCTGCTGAAGAGAAAGTTGTTGTTTCAACTCAAGAACAAGCAAACACAGCAAATGCTGCATCTGATGCTGTAGGTTCTGCTTCTGAAGCTGCTCCTGCAACTCGTTAATTCTCTCAGCACTCTCCTCCAAGCTCAGAGATAATTTTACTGAAATGAAAAATGGATGCTGAATTTCAGTAAAGAAGAAAAGGATCGAACCATGCTGCGGTTCGATCCTTTTTTTTAAGAAGATTTTTTATACATGCTACAAGATGGGTTATGATTTTCTTGTAGACGTAAAACCTTACGGTGCTCAGCTGCTTCAAAGCGGCAACGTTTCCACTCAGTATCGAGTTTCAAATGAGGTACTTCACATGGCTTGCCCTGTTCATCAACAGCGACCATGGTGAAATAACAGCTATTGGTATGGCGCACTGTACGCTTCTGAATATTTTGGGCTTCAACACGTATTCCCACTTCCATTGAAGTACGGCCTACATGGTTAACACTTGCCAAGAAGGTTACCAGCTCACCCACATAAATAGGTTCTTTAAAATTCACCTTATCTACAGATAACGTCACCACGTAGCCACCCGAATAACGACTTGCACAAGCGTAAGCGACTTGGTCTAGTAGTTTTAGAATCGTACCACCATGAACATTACCTGAAAAATTTGCCATATCAGGCGTCATCAAAACTGACATCATCAATTCAGACTGATCATCAGTTGCTGTGGTTATTTCATCTAATGTAGGCATAGCTCAACTCTGTGTCTTAAAACAAGCTCAGTCAACATTATGGTTGATAATTCACAAAAAAAACATGATTAAATCCACAACATGGCATTGTATTTTTTAATATCTCTGATTGTTTTTTAAAATCTAATTTTTTAAGGCATTATTTTTAAAGTTATTTTTTTATAGCTGCATCATTTATTTTAAAGTTTTATAGAACATGCTATGCCATTTTATTCCACGCTTAATGGCATAGCAGGGTCTTACAGATCACTCGCTATACTTTAGTAATAACGCCTGTCACACCATTAATAATCATATCAATGGCGATCGTTCCGATTAATAAAGCAGATAAACGTCCCACAATGTCAAAATAGCGGTCGATATGCTTGGCATGTTTATAGCGTAAATGATCATGTGAAAATTTCATCAAGATCAAAATACTACAGGTTAAAAACAAGGTGAAGGCAATCACTAGGGCTGCTTCACCAATTGACATTTCAATGCCTGTAACCACAGCAGCACTGATGGTTCCCGGACCAATCATAAATGGCATTGCAATGGTGCCAGCCAGATGTTCTGGCGCTCCTCGCATTTCACCAATCGTATCGGCACCCTGAAAAACATAGCGATAGCCAATGACCAAAAAGATAAGACCTCCAAAAATCTGGAAGGCTTCAAAACGTACATTCAGATATTTACTAAAAATTGTTTCGCCGCCCCATGCAAATAGCATGAACACGACAAAAGCAATCAAGCTTCCCTGAATCAGTGCTTTATTAAACACCTTTGTTTCTGAATGGCGGATTAGGCCAATCATATAAATGCTCATTAAAAATGGATTGAGCAAAGAGAAAAATAAAGCAAAAGAATGTAGATAAGGAGAAGCCATGCATTGTCCTCTTAAGCTTGTGGATCTGGGAACAAAGGTCGGTTCCCTGGGCTAATACGATTAATATGTAAGAATGTCATATGTCTTTCATATTTATCTAAAATGTCATTAATAACCTGTTCTTTACCGTAACCCACTAGGTCGTTATCTTGAGATCCATCATAAAGATAGGTTTCAAGTCGGTAATAGAACTGTTTACCCCGTTTCACACGTTGACTGAAATTCGGTGCGCTATAGCGTACAGGCCAGATCTGGTAAACGAAGTTTTGTTCTTCTTCCAAATGAATAGTGAAGTCGAGATGGTAAAGCGCGTCTTCATCTTCGAGTAGCGTTTGCTGCACATCCACATTCATTCCCTGCTTAATAAGTTCATCAGCAACGGCCTGAACAGCCGGTCGACAAACTGTATCCAACATGCGCAGAGTTTCAGTGGTTCCCGGATGATGCATCACTCGAGTTAAACGCTGCTTCCAATTCAGAATATCAACGTTCCCTACCACTGGAGCTGCATTCATACTTCGGCTGGCCTGCCTGTAATCTTCAAGCCTTAAGGACTTATAAAGTCCTGCCATGACAAGGAACATCACAAAACTAAACGGCAATCCCATAATGATGGTTGCGTTTTGCAAAGCCGTAATCCCGTTGGTCATCAGCATCGCTAGCGTAAGTAAACCAATGGCAATTGCCCAGAACACACTCAACCAACGCGGAGCATCATTATCAATATGAGTTAACTTGGTGGTGAAGTTCCCTAAAACCAGCGCTCCCGAATCGGCAGAAGTCACATAGAACAAAAGCCCTGTTACGGTGGCAATTGAAGCAATGAACGTAAAGCCCGGATATTGTGCTAACAAATCATAAAAACCATGAGCCGGATTCGCCAACACAGTAGCAGCTAAGGTTTGGTTCCCTTCAAAAATAACGCTGTGCAACGCACTATTACCAAAAATAGAGAGCCACGTGATCGTAAATAAAAGCGGGATAATTAAAGTACCAGACACAAACTCACGAATGGTACGCCCTCTTGAGATACGCGCCAGAAAAAGTCCTACAAATGGAGACCACGCAATCCACCATGCCCAGAAGAACAAGGTCCAACTACTCATCCACTCTTTAGGCTGTTCAAACGCAAAACTTTGTAAAGCCAAAGATGGAAAACGGCTTAAGTAGTCACCAACATTTTGAACAAGGGCATTGAGTAAAAACTCAGTATTTCCCAAGAATAAGATAAACAGTAAAAGGCCGATCGAAACATAAATATTGATTTCAGACAAAATGCGTAGGCCTTTATTAACGCCTGATGTCACCGAAATAATACTGATCCCCACTGCGATGGCAATCAGGGCAAACTGCATCCAGATATTCTCTGGCAACCCCAATAACACATGTAGCCCATAATTTAGCTGTACTACCCCAATCCCGCAGGTCGTTGCAATACCAAAAATTGTCCCGATAACGGCAGCTGTATCAACGCTATGCCCAATTACACCATTAATTCTTTGACCAAAAATTGGGTAGAGTGCAGAGCGAATGGTAAGCGGCAGATTATAACGATAGCTAAAATATCCCAATGACATGCCAATCAAGGCATACATACACCAACCAGTTAAACCATAGTGGAACAATGTCCAGACCATACTTTGACGTGCAGCTTCATAAGTCTGAGCTGCACCTACTGGTGGTTGCATATAATGAGATAAAGGCTCAGCGACCGAGAAGAACATTAAATCGATACCGATACCGGCCGAAAACAGCATGGCAGACCAACTAAGTAAACTAAACTCAGGTTTTGAATGCTTAGGTCCTAGCTTAATATTGCCATATCTTGAACAGGCAATAAAAATCACAAACGCCATGTAAAGTGTTGCGGCAAGCAGGTAATACCAACCAAAGGTTGAAGTTACCCACTGAAGTACGGTGTTCATGATTCGGTTTGAAAAATCGTTGAACAAAAACGTGACGAGAGAAAAAATTAAAATAAGTACAGCTGAAAAATAAAAAACCACACGGTTGAGCGGGTCTTTTTTAGATTTAGATAATGTTAAATCATCAACTGCTCTTGGATTATCTGTTGCCATACAATCCTCAAGGAATAAAAATAAAAACAAAATATTTAATTTCGTCTTTTCACTCTTATTTAAAACAATGAAAAGACGACTTTAAACGCAAAAAATAATATATAGATGTGATCGGTTGAGGTTATAAAACCTCAGTCACTTTATTCTGGTCACAGTTCGATGGGACCGAAATGTCTTTTGAAACAGCTAACTGCTTTTTCACTAATTGAGGGTCAAAATCATCTTGCTTTAACGCTTTGGCTAAACCAAACATATAAAGCAAAATAATGACTGAAAATGGTAAACCACATAACACCACAGCGCTTTGCATGGAGTTAAAACTACCGGCCAGTAACAAGCCAATACTTACAATGGTAATTACCACAGACCAAAAGACGCGTAACCAGATCGGTGAATCACTATCATTGGTGCCCCCTTTTGAGGACAAATTAGCGATCATTAGTGTACCAGAGCCAACTGGTGTCAAAAATAAAACGAAACAAATTACAACAACAATGCCAGCAACATAAGGATTAAATGGCAGATATTCGAGTAGCTTAAATAAAGATAATGCTGGATCAGTTAAGACCATATCACCCAAAACTTTCTGTTTTTGGTTCAAGATAAAGTAAATTGCCGTATTTCCAAAAACCGAGATCCAAGCCAGCGTAAAGCCGAGTGGAATCAGACATACACCCAGAATAACTTCCCGAATCGTACGTCCTTTTGAAATACGGGCAATAAACATCCCTACAAAAGGTGCCCAAGCAATCCACCATGCCCAATAAAATACTGTCCACGAACCTAACCAACCACTTGCCTTCTGGTTGTATAAATACATATCAAAGCTTTTACCAATAAAATTGCTTAGATAATCACCCGTATTTTGCACAAGACCATTTAATAAATGATTTGTAGGTCCCGTTAAAAATACGAATAAAAGTAAGGCATACAGTAGACGTAAATTAATACGCGATAACCACGCCAAGCCTTTTTCAATTCCGACCACAGTCGTAATCGTAGCAACAAACATCATGACCAGAACGGCAGTAATTAAGGTCACAGAGTTATCAGGAATTTGAGGAAGTAAATAGCAAATGCCAGATACGAGTACCAAAGCACCAATTCCTAAATTGGTGACCAAGGAAATAACCGTTGCTAAAATTCCAAAACCATCAACAAAATCTCCCACCAAGCCATGAACACGCTCTCCAAAAATTGGATAAAGCGCCGAACGTAAGGCTAAAGGTAGGTCTTGTCTAAAAGCGAAGTAACCTAGAGTGACTCCAAGCAATGCATAGAGTACCCAGCCATGAATTCCCCAATGCAAAAAGCTATAGGTCATGGCATTTCGTGCAGCTTGAATGGTTCCAGCCTCACCTTCTGGTGGTCTCAAGAAGTGATCAACAGGTTCGGCAACGCCATAATAAAGTAACGCAATGCCAATACCTGCCGAGAACAACATTGAAGTCCATGCCAAATAAGTAAACTCGGGTTTGTCGTCATCTTTTCCTAAGGGAATCTGCCCTACTTTTGAAAAAGCGAGCCAAGCCACAAAACCTAGACAAAGCACAATCACCAGCATGTAATACCACCCAAAAAAGTGATTTACTTGCTCTTGTATATAGGTCAGCCAAAATTGACTTTTTTCTGGAAACAGCACAAAAAGTAGGCCAAAAATGCCAATACTGATGGCCGAACTCCAAAATACAAAACGATTTAACCGAATATGGTCTGAAGAATATCTATCACTTTTCAACACCATCTTATTGCTCCTTGCAATCGGTGTATTTTCTCAAAATAACGTGATAAGTAATGTACTTATGCGCATCATCCTATCCTTAAGAATCTTTGATTTTAGCGCTTTATTCCTCGTGCTAATCTTCAAAAATTCATTGATTTTTACATATCATACTTGTTATTGATTGAACGTTCAATCAATAACAAGTATGATAAAAAAAGTGCTATGATGCTCTGCAAGTTAACATGCTGAATTTAAAGCACCACTAAAAGTGCTGATGTGGAAAAACATGACAAAACGCAGAGTAAAACCAGAGCACGTGCGACGTGAAGAAATTATGAACGCTGCACTCGACGTAATTTATGAAGTGGGGTTATCCAATACCACCATTGCACAAATTGCAAAAAAAGCCGAGTTGTCGACCGGCATTGTCAGCCATTATTTTGGCGACAAACAAGGGTTGATCAATACCTGTATGCAAGAAATGCTGAATGTTCTGCGTCATAAAACTGAACAGTACCGAGCAGAAGCAGATTCGCATCCAGAGAGCCAGATTAAGGCGATTATCGACTCTAACTTTGACATTAGTCAGGTGAATGAAAAAGCAATGCGGGTCTGGTTAGACTTTTGGTCAGCGAGTATGCATGTACCAGACTTAAGCCGTTTGCAAAAGATTAATGATCAGCGCCTGTATTCCAACTTGAAGTTTTACTTTCTCAAGTTAATGGATGAACAACAGGCCAGTGTTGCCGCTAGAGGTCTGGCAGCATTGATTGATGGATTATGGCTACGAGGCAGTTTAAGCCGTCATAACGAATTTGACAGCAATCTTGCCCGTTCCATTGCTTACGATTATGTACAAACGCAAGTGCAATTTGCGAACAAGCCTTTGCAGGAGAGACAAAATGAGTGATGTACAAGTTCAACAACTGTATATCCATGGACGCTACGTTAAAGCAACCAGTGGTAAAACATTTAATAGTATTAACCCTGCCAACGGCGAGACAATCGCGACTCTTCAACAAGCTTCTGAACAAGATATTGAAGCTGCTGTACAAAGTGCACAACAAGGACAAAAAATCTGGGCAGCCATGACGGCAATGGAGCGCTCACGTATTTTACGTCGCGCAGTCGACATTTTACGTGACCGTAATGATGAACTTGCCCGTCTTGAAACACTCGACACTGGTAAAGCCTACAGCGAAACATCTACCGTCGACATTGTGACTGGTGCAGATGTACTCGAATATTATGCAGGACTTGCAACCGCCATTCAGGGTGACCAAGTTCCGCTTCGCGAATCAAGTTTCTTTTATACACGCCGTGAACCTTTAGGCGTGGTTGCAGGTATTGGTGCCTGGAACTATCCAATTCAAATTGCTTTATGGAAATCTGCCCCTGCTCTTGCAGCCGGCAATGCCATGATTTTCAAACCTAGTGAAACCACCCCTCTTACTGCATTCAAACTTGCAGAAATCTATACAGAAGCTGGCTTACCAGACGGCGTATTCAACGTAGTTCAAGGGCCAGGCCGTGAAATTGGTCAGTGGCTCACTGAACATCCTGTGATTGAAAAAATCTCATTTACTGGTGGTGTCGAAACTGGCAAAAAAGTCATGGCAAGCGCGGCTGGCTCTACGCTGAAAGAAGTGACGATGGAACTCGGCGGTAAGTCACCACTGATTATTTGTGAAGATGCCGATCTTAACCGTGCAGCAGACATTGCAGTCATGGCAAACTTCTTTAGCTCAGGTCAAGTTTGTACGAATGGTACACGTGTTTTTGTTCCGAAATCTCTTTTAGCCGATTTTGAAAAAGCTGTTGTAGAGCGTGTAAAACGTATTCGCATTGGTGACCCAATGGCTGAAGAAACCAACTTCGGACCACTCACCAGCTTCCCTCACATGGAAAAAGTTCTGTCTTTCATTGAGTCAGGCAAACAACAAGGCGCTAAAGTGTTAATTGGTGGTGGTCGTGCTACTGAAGGTGAACTTGCCAAAGGCGCTTATGTACTGCCGACGGTATTTAGCGACTGCAATGACCAGATGGCAATTGTTCAAGAAGAAATTTTTGGACCTGTCATGAGCATCTTAAGCTATGAAACTGAAGAAGAAGTCATCCGTCGTGCTAACGATACCACCTTTGGTTTAGCTGCCGGCGTTGTCACTCAAGACATTAGCCGTGCTCATCGCATTATTCACCAAATTGAAGCTGGTATTTGCTGGATTAACACTTGGGGCGAATCGCCTGCCGAGATGCCAGTGGGTGGCTACAAACAATCTGGTGTAGGCCGTGAAAATGGTCTAACCACGCTTGGGCACTATACCCGTATCAAATCTATTCAAGTTGAACTTGGCGATTATCAAAGCATTTTTTAATGCATCAATTGCCTTAAACACGTCAACCTAAATCACATATGCAGAGCAATCTTTATAGATTGCTCAGGCAAACTGTTAGTAAAAAAAGGATAGTTATGAATATTAAAGAATATGATTACATTATCATTGGCGCAGGATCTGCCGGAAATGTACTTGCTGCACGTCTTACTGAAGACAAAGATACCACCGTTTTATTATTAGAAGCTGGTGGACCAGATTATCGTTTGGATTTTCGTACCCAAATGCCGGCAGCTTTGGCCTACCCTCTTCAAGGCCGCCGTTATAACTGGGCTTATTTAACTGACCCTGAACCACACATGAATAACCGTCGTATGGAATGTGGTCGTGGTAAAGGTTTAGGTGGCTCATCTTTAATTAATGGTATGTGCTATATCCGCGGTAATGCAATGGATTTAGAACAATGGGCAACCCATAAAGGCCTAGAAAACTGGTCTTATGCCGATTGTTTACCATACTACAGAAAAGCCGAAACTCGTGATATTGGCGAAAATGACTATCATGGTGGCAATGGCCCTGTGTCAGTTGCTACGCCTAAAAATGGCAACAATGTGTTGTTCCATGCCATGGTTGAAGCCGGCGTACAAGCAGGTTACCCGCGTACCGATGACTTAAATGGTTACCAGCAAGAAGGTTTCGGCCCAATGGACCGCACGGTAACACCTAAAGGTCGCCGTTCAAGTACCGCACGTGGTTATCTGGATATGACAAAAGGCCGTCCTAACCTCACTATTTTGACTCATGCAACGACCAACAAAATCTTGTTTAATCAAAAACAAGCCGTTGGTGTTGAGTACATTATCGGTGCTGACCAAAACAACTTACAACGTGCTTTGGTTAAACGCGAAGTCTTACTGTGTGCAGGTGCAATTGCTTCACCACAAATTTTACAGCGCTCAGGTGTGGGTGAAAGTACCTTCTTAAAATCAATGGACATTGATGTTGTTCATGATTTACCGGGTGTAGGTGAAAACCTGCAAGACCATTTAGAAATGTACTTGCAATACAAATGTAAGCAGCCTGTTTCTTTATACCCTGCCTTGAAATGGTATAACCAACCTGCGATTGGTGCAGAGTGGTTATTTAACGGTACAGGTATTGGCGCAAGTAACCAGTTTGAAGCAGGCGGATTTATCCGTAGTTCAGATGAGTTCAAATGGCCAAACATTCAGTACCATTTCTTGCCAGTTGCTATTAACTACAACGGTAGTAATGCAGTGAAAGAGCATGGTTTTCAGGCACACGTAGGTTCAATGCGCTCGCCTTCACGTGGCCGCATTAGACTTAAATCAAAAGATCCGTTTGAGCATCCAAGTATCTTGTTTAACTACATGTCTAGTGAACAAGACTGGCGTGAGTTCCGTGATGCGATTCGTATCACCCGAGAAATCATGCAGCAACCTGCACTTGATCCATATCGTGGTGATGAAATTAGTCCGGGCAAACATTTGCAAACAGATGCAGAGCTTGACGACTTTGTTCGTAACCATGCAGAAACGGCTTATCATCCGTCTTGTAGCTGTAAGATGGGTGAAGATGAAATGGCTGTCGTGGATGGTCAAGGCCGAGTCCATGGTATGCAAAGCTTACGTGTAGTTGATGCCTCAATCATGCCGCTTATTATTACCGGTAACTTAAATGCAACCACCATTATGATTGCCGAGAAAATTGCAGACCAAATTCGTGGACGTGAAGCATTACCACGTTCAACTGCACCATTCTATGTAGCTTCATAAAATCTTAAAGGGTATATTTCTTATGCAGAAATATACCCTTAATTTAATATTTATAATCCAAGCATTAATAAGAACGATGTATGACAGAAAATAAGCTATTCAAAAAAGCTGTTTTACATCAATATGGCATGAAACAAAAAATCATCTATCTTTATATATGTATATTCTTCAAATGATTTAACTTTAACCATATAAATTTTATTAATTATTTTTCAAATAGTTAAATTAAAAAAATAGTTGAAAATTATCTTATTAAAGCTTAATTTGATCAAATATAAATCATATTTATGATTTTGATGAACCCCATTTATTATAAAAATTGTCTTGTCAATGCAAAATTAGTCTAAAATATAGAGTGTTTGCGATAATCCCAAGTAATTTTATTTTTTTATAAGTTCTCTGATTTTGAGAATGTACTTCGCATTTATATCCATTTTGTCTGGATACGCTGTCTAGGTTTCCTCACACCTTAAGTGACTCAAATAACTTATTTTAAGGTCCCCCTTACATGAAAAAGTTTTTGAAATACCTTCTGGTATTAATCATTCTTATTTTAATTGCAGGTATTGTTTTCTTGTTTAGACCGACGACGTCAAAGCAAGTTCAAACTGCAAAAGATGAGCCAGTTGTTGATGCTGTTCTTGTTGGCGGCGGCATCATGAGTGCCACTCTCGGTACTTATTTCACTGAGCTTGAACCAAACTGGCAAATTCGTATGTATGAACGTCTTGACCAAGTTGCTCAAGAAAGTTCAAACGGCTTTAACAATGCCGGAACAGGCCACTCTGGCTTTATGGAAATGAACTATACCGAAGAGAAAAACGGTAAGATGGAAATTGTCAAAGCTGAAAAAGTTGCTTCTCAATTTGAAGTTGCTAAACAGTTTTGGTCATATCAGGTAAAACAAGGCGTTTTAGCTGAACCTAAATCATTCATTAACCCAGTTCCGCACATTGCTTTCGTTTGGGGCTATAACGTTCAATTCTTAGAAAAACGTTATGCTGCCATGATTCAAAGCCCGTTGTTCAAAGGCATGAAATTTACTGAAGACCCAGCTGTTATTAAACAATGGGCACCTTTAGTAATGAACGATCGTGACCCTAGTCAAAAAGTTGCAGCAACCCGTATGGATGTTGGCTCTGACGTAAACTATGGTTCTATCACTAAACAATTAGTGAATCGTTTAGACCAAAACCCGAATTTCAAATTACAGACTTCAACCGAAGTAACTGGCATCAGCCAAAATGATGACAAAACTTGGACTGTGTCTTTCAAAAATTTGAAAACTGGTAAAGTAGATCACGTTAAAACACGTTTTGTATTTATTGGTGCAGGTGGTGCAGCAGTTAAATTATTGCAACTCACTGGTTTACCAGAAGCGAAACAATATGCTGGCTTCCCTGTTGGTGGTGAGTTCTTAATTACTGATAACCCAGCAATTACTGCTCAGCACACAGCAAAAGTTTATGGCCGTGCTGAACTTGGTGCTCCTCCAATGTCAGTACCACATATTGATACACGTTATATCGACGGTAAAAAATATGTATTGTTTGGACCATTTGCAACGTATTCAAACAAGTTCCTGAAAAATGGTTCTCAGCTTGATTTACTTGCATCAACTAACAAAAACAACGTTTTACCAATGACCACTGTTGGCTTGGAAAACCTTGATCTTGTTAAATACTTGGTGAGCCAAGTAATGATGTCAGATGAAGATCGTCTAAATGAACTTCGTAAATACTACCCAGATGCGAAAGCTGAAGACTGGCGTTTAAGCCAAGGTGGTCAACGTGTTCAGATCATCAAGAAAGAACCGGGTAAACCAGCAACGCTTCAATTCGGTACAGAAATCTTTGCGTCTAAAGATGGTGCTGTAACTGCATTGTTAGGTGCGTCTCCTGGTGCTTCGACTTCTCCATACATCATGCTTAACTTGCTTGAAAAAGCTTTCCCAGAGCAAACTGAAGGTAAGTGGAATCAGAAGCTTCACGAAATTGTAGTGTCTTATAAGCAAGACTTAAGCAAAGATCCTGTATTACTCGACAAAGTTCGTCAGTACACAAGTTCTACGCTTGGCTTGAACTATACATCTCCGTTCAAAGCTGCAAACGATGAAACTGCTGCTGCCCCAGTTGCAAAAGCAAACTAAGTTTGACGATGTGTAAATAAAATATCAAAAGGATGAATTTCGATTCATCCTTTTGTTTTTAAGCCCTCACTTGAGATATTTAGATTCGCTATGACGCCTTTAACCTCATCTTCTCGCCTCTTGTCATTTTGTTTTAAGCTCGTGCTTGTTGTGCTACTGGCTTATCTTTTGGTGAGCGGGTTTTACATGTGGATGATTGGCGGTACAGCCATTTATGTCAGCTCAGCGGTATTACTTGCTATAACGGCTTATACATTTAAGATCGGCAAATATCAAAAACTATGTTCTGTTTTAAATGTGCTGATGAGTGCAGCTGCGTTATATTTCAGTACTGCTCATTTATTTTTCTCCCCTGTTCAGTTCTTTATATTTTTACCTGCGCTGTTTTTTGCTGTGCTTGCTTTTATTTCTCAGAACAAGACTCGAAGCTTATGTAAGCTTTTAATATTCATCAGTTTATTGATTTGGTGTAGCATACACTTTACACAGCTTGAACAACTTAAAGCGTATTATAAAACTCAGTACACTGGGGAAAGTTGGCAACAATATGGCGCACTTTAAGCTTGTTTTTTAGTCTATAGCTGTATATAAATAAGTCTTCTTTTTCACATGAAGTTCATCAGTAAAACTGAACATCATATACAGAATTCCTTTTAAGAAAAAATATTCATAACAATCTAATTTATTTAGAAATATATCGAGCATATTCGCGATTGAACACGACTCATCTACACGCTAGATTACTTAAATATTTTTTCTCCCTTTATGTTGTAATTTATGAAAATTTTAGATGGCGGTTTAGGCCGTGAGTTGGCTCGTCGTGGTGCTCCGTTTCGTCAACCTGAGTGGTCTGCGCTCGCACTCATTGAAGCACCTGAAACAGTAAAAGAAGTACATCTCGATTTTATTAATGCTGGTTCAGAAGTGATTACCACCAATAACTATGCTGTTGTGCCATTTCATATTGGACAAGAACGCTTTGAAACTGACGGCGTGCGTTTAATTAAAGTTGCCATCGAACAAGCAAAAAATGCAGTTAAAGAAAGCGGCAAAAATGTCAAAATTGCAGGCTGCTTACCACCTTTATTTGGTTCTTACCGTGCAGATCTATTTCAAGTTGAGCAGGCTAAAGATCTTGCTGAACCCATCATTAATACATTGGCACCAGAGGTTGATTTCTGGTTAGCAGAAACTCAATCTTGTTTAAAAGAAGTTGAAACAGTGCATGCGTTATTACCAAAAGATGGTAAGGACTATTGGGTGTCGTTTACGCTTCAAGACGAAATTAAACAAGAGCAAGCCCTACTCCGTTCAGGCGAAAACATGCAACAAGTGGCTGATTTTATAAAACAGTCAAATGCAAAAGCAGTGTTGTTTAACTGCTGCCAGCCTGAAGTAATCTTGCAAGCGATTAATGAAATTAAAGGACTTATTCCAGAGTCTGTACAAATTGGTGCCTATGCCAATGCTTTTCCGCCTCAAGATAGCAGCGCAACTGCCAACGATGGGCTTGATGAAGTTCGTAAAGACTTAGATGCTCCTGCTTATCTTGGTTTTGCCAAGCAGTGGCAGCAAGCAGGTGCAAGTTTAGTGGGCGGTTGCTGTGGTATTGGTCCAGAACACATTGCTGAACTCTCTCAATTTTTTAAAGAATAAGTACCATGTCTGCTGCCAAAATTGGATTGTTGTCTCTTACAGCGCTGGTCTTTAGTTCTATGGTGGGGTCAGGCGTATTTAGCCTACCCCAAAATATGGCTCAGGTTGCCAACGGCTCTGCCCTTCTTGTTGCATGGCTCATTACCGGAGTCGGCATTATTTTCTTAGCGTTCACGCTATTACATTTAACCCGCCAACGACCAGATCTAGATGGCGGTATTTATAACTATGCGCGCGAAGGCTTTGGAGACCTGATTGGGTTTTGCTCGGCTTGGGGCTATTGGTTGTGTACCACTATTGGTATTGTCGGCTATGTGGTGATTGCCTTTTCAGGCGTCGGCATGTTTACCGACAGCAAAGACCATATTATTTTTGGTGAAGGCAATACGCTCTATTCACTGATTGGCTCAAGCATTTTTGTATGGCTGGTACACTGGTTGGTGAGTCGAGGCATTAAAGAAGCGGCAATTGTGAATTTACTGGCGACCATCGCCAAAATCATTCCAATGGTGGTTTTCATCTTCTTTACCTTTATTGCCTTTAAGTTTGATTTATTCAAACTCAACTTAAATGACTTCTCTTTAAAAGTTCCACTTTGGCAGCAAGTGAAAGACCTTATGCTAATTACCCTTTGGGTATTTACCGGTATTGAAGGTGCTGTGGTTTTATCATCACGTGCAAAAAACCGTTATGACATTGGTAAAGCCACCATTCTGGGCGTGTTACTGGCGTTAAGTTTTTATGTGATGGTCACAGTTTTGGCCTATGGCGTAGTGAGTCGTGAAGCACTAGCAGGCATGCATAACCCATCAATGGCAACCATTTTACAGCAGCTCATCGGTTTGCCGGGCACTATCGTTATTACCATCGGCCTTATTATTTCAGTTTCTTCGTCTTATTTAAGCTGGACTTTATTTGCCACTGAAATTCCATATTTGGCTGCAAAAAATGGCGCATTCCCGAAATTATTTTTAAAGAATAATCAGAATAATGTGCCGATTTCATCGCTTTGGCTCACCACTCTAGTCGTGCAAGGCGCATTGATTGCCGTGTATTTTTTCAATAAAAACTATACCCAGCTTTTATTGATTTCATCGGTAATGATTTTACTGCCTTATTTTCTGGTGTCGGCTTTTTATCTTAAAGAATCGATTCGCCACAAACGCACACCACATATTGCAATTGCAAGCGTCGCTTCAATTTATGCGCTCTGGTTACTCTATGCAGCAGGATTAGATTTATTGCTCCTGTCTGTGGTCTTGTATTTAGTCGGTTTGGTTATTTTTTCAATCAGCTATTTTGAGCACAAAAAATCGCTTAAACAAAACCAGCTAAATTAATCATTTCAACCACTGTTGGCCCATTTCAGCAGTGGTTTTCTAAAAACAAAATTTTCTATTTTAAAGGCTGTGACTGCTTTAAATGCAATCTTAAAATACGGCGTAATTCTAAAATTGCCTCTGGCGTTGTTTGGATAGAATGTCCACCTTTAATAATCAGTTCCGACTGTTCACCACCTAAATGTGAACTTTGATAAGGCACAATCCCATCGCTGCTTTTTAACTTATCAGTCGTCCCATTAATATTGCCCATAATCGAGTGATAGACTACTTTGGACGATGGCTGAATGGCTTGTGTAAGCTGCATAAAGTTGGAAGAACGACTTAAATTACTCGCTCCATTTTCAATTAAACCTTTTCTGAGTTTCGTATTTTTCTCATCTCTCATTTCGACCGCAATAAAGAAATCAGCAGGTAACCGAATAACACGGCGGGCAATTTGGGTAAACCATCGGTCAGCGTAATCTGTGCCATGATGTGGCGCCGAAACAAAAACAACCCGCTTAAAATAAGGCAAAGCTTTGAACTGAAAACGCTCTTTAATCACTGGATTTTCTTTTAAACGATTTAACTGTGCTTCATTCATTTTTTGCATGGCTAAATCGGAAACATCGGCATCGCTTACCAAGAGGCGGCTAATGACTCCGCCCATACTATGCCCAACCAACACTGCATCGTGCGCAGCATAGCTGTCTTTGGCAATGTTTTGAAAAGCTTGATTCAGCAATGAATAAATCTGAAAACGACTTTCAAAAATCGGCATATTGGTTGAATAAAACACCTGCCAGACTTGATAGTTTTGTCTTAATTCGGCATCGCCCATAATATCATTGGTTAGGCTCACCCAAGCCTCTGGACTGCTCGCCAAGCCATGAACAAACACAATGATTTTCTTATTAGGATTAAAGGGTTCCAGCATATATAAATGCGGCATGATCAAATTGGTTTCTTTATTAATTAAAGACCAATAACCTGCTGCCCCTAAATTATATTTTGACAGCCATAGCCCATAAGGCGCCGAATAGTTTGCAGTAAGCGGATAGTCCACACCTTCAACCTTTACGCGGTCTTGTCGATATGGATCAAACATCGCAATTTCTAAATCTGCTCCAGCAATGACCTGCTCTGCTGTGGCTTTTTGTTTTGGGTAAGCAATCGCAGTGACTGGAAAGAAGCGTGGTAAATGTATATTCGGATTATTCTGGTGAGCATAAAAAGCATCAGGATCTAAAATGAAGCCGTGATTTACATCATTTTCTTTACGCCCGACAATAAACTCTGCTCCTAAACCATCCTTACGGTTAACGGTATTAAAGCCAGAAAAGTTCATGTTATAGCTAGAGCGAAAAGTATCGACTTCAATTTTTTGTACATCTACAGCATGGTCAAAATTGACATGGTACTCATGGCCATCTGCTTTAAGCAGAGGAGGAAAGCGATGCGTATTTAAATGATTAAAATACGTGGTCATGAGCTTCGACAAAGCCACGTTATAAAAAATACGCACCTGATTTTGGCGATGGTCAAATACCCGATCGAACGGCGACTCTTCAGAGTCAAATAAATAAACATAACTATAGCGCAAGCTTTTATCAAACAGTGCCAACTCTTGCTCAAGGCAACTACTACTTTTATTAATGACATTACATTGGCTATTACGTCCGACGTCTAAAGCCTTGGCTAAATAAATTTCACTGAGCGCAGCATAGCGTTCTTCTCGGCTGCTATTTTCAGACAAGCTTTGAATTTTATTTAAACAATCATCAAAATTTTGCAGACAAGATTTTTCGTCTTTTTTAACTAAATACAGCAAGTTTTGGGTTTGATGGCTTAAGGTGCCGTCGGTCAAAATACTTTCATTCTTACTTTTTAAAGCATTACTTAAATTACTTTCTTTTAAATTAATGACCTGACAGCCACTGAGCAAAGCCATTATTGTTATGATTGAATAATGATAAGACTTTGTCATTGTGCATTCCTTAATCGAATGTATTCCCCATCTGGTCATTATGCCTGTAAAGCAGTGAACGAACAATTTCAGCTCAGCTTCCATTTTCCTTTATTACGAAAAAAAGCCTGAACTCATTTTAATTCAGGCTAATTTGTTATTTTTTCTAATCAAGCTTGGTTGAACCTTTGCTGTGAAGCTAAATAAGAGAAATACAAAATAGGTAAGATAAATGGCGCTACACTCCAGAAGTCAAAATAGACATAAAGTATTGCTCCCAAGAAAGCACCAATTACAAATCCAATCACAATACTGGCACTTTTTAGAAAACTTGCTCGATTGGCTGCATTATTGTTTTTAAGCAAGTTGGCAATATCAATACCAAGCTGCGTGGTGTTGCCTGTCATCATGGTACTTGGACTAATATTTTTAATGAGGGTTTTGCTGGAAGTATTACGAATAGCCAAAGCAATTAAACCCAACCCGCCTGTTACTGCAACTGTTAGTGCATCCGGATTTTTAAATGGCTCGAAGTAAAGTCCTGCAACCATGAAGGCACATAGAAAAATAGCTTCAAATAAAAATAAATAAGACAGTGTTTTGTGCTTGACCTGACTACGGTCAATTAACAGTTTGGTGATCACCACCGTCAAAATAAATAGCGGGATTGCTGCGAGCTTAATCCATATGCCAGCACCACCTTTAACCCATGCAGCGCCTGCCAACACCAAGTTTCCCGTAACATGAGCGGTAAAAAAACCAAACAGCGCAATAAAACCAATGGTATCAATTGCCCCACCCACCATGGTCAGTAAAACAGGATCTCGACATATTGCCCAGGTACTTTCTGTCTCTTTTTGAATTGGGGTATCTGCCATATAAAATATCCTGTTAAATTAGAGTTTTAAAACAAGTAAGTTGTATATAAATGATTTAAAAATGAATAATACTAAAGTGTTTATGAAAGCAAAAAACGATGTAAAAAAATAGGGTGCGTAATGTCGCAACACTGTCTTTAAAATGGCAACAATTAAAATTGAGTGTTTTTAAAACAATAAACGGTTATCAACTTCAAATCAATTTGACCTCTAAAACTGTTATAACTATGATGAAGCCGCAAGTTGATATCAATTGGTTTTGAACCTGAAAAAGTTATGCCAAGATATGGATAATGAAAAACAACAACCAAGAGTAGATATATGTCACTTTATAATTTTTCAGTTTTTCTAGGTGGATTATTATTTGTATCGATTGCCTCTGCTGGCTATAAAAGTAATGCACACCGTGATTTTTACTCAAAATGCATCGCAGCTGGACATAGCCGTTCAACCTGTCTATGTATTTATCATCGTTTAGAGCGTCAATATTCCCCTAAACTCATGCATAAACTTGGAAATTTAAGTCTACAAAGCCCTGAGGTACCGCGTGATTTTGTGAAAACCATGATGCGCACCATGCAACAGTGCAGATCATAATTCTTTCATTTTTTAAGCCACATCCACACCAATACCCCCGCCATACATAAAATTGCCGGATAGACAAACCACGGATGTGGAATAGTCCAAATCATCAGTCCCGCAGCCAAACTCATACTCAACGTCGAGATGTATTTTGCTTTTTTAGGAATACGCCGATGTTCTTGCCACTCGCGAATGAGTGGACCGATATAACGATGATTTCGAAACCATTGATGAAGTTTTTCAGAGCCTCGAGCCGCAAAGAAAACCGCCAAAATTATAAAATCAACGGTAGGTAAACCCGGAATAAAAATACCCAATATACCAAGCGCAATACACAACCAAGCCAAACCAATAAACACCCAACGTGCCCAAACAGAACGGGCAAGCTTACTGACTGGCTGAGCGGGTGCTAACGACTGCTCATGTTTTACGATTACATTTACTTGATTGAGTTTATCCATATCGGGTATTCCCTTTATCCACTTTTTATTATTTCAATTCATCAAGCTGATCAAGCGCCTGACCAAAATATCCAAAGGCATCTAACGCTCCTTGAACAACTCGGTCTTGTTGGGTTTGGTCAAAGCCTGTTTCATCAAGTGCTTGAACAAAACGTTTCCAAACTTTAGCGCGCCCTTCGGGATAGGCAGCTAAATTACGCGCAGCAAACGTTTCAGAAAAACCCAAATGCTTTTGAGCTTCTTTAAATAAAAATGCAGCCCCTAAAGTTGAACCTTCAGAGACATAAATCCAGCCTAAAGCTTCGGGTAGCTGTACGTTTTCACTGTGTAATTGCTGTTCGTTGGGTTGAATACCCAAATCATTTAAATCAGCAAGTGCTTGTTTTGAGCGGCCACGAATGTCGAGGTCTGAAATCAGTCCTGCCACACCCTCTTTTTCAAAAAGATGTTCAATTTCGCGCTGAAAGTAATATTGAGACAACGTAAATTGCCCGTATTTTTCTTTACTTGAAAACACCTTTGCTTGCGACATTAATTGATGCATACGTTCATGTTCAGCAGCGGTTTCTTGTTTCAAACGTAAAGACAAGCTGTTACTCATGATTTGTTCTGTAGATGAGTTCATCATCTTTCTCCTGCAAAATAGATATCGCTCATCGGTTAACGGCCCCGATTGAGTTTGAGTTGGACTGGAAAATCCACAACAATGGTCACGGCGCGACCGTTAATTTTGTGGGGTTTAAATCTGGATTTACGTACAGCTTGCATGACCCGTTCATCAAGGCTAGCAATGCCCGAACTTTGACGTAATTGAATGTCAATCGGCTGCCCTTTTTCATTAATGCGAATACGAAGCTCAACCAAACGATTTTGTTGTTTTAACTCGCGGTCATCATAGTCAAGCCCGCCAAAACTCAGCACATCCACACTACTCACCTGAACAACGTCATCGTGTTCAACTTGAGTGCTAGGTGCTTTGGAATATTCTTGCTGCGTTGCAGGTGTTTTGACGCCGCCACTTTTAGCTTCGCTATTGATATTTTGTGGCAAATGCTCACTTTTCGTTTGTTGAAGGTCAGTCGAACTCAGTTTTTTATCACTATGAGCCGCCAGCCTTTCTGTACGCTGCGCTGGTTGGAGTGAGTCGGAATTATTTAAACTAGCATGTGTTTTCGCTTGCTGTTTTTCATTTAAATGATTTTGCACGACCTCTTTAGGGGCAGTTTTTGACACTAATTTTTGAACATTTGTAGGCGAGTTTTTTGATTCTTCAGGTACAGAAGATACCGAACTATTTAACGTAGATTTCGGCGCTAAACTTTTCTCGATAGGCTTACTTTCAGTCTGGTCAGATGATGGCTTTTTAGCAGGTGCCAGTGACACAAAACTTACTTTTAAGGCATCTACTTGTGGTGATGTCGCAAAAGTATAGGGTTCAATTAAATGACTCAGCATCCAGACAACAAACACATGCAGACCAATCACCACGACTACGGTTAAGCACTTATAAAAATGCTTCGACCCTTGTGTGAAAAGTAATTGGACTATTGAATCATGTGTAGGGAATAAAGATTTTGATTTCATGGCTTATTCCCTAAAAACGATGCTCAAGCTTGAGGCTAATGTTGTGTTTATCGTAGGAATACAGCCAATCGACATTGCTTTTATTATGGTTATAGCGATAGGTTAAATTTGGGGTCATGCCATAAAACTCAAAGCGTGGCATTTGCACAACAAAGGTATAGTTCTGCTCAAAATCATGGCGGCGGGCCAAGAAAGTTTCTACATATTTATCAAACTGACGCCAACGGTAAGAACTCAACAAAGTGGTGTTAAATCCTGTGCTCCAAGATTTGCTTAAGCCCAACCGCACACCTTGCTGCTGGTAGGCAGCCATATATTTTTCTTGGGTCGAATGGTCGACTACATCTAGACCACCAAAAACAGTCCACTGGTCTGGAAAAATCTTCCAGAAAGTAGCAAAAGCTGAGCTTTCTACCCCATCTAGGGTTTTATATTTCTGATAATTTAAATCTTTACTCTCAGCCTCAAGCTTGAAGGCTTTATCGGCCGAGATAAAATGCATCCACTCAGCACGCGCGCCCCACGCATTGTAAAGACCATCATTGCCATAACGTTTATGTTCAAAAAGCGGACTCACCCCAATTTGATTTTTTAAGTCAAAGTAGCTGTAGCCTGCATTAATGTTAATGGTAGATTCATTAAATGCCGCGTGATCGTTATAGGACTGTCCAAAAGCCAGAGCACGTAAAGCCACGCCATGATGCCCCTTAATCGCATAGCGTTTTATAAGACTGGCTTCGTAATCTAAACCCGTTGCCGACTCAGCTTTAGGCGTCCCACGGGTAACTTGCTCAATTGGGATAATATTACCGTTACTATCTTTGCCATAAAGCGTCCATGTTTTGCTCTGTTCAGACGAACTATTTAAATTACTCACATAGGTGTAACCCGCTGAAACCGAACCTTGCCAAGAGTCTCGTTTTTTTAATGCCTGAACAAAAGTATTCACTGTTGTTAAAACCCCAGACGGGATTACCGCAGGGTCACTTTGTTTCAGTTTGTCTTGAATGGAAATAAAAAGGCGTGCTGCTTCCTTATTCTTCTGTTGTTCAAACAGCACGCGCGCTAACTCAAGTTCACAAATTAAATTATGAGGTTGTTGTTTTAGACTGCTTTGAAATTTTTGTTCAGCCAATTTCAGTTGACCCTGAGAACGTGCAACTGCCCCTTCGGCGAAGTCGGTTAAAGCCCGATCGTAGCCAACATATTTCTTATAATGTTCTAAATAAACCGTGGCTTTGAGCCACTGTTTTTGCATGACTGCCAGATATAATGCCTTGGCAAGATCATTCTGATTTTGCTCAACACTATATTCTTGTCCATTAATTTGAAGTTTTGGTAATTGCTCGGTACTACGAATGGTTCCCTGCTCGTGAAACTGTCGCTGTTCTTGTAAAAGTGTTTGGTCCAAGCTTTGATTGAGACGAAGCTGTGTGTCTTCGTCGGCATATAAAAATGGACAACTCAACAATGTCAGACAGCACAAAAGCGTTCGTTTCATAAAACAATAAACCTGAAGCAACCAAGCAAAAGCCTAAAAAACAAAAGGAACCTACGTGTGTAGATTCCTTTTGCATTCATTAATTTTTAGCACCGCCAAAAGCAGTGTTGTAAGACACGTTATCAAACTGGGCAATACCCGCTAAAGCCGAAGCATTTGCACCGAAGAATTGACCTTGCACCACACCAGAGTTGTCCACCCCAGCCGTACCATTAGCCGTTGCCAAACCTGCAAATGCCGCAGTACCTGGGTTAAATGCCACACCATCTAGGCTTAATGATGAAACAGCCGTACCTGTTCCGGTAAGTGTTCCTTCAAGTGTGCCCGCGCCATAGTTTGCCGTGAACGTACCACTTAACAAATTGCTTCCAGAACCATTAATCCCTGCAACGGTATAAGTTGCAGTACCCGCAGTTGGAACAGTGGTATTGGTGTTATCACCCGCATAGTAAACGGTATGGCTCGCACTTGCCGGCGTGTCGCCCGCTTTCCACCATTCACCAAAATAGACTTCCTGTGTACCGACCTGACCAAAGTTAAAATTACCTAATGCACTGTGTGAAGGTGGCATTGCAGACACTGGAATATGCGAAATATTAAAGGTTTTGCTGCCAACCGTTACATTGGTATTACTCGTTCCCTGAGCAGCAAAAGCCTGAGCCAAACCTTTTAGCGAACTAAAACCGGTAAAAGCGTTATATGGCGCACCCGCAGCTTGAACCGACACCGCTGCTACACCACCCGGATGGCTTGCATTGGCAGCAGCACCGATTTTGATGTTACTTTCATTACTCGAAATACCATCAATACCTGCATAAGCAAATGCAGTTGAACAAGCAACGAGACCCAAGAACAATTGAGAGATTTTCATTTGTTGTTACTCCATCTTTTTTAAAACTAAGTTATTGTTTAATTTAAAATAACGATTTCGCTATTTTTTAGTTTATTGAGTAGGCCCAGCTGCAAACCTACTCAGTTTTTTGTAAATAATAATCATTCAATCTTATTATTTACCGTTACCTGACTCCCCTTTTATGTATGTATAGAGGGAATCAAATTCTGTTTAAAATTTGGTGGTCCAACTAATTTTCATCGTTCGGCCAGGTGCGGCCATGGCACTACGGGTTAAAGGATCGATATAAAACTGGTTAGAAAGATTGCTGCCGACAAATTCAACGGTGTTGTAGTCATCGACCTGATAACGCGCATAGGCATCAAAAATCCATGTGTCATCCCATGCCAAAGGCACGTTGAGGTAATAGCCTTTATTGACGCTAGCATCATTGTTTTTGCGTAGCGGACTTTCATAAGCTTTATAGAATGTTGCACGTGCACCGAGCTCCAGCTTTTCATCTAAAAAGCGTGCGCCAAGCAAGCCGTGAAAACTCAGTTCAGGTGTGGCCATTGTCACTAAATAACCATTTGGGAAACCGTCATCAACACAGCGCTGATACGGTTCACGGAACTCAAGACCCTGCTCGGTTTGAACCGTGCCACCTAAAATCATTTTGTTAATGGCACTATTGGTATCACACACTTCATTTTTTAAGTTATAGGCCACACTCAGGTCTGTGAAAAAACCACCATTATCAAAACGGCTTTGTAACTCTAGACCTGACAGTTTTTGTTCATCCATATTGGTAAAAATAAGGTTTTGGTCACGCTCAATCACATTTTTGGTTTTGTTGTAGTAATAGGCGAGTTTAATGTCGGCATTGCGCGCTGTGCTGAACCAGTCACGCATGTCATAGACATAACCGACTTCATAGTTAAAAGCTTGTTCAGGTTTGATTGCTTGATATGGCAACATGGCAGAAAAACCGACAGTGCTTTCAAACAAACTTGGTAAGCGATATTCCTCTGCATAGCGTGCATAGATTCTGCTGTTTGGCGTGAGGTGAATTGAGGCACCTAACTGCGGTGCCCAGCCGCTATCTTTAACTTTGTCAGCAGACTCAACAGGAACTTGGTCTACCACCGACATAAAGTTACCGCCAGTCACTACGTACTTTTGTCCAGAGGCATTGAGCTGGTTTAAAGGATTATCGGCAAGCGACAATTGCCCGTTGGCATCTGCTTTCCAGCTCAGCGTATTTTTCTGTGACCAGATCATGTTATACAAAGTGCTCTCTGAGGCAGGCACAGTATCGAGCTGTCCATCCCAGCCCGGATTTTTTGTGGCATAACGCTGCTTTAAAACATTGATTAAACGCTGCTGAGTCGAGGTGTAACTCTCAGGCATGGTCTGATATTCGAAGGTATATTCTTTAAGCTTCGCTTTTTTGGTAAACAGCGGATTTAAATTCGGGTCAATCTCGCTCTGCAAAGACTTATTTAAAAAGTCATCAACAGCCCAATACGAGCGATAACGCATGCCCGCATCAAAACTTAACCAAGACAGCGGTCTATAATTAAAGTTAAAGTCGAACGTTTTTTCCTCACGGCGCCCTGCTCGTGGTAGTGCCTGATAGAGCGAATAACTTGGGCCAAATTCGCCATATATATCGTCGGACGTCAGCTTTTCTTTTAAGAAACTTCCACCGAGCGTCAAATCAAGCTGGTCTAACAAACGGGTTTTATTACTAACCGTAATACCTTTACGCGTGTTGTCAGAATGGCTTAGCGCCGTGTTAATAATGGTGTTATCTCGAAAGTCAATTGTGGTTGGCCACCCACCACGTGTGTAGGTCTGGCTTTCGGTGTCGGTTTGCCAAATGTTGGCATAGAAATCAATCCAGCGATTATTCTCAGGCTTAAATTTATATTCGAGGCTATAAGCTTTAGAGTGAATATTGCTTAAAGGCCACTGTGGAACACCCAAGTCAGGCGTAATGCCCCAAACAATACGAGACGGCATAATTTCACCAAAAATATTTTTGGTATCTCGGTAAGTTAGTTTAAGAGTCTGATTATCGGTTGGGCGATAGGTCCCTTTTAATAACCACGACTCCATATGACTTGAGGTATTGGGAACTTCATCGCCCGGTTGATAGGCATAGGCAAAGTAAGGAATAAAATCGAGGCTACTGTCTGGCGTCGCTCGTTTATAGTAGCCCGCGCCATGTGTGCCCGAAAAATAATTGCCGCGCTCACGTACCGCATAAACTGCCAGTAAATCGAATTTATCTTGCTTGGTGGCAATTGCCAGTCGGCCCGCCAAGTCGTCGCCCGAAAAATGAGAGTTATCACTTCTGGTACGGTTCTTTTTATAAATATCAGGGTCGTATTTCGCCCCATTCATGTCGATCCAAGGCGTTGTGTCATCGTAGTTTTGGCCTACTTTACTCATGTCTGGCAAAGACGGATCAATTGAGTTGGTTGAGCCTTCTACTTTTAACTCGGCACCAAAAGACTTACCCGGACGAACAATATCATCGGCCTCTAGCGTTTTAACCACCACACCACCGCCAACAGAAGTTGTGGTATTACGCTCTAAAGATGGGCCTTTAATGACTTCAATGCCCGCAATGAGATTGGGGTCGATATAGTTGCGGTTGTTTACCCCGTTGTAGCCACGCCACACGGCAATTGACTGTTCGGTGCCATCAATAGTTAAAGGCACACGGCCAACGCCTTGCACACCACGTACACTTGGGTCGAGTGCCCCACTATTACGAGCATCACCGCTATAGACTCCCACCATGCCTTGTAAAACATCGGCTGGGTTGGTTCCTTTAAAGCGTTCGACATAGTCTTTGCCCGCATAGACCGAAGAACGGTTTGCGTCATAAACTTTGTTATAGCCTTCTGTGTCACGGTCTTCTTTGCCGTACACCACAATTGGCGTGAGTCGTACCGATACATCTTCTTCAATTACGGCACTACTTGGCGGCAGGCTAGCGGCCTGAACCTTAGATGAACTTACTCGTGGTGTAGATTTTTTGCTGAGCGTGTAGCCCTGCCCAACCTTTACAGCATTAAATTCGGTTGCTTTTAAAAGCTGCTCAAAACCTTGCTCGACAGCAAAATTGCCTTTTAAGCCTAGACTATGCAACCCTTGGAGCTGCTGGGCATCCATTGCAATTGAAGTACCCGATTGTTCGGCAAACTGGTTGAGTACGTTGGCAAGACGGCCCGCAGGAATGTTATAGCTTTTGACTCCGGCTGTTTCTGCATAGGCCTGCTGTAAAGGAAGTGCAACCAGCCCACCCATCGATACAGCATGTATGGCAAACGCCAGTGTTGAGAACCGAAAAATCGATCGATTCCGCTTTTGCCCCGTTCCCACTTTTTTCATTTGCCCCGCCCCAGTAAATCGTAATAAGAATCATTCAACACAACAAGTTAAAATGATCCATATTTATTGCTTCTACTTACTATGACGAACGACTTTCAAAAAAGTGGAACCTAAAATTGAAAATAAATTTAATTTTTTATTATTTTAAAGAAACCATGACCACAAACGGCGTGATTTGCTTAATTTTCAGGTTTGGAAAAACCGTAGCCAAAAGCTTAAGCGATTCTGTGGTTTGGTCTAAAGGCAATACAGCATTGACCCGCACATGTTGCAGTGCCGCATCATTAAAAATAATTTTGCCTTTGTAGTTATGGTCTAGCTCTTGTAGCACTTGATTCAGCGGCAGGTTTTCTACCATAAGCTGATGCTTTTGCCATTTTTGTTGTTCGTTATAAACATTCAGTGCAGGCAGTTTTTGCACGCCGTTTTGGTCAATTTTAATGGCTTGCCCTGCTTCAACAATAGCCTGACGAGTCGCATGCAATTGGGTCGCTTTAACCTGTGTAGCTTCTACTTTTACCTTTGAGTGGACCATTTTGAGTTCGGTTGCCGAAGGGTCATAACTGACACTAAAAGCTGTGCCGAGTGCCTGAATTTGTCCATGACTGGTTTTAACCAGAAAGGGTCTGGTCTTATCTTTGGCAACATCGATATAAATTTGACCTTGCACCAACTCAACCACTCGCTGGTTGGTTTTAAAATCAAGATTGACTGCGCTTTTGCCACGTAAAATTAAACGTGAACCATCCGGCAAAGTTTGCGTGTTCCACTGCCCCGATTGCCCTTGAATGTCAGCAGTAACATAGGCCACTGTGGTGCCAGTTAAATAAAATAACGCCCCACTCATGGCAACAAACACGACGGCAAAAGCTGTTCCTGCCCGTAAATGTTTATAAGCTTTGCCTGAACTTAGACCAGCTTTAAGGGCAACCTTAGTGACTTTTTTATGTCCGCTGGTTTGGGAAAGTTTTTGAATTGAACCAATACATTGCTCAATATCGGCAGCCACTTGACGATGCTGCTCACTGTTTTTTTTCCACTCTTCAAATTTTTGTTTGGCGGTTTTTCGTGAGCTTTCATCATCCGAGCTCAGTTGAACAATCCAATGCGCGGCTTCTTCAACAAGCTGGTGATGTTTGCTTTTATCCATGGCCATTTAAATGCAAGCGTCCATGTCTTGTCGGTTTTGGTAGCATTGAATTAAACAACTCGCCAAATATTTTTGAATCATTTTGGTCGATACATTTAATTGTGAGGCAATTTCTTTATGGGTATAGCCTTCAAGGTAATGCAAAATAAAAGCTTGCTGTGCTTTTTCAGAAACCCCTTCGAGTGCTTTGCAAAGCTGGTTAATTGCCTGAATAATTTGCATTTGGTCTTCGGGTGAAGCCACTGCATCAAGCATATATTCCATTTGACTCAAGCCATCTAAATAGGCCTGTTCAATGCGTTTACGGCGCACTTGGTCAATCAGCAGATTTTTAGCAATTGACGTTAAATAGGCACGCGGTTCCTTAATACCGAATAGCTCGTCTCGCGTTTGTAGCAGTTTAATAAATGTGTCCTGAACCAGATCTGCGGCCTGATCAGTATTACCTAATTTTTGTCTCAACCATTGGTGAAGCCAGCTTTGGTGACTTCTATATAACTGATCTACAAGCAAAGAAGTTTTGTTCACAGCAATTGGACTCAAAACAAGGAACTCACAAATGATAATAATTATCATTTAAACAAGTCAAGCAATAATTCAAGTAAAACTTAAATCACTGTTTAATAAATTGAATGAATTGCCCCCTTACTTTGCTGCACTCCTCTTAAAGCAAATGAGCCAAATTTTTAATTTCTTCCATGACTGCCTTACACGCAGGCGTTAAATAACCATGTTTAGAAATAGACAAAGAAATATAACGCTTCAGTTCGGGGTTAATAATTTTTGCCGCTTGAATTGAGGTGTATTGGCTGGCCTTTTTTAAAGCTTGCGGCCCGAGCATAGTGTAAATGCCAGATTCGGCAACCAAATGCGTTTGTAAACTAATCGAGTCAGCTTCAAACACAATATTCAGCTCTACCCCATTTTCATAAGCCATGTGGTCTAAAAAATTACGCCAATTACTTGGCCTGCAAAACGTGACCAGCGGTAACTGATTTATTTCTTTAAATTCGACTTCATTTGCCTGAGTGAGCACATCTCCTTCACAACCGATCAAGTAAGTATCGGCTTCGGTAAGGTAAACATCGCCCTGTTTAGGCGTCGGGTTAAACCGATAGAGTATCGCTAAATCGACGCTGCCATCTTCCAGCCATTTTTCTAAATGCACCCCTTGCCCTTCACGCACCGACAGTTTAATTAAGGGATATTTTTGTTGAAGTACTTTGTACAAAGTCGATAACAACGGATGTGCAGTAGACGGCAAACTGGCAATACGAACCGTACCAATCGGTGTATCGGTCGAGTGCAAAATTTCATTATTGAGTTGGTCGGTGACATTCAGCCATGAACGAATTTTAGGAAGTAAATGCTGACCTAAATCGGTAAGCTCGACGCCACGTCCAGTTCGGTTAAACAAACGGCCACCACATTGGGCTTCAAGCTCATTCATTTGCCGACTAATTTGCGGTTGGTTGGTGTTATGCAGCATGGCGACTTTGCTTAAGCTACCGAGCTCCACCGCGTCTAAAAATATTTTCCATAAATCATAATTCATCGATTCTTCCTAAATCGCAAACTAGCACTTTTGAGCTATACATTTTCAGTATAACTGAAATTCAAGAATTGGTAATTCCTACATAGCTCGCCTATTTCTATACTCCAATCATGTTCTCTACAACACGATTTAAATCAGATTAAGAACCAGAGAATATTTAATTACACTGTATAGGAAGTACGATTATGAGTTTAGATTTACGTGGATTAACCCCAGCACCTGTGACTCCTTTTACCCGTGACGGACAAGTAGACCATGATGCGATTCAACGTTTAGGTTCATGGTTAGGCAGTATTGATGGTGTGAAAGGCTTGGTTGTTCTTGGGCATGCAGGTGAAGGAACATTCTTGTCGCAAAAAGAACAAATGCAGGTCATCGAAAGCTTTGTTAAATCGGTAGATGACAAAATTCCGGTAATTGCAGGGATTACACTCGAAGGTACTTCGGTTGCAGCAGAAGAAGCAAAACGTGCAGTCAGTGCCGGTGCTTCAGCAGGTTTAATTTACCCTTCACACGGCTGGTTGCGTTTTGGCTATCAAAAAGGCGCACCACAAGACCGCTATAAAGCAATTTATGAAGAAAGTGGTTTGCCATCTATTTTATTCCAATATCCAGATGCAACGAAAGCCACTTACGACCTAGAAACTCTACTCGATATTTCTGCACAGCCAGGCGTGTTTGCCATGAAAAATGGTGTGCGTAACATGCGCCGTTGGGATGTTGAAATTCCGATTATTCGCCGTGAACGTCCTGACTTACAGATTTTGACGTGCCACGATGAATATTTGCTTCATACCATGTTTGATGTAGACGGCGCTTTGGTTGGTTATGGCAACATTGCCCCTGAACTGTTAATTGAAATGATTAAGGCAGGTAAAGCTAAAGATTACGCAAAAGCGCGTGCACTTCACGACCAACTTTTACCAGTGACTCGCAATGTTTACCACCGTGGTTCACACATGGAAGGCACGGTAGCGCTTAAACATGCGCTGGTTGCTCGCGGAATTTTGGACCATGCCACTGTGCGTTCGCCTCTGCTGCCACTGGCAGATGGTGCTGAGCAAGAAATTCATGATGCAATGCGTCAAGCTGGAATTGGCAAGGTCGATTTAACCCAAGCCGTTGCTTAAATTCTATTCGGGCTAGCATGTACGCTAGCCTTTTTTTACTGTACGCTGCCTGAGGCCAAACATCGGGCATGTCTCTTAAAAACAATAATAAAAAAGCATGCAAACTGTGGTGAACAGGTAGTGCGAAATAGAACAAAAAAACTACGAGGAATGTAGTAATAAGGAGATAGAAGATGACAAATCTAGCGGATGTAGAACAAATTAGTCATCATCAAAAAAATGCGGAAATTATTGCAAGACTCGAACGACTACCCGTCACTGGTCGATTGCAATTTATGCGTATTACCATTGGTATAGCGACCTTTTTTGACGCTTATACTGTTCTAGCAATTGCCTTTGCTTTACCCCAACTCATTACCGAATGGCACCTGACGCCTGCCTATGTCGGTGCGATCATTGCCGCGGGCTATGTCGGGCAACTGGTTGGTGCGATCTTTTTTGGTTCTCTTGCCGAAAAAGTTGGTCGTTTAAAAGTACTGTCTTTTACCATTTTACTGTTTGTGGCAATGGACATTTCTTGTTTGTTTGCATGGAGCGGAATGTCGCTGTTAATTTTCCGTTTCTTACAAGGTGTTGGAACAGGGGGCGAAGTGCCTGTTGCGAGTGCCTATATTAATGAGTTTATTGGTGCAGAAAAGCGCGGTAAGTTTTTCTTGCTCTACGAAGTTTTATTCCCTCTAGGTCTTATGTTTGCAGGCATGGCAGCATTTTTCCTGATGCCAATTTATGGCTGGAAAGTCATGTTTATTGTGGGCCTAGTTCCATCTTTACTGGTCATTCCTTTACGATTTTTCTTGCCTGAGTCACCACGCTGGTTGGCTTCAAAAGGTCGTTTTAAAGAAGCAGATCAAGTCGTCAAAAGCTTTGAAGACGGTGCCATTAAAAGCGGTAAAACTTTGCCTGAACCTGTGGTTAAAGAAATTAACCCGCAAGGCATGGCAAAAACCGATTGGCGCGAGCTGTTCCGTGGCATTTACCGTAAACGGACCTTTACCCTATGGGGCATGTGGTTTTGTGTGTACATGGTGAACAACGCCATGGTGACTTGGCTGCCATCTCTCTACAAACAACACTTTGGTCTGTCGCTGCAAACCAGTTTGGGTTATGGCTGGATTACTTCGGGCGTGGGTGTGATTGCCTCTATTATCTGTGCGTTAATGATTGATAAAGTCGGCCGCCGTCCTTGGTACAGTGCAGCGTTTTTCTTGGCGATTATTCCACTCATGAGCCTCTCGGTTTTAGGCGCAAAATCGGCGATGGAAGTTGTAATTTTCGCAACGATTAGCTATGCCATTTTGCAGACCATTTCATTCTCTTTATACCTCTACGCTGCCGAACTTTACCCAACTCGCCTACGTGCGATGGGCATTGGTTTTAGTACCGCTTGGTTACGTGCCGGCTCTGCAATTGGACCGGTTATGGTGGGACTCGTGGTTGGTGGTTACGGCATTCAATATGTGTTTAGTGTGCTAGCCGTTGTGGCACTCATTGGTGGCCTTGTGACCTTCCTGTTTGCCATTGAAACCAAAGGCCAAGTGCTCGAAAAACTCTCTCCTTAATTCATCCATTTCATAAAAAGCTTGCCTAACCCAGCGTTAGGCAAAGGGCTTATTCATGCTTAAAAAAAGGAATTTAAAATGAATAAATATTTGCTATGGGGCTGTATTGGTCTAGGCAGTGTGAGCAATGCGTATGCAGAGCTTCCTCAACAATTTGGCAAGTTAGAATTAAAACTCAACACCCGTTACTGGAATGATGAAGGCACCGCCCACCCCACGCTTGCCAACCCTTCGCCTTCGTCGAGTGAATATGAACAAAGTGCGTTAGGGCTTGAGTTAAATTATCAGTCACCGTACATGTGGGACTGGCTGGGAGTAGATGGCTCACTCTATGCAGTCACCAAGTTATTTGACTCTGGCAAACCTAGCGCCCAGCTTTTAGAGGTCGAAAATAACGGCAAGCTCGATCAGAACTTTGCGACTTTAGGGCAGCTCTATATCAAAGCAAAACTCGGCGATAAAGGCGAAATTAAATTAGGCCGTCAGTTGCAAGACTCACTGTTACTTAAAAGCACCAATAACCGAGCTGTGCCCGACACTTTTTCGGGTGCGAGTGGTCAGTTTCAACTCAATGATCAGCTACAGACTTACATAGCCTACTATGACCGCTGGAAACCTCGCAGCATGGATTCTTTTGAAAAATTGGTCACTGAAAATGACGAACGCATTGATTATGTCGGTTTACTCGGTGCCAAGTATCAGTACAAAAACTGGAGCTTGAATGCCGAATATTTAAATAGCAAAGATTATTTAAAAAAGTACGGAGCGATTGCTCAATATAAATTGCCCTTTCATGGCTTAGTGTGGACATTTAACACAGGTGCTTTTTTCTCGCGTGATGATGGCAAGCTGTTTAAATGCGGTGCCGAAACCGAGCTGGACTGTGTCAAAGGCCAAGACATTAATAACCGTGGTAATGGTTATTTTGTCGATGTAAATGTGGCCAAAAATAATATCGAAGGCGGCATTGCCGTTTCAAAGTTTGATGGTTTTTGGATTGAAGATAACTTTGCCGTGCACTCTGCCCTCAACTCGGTTTTAACGCAAGACCACGGCACGAACCCGTTTCCAACTTCTTCGACCATTGGCCCCGACTTTACCAATAACGATGAAACTGCCGTTGCCCTTCGGCTGAAATATAACTGGAAAGACTACGTGAAAGGTTTAAAAACCGAGGCGAAGTATATTTATGGCTTTGGCGCTCACCAAAGTAACATCAGCAGTGATATTGAAGGTAAAGAGCGTTACTATGACTTTACGGTGAGTTATACCTTGCCGTGGGTAAAAAACTTAGATGTGCGTTATTCATTTTTGCATTATGAGTCGAAGTTTGAAAATGCAAACCTAGGTGAAAAAATAAATGGTATGTCTCGGAAAGATTGGGACCAGCATCGTGTATTTATTAATTACCGTTATACATTTTAAGAGCAGGCTAAACGTTTAGTTTAGCTTTATTATTTTTATTAATTTATGGCTTTAAATAGATTAACTCTTGAGTTTAATTAAAATATAAATTTATATTTTAATTTTTTATAATATTTTATTTAAATTGAATTGACCTGTTAAAAACTTATGATTATTATGGTCCCGCTGGCCTACATTGCCAGTCGGTTTTAGCAGACCGTAGATCCATGGCGGGTTATAGTTCAACTATAAGTCGTTAGACCCTTGCGTCCCTTTTCTTTGCGGTAGGACGGGAGGGGGACGCGCTTGCGCGTGCTGGTTCCTTGGATCCCAGTCTGCTAACCCCTTTTCGTTCTACCACCATAATCAATTGACGGTGATCTTTGGTGGTAGAGCTCCATAAATTCTAAGGAGTTGACCATGCCATTTTTTATATTAATCCCCTATCCTCTCTCGTGATTTTATTTATTTAAAATTTAGGCTTTCTCTCACCTAAAATATTTTAAATTTATAAATACTTTTAATTTAAAAAACTTAATCATTTTATTTTCCTGTTTTTATGGGTGGGTTAATTATTGCCTTTAAAATGATTTTAAGACTTTAAATATAGCGGTTTATTTTTCCTCATTGATATATCCCCAATCATTACGAGAATAATATGAAATTTTATAAAACTATTTTGGCTTTAAGCTTTTTAATAGGCGATTACGGTGTTTCGGGTTGTGACCTCCACACTCAGCAAGATTTTGAAGAAATTTGCCTGTCTGGTGGGCACACCCAAGCCAGTTGCGACTGTATTTACCAACGGCTTGAACAAGTGTATTCGCATCAACTCATGCAACGCCTAGAACATGTCAGTTTGCAAAGTCCTGCTCTCCCACAGGACTTTGCCCCTACTTTTTTTAGTGTGATGCGGCGGTGCGATAAAGAAGACATGGGCTAAGCGTTTGGCTTAGCTCCCTTATCTCTGTGTCGCAATGGTAGATGACTTTAAATCAGCGCAAAAAATTAAAGTTCTGTTGTGGCACGGGGGCCTTGGGGGGAGAAAAATTAAATAAAACTAATACTACCTATCAATTAAAAATATCTTTAATATTGATAATCAATTAATTTCTATCGAATTTCCGAATAAATTTATTGAGAGCGGCATGCCAATACCACATCGCAAAGTTATAAAAACACAGTTGGTTGATCTACTTTCTAGTAAAGGTCCTATGGAAGTTAAAAATGTATACTCCGAATTCGCTACTTTATGGGAACTCACAAATAATGAAATGTCTATAAAACGTAATGGCCGAGCGTTATACGAGAATGAAATTCGTTGGGCGCGCCAAGAATTAGCTGGGGAAGGTATTATTGAAAAACCCGATATAGCTGGACGAAGTACTTGGAAATTAAAAGAAAGCCCTGTTATTTTCGCTGAAGAATATGAGGAAGATAACTTTAATAATTTAACTGAAGGTGCAGTTAAAAAAATCGTAGTGAATGCTTATGAGCGTAATAAAGAAGCACGAAAAAAATGCTTAGAATTTTATGGTTACCAATGTGTTGTATGCAATTTTGATTTTGAAAAAACTTATGGTTCCTTGGGTAAAAATTGTATTCATGTCCATCATTTGGTTGAGATTAGCTCTATTGGTAAAAAATATATTGTTGACCCAATAAAAGATATGGCTCCTGTGTGTCCTAATTGCCATTTTATCATCCATCAACGTAAACCAGCATTTTCAATAGATGAGGTAAGAGCTATGTTAAAGTCGGATAAAGATTAATTTAACAATATGGAGAGTTTTTATTAATTAATAAAATTTATAAACTTAAATCAAAGGTAATATTTAGTAATTCTAAATTACAAGTTTAACTATTTAATAATTATGAGTATACTTTTCCTAAATATAGAAGTTTAGAAATAACAGCATCATGAAGCCTGAAGATAAAGCACGTATAGTTATTGATAAAAAACTAGAAGATGCTGGATGGGTTGTTGTCGATAAGAAAAATTATAATCCTAGCGCAGGATTTGGTATCGCTGTTCGTGAATTTCAAACAAAGACTGGACCTGCGGACTATATTCTTTTCGTGAATCGTATACCTATCGGTGTACTTGAAGCTAAACGTGATGAAGAAGGGGAAAATATTACTACTCACGAGCGCCAAACTGATCGATACGCTACTTCTGGTTTTAGAGCCAAACAGATATATGATGCCCTTCCATTTCTATTTCAAGCTACATCAAAGATTATTCGATTCACGGATAAACGAGATCCTGAAGCCCGATCTCGTGAACTATTCCATTTTTATAAGCCTGAATATTTAGATGAGCTGTATAAAAGAAATAAAAATCTAAGACAGAACTTACTAGAGATGCCATCATTATCAACTGATAATCTTCGTGACTGTCAGATTGATGCCATTACTGGATTAGAAAAATCTTTGGCACTCCAAAAACCGCGATCTTTAGTTCATATGGCAACTGGTGCAGGAAAAACATTTACTGCCATTTCATCTATATATCGTCTATTGAAGTTTGCTAAAGCAAAACGGATTTTGTTTTTAGTTGATACACGGAACTTAGGTAAACAAGCTCATCAAGAATTTATGGCATTTACCCCATCCGATGACAAACGTAAATTCACCGAACTCTATAATGTTCAAAGACTAATGTCATCAACATTAGATACCAAAGCCGATGTATGCATTTCTACTATTCAACGAATGTACTCTATTTTATCTGGTGAGAAATTAGATGAGCAAGATGAAGATATTAATATAAATGAAGTTACTGCTTTAGAAGAAAGTACACGACTATCTAAAAGACATATTCAATATAACCCTAATGTGCCAATTGAATCTTTTGATTTTATTATTATTGATGAGTGTCATCGCAGTATCTATAACCTATGGAAACAAGTACTCGACTACTTTGATGCATTTCTTATTGGCTTAACAGCGACTCCTGATAACAGAACTTATGGCTTTTTTAACGAAAATATTGTCGCAGAATATAGTTATGAACAGTCAGTGGTTGATGGTGTTAATGTTGGATATGATATTTATGAGATTGAAACTGAGATTACAAAGAAGGGTAAAAAGATTCGTGCTAAGCAGTGGATTGACCGTCGTAACCGCCAAACTCGTACTAAACGGTTAGTTGAAGCAGAAGAAGATATTGTCTATACCCATAAGGACTTAGACAGGGAGGTTGTTAATCCAAGTCAAATTCGCAATATTATTCGGGAAATGAAACGCGCAATAAACCAAGAAATTTTCCCTAATCGAGAAGAAGTACCTAAAACACTCATCTTTGCAAAATCTGATAGCCATGCGGATGACATTATTAATATTGTTCGTGAAGAATATGGTAAGGGTAATGAATTTTGTGAAAAAATCACCTATAGCGCAAAAGATCCTGATGGTATTTTAAGTGATTTTCGGAACGAATATTACCCTCGTATCGCAGTAACAGTCGATATGATTGCGACTGGTACAGATGTAAAACCGTTAGAAGTTTTACTCTTCATGCGAGATGTACGCTCCAAGGGTTATTATGAGCAAATGAAAGGTCGCGGAGTTCGTAGCTTAGATAAAGATGGACTACAAAAAGTCTCTCAAAGTGCCTCAGGTGCAAAAACTCGCTTCGTCATTATTGATGCTGTAGGTGTTGAGAAGTCTAAAAAAACAGAAAGTCGTCAACTGGAACGAAAACCCTCAACGACGTTAAAACAACTTATGGATGGTATCATTCTCGGTGATGTTGATGAAGATACTGCTTTAAGTCTGGCAAATCGCTTAATTCGACTAAACAAAAACTTAGATGCAGAGACTCAATCTAAAATTACTGAATTGACCAAGGGTAAAAGCTTAAAGCAGATTACAGAAACCATTCTTAATGCCGTTGATCCCGATACAATTAATCAAGCTCTCATCTTAGATGAAGCCTTAAAAGGTAATGTGCTAGATGAAGACTCTATCTCAGAACAACAGTATTTAGAAAAAATGGCTGAACTCTTAGAACAAGCCTATAGAGTTTTTGATGAACCCGAAATTCGCTCACTCCTGACTGATAAAAAAGATGCAGAACAAATCATTGATACAGTAAATATTGATCAAGTCATTCACCGTGGTTTCTTTGCTAATGTAGAACAGAAAGCTCAAGAAGATATTGAGAAATTTGAAGCATATCTAAAAGAGCATCGTGAAGAAATTGAAGCATTGAGTTTCTTTTATGATCAACCCTATCAACGGCGTGAACTGACTTTAAGCATGATTCAAAAGCTTCATGATAAACTCAGCCGTCCTCCGCTAATGTTTACGACAGAACGTCTTTGGTCTGCTTATGAAAGAGTAAAAGGCAGTCAAGTTAAAGGTGTAAATATTCAACGTAAATTGAGTGATTTATTATCATTAGTGCGTTTTGCTGTGGGTTTAGATCAAGAACTTTTTCCTTTTAGTGAGGAAGTTGATAAACGTTTCCAAAAGTGGGTCTTTAGACATAATGCTCAAAATGCTACAGCATTTACTGAAGAGCAAATGACTTGGTTGCGTTTAATGAAAGATCATATTGCAAATAGTTGTCAGCTAACACCAAATGATTTTAAGCTGGGTTCATTGGCAAGTCATGGCGGGGCATTTAAAGCGGCAGAAGTTTTTGGTCGAGAGAAACTTATGTCATTAATGAAAGAATTGAATGAAGAGTTAGTGGCATGATAAATCTACCAGCAAATTGGTCTTTTACTAAAATAAAAGTTATTGCGGATCTTACTACTGGGGATTTGGATGCCAATGCAGCTCAATCAGATGGTATTTATCCTTTTTTTACGTGTTCAGATGAAATATCTAAAATTAATAATTATGCTTTCAACCAAGAGGCTATTCTTTTAGCAGGTAATGGTTCTTTTGGAGTAAAATGGTTCGAAGGCAAGTTTAATGCCTACCAACGAACATACGTCATTACTCCTACTCATATTCATGGCCAATACCTATACTATTACTTATATTCAAAAAATTCATATTTTCATAGCGTAAGCCGTGGATCAACAATTAAATATTTAAGAATAGCTGATATTCATGATTTAGATGTACCGTATCCCCCTTTAAAGGAACAAAAAAAGATTGTTGATAAAATCGATGAGTTATTTAGCGAGCTAGATAATGGTATTGAAGAGCTTAAAACAGCTCAGAAAAAGTTAGAACTTTATCGTCAGTCATTATTAAAATCAGCTGTTGAAGGTGGGTTTAGTAAAGAATGGCGTGAAAGTCAAACTGAAGTTTCTGAAACTGGTGAACAGCTATTAGCACGTATTTTAAAAGAACGCCGCGAACGTTGGGAACAAGAGAAACTTAAAGAATTTGCCGATAAAGGAAAAAATCCACCTAAAAATTGGCAGGAAAAATATCCTGAGCCAGCTCAACCTGACATACAAAATCTACCTCGATTACCTGAAGGTTGGATGTGGGCTAGTCTAGATATGCTTGGGGAAATTGTTTCTGGCGTGGCGAAAGGTACTAAACGCTCTACGCCTGTACCAATGCGTGAAGTTCCTTATTTACGAGTTGCCAATGTACAGCGAGGTTATTTAGATCTTACAGAAATTAAAACGATTCTAGCAACTGAAAAAGATATTAACCAACTTACTCTAAAAGAAGGTGACATTTTATTTAATGAAGGTGGAGATAGAGATAAATTAGGCCGTGGCTGGGTTTGGAAATCTGAGATTGATGAATGTATTCATCAAAACCATGTTTTCAGATGTCGACTCTATGAATCCAACTTTATTCCTGAATTAATCTCATATCATGGAAATACATTCGGGAAACTATGGTTTGAACGTGCAGGAAAGCAAACCACTAATTTAGCGTCGATTAATATGGGAATTTTAAAAAGATTTCCAGTACCAGTAATCCCTGTATTAGAACAGAAATTTATTTTTAATTATATTCAAACTAAACTAGATATGATTGACATTCAATTAGAACAAAATAATGAATTAATTAAAAACTGTTCTAGACAACGAACTAATATATTAAACCAAGCTTTTGAAGGAAAGCTTATACCTCAAAATCCGAATGATGAACCTGCCCAAGTATTGCTAGAATATATTCAACAGCAAAGAGAAGCTGAGGCTTTAGCTAAAAAAGTCACTACAAAAACTCGTGTAACTAAAACTGTAAAAAAGGAAGTTAGTATGTCCAACAGTATCTTAGAGATTCTTAAAAACCAATCAGATTGGATTTCTGGGCAAGATTTGGCGACTAGTTTTGGGCTTAATGGAAAAAGTAAAATTGAGGAAATCGAGCAGTATTACGAACAATTACGCACACTCAGTTTAAACAATGTGATTATAGTTCAACCTGATCAACAAAATAATAAACAACAGGATATGATAAAGATTAGGGAAAAAACAAATGCGTCTTGATTATTTAAAAATTGGGAGTGCTAAGAATAGCCCTACCCATCAATTTAAAAATTTAAAAGGTGTCTGTATCAACTTTGATGAGAATGAATCAATCACTGTGGTTATTGGCTGGAATGGTACAGGTAAATCAAATGTATTAGAAGCACTCGCTATTATCTTTAGAGATTTAATCCTAAAAATAAAAGAACCTGCTTTTGCTTATGAACTAAAATATGAAATTGGTTCTGGTATTAAAAAAAAATATGTCACCATTAAAGCTGATCCAGATCTAGAAAAAAATAAATATGACTTTACATATTTACCCTTTCAAACTGTATTAGAACCCTTAAATGAAAAGAATTTACCTTTAAATTTATTACAAGCAAGTCAAGCAGATCTATTTGAAACAGAAAATATAAGACAACAAGATTTATTTGAGAAAGGAATTATATTACAGGATATTACAGATCAAAACGCTATACCACTTATACCTATTAATGTTCCTTTTACTAAATTCACATCCGATGACAGTGAATTCTTGCCTAAGTTTGTATTCAGTTATTACTCTGGCTTAAGCTTAAGAATGCAAGAAATTTTTATGCCTTATATAGAACAATATGACAAAAAATTAAGAAGTGGAAAAACTTCCGAGGAAGTTGGTTTTAAACGTATGTTCTACGCATTACCAATTCATAGTCAATTTGTTCTTTTAGCTTTTCTTTTCAAACAAGATGAAACGATTAAATCATTTTTAGAAAACCAATTAGGTATTGACGCAGAATCAGGTGTTGAATCTATTCTTTTTGAATTGCGTCAACCATCATGGACAAATAAAAATGATGATGGAGACCCTCGTATTTGGGACGCAAAAGGTGTAGTAAAAGATTTTTTAAGTGAACTATACAATCTTTCCTTAGCACCTATTAGGTTAACTAAAAGTTCAAAAAACAGCTTATGGACTAAAAAAACTAGGGAATATCAGTATCTTTTTCTTAAAGATATGGAAACCTTTCAAACCCTAATGCAACAAAAAGAACCACGTATTCTCTTCCGTGACTTAGAAAGCACTTATGTCTCTGAACTCATAGAAGCCGTTCATATTAGAGTCAAATTGAAAAAAAATAATGGAACCGTAACTTTTAAAGAATTAAGTGAAGGTGAACAACAACTACTTACAGTTTTAGGTCTGCTTCGTTTCACCAATGAAGAAGAAAGTCTTTATTTACTTGATGAACCTGATACACATCTTAATCCTAAATGGTCTGTTGAATATTTAAAATATCTAGAAAATTTCATGAAAAATGAAAGTAATGGGCTAAGAACAAATAGTCATATTGTATTGACCACTCACAATCCTATTGCAATTGCTGAACTTAAAAAAGAACAAATTCAGATTTTGCGACGTAACGCAGATAAAGCTATCGAAGCAAATAAACCTGATCTTGATCCGAGAGGAATGGGATATGCAGGAATTATTACAAGTGATATGTTTGGCCTAAATTCAAGCTTAGATACCTACACCCGCAAACTACTTGAACGAAAACAGAGATTTATGGTCAAAGAAACTCTTTTAACGGATAGTGAAAGAATAGAGTTAGTTCAAATTAATAATGAACTTGAAGATCTTGGTTTTAGATTTTCTATGAGAGATCCACAATATGAACGCTATCTCAAAGCTGTGTATGAATACGAAAAGAAGAAATTAAAAAATCATAATGTATCCAATGAAAATACATCAGAACAATTAAAAATTGCTGAAGAAATAATACAAAAACTCTTTAAAGAAAATAATGAGGATTAAGCATGAGATGGATTGATCTTACAAAGCTTAATGTCCCAACAGATTGGAAAGCAAATGCAAATATTCTACAAACACGTGTAAATAACGATCACAGTCTTGAAGCTTCAAAATTTCCTAATGTTTGGACTGAACTAAAAGATGAACTTAGAAGATTATCTGATGGTAAATGTTGGTATTGTGAAGCTCGTGAAAATAGATCAGATAATGCTGTAGATCACTTCAGGCCAAAATCCAAATATAGATGGCTTGCATATAATCCCCATAATTTCAGATTTGCATGTACTTTTTGTAATTCAAGGAGAACTGATAATACTACTGGTAACACTGGTGGTAAAGGTGATTTTTTTCCACTATTGGATCCTACTACTGAAGCCAAAAATCATGGGGCGTTAAGATTAGAAAAATACATGCTATTAGATCCTTGTGACCCCTCGAGCCCTTCCGTCATGATATTCGATGATGAAGGAGTACCCAAACCTAGCATTTTAGCAACAGATATAGATAAACAGAGATTGGAAGCATCTATACAATATTATCATCTTCATCATTCAGAATTAGTTGAGATGCGTAAACAACTTGGATTACAAATTAATGAATGGATTAATGAAGCAAATGACTATTTCCTTACATTAAACGAACCATCATCAAAAACAGCTTTTAGTAATAAACTCAAAGATCTATGCAGACTAATTAAACCGGAAAGTCCACTATCGACATTTGCCAGATGTATTATGCAAGGGCACAAAGATAAGATTTGGATTGATAGTTTATTTCAAATGATGTAAGCAAATCATGTCAAATATAGATACAATAATGCGGCTTTTGAAACTATGCTCGTGATTAATGAACGCAACAACTCTCATCTCTAAAATCTGGAATTTTTGTCATACACTACGTGATGATGGTGTAGGCTATGGTGATTATCTAGAGCAGCTTACATTTTTACTTTTCTTAAAAATGGCTCATGAGCAGAAAACATTGAACCCATTTGATTCTGTAGATATCGGTGTTCCCTCTAGTTATGACTGGGAAAGTTTATTAACTCTAAAAGGAGCTGAACTAGAAACACACTATTTAAATGTACTCAATAAGCTTGGTACATTATCAGGAATGTTAGGTGCTATTTTCTTTAAAGCACAGAATAAAATCCAAGATCCTGCCAAACTACATCGCCTAATTCAGCTTATTAATGAAGATACATGGAGTGGTATTGGTGCTGATGTAAAAGGTGATATGTACGAAGGCCTCTTACAAAAAAATGCTGAAGATACAAAAAGTGGGGCTGGCCAATACTTCACACCTCGTCCTGTCATCGATGCAATCGTAGAATGTATTCGCCCGCAACCTATGAAGACAATTGCCGATCCCGCATGTGGTACAGGTGGTTTTTTTCTAGGTGCACACAAATATTTATTGGCTCAAAATCTAGATAATAAACAAGCTAAATTTCTTCAAGAAAAAACATTCTTTGGAAATGAGATAGTTCCTAGTACACGTCGTTTATGTCTCATGAATTTGTTCTTACACAATGTTGGTCATCTAACAGATGAACCATCTATTGCGCGTGCCGATGCTTTAATTAGTGAACCAAAAATAAAAGCAGACTATGTCCTAGCAAATCCTCCTTTTGGTAAGAAAAGTAGTATGACAGTTACCAATGAGGAAGGTGAAGAAGACAAAGAATCTCTAACTTATGAACGTTCGGACTTCTGGGTAACTACATCAAATAAGCAACTTAACTTCCTTCAGCATATTGTGAATATGCTAAAAAAAGATGGTAAAGCTGCTGTAGTCTTACCAGATAACGTACTATTCGAAGGCGGTGTGGGTGAACGTGTTCGTAAAAAATTACTTGCCGGATGCGATTTACATACAATTTTAAGATTACCAACAGGTATCTTTTATGCAAATGGTGTAAAAGCAAACGTTATTTTCTTCGATAACAAACCTAAATCTGAAAAGATACAGACCAAAGGCATTTGGATCTATGACCTTAGAACTAACCAGAGATTTACGCTCAAAACTCGTCAATTACGTAAATCGGATCTAGATGATTTTATTCAGTGTTATAACCCAGAAAATCGATTTGAACGTCAGGAAACTGAACGTTTTCAATATTTTAGTTATGATAAAATTATTGCTCGTGACAAAACTAGTTTAGATATCTTTTGGTTAAAGGATAATAGCTTAGAGAATCTTGATAATTTACCCTCACCAGAAGTTCTACAGCAAGAAATTATTGAGCATTTAGAAGCTGCATTGGAAGCTTTCAAATCCGTATCTTTAAGTCTGAAAAATTAATATAAAGCTAGACTATATTATAATTAGCCTAGCTTTAATCTCTCATTTTTTTCAATTCAATTAAAAACTTTATCTTAACTAAGCGATGAGCCAATGAAAAGCCCCGAAACTTACGTTTCAGGGCTTTTCATGAATTTTGGTGGGATGGCGTCTACCAAACTAATTAGCTAACCTATTATTATAATTAATAAAATAAAATTTATATTAAAAAGGGATACAGAATGGGATACAAATCATTACTTCTTACTCTCCTATCATCCATCTTCACTATTTCCAAATTTGAACTAGAATGAAAATTTTACTTAATTTCAGAAAGTACTAAAAATAGTTCTTCTAAGTATTCTCAGCTATCAGCTGCCATATTTTTGAATTTCTGCTCTAATTCATCTCTGGAATAATATTGCTCATCTTGTTTCAAAGTAATGTAATACTTATCTTCACTAGGACTAATTTCAACAGCTTCAATCACACCTCCTTTTACTAATCCAACATCGGTAAACATCATCCCCGAAAGTCAGAACCAAATAAAAACATAAGCTCATGAATTAATTAAAAATAATATCTTTAGCTGTACCATAAAGGGATCCATTCTCAGTAATCAATTATTTGATTAAGTTCAAAAACTATTGATTAAAGCCTTTTAAATATACTACATTTCTATGAATAACTTAATTTTAATCAATAAACTATGGCATTATTAGATAATATTTCACCAGAAAACAAGTTCAAATTAGAGCATAATCATAAGAGTGAAGATCTGGAAATTTGGTGTGTATTATTAGATGGTATAACACTTAAGGTAAAACATTGGAAAATTGAAGAAAAAACAGATAATCCAACTCTTAGGGAAATATGGTTAAATGAAGTAAGACAACTAAACAGACTAAGATCTATTGGTGACTCGAATAAATATCTAGAATTATTATATAAAAGTCACATTGATGAGAAAGGCTATTATTTACTATATGAAACAAATACCGAAACAATTAGTCTACGAAACTATATAGAGGAAAAAACATATGATATTCAGTCTAATAGACCCAATTTCAAAGTAAAGCTAAATTATCCTTGGATACATCCCTTAGGACTGAAAAAGATAGAAAATAGAATTATTTTGTGGAAAAATATTCTAAAAATAGTGAGAGCAATAAAAATACTACATCAACAAGGAATAGTTCATAGAAATATTTCTTTAGATACAATACTAGTAGATGATATTCAAGATAACCTTGATGAAACAGATAAATTTAAACTTAGTGGGTTTGAATGGTCAGTTTACCTTAATACATTAAAAAAAGTAGATTATTCCCCAATAACAGATCATGAATTAATTAACTCATCAATTCATCATGATTGGGTAAGTTTAGGGAATGTGTTAAAAGAAATTTTAATATCACACAAATTTGGTCAAAATCTTATTAAGTCAGAAATATATTTGATAGATCAACTATCTAATGACAATGAGCTTATAGTTTCCCATGTGCTATCAGAAGATATTGAAAATTATATTAAACAAATCATAAATGAATTACCACAATATGGCAAAAATACAGTAATAGCGTATATTACAAATAATGATACTAGAGAACATGACAGCTACAAAAAAATCAGAAATAAGATTTCAACTTATTTCAACAAAGAATTCATATATGAAGAAATATTTCAAATCCTTGAAATTGATTTAAAATTAAACAAAATTGAGATTAGACAAGTCCAATTTAATAATGGATATACATACTTACTAAAAGGAAAGGAGTTTATATATCAAATTGAAAGTTATAAAGGTAATAATTCCCCTTGGGAAATTGGATATATAGTTAATCTATTTGACAAATTCCCTCCATGGAGTGACACATCACAAAAAATAGAAATCTATAATAAGATTTCTTATATTAAGAAAAGTGAAATCAGCAAAATAAAATATGAAGATATTTTTAATTGGAATATTATAATCAATCAATTTGAAAAAGAACAAATTTTAAATGAAAAAGAAAAAAGTTGCTTAAAGGGATTAGTTTTAAACCATGCAATTGATACAGCACTTTTCACCAATCAAAAATATGAAATAAAATATAAAAAAATTAAAGAGCCTATCCAAAATAAGAATTCATCAATTAAAAATGAAGAATATTATTATGAGATTGAATTAATACCAAACAAGTATAAAGATAAAATAAGTAAAACCCTATCTATAAAAAAGCAAAGAGAAGTTTTCTACTCTCAATTTGAAACTAATGAAGTTAATCCTGAATGGATTATAGAATATAATGAAAAAAATGGAAATAAAGAATACTATATACTTTACTATGTTAACACAGTAGATAGAAAGTTAATTTTCTCATCAAAACAAAATATTAGTTTATATCTAAATGAAGAAGGAAAATATATTTTTTATCAAACCTCATTAAAAGGAACAGATAAGTTACTTGAACGTCGCAACCATGCTCTTAATAAACTTATAGACCATAAAATATTATTAGAAAGTTTAACAGACCCTGCTCAAAGCTTAAGATTTATAAATTATGATTATGATTTAAGTAATTCATTAAATAGTCTTGATGATTCCAAAAAGGCAATATTCCCTAAACTATTGTCAACTAATCCAAATTTTGTTGTACAAGGACCACCCGGAGTTGGGAAAACACATTTAATATCAACGTTAGTAAAACAAATTTTTCAAGATGAAAATAGTTCTAAAATCATACTCACGGCTCAAAGTCATAGCACTGTAAAAGTATTATATGATGAAATTATTAAAAAAAATAATATAGATAATCTTATTGTTATTGATGCATTTGAGAATGATGAAAATCAAGAAGAAGAAAGACCATCTCAAAAAATAACCCAAAAATATCTTGAAGATTTTTCAAAGAGTGCTATGTACTCAAAAGTAATGAAAACATATCATAAAGAAGTAAAGGATGATTTAATGAAAGTCATGTCAGAAAAAACTTCCTATCAATTTTATGATATTATATTAAGGTCGGCCAACTTAATTTTTACAACAACGAATTCAAAAACACTTGAAACTCTTATAAGAAATAATATTAGTTTTGATTTATCAATAATGGAAGAGAGTGCAAAAGTATCTGGTATAGAACTTATTTCACCAATGCTAGTTTCTCATAAAAGAATAATGATTGGTGATTACCTTCAATTACCTGCTTTTGGCGAACAAATTATAAATAATATACAAAATAATAGAGAGCAATTCGACTATAAAATAGTTTTAAACGAACTCAATAATACAAATTTTCGCAAAGATATATTTCAAAAACTAAATTTAATTCAACAGGATGAGGAACCTAATATAGAAGTTAATAGCTCTACTAAGAATGAAATAATCTCAAGCTTAGATAAATATTTTTCAATTTTTAGATTTTTATCAAAAGAAGCTGAAAAAATAAATAACCGATTAGATTTTAGTTTTGGTGCCACAATAACTAAACAATATCGAATGCACCCACATATATCAAAAATTGTGTCAAATACTATTTACAACAATACTTTAGAAAACAATGAACAACAAGAAGAATACTACTTAAAGGATACTTCTAACCCTATTTTTTTCAAGGGTCATCGTTTTGAAGAAAATATAAACTCTAATATGGCTGTAACGTGGATTGATACGAAAGATAAAAATGACAATCCTAAACTTATTTCTGATTATGAGTCTGACTACACTAATATTACAGAAGTAAAAATTATCAATGAACTATTAAAAACCATGCATATTAATAAAAAATATAGTAAAAAAAATAAAGTTAGTATACAAATATTAAGCCCTTATAAAAAGCAGGTTAAAGAAATAAATATTAATTTACGAACTTTAAAATTAAATAATGGAGTTATAATAGAAAATGGACCAGAAATAGCTAGAACTGTTGACTCTTTTCAAGGTGATGAAGCTGATATTATTATTATAAGTCTAGTCAGACATAATAGCTTTACTCCTTATACTAGAGCATTAGGCTTTCTTATGGATATGCGGCGCATGAATGTATTACTAAGCAGAGCTAAATATAAAATGTTTATAGTTGGATGCTTTAAAATGTTTAAATTCTGGAGTAATCACCTAGAAGAACACCCTGAGTTTTTCAAGAAGAATCCAAGTGAATTAGAAAGAAATAATTTAAAATTTCTTAAGGATTTTGTTGCTTTAGCTTCTGATGATTATAATTTAATGCTTAGCTCTACTGAGAATCCGAACTCTAAAAAATATAATTTTATTAATTTCATATCTTCTGACTTTTTCTTGGAGCCCAACAATGGATAATAATATTGAAAAATTTACTATTGCCTTCCCTTTTAAATATGCAAAAGCTAAATTCAATATAAAAAGAATCTCAGAATGGGGTGTAATCGATTATATATTTCTCAAAGAACTAAGTTTTAAAATTTATAGTCTACAACAACTTTGTGATTATTCAAATTTAGAAAAGCAAATTGTTATTCAAATTTTATTACCATTAATGAAAATGGGATGGATAGAATTAATAAACTATAATTCAGAATTTTATTTTCAAATCACAGAATCTGGGAAAAAAGTATGTTTAGAGAACAAGCTTCCTCACAAAGGTGAATCTTACAATAGAAATCGTGATTTTTTAGTTGACTTTAAAAATAATTATTATGGAATTCAAAAATTAAAACTCCTACCCGAATCCAAGGCTAGGATCGATGAGCTTAGAAGAAAAGAAGAAAACTTTTTTCAATTAAAACTACTTATAGGAGATATTTATCCTAATTATGAGCTTATGCATAATGCTATTGCATTTGAAAATGAAATAATTAATGATACTTTAGATAATTTTCATTATGGAATTTCAGATGTAAAATATATATTATTTGATGTTCATTATGATTATAAAGCTAAAAGTGTAATTTTCCACGATGAAAATTTAATTAATATTTTTCCAGAAGAGATTAGAAATACTATAAATCTACTTCCTTATCAAAAAACCAAAAAAAGACATAAAATTCAGAAAATTACTGAATTTAATCAAATTATTTTTTCTACAGATCATTGTTTTGAGTTAGAAAGTAAATCTTTAGAAATGATTTTAGGTGCAAAGTCTAATCACCTTAAGGTCCTTGATTTAATAAAAGAGGCAGAAGAATATTTAATTATTCATTCAACTTTTATTGGTGATTGGTCTATTTTTAAATCAGATGATAATGAATATACAGATTTATTTCAGGAATTACGTAATGCCTTAAAAAGAAATATTGGAGTTTACATACTTTGGGGAAAAGATGAAGCTGAAGAAGATCGTCCCGATTATTTAAAAACAAAGGAAGAAATTGAGAAAATTGAAGCAGCATTGAATCTATTTAATGAAAATTGTCTTAAAGATAATATTTTTAATACAATAAATTTTAATAATTTTAAGAAAACCGGTTCTCATACTAAATTCATATTAACGAAAAACAAGGAGCAAAATAGGCTTCTCTTTAGTTCTTGTAATTTTTTATACACTAATTTTTTAAGATTTGAATCTTCTCTACTCATTACTGATAATAGTTTTGTTAAAAATTTTATGTATATTGCTGCTGATATTAGCTCAGGAAAAAATTTACATTCTGACACGGTTAGAAATGATCTATTAAGATATGCAAATAGTATTCCACAAACACTAGATTCAACCTTACCAAAAATAAAAGTTAATTTAGTTTTGAAATATCAGCATTATCAATATATTGATTTGGCTAAAAGCTCATGTAAACATCGGCTTTATATTGTTAGTGACAAATTGAATGCTGTATCTTTCAGACCAATTGCAGATGCATTAAAAAACTCTAATTTTAAAAAATATGCTTATTTCTCAGAGAGATCAAAGAACTTTACTCCTTTAATGGAAAGAAATCTTATTAAAAGCTTTGCAGCCTCTCCTATTAACATTAATTTACGGCTTCATGACCCTAAAATAAGTATAAATGGTGAAAAAAGTCCTAAAAAGAATCATTCAAAAGTTTTAGCTTGGGATAATAATCATATACTTATTACAAGTTTAAATTGGCTATCTTGTAATGCCTCAAAACCCACTAATGCTACGGATATTTATCATGAAATAGGTATATATGTAGAAAGAAGAAATATTGCAAAGGAATTTATTGAAGTATTTAAAGCACTTTAGTACTTAATACGATAAAAATAACAGTAATCTTCTGTTATTTTTATCTAAAACTAATACTTAATAGTTCTAAGTATTTATTTAACTATAACGACAATATTCCCACCCTTATCCTCAATCTCATATTCATATTGATAGTTATTACACTGCATTGTATAGCCACCTCCTCGAATATATGGAATTGCAGAAGATACGGTGTCACACTTATAACCATTAACAAGTACAGCAAGGATAAGCTGTGAAAGAATATCTTCATCAATTTTAGAGTTAATGACTGCTTCTTTCTCTACCTTATATTGAATCTTTCCAAATCGTTGGATGTTATCTTCATCAGATGTTTCTTCTATAATTTTTACTGCATCACTTTCTTCATTTACTTTTTCTACGACTGCTACCTCCTTAACTCCATTCTCTTGTGCAACTATTGGAGAATACTCATCAGTATTCCATGATGAACTGATGGCTAAAGAAGCTAATAAAACGATTACAACCATAATTATCAGTAGCACTACCCCAGCTTTTCCTTGCTGTTTAGACGAGCTAGATAAAATCATATTTCCCCCAAGTAATATATGTGTATTAACGATCATACATAGAGTATTCAAAAATGTCACTTATAGAGTGTGCCCTTATATAGCGGGTTCATATAAGGCGTGGTCTTATAAGATGTGTAATTCTAAGATCATTTCTATTTGTGTATGTAGCTAAGCAATGGAAGAAAACCCTCTAATCTTATTTGGATTACGATTAAGAGAACTTAGAAAAATTAAGGGAATTTCTCAGGAGCGTCTAGCTCTAGAAAGTGGGATTGGTAGAAGTTATCTTGGTGAAGTAGAAAGAGGGAAACGAAATATTGCTCTACTTAATATTCATAAACTGGCTAAAGCTTTAAGAATTGAACCTAGTCAATTATTAGAAAGACCAGAGTTAGACCAAAATTAATATATTTAATCTTTAACGGATGGTTGTAGTTGTTCATCTTGTAATGTGTCAAACATTTTTAGTTGTTATAACTCAATGACACATCTTCATACTCTTTACAGACTATGAACCTTCGCTTAACTGTATGTAGCTGTACGCATCATACTTTTCCAATTTTCATACCATTCTACTATCTCTCGGTAATCATAATAGACGGCAGCTTGTCGCGTCATTCCCTCCTTCATGCCCTTCGGAAAATTTTCATCTTCTCGTTCAAGTCTGCTTAACTTATCTCTACCAATTCCTAACATAGTGCACACTTCATTCTTTGTTATACGAAGAGGTGCTGCTAACACATTTGGAGTATCTTTCAGACTTTGATTTAAGAAATCAATCTTTACCATATTCACCACTCTTACCCTGATCAATTTAAACAACCATTACAAGGGATTATAGCCACTTTATGCTAATAACGTAGGGTAGTAGCCTTTATGCTATTAAACGTGCTCTATGGTGACTACAGAGGCCTTTACAAGCACATAAAATAGCGATTCTCCCGCTAAGCATCTATTCTAACTCAAAGTGAAAAATATGTATAACTAAATGTTTTTATGAAGGATTTCATTAAACTCTTTATGAAAATTCTCCTTCCTCTCTCAACTTAACCGTAAACGCACCCCCTTCAGAATTAATCAATTTAAGGCTAGAAATATCTACAGGTAATTTTCATAGAGCAGCGATGGAAAGAAACATCCTGTTTACCTAACAATTCAAGCTTAAACTCACACAATCATTTAGATAAATGAAGAAAGCATATCTTTTTCACTATTTTTCTTCTTCAAATCACTTATTTTCTTTTTTAACTTTTAACTCATTTTCAAGTATCTTTTTTCTTAGGCTAAATACTTAAGATACTTAGTTAAAGCTTAAGCTAAGTATCCTTTACTTTAAGAATTGAAAATTAAAAGTGTAATTACATTTATTAACATTACAGAACTTCTTCTTTTCTTATAAACCTTGATCGGTTTATACCTGAATAACGATTGAATTTTCTGCCCGTGATTTCGTAATAGGAAGAAAAATCATGTAATGAATGTATTCGAATTTTTTCGATCGCTCTCAACACATCTTGTTCACTTAATGATCGAGCTTTAATGTTTACTTCATCTCCATATACGGCGTTTGCAATTTCACCTAACAACCCATTTTCAATTTTTGCTGATGTATGAAAAGTAATATAAATTTGTACAAAATCTTTTCTTCTATATTCAGTTCGAAATCCTCTTATTAGAGTGACATTCATTTTCCTAAGTTCAAAAAGAATACCAGTTTTAGAAGCTTTTCTTCTTAACTTATCTCTAAACTCATCCACCCCTGATAAGATAATTTCCTCTGCTCTAGATTTATCCTCTTCTCTATTTGCCCCTAGTAACCGAGGAAATACACTGTATTGATAGAGCCACTGATAATCTCTAAGCTCAGTAATTAATTTTCTCTTTCTCTTCTCTGCTGCTGTTTCAGTCATAACTTCTTCTTCCCCAATAATTACTACTTAACAACTTTAAATACTAATTAGATTATATTTAATTAGTATATCTATCTAATTACCTATAACTAGCGATAGTTTTCTAAGAAAAAACCTACATAAAATTAACAAGATTTCTTTTAATGAAATCCTTATGGTGCAACCGTTTGACAGGCTTTCAAACCATTAAAATAAATAGCATCAAAAGAAGCACCAGAATGGCGGATTAGTGCGGTAAAATTCCTCATCTAAACTAATTATTTAATATGAAAACATCTAGATTAAGAATTAGTGCTTATTCCAATCTCAACAGAATTTTCATTCGGACCAAATTGCCAAATTTCATTTTCTACTTGGATCAAATCTTGGAGCAATGCTTTCTGTTCATCATTTAAATTTAAAATATTAAATAATTGATTCATTGCTGCATCTTCTGTTGAGTCAATAGCTTGTACAGCATCACCATTGACTAAAGAGTCTAAGTAATCTGCCCAATTCTGCATCATTGTTTTACGTTGTTGTAAATAGACTGCTTTATTATATACGCCTTCTACCCCACCAACTTTATGAGCTAAAGCAGATTCTACCCATTCTTTTTGAAAACCCCTTTCACGTAATGCTGTACTAAGGATATGTCGAAAGCCATGCGGTGTTTGTTTGCCTTGATACCCCATTGTTTTTAAGGCCTTACCAAAAGTATTTTCACTTATTGGAGTATCAGATCTACTTCTACCCTTAAATAGATAATTACTCTGCCCACTATATAACTTTAATTCATTCAACAATTGTATAACTTGATTTGATAAAGGTATTGTGTGCTCGATTCTTTTCTTCATCCTATGTGCAGGAATAATCCATATCTTCTTATCAAAATCAAACTCACTCCAAACGGCCTTTCTCATTTCACTAGGTCTACAACCAAGTAAAATAGACAACTGTAATCCAATTGAGGTTACTTTACTCCTATCATAGAAATTTCTAATATCTCGTAATAAAGTAGGTAATTCTTCTTGAGTTACATGAGGCATGTTCTGAGATCTATGTTTATGAATAAATCTGTCAAGACCAACTAAAGGGTTATATTCAATTCTCCCTGTCACCTCTGCCAGATCATAAATATCTTTACATAATCCTCTCACACGGTTTCCCATCTCAATAATTGGCATACCTGTTCGTGGATTTAACTTCTGCTGAATTTGCTTAATTAGTTCTAACCATTCTTTCTTACTAATATGTCTATAATCTCTGTTTCCCATTACAGGATAAACATGGTTATTTAAAGCACCTTCATTACGCGCTCTTGTTTCCTCAGTCCAGCTCTTAGTAGCACAATATTCAATAGCTAATTGTTGAAAAGTAAAAAGATGTACTTCTAATTTAGATTGTCTTTGCTGTTCTTCATATTCTTTTGGATCAATACCATTATTAACTAATTCTTCGTATTGTTTTGCTTTTGTTCTTGCCAGTCTTCCACTTATAGCAGGATATCCACCTAGCCCAAGCCAAGTCCATTGTCCTGTACTTCTTTTCTTATATCTGAATTGCCAATCTTTTAATCCGTTAGGCTTAACTCTAAAATACAGATGTCCACTATCACGCTCTCTATATTCACCGTCCTCAGGTTCTAAATGACTTAAAGTTGTATCAGGTAAAGGACCCCGTGTTATTTCACTTCTTTTCATGATTTCTTGTATCCCCAAATTAAACCAAACTCAAAGGATACAACTTAGGATACATCAATACAATTAGTATATAGCCATATAAAAGTTCATATAACGGCATAAAAAAAGCCCTAACTATTGATAGTTAAGGCTTTTAATCTTATATAACGTCATACTGAGTTATATAAATTTGAGTATTTGGTGGAGATGGCGGGAGTTGAACCCGCGTCCGCCAGCATTACGCTCGAGAATACTACATGCTTAGATATCGTCTATTGTTTTAACACCTTGTGACCCGACGAACAGGGTACAAGTTGCGATCCT
>Ga0207655_1000340_pt1 | contig 68045 bp, 61 predicted proteins | sample KBSM44metaG_FD_184398 | JGI IMG/M metagenome (GOLD analysis project Ga0207655, IMG submission 184398) | Miscanthus rhizosphere microbial communities from Kellogg Biological Station, Michigan, USA - KBS M4-4 metaG (SPAdes) (version 2) | ecosystem: Host-associated > Plants > Roots > Rhizosphere >...
GTCCTGGCCTATCTGGCAGGCGGCATCCTGGTGGTGCTGATCATGCGCATGCTGGGTGAAATGGCGACTTCCTCGCCAGACACCGGCTCGTTCTCCACCTACGCCGACCGCGCCATTGGCCGTTGGGCCGGTTTCACCATCGGCTGGCTGTACTGGTGGTACTGGGTCATCCTCATGGCCTGGGAAGCCTATGTGGCGGGCAAGATCCTGCATGGCTTCTTCCCTGACGTCAGCGTCAACGTGTTCGTGCTGGCCACGACCCTGCTGTTGATCACCGTCAACTTCTTCAACGTCAAGCACTACGGTGAGTTCGAGTTCTGGTTCGCCTTGATCAAGGTGATTGCGATTGTCTGCTTCCTGATCGTGTGTACCGCTGCCGTGATGAACGTCTGGCAGTTCGGTGAGGTGCGTGGCATCAGCCATCTCACCGCCGAAGGCTTCATGCCCAATGGCATCACCACCGTGATCGGTGCCCTGCTCGGGGTGATGTTCGCCTTCCTCGGCGCCGAAATCGTCACGATCGCGGCCTCCGAAGCCAAGGACCCTGCGGCGCAGATCGTCAAGGCGACCAACTCGGTGGTTTGGCGTGTGTGCCTGTTCTACGTCGGCTCGATCTTCCTGATCGTCTGCCTGGTACCGTGGAACGACCCGCACCTGGGCGTCTCCGGCTACGGTGCCTACCGCCGTACCCTGGAACTGCTGGGCGTGCCGTATGCCGAACTGCTGATGAACTTCGTGGTGCTGACCTCGGTGAGCAGCTGCCTGATCTCCGGCCACTACACCGCCTCGCGCATGCTGTTCTCCCTGGCCCAGCGTGGCGACGCGCCGTCGTTCTTCAAGATCACCCGCGCCGGCACCGGTGTACCGGTGTACGCGATCATGGGCTCGTGCGCCGTGGCCGTGGTGTGTGCGCTGATCAACTTCAGCGAGACCCTGCGCCCGAAAGACGTACTGGACACCCTGATGAACACCACTGGCATGATCGCCCTGCTGGTGTACCTGGTCATCGCCTTCTCGCAACTGCGCATGCGCCGCAAGCTGATTGCCGAGGGCAAGGAAGTACGCCTGAAGATGTGGCTGTTCCCGTGGCTGACCTACCTGGTGATCGCGTTCATCGTGGCCGCCCTGGTAACCATGGCCTTCATGCCTGACTACCAGATCCTGGTGATCTCGACCGGCATCGCTGCGGCGATCGTGGTGGCGATGGGTGTGGTGCACCAGATCCGCTCTGGCAGCAAGCAGCACTAAGCGTCACTCGCGTTTGGAAACGGCCGGCTCCCTTGGGGACCCGGCCGTTTCGCGTTGTTGAGCCTGGGGTTTTTCTGCAGGCATGTGGAAGCGCTGGTTCATCCACGGAGAGCCGAGCAGGGCGGCGGCGGCGATCAGGGCCAGGATGGCGAGGGCGATGGAGGTCTTCATGGACGTGCGCATAAAGGGACTGACTTCAAGCATAGGCGGTCAGTTCCGGCCTCATCGCCGCTACAGTTCAGCGTTCGCGGGCTTGCCGCTGATAACCGTCAGGTGAAGCTGGCGAAATGCGCCTGCATCCGTGCCGCATCCGCCTGTTGCCCGCTGAACAGCTCGAACGCCTTCACCGCCTGGAACACGGCCATGTTGCTGCCATCCAGGGTGCGGCAACCCAGTGCCCGGGCCGCGCGCAGCAGTTCGGTCTCCAGGGGGAAGTAGATGATTTCCGCCACCCACAGGCGTGCATGCAGCAACGCTACCGGCAGTGGGGTGCCCGGTAGCTTGGCCATGCCCACCGGGGTGGTGTTGACCAGCCCGTCCGCTTCGGCCAATGCCGTGGCCAGGTCCGTGCCGACCACGGCACGACCGGCGCCGAAATGAGCGTTCAGGTTGTCTACCAATGCCTGTGCACGGGCAGCGTCCACTTCGAACAGCACCAGCCGCTCGACCCCTTCACCCAGCAGGGCATGGGCCACGGCCGAGCCTGCACCGCCAGCGCCCATCTGCACCACCTGGCGCCGCGCGACGTCGGGCAGGCCACGGCGCAAGCCCTCGGCAAAACCCAGGCAATCGGTGTTGTGGCCGACCCGCTTGCCGTCCTTGAGCACCACGGTGTTCACCGCACCGATGCCACGGGCTTCGTCGGACAGCTCGTCGAGCAACGGCAGAATCGCCTGCTTGAACGGGTAGGTGATGTTGAGCCCGGTAAAACCGGTGTGCTGCGCGGCGTCAAGCAGGCCGGGCAGGGCGCTGTCGTCCAGTTGCAACTGGTCGGCATCGATCAGGCGGTACAGGTAACGCAAGGCCTGCGCGTCGCCTTCGTGTTCGTGCAGGGCGGGGGTGCGCGACAGCTGGATGCCGCGGCCGATCAGGCCGGCGAGGATGGCTTGTTGGCTCATGCCGTGCGCTCCTGGAACATTTCGGCGAAGTGGCTCAGGGCCATGCGGTAGCCATGGCTGCCCAGGCCGCAGATGACACCGACGGCGATGGAAGAGACGAACGACAGGTGACGGAACGGCTCGCGCTTGTGCACGTTGGACAAGTGCACTTCGATGACCGGCAGCTCGCTGGCCACCAGGGCATCGCGGATGGCGACCGATGTGTGGGTCCAGGCGCCAGGGTTGATCACGATACCGGCGCAACGGCCACGGGCGGCGTGGACCCAGTCGATCAGTTCGCCTTCGTGGTTGGTTTGGCGGAATTCGATTTCCAGGCCGTGGGCATGGGCAGTATCGGCACACCCTTGAGCCAGGTCGGCAAGGGTTTCATGGCCGTATTGGGCAGGCTCGCGGGTGCCCAGCATGTTCAGGTTGGGGCCGTTGAGCACGAGAATAAGGGGCTTCATGACGGGCATCACTTTGTTGTTGTTGGATGCGCTTAGTTTTGTACTGACTGGTTAGTTCCGTCAATTGGACAGCCACTTCGCACCGGGAAAGTGGGCGATTATCGAACTGCGTTGGTGATTACAAAATTGTAATGTTGCCGCCACCGCCCCGATAACCAACCCTTTCTACAGTCCCTCGCCAACGCTTCGCCGAGAGGACTTGATTCGTGCCCATCCCCCGCAAGATCGCCTTGCTCTGCCTGTTGCTGGCCGGTGCCACCAGCGCCCAGGCCAGCCAGAGCCTGAGCCTGCCCCAGGCGCTTGCCGCCGCCTTTGCCCAGAACCCGGAGCTGGCTGCGGCCGGCCGCGAAATCGGCATTGCCGAAGGTGAACGGCGCCAGGCCGGGTTGCTCCCCAACCCCGAGCTGGCCTGGGAAGTCGAGGACACCCGCCGTGACACCAGCACCACCACCGTCACCCTCAGCCAACCGCTGGAGCTGGGCGGCAAGCGCGGGGCACGTATCGCCGTGGCCGGTGCTGGCCAGGCCATTGCCCAGCTCGACCTGGAGCGCCAGCGCAACGGCCTGCGGGCCGATGTGGTGCAGGCCTTTCATGCAGCCTTGCGCGCGCAGACCGCGCTGGAGCTGGCGCAGCAGTCGCAGGCACTGACTGAACGCGGGCTGCGGGTTGTGCAAGGGCGGGTCACTGCGGGCCAGTCATCGCCGGTAGAGGCCACCCGTGCCCAGGTGCAACTGGCCCAGGCCCAGGCCGAAGTGCGCCGCGCACGCACCCAGCGCAGCGTGGCCTACCAGGCGCTGGCCCGCCTGACCGGCAGCCCGCTGGCAGGTTTCGACCAGCTGCAGGCCGCCAACCTTTCGCCGGGCGTTGCGCCCAACGCCGACGCTTTGCTTGAGCAGGTCGAACAGACCGTCGAATGGCGCCTGGCCGCTGCGCAGGTCGAGCGCGGCGATGCTTCCCTGGGTTCGGAAAAGGCCCAGCGTATTCCCAACCTCACCGTCAGCCTTGGCAGCCAGTACAGCCGTGAGGACCGTGAGCGGGTGAACGTGGTTGGCCTGTCCATGCCGTTGCCGTTGTTCGACCGCAACCAGGGCAATGTACTGGCCGCTGCGCGCCGTGCCGACCAGGCGCGTGACCTGCGCAACGCCGTGGAACTGCGCCTGCGCAGTGAAACCCGCAGTGCCGTGAGCCAGTGGGCCACGGCGATGCAGGACGTGCAGGCCTATGACCGCACCATCCTGCCCGCTGCGCAGCAGGCCGTGGATACCGCCACTCGCGGTTTTGAAATGGGCAAGTTCGCCTTTCTCGATGTACTCGACGCCCAGCGCACGCTGATCGAGGCCCGCGGGCTGTACCTCGAGGCGCTGGCCTCGGCGACCGATGCGCGCGCGCAAGTCGAGCGGATCTACGGCGACCTCGATGGCCTGAGCAACACACCGAATAGCAGGAGCAACAATGACTAACCCACGCAAGCTAGCCCTTCTGGCCGCCGCCGTCGCCGCACTCGGCCTTGGCGGCCTGGCCTGGACCGGCAACCTCGGCCAGGCGTCGAAAGCCGAAGCCCGGCACGACGATCATGGCCAAGACAGCCACGGCCACGCCGCAGAGCAGGCCACTGAGGGCCATGCCGAGGAGGGGCACGCTGAAGAAGAAGGCCAGCTGCACCTGTCCATCGCCCAGATCGAAGCCGCCGGCGTGCAACTGGCTGCCGCAGGCCCCCGTGAGTTGGGCATCGCCATCAGCTTCCCAGGTGAAATCCGCTTTGACGAGGACCGTACCGCCCACGTCGTCCCCCGTGTGCCGGGCGTCGTCGAGGCGGTGCACGCCGAGCTGGGCCAGGCGGTCAAGCGCGGCCAGGTGCTGGCGGTGATCGCCAGCCAGCAGATCTCCGACCTGCGCAGCGAGCAGCAGGCCGCCCAGCGTCGTCTGGAGCTGGCGCGGCTGACCTTCCAGCGTGAACAGCAACTGTGGCAGGAGCGCATCAGCGCCGAGCAGGATTACCTGCAGGCGCGCCAGGCATTGCAGGAGGCCGAGATCGCCTTGGCCAACGCCCGGCAGAAGGTCGCCGCCGTGGGCCCGGCCGGTGCCGGTAACCGCTATGAGCTACGTGCGCCATTCGATGCGGTGGTCGTGGAAAAGCACCTGACTGCAGGCGAAGTGGTTGACGAGACCAGCAACGCTTTCACCCTGTCTGACTTGAGCCGTGTGTGGGCCACCTTCGCCGTGGCCCCGCGTGACCTTGGCAAGGTCGTGACTGGCCGCGATGTCACGGTCAGTGCGCCGGACCTGGGCGCCCAGGTCGAGGGCAAGGTCAACTACGTCGGCAGCCTGCTCGGTGAGCAGAACCGCGCCGCTACCGTGCGCGCCACCCTGGCCAACCCCAACGGGGCCTGGCGCCCAGGGCTGTTCGTCAACATTGCTGTCAGCGTCGAGCGCTTCAAGGCCGCCGTGACGGTGCCGGAAAACGCCCTGCAAACCTGGGAAGAACAGACCGTGGTGTTTGCCCGCACCGAGGAAGGCTTCGAGGCCCGCCCGGTAACGACTGGCCGCCGCGATGCTGGCCAGGTAGAGATTCTCAGCGGCCTGGCCGCCGGTACTCAGGTAGCGGCCGCCGGCAGCTTTGTCCTCAAGTCGGAGCTGGGCAAAGGCTCGGCCGAGCACAGCCATTGATCACGGGGACACCTGCATGTTCGAACGCCTGATTCAATTCGCCATCGAGCAGCGCCTGGTGGTGATGCTGGCCGTGGTCCTGATGGCCGCGGTGGGTATCCACAGCTACCAGAAACTGCCGATCGACGCTGTGCCGGACATTACCAACGTCCAGGTGCAGATCAACACCGCCGCCCCCGGTTATTCGCCGCTGGAGACCGAGCAGCGCATCACCTTTGCCATCGAAAACGCCATGGCTGGCCTGCCTGGGCTGAAGCAGACCCGCTCGCTGTCGCGTTCGGGCTTGTCGCAGGTTACGGTGATTTTCGATGATGGCACCGACGTGTTCTTCGCCCGCCAGTTGGTCAACGAGCGCCTGCAAGTGGCTCGCGAGCAATTGCCCGAGGGGATAGAAGCGGGCATGGGGCCGATCTCCACCGGGCTGGGGGAAATCTTCCTGTGGACGGTGGAAGCCGAGGAGGGGGCGCTCAAGGAAGACGGCACACCCTACACCCCAACCGACCTGCGGGTGATCCAGGACTGGATCATCAAGCCACAGCTGCGCAATGTGCCGGGGGTGGCCGAGGTCAACAGCATTGGTGGCCATGCCAAGCAATACCTGATTGCGCCGGAGCCCAAACGCCTGGCGGCCTACAAGCTCACCCTCAATGACCTGATCGCGGCGTTGGAACGCAACAACGCCAACGTCGGCGCCGGTTACATCGAGCGCAATGGCGAACAGTTGCTGATTCGCGCACCGGGCCAGGTGGCGTCGGCCGAAGACATCGCCAACATTGTCATCTCCAGCGTCGATGGCACGCCAATCCGTGTCAGCCATGTTGCCGAGGTTGGCCTGGGCGAAGAGCTTCGCTCGGGTGCGGCCACCGAAAATGGCCGGGAGGTGGTGCTGGGCACGGTGTTCATGCTGATTGGCGAGAACAGCCGCACGGTGTCCCAGGCGGTCGCCGCCAAATTGGTCGAGATCAACCGCAACCTGCCCAAGGGGGTGGTGGCGGTGACCGTGTACGACCGCACCAACCTGGTGGAAAAAGCCATCGCCACGGTGAAGAAGAACCTGATCGAAGGGGCCATCCTGGTCATTGCCGTGCTGTTCCTGTTCCTGGGCAACATCCGCGCCGCACTGATCACCGCAATGGTCATCCCGCTGTCGATGCTGTTCACTTTCACTGGCATGTTCAGCAACAAGGTCAGCGCCAACTTGATGAGCCTAGGCGCGCTGGACTTCGGCATCATCGTCGACGGTGCGGTGGTGATCGTGGAAAACGCCATCCGCCGCCTGGCCCATGCCCAGCAACGCCATGGCCGCATGCTGACCCGCAGCGAGCGCTTCCATGAAGTGTTCGCCGCCGCCCGCGAGGCGCGCCGGCCGCTGATCTACGGGCAGTTGATCATCATGGTGGTGTACCTGCCGATCTTTGCCCTGACCGGTGTCGAGGGCAAGATGTTCCACCCCATGGCCTTTACCGTGGTCATGGCCTTGCTCGGCGCCATGATTCTTTCGGTCACGTTCGTGCCGGCGGCCATTGCCCTGTTCGTCACCGGCAAGGTCAAGGAAGAAGAAGGCCTGGTGATGCGCACGGCGCGCCAGCGTTATGCACCGGTGCTGGCCTGGGTGCTGGGCCGGCGCCAGGTGGCGTTTGCCGCCGCTGCCGCCCTGGTGCTGTTGTCCGGGGGCATGGCCAGCCGCATGGGCAGCGAGTTCATCCCCAGCCTAAGCGAGGGCGACTTTGCCTTGCAGGCCCTGCGTGTGCCGGGTACCAGCCTGTCGCAGTCGGTGGACATGCAGCAGCGCCTGGAGCAGGCGATCATCGCCCAGGTGCCGGAGGTGGAGCGGGTGTTCGCCCGTACCGGTACTGCCGAAATCGCCTCTGACCCGATGCCACCGAACATCTCCGACGCCTATGTGATGTTGCGCCCGCGCGAGCAGTGGGTAGATCCGGGCAAGCCGCGTGACGAACTGATCGCCGAGGTGCAACGTGCTGCCGCCAGCGTACCGGGCAGCAACTACGAGCTGTCGCAGCCGATCCAGTTGCGTTTCAACGAGCTGATTTCCGGGGTGCGCAGCGATGTGGCGGTGAAGTTGTTCGGTGATGACATGGATGTGCTCAACCGCACCGCCGCGCAAATCGCCAGCAGCCTGCAAGGTGTCGCGGGTGCGTCCGAGGTGAAGGTGGAGCAAACCACCGGCCTGCCGGTGCTGACCATCGACATCGACCGCGACAAGGCGGCGCGCCATGGCCTGAACGTGGGCGACGTGCAGGACGCCATCGCCATTGCCGTGGGTGGCCGCACGGCAGGCACACTGTATGAAGGCGACCGGCGCTTCGACATGGTGGTGCGCCTGCCCGAAACCTTGCGCACGGATGTGGACGGGCTTTCCAGCCTGCTGATTCCGGTACCGGCCAGTGCCACTGCGGGCGCTGCGCAAATCGGCTTTATCCCGCTGTCTCAGGTGGCCACGTTGAACCTGCAACTGGGGCCTAACCAGGTCAGCCGCGAGGATGGCAAGCGGGTGGTGGTGGTCAGCGCCAACGTTCGCGGGCGTGACCTGGGCTCGTTCGTGGAGGATGCCGAACAGATCCTGATCCAGCAGGTGCAGATTCCACCGGGTTACTGGACACGCTGGGGTGGGCAGTTCGAACAGTTGCAATCGGCAACCGAGCGCCTGCAGGTGGTGGTGCCGGTAGCCTTGCTGCTGGTCATGGCACTGTTGCTGATGATGTTCAATAACCTCAGGGATGGCTTGCTGGTGTTCACCGGTATTCCGTTTGCCCTGACCGGTGGGGTGCTGGCGCTGTGGTTGCGGGACATCCCGTTGTCCATCTCGGCGGGTGTGGGTTTCATTGCCCTGTCGGGGGTGGCGGTGCTCAACGGGCTGGTGATGATCGCCTTTATCCGTGGCCTGCGCGAAGAAGGGCGCCCGTTGCGGGTGGCGGTAGAAGAGGGCGCCTTGACGCGCTTGCGGCCGGTGCTGATGACCGCGCTGGTGGCTTCGCTGGGGTTCATTCCAATGGCCTTGGCCACGGGGACCGGGGCTGAGGTGCAGCGGCCGCTGGCGACGGTGGTGATTGGTGGGATCCTGTCTTCTACTGCGTTGACGTTGCTGGTTCTGCCTGCGTTGTATCAGTGGGCGTATCGGCGGGAAGAGGCGCAAGAGGGCTGAGAGCCAGGGGCCGCTTTGCGGCCCATCGCGACACAAGGCCGCTCCTACAGGATTGCGTATTTCCCCGTAGGAGCGGCCTTGTGTCGCGATGGGCTGCAAAAGCAGCCCCGACAATCTCAGACAGTACTACGAACTCCAGACTGCACGCCGTCTACCCCCCCCTCATCATGCAACGAAATCCGCGAAGTCTCCGGCAACGCCAACCCGCCCACCAGCGCCACCAGCGCAATCACCACCAGGTAAAACGCCGGTGCCAGGCTGCTGCCGGTCTGCCCGATCAGCCAGGTCGCCACCAGCGGCGCGGTGCCGCCAAACAGCGTATAGGCCACGTTGTAGGTAATCGCCGAAGCGGTGTAGCGGGTGCGGGTTGGGAAGCTTTCGGACAGCAACGCCGCAGTGACCACGCCACTGCACAACGCGCCCACCGCCAACAGAATCACCCCCAGCAGTGCACCCGACATCGAGCCAGAGCTGGCCAGCCAGTATGCCGGGAACACGCACAGCATCACCCACAGGCAAGTAAAGCCGATGGTCTTGCGCCGCCCCACTCGGTCCGAGAACGCGCCGGCCAGCGGGCAGCCGACGGCGGCGAACAGCAGGGCCACGGTGGTCACCAGTAGCGACTGTGCGCGGGTCAGGTTGCCTACCAGTTGCAGGTACGTGGCGAAGTAGGTGGTGAACATGTAGAACGACAGGGCGGTCAGCGAGATGAACGCCCCCAGGTTGCGAATGACCCGGCCATGGTGACGCAGGGTGTATTTGAGCGGCGAATGCTCATGTTCCTTGCCTTGGGCGACGGCTTCGCGGAATGCCGGGGTTTCTTCCATGCGCCAGCGCAGGTACAGACCGACCAGCCCCAGCGGCGCGGCAATCAGGAATGGAACGCGCCAGCCCCAGGCATTCATTGCCTCGGCCGACAGGCTGGCTTCCAGCCCATAGGCGATCACTGCGGCGCAGGCGAAGGCGGAAAAGGTCGAGACCGGCACGAAGCTGCCGTAAAACGCACGCCTGTCGTTAGGTGCGTGCTCCATCAAGTAGGCACAGGCCCCCGCGTACTCGCCACCGGCAGAAAAGCCCTGCAGGCAGCGCGCCAGGGTGAGCAGCACGGGGGCTGCCAGGCCAATGCTGGCGTAGGTCGGCAGCAGGCCGATCAGGGTGGTGGAGCCGGCCATCAAGAGGATTGTCAGCGACAGGATGCGCTTGCGCCCCAGGCGGTCGCCCAGCGCGCCGAACACGATCCCGCCCAGCGGGCGAAGGGCAAAGGCCACGGCAAACACCGCGAACGTTTTGAGCAACGCCACGCTGGGGTCTTCGCTGGCAAAGAACTGGCTGGCGATCAGCGTGGCAAGAAAGCCATACACGGCGAAGTCGAACCATTCGACGAAATTGCCGATGGCCGAGGCGGCGATCACCCTGCGCAGGGTGGCGGGGGATACCTCGTGAGGTGCGGACATGCGGGTGCTCTCCGGTTCCATTGGCAGCCATGATGAACGTGGCGCGGTCGGGCCGCGCCATCATTGTTGTGCTTGCCAGTAGATAACCGGGTGCAAAAAGGTGCTTTGTCGAGGGCGACCTCGGGATACCTGATTCAACCGGTATAACGGTTTACAGCCGGCCGACCTTCCAGGGGGCGTACTCCAGTTCGCTGTAGCCTTCGGCTTTGCCGTGCCTGTCGGCCTTGAAGCCCGGCAGGCTGCTCAGGTCAAGCGCCATGCAGCGGCTGGTGAGTTCGGCTTGCAGCCTGCCATCGAGACGAAAGTCATCCGGCCGGTTCGGGTGGGGATAGATTTGTACCAGGCAGCCTTGGACCTTGCCCTGCGCATTCGCCTCGTAATAGAGCGAGGCCCGGCCGATGCTGTTTACCGGCTGGTCGCGGAACAGGTGCTGCCAGAAGAACTCACGTTGTGCATTGGCCTGGCGCCGTGGGGTATCCAGTGCCTGGGCGGCAGCGGGCAGATCCACGAACAGCGGCGCTCGTATTTCCGTCGTGCCGTCCTCGTCGCGCATCGACTTGGGCACCACGGGGTAGATGGTCTTCCAGCATTGCGCCTCGACCATGTTGGCCAATGCGTTGAAGTCTGAGCGGACCAGGTCGGCCGGTAATGCTCTTTCGTACTTCATCGGTGCTTTACTGGTTTTGCAACTGATGGGGGCGGAGTGCTGGTCGAGTTTGACATTCAGCATCACCACGCCAACCTGCTTGCCTGTATCTGCTGTGGCGATGCCCAGCTTCAGTACGTGTTGCATGTCGCTGACGAATGCCTTGCGCGCCTGTTTGTCCTCCTCGGAGGCAGGGCGGTTCTGGCAACCCGCCAAGGCGATGAGTGCAGCTGCCACGATTGCCGGAGACAACGGTCTGAGCACAGAAACTTCCTTGATGTGATAGAGCCGGCGTTCATGCCGGCGGTAATGAGAACCAATATTATCACTCGAAATGCTTGAGGGCTTTGTGTGGTTTGTGTGTAGGAAATGTATGGTTTTGCGGTATCGGCGCGATGGCCGATACCGCCCTGTGCATCAGAAGCGCATGTCCAGTGCCAGTTCGAAGGTGCGCGGCGGCCCCATGTAGTACTGGCTGTTGTAGGCCTGCTTGGCATACACCTCGTCGGTCAGGTTGCGCACCCGCCCGGTCAGCGTAGTGTGCTCATCCAGCCGGTAGCGGGCGAACGCGCCAAACAGGGTGTAGGCCGGGGCCTTGAGGCTGTTGGCATTGTCGGCATACACCGAGCCCACATAGCGCCCGTCCGCGCCCACCGACCACGCCGACGACAGGCTGTAGGTCAGCCACAGGTTGGCGACATTGGCCGGCACGTTGGTCGGTGCATTGCCTTTGCGCGACACCGATACGCCGTTCACCGCCTCGTTGAACTCATCGTACTGTGCATCGACATAGGCATAGTTGGCCTCGGCCAGCAGTTTCGGTGTCACCTGCAACCGCCCGGACAGCTCGATACCGCGTGAGGTCTGCTGCCCGGCCTGGACCGTGAGGTTGGCGTCGTTGGAGTCGCGGACGGCAAAGTCCTTGCGCACGATCTGGTACAGCGCCAGCGTCGCGGCACCGCGCCCATCGAGGAAGTCGAACTTGCTGCCCACTTCCCATTGCTCGCCCTTGGACAAGTCGAAAAGGCCGACATTGGAGTAGGTCGCCGCTGCCAGCGAGCCGGCCGGCAAGTCGGCGGAAGAGCTGTACTGTACGTACACGCTGGCCGAAGGCGTCAGCGCATAGGTCAGGCCGATGCGCCCGGACAGCGGCTCCCAGCGCCGCTCGAAGTAGGCCGGCGAAGTTGGCGTCACTGCGCCGTAGTTGGTGACGTCCATATCCAGGTAGTCGTAACGCAGGGCGGTCAGCAGGGCCAGGCGCTCAGTCAGCTGCAAGCGGTTTTCGGCGAAAACCGCGCGGTTGATGACCTCGTGGCGGCGTTGCTTGGTCAGGCCGGCATTCACACCAGGGATGTCATCGAAGCTGCCGGGGTCGAAGTGCTCGGCATCGACCACGTCACTCCAGCTGCTGGAGGTGGGGTAGAGGGTCTGGCGCATGCGCGAGTACTCCAGCCCCAGCGACCACTGGCTGGCCAGGCCGAACAGCTGGTTGTCATGGCGCAGCTCGATGCGGTCGCCCAACAGGTTCTGGTCGTGGCGCTGCAAGTAGGGGCTGCTGCGCTGCACCTTGCCATCGCGGGTGTAGGTGTAACGTTCGAGGTTGCGGTAATCGCGCTGGGCGTTGTAGTGGTACAGCGTGTTCTGCACGCTGGTGCTGTCGCTGATCTGGTAGTCGAGGATCGAGCGCAGCCAGCGCACCCGCTGCTCATAGCGGCCATCGCCAACGTTGTAGTTTTCGAAGCGGCGGCTGTTGTCGATTTTCATCGTGCTGCGCCCCGGCAAAATCGGCGAGCCCCAGTACGGGCTGTCTTCGCGGTCTTCCTGGTATTCCAGCGCCAAGGTGTGGGTGAGGTTGGGCGTCAGGTCGCTGAGCAGCGAAAAGGCCAGGCTGTCGGTGTGCCGTTCGTTGCGGTCGACATAACCGTTGCCATGCCCGCGGCTGAAGTCCAGGCGCATGAAATGCCGGGCATCGGCGGGGTTGCTGGCCAGCGCCTGGTTGATGCCGAGGGCCACTTCGCTGTCGTCGAAGCTACCGTAGCGAATACGCCCGTCAATGATCTGCTGGTCGCGGCTGGCGAGCTTGGTGATGTAGTTGATCGAGCCGCCCACCGCCCCCGCGCCATGCAGGAACGAAGACGGCCCGCCAATCAGCTCGACGCGGTCGAGCACCCAGGCATCCACCGGGCGAGTGGCGCTGCTGTAGCCCAGGTTGATGCCGTTGTACAACTGGGTGACCTGGTTCTGGGTGAAGCCGCGGTAGGCGACGAAGCCGCCAAAGCCAGGGTTGGCCGAAGCGTTTACACCGGTCATGGCGTTGATCACGTCCTGGCTGTCCTTGGCGCCGCGTTCTTCGATCAGGCGGCGGTCCGAGACGCTGACCGAGGCGGGCGTTTCTCGCGCGGTGAGGCCCAGGCGCGAGCCGGTGCGGATCGGCTCGTCCAGTTGCACGCCGCTGGCGGCGTCGCGTTCGCCGTCGATGGTGGTGGCGCCAAGTTCGACAGGGGCGCTGTCGGCCCAGGCAACGCTGCAGGTGCCCATGATGAGCAGCAGGGAGGTATTGCGAAGCATGTTTGTGTGTCTTCCACGCAAGGTTCATGGCTGACGGCGAGCGCGCACAGGCGCGCCCGGCTGAAGTCAGGCGAAATGAAGTGAGGCTGCGGGGAAGACGGCAGGGGAGGCGCGGGGGTTGAGGGCGGGGCGTTGATAGCGCGGTGGCGGTTGTGCCCAGCTGCGCACCACGATGGGCGAGGTGGCCACGGCTTGCGCCGGGGTGAATGACCAGCCACCACTGCTGAGCGGTACCGCCAGGCCGAACGATGAGCACACCGGGCAGTCGAGCTGAGCCATGTGCTGGTCGCCGCCGGCGCCGTCCAGGTCGATGGCCACGCCATGCTCGCTGTTGACGGAGCAGAAACCACCTTCCAGGCCGGCCAGGCGCAGGCCGCCCATCTGCCCATGGTGCAAACCGCACAGCAACAGGCTGAACAGGACGCTGGCATAGAGCGCCCAGGCAGTCAGCGTGCGAGTGTGCCGGGTGGTTTTCATGGCGGCGAATCTACCATTCGGATGAACGGTCGGGTAGTGCTTTTGCTGCAGCACGATCGCTTGTAGGAGCGGCCTTTTGTCGCGACAGGGGCGCAAAGCGCCCCCCCAAGACCTGTCAGGCCGCCCGCTCCAGCGCATCCAGTAAGTCGACAAACTCCATCGCCAGCTTGTGCCGTGGCGCCAGATGTACCAACGGCACCGACGCCTGGTGCGACTCCCGCATCTTGATCGAGCTGCTCAAGTACACCGGCAGCACCGGCAGGCCTTCGTTGCGCAACTGCTCGACCAAGGTCTGGTGCAGCGCGGTGCGCCCGGCGAACTGGTTCACCACTACACCTTCCACCTGCAGTGCCGGGTTGTGGTCCTGGCGCAGCTCCTCGACCTCGGCCATGACGCAGTGCAGGGCCTGGCGCGAAAAGCTGTCGCAGTCGAACGGGATCAACAAGCGCTCGGCCGCCACCAGCGCGCTGAAGGTGTAGAAATTCAGCGCCGGCGGGGTGTCGATGTAGATCCGCTCGTAGTCCTCGCCCAGTTCCACCAGCAGTTTGCGCAGCTTGTTGATCTTGAACTTGCTCTCCAGCTTGCTCTGCAGATCGCTGAGGTCAGGGCTGGCGGTGACCAGGTGCAGGTTGCTGTAGCGGGTTTCGGTGATCGCCACGCGGTGCTTCTTGCCAGCGGCGGTAACCGGCGACAAGGTTTGACGGAAGAAATCGGCGATGCCGGCAGGTATGGCGTCATTGACCAAGCCGGTCAGGTAGTAAGTGGCATTGGCCTGCGGGTCGAGGTCGACCAGCAAGGTCCGATAGCCCTCGGCGGCACTGGCTGCGGCGAGGTTGCAGGCAATGCTGGATTTGCCCACGCCACCTTTCTGATTGAAAACCACACGACGCATGAGACGCTCATCCATGAAGTGTAAATGTCAGGTTGGGGTCAATCCTATGACTGAAACACTGCAGTTTTATGACAAAGATTGTTACAAGCTCACAATCAGGGGGCTCAGGCGATGGCCACCCGGTTGCGACCTTGCTGCTTGGCCTGGTACAGCGCCCGGTCCGCCAGGCCCAAAGCCTCCATAGGCTTGCTGCCCGCATCACCATCCCAGCGCGCCACCCCCAGCGAAATCGTCACTGCCCCCACGGGCTCCACAGGCGTGTCCTGCACTGTCACCCGCAGCCGTTCGGCCACCGCCGCCGCCACTTCCAGGCTGGCCCCTGGCAGCAGCATCAGGAATTCTTCGCCCCCGGTGCGGCAAAGCAGGTCACCTTCGCGGCAACAACGGCGCATCAATTCCGCCAGCCGGCGCAGCACCTGATCACCCACCTCATGCCCATGGTTGTCGTTGACCCGCTTGAAGTGATCGATATCCAGCTCGATGGCCGCAAATGCTCTTCCTTCGGCTTCCAGCAGCGACAGGCTGAACTCCAGGCTGCGGCGGTTGCCCAGGCCCGTCAGCGGGTCGGTCTGGGCGTCACGATTGAGCCGGCCAATCCGCTCTTGCAGCAAGTTCAAGCCGAACAGCAATGCGCGCTTGAGTTCTGCTGCCTCGAAGTACCAGGCCCGCACCTGATGCAAATGTTCGGCGGTGCCGGCGCGGTCCATCGAGCGGGCACCCGCGGCCAGTTGCCACAGCGGCCGGGCGATGGTCATGGCCAACCACCACAGCAGCAGGCTGCCAACCAGCGCCAAGGGTGCCGAAGTGCCGACGACGTTCAGCACCAGGTGGCTCAGTGGCGTCACCGTCTGCGCCAAGGGCTGCTGCGCGACCACGCCCCAGCCGGCGCTGGGTACGGTGGCGAAGCCGGCGAGCATTTCCACGCCCAGGCTGTTGGTCAGTTGCCGAGTACCGCTGTCCAGTGTCGCCAACTGGTCTACCAGCGCGTTGCCCTCCACCACGGTGCCTACCCGTTCGCTGTTGGGGTGGTACAGCAGGCGGCGGTTGCGATCGACTACGTACAGGTAAGAACCGTCCTTGTAGAAGTGCTCGCCCAGCAGGCTGTTGAGGATATTGCGCTCACGCAGGTACAGGCTGCCGCCCACATAGCCCAGGTAGCGGCCGTTGCTGTCGAAAATGGGTTGCGAGAGCGCCACCACCAGGTTGTCGGCCGCCGACAGGTAGGGCGTGGAAACCAGTGGACGGCGTTCGTGCAAGGCTTCCTGGGCACCGGGCGACTGCACGTGGGTGCCGACCAGGTGGCGCAGCGGGGCTGGGGATACTGCCAACAGCACGCCGTTGGCGTCGATCACGAAGGTGGAGTTGAAGGCCATGCTCTGGCCCAGCACACGCTCGGTTTCCACCTGCAGCGCAGCACCATCGCTCAGCTGACGGCCCTGCAGGCTGGCGCTGAACGCCAGTTGCTGCAGGGCGTTGCCGATGAAGGTTTCGGTGATGCTGGCCAGCTTCGTCGCATACACCCGGTTGGCTTCCAGCGCGTTGTCGATCAGCAGTTGGCGCTGCACTCGGTAGCTGGCGAAGTAGCTGGCGCACAGCATGACCACTGCGGTAAGGGCGCAGAGCACCAGAATGAGTGTACGTAAATCCAGGCGCAATCCATGCTTGGCGTGTGGCAATCCTGACCTCGGGTGATCGAAAAGGGCTACTGAACGGGAGTGGCCTGGCGCGCCGCGGTCAAGAACCTGCCTTGTCCAGTGCGTCGAGTTCGTCTTCCACCTGCTGCATGCGCTGTTCGACCAAGGCCTGAACGTTTGCATCTTGGGCGGTTTCACGCATCAGGGTGGTGAGTTTTTCGCTTAGGCGTTTGCCGGCTTCGGTGTCTTCCAGGGCACGGGCCTTGGCCGGGTCCTGGGTGGCGGCGACGATGGTGGCGAACTCGGCGTCGCTGAAGTTCTTTTCGCTGTACAGGCGGAACAGGTCCTGGCGCTGGTCCTCGACGGTGAGGTGCTTGCGCAGTACGTCCTGAATGCTCGCCTGCGACAGCTGTGGGTGAGTGCGGCCCAGCAGTGCGGCCATGCGCTCGATGTTGTGTGTGTAGGCGTCCTGCAGCGGTAGCTGGGCAAGGATCTGTTCTTCACGGGAGGGTTTCTGGTCGCAGGCGGTGAGTGCGGCAGTCAGCAACAGGGGCAACAGCAACTTCTGGAAGCGCGACATGGCATGGCCTGGTTGGGCAGTGAAGACCGCTGATTATACCGATGTCCGCCTGGCCACGACGAGCCCTGTGATTTGCCTTGTGCGGCGCGCTGGGGTAGAACCTTGCCCTCCCGATCATGGGCAGTAACCCGATGCCGAACTGGACCCTGCAACCCGTGGCGCGAGACGCCATTGCCGAAGTGCTGGCGTTTGTCGACAGCGCCCGCCGCGAGCTGTTTCCGATGCTCGCCAACGCGCCATTGCCGCGTGACCTGGCGCATTTTGCTGAAACATACCTGGACGGCGCGGGCTGTTTCCTGGAAGCCCGTGATGCTGGGCGGCTGGTCGCGGTGATCGGTTACCTGCCCTATGATCATCGCTTTACCCAGTTTGATTACCACGCAGTACGGGTCGTCGAGGTGGTGCGCCTGTTCGTGTTGCCGGGGTACCGCAGGCATGGCCTGGCTGCGGCCCTGTTCTGCGCATTGCGCGAGCGGGCGATGCTGGCGGGTATCGACCTCCTGTACCTGCATACTCATCCGTTTCTGCCGGGTGCGATTGCATTCTGGGAGCGACAAGGGTTTGCGGTGGTTGATGTGGAGAAGGACCCGGTCTGGCAAACCACACACATGCAATTGCGATTACGCTGACCTGTAGGAAAGCCCCTACGACGGTGCTTTGGGTGTGATCGACGCGTTCATTTCAAAATCTACCTGGCTTGCTAACCTTCCCTCGTGTATGGCTTTTTAACAGCACCCAAGGGAGATTCACAATGGCGCACATGGCCCTGTACAAACTCAAACTGCTGGACGAGTTCGAAGACCGCACAGACCTGTGGACCTTCGGTGATTTCGAGAGCAGGTTGATGGACCTGTGGCGCGGGGCGACGCGGCATGATGCCAAAGGCATCATCAATGCTGCACACAAGGAACGGCGTTGGCCCAGGGCGGTGAAGCGCTATTTGCTGACGAATTATCGGGCGTTTGGCAATGTCAGTTCGGAGGTGGAGCGCACGTTTGACGAGGTGCTGGCGGCGATGAGCGCACAGGAGAGGGCCCAGTGGGGGTTGCTGTCTGCTGGTAATTCAGTTGCCTGAAAAACCCAGGGGCTGCGCAGCAGCCCCACTCAGGCGACGCATTGCATCAGAACCCGCCTGACAACGGCCATTCCACCGCCAGCCGTATCTGGTCGCCATCCAGCTCCGCCTGCGCCGTGTTCCCCCGGTGCACGTTATGCCTGACCGAGAACGTCGTGCCTTTGGCCTTGCCACTCTGCACCACGTAACGCGCTTCCAGGTCGCGCTCCCAATGCTTGCCACCCTTGCCATACCCCAAGTACGCATACCCGCCATTGGGGTCGACGTGTGTGCCATCGATATCGAAGCCACGCACATACAACGCCACCAGGTTCAACCCCGGCACGCCGTAGGCGCCCATGTTCAGGTCGTAGCGCGCCTGCCATGACTTCTCGTTCGGTGCGTTGAAGTCCGACATCTGCACAGCGTTGGCGATGAAAATCGCGCCGCGCGTCACGTAGTCGAAGGGCGTGTTGCCGTCCACTTGCTGCCAGCCCAGGCTGAAGCTGTGTGGGCCCTGGTTGTAGCGCGAGAGCAGGCTCCAGGTGGTGTTGTCGATGCGCCCGGACAGCGCTTTGCCGGTGTCGGTGGTGCGATACAGGTTGAGGTCCAGGCTGATGCTGCGCTGGTCATCCAGGGCGTGGCTGAGGGTACTGCCCAGGTAGTGCTGGTTCCAGCTGTCCTCGTAACGTGAGGTGTACAGGCTGCCGCTGAAGGCGGCGCCGGGGTTCCACACGGCACCGGCCAGGTCGAAGCTGTTGCCCTGGCGGCCGTTGGAGTAGTTCACCACAAAGCCCTGATCGTGGCTGGAAGCGTTGCGGTCGGTGCTTTCGTTGAAGTGCCCGGCTACCAGCTTGAGGTTGTCGACTTCATTGCTGGTGAGAAAGAAGCCCGTGGCAGTCTCGGGCAGCAGGCGACTGTCGGAGGAACTGAACACCGGCGTCTTGACCCGTTGCTCACCGTAAGACAGCACCGTATCGGACACGCGCAGTTTCAGTGCCGCACCTGCGCGGCTGTACTCGTTTTTAGGATGCCCGTCGTTATCGACCCCGAGCAAGCGCGCCTTGCCCGCCCGCCCGCCACCACTGTCGAGTTGCACGCCCAGGTAGGCATGGGCATCGACCCCGACACCGATCAGGCCTTGGGTGAACCCGGACTGGAAGGTACCCATCAAACCATAGGCCCATTCCTCGGCCTTGCCATTACGCTCGTTGCGCGGTTTGTAGGCATTGCGCGCTGCACTGTTGCGCCCACCGTGCTTGTAGTCGCGCTGGTCGAAAACGCTGCGGTTGAGCAGGTTCCAACTGCTGTCCGCGAGAAAACCATTACTCTGCGACTGGGCAGTGTCGGCCAGGGCGAGCGGGGCCAGGCCCAGTAGCGGCAGTGCCAGCAATAACCGGTTCATTGCCCGGCCTCGAGCTTTTGCAGTTGTGCGGCGAAGCGGGCTTTGGCCCGCGCCGGCAAGTTCGCCGGCAACGCCGCTGCGGGCGCATCACCTACCTGGATCACCATCACCATGCCCATGGCCAGGTGGGGAATGCACTGAATACCGTACACACCAGGCACGCTGAAGGTTTGCTCGAACACCTGGTTCAGTTTGCTCTTGAACGGCTCGGCACCGGCGGGCAGCAGGCCCGCCACGCTGGCGGCATTGTGCCCGCTTTGGGTGGGCAGAAAGCGCACGCTGTCGCCGGGGGCAATGTGCAAGTGGTCCGGTTCGTAGACCATGGCGCCGTCGCTGCCGCGGTTGAGCATTTTTACTTCATGCACTTCGGCCAGCACGGCCGGGGCAAGCAGGGCGCTGGCAAGCAGCAGGGCGACAGGGCGAAACAGCATGGGCAGAACTTCCGGGTTCAGGGGGCGCGAAAGCGCAGAATGCGCGCGCCGTCGTAAGGGTCGGTAAGGTAGTGGGCGTGGACGCCGAAGGTACTCAGCAGGCGCTCGGGGGTGAGTACGTCGAGTGGTTTGCCAAGGGCGACCAGGCGGCCCTTGTCGAGTACCGCCACACGGTCACAGGTGAGCGCCTGGTTGAGGTCGTGCAAAGCCACCAGGGTGGTTACCGGCAGGGCCTGCACTTGCTGCAGCAGGCTTAGCTGATGCTGGATGTCCAGGTGGTTGGTCGGTTCGTCCAGCAGCAGTACCTGCGGGCGTTGGGCCAAGGCGCGGGCGATGTGCACACGCTGGCGCTCGCCACCGGACAGCGAGCCCCACAGGCGCGTACGCAGGTGCAAGGCATCAAGGTCGGCCAACGCTTGCTCGACGATGTCGCGGTCCTGCCGGGAGAACGGCGCCAGGGCCGAGAGCCAGGGCGTGCGGCCCAAGGCAACCGCGTCGAACACGCTGATCGCATCGAGGGTGTCGGCCTGTTGTTCGACCAACGCCAAGGCCTGGGCTACATGGCGGCGAGGCATCTGCGCCAGCGGTTCGCCCATCAGCTGTACGTTGCCGCAGGTGGGTTTGCGCAGCCCTGCCAGCAACTTCAGTAGCGAGGATTTGCCCGAGCCGTTGGGGCCGACGATACCCAGGGTTTCACCAGCGACAACGCCAAGGTCGATACCGCTGAGCACGGCATTGCCGGCCAGTTGCAGCCCCAGCCCCTGGCAACTCAGTGGGTGCACTTGTACAGCAGCCAGGAGGGTCATGGGCGCCCCCGGCGGCTGACCAGAATCAGCGCGAAAACTGGCGCGCCGATCAGCGCGGTAACCACACCTACCGGGATCACCTGGCCGGTGATCAGCGTGCGTGAGAGGATGTCTGCAGCAATCAGGAACAGTGCGCCACCCAGCGCGCTGGCAGGCAGCAGGCGGCTGTGCCCGGGGCCTAGCAGCAGACGCAGGGCGTGGGGTATTACCAGCCCGACAAAACCGATGGCACCGACAATGGACACCATCACCGCCGTGACCAGCGCTGCACAACTGATCAGCAACAACTGGGTACGCCGCACCGGAATGCCCAGCGAGGCTGCCGAATCGGCACCAAACGTGAAGGCGTCCAGCGCACGGCGATGCCACAGGCACACCAGCAAGCCGAACAGCGCCACCGGCACAGCCAGCCACACCGAAGGCCAGCGCACGCCGCTGAGGTTGCCCAGCAGCCAGAACAGGATACCGCGCGCCTGCTCGGCGGTGGCCGACTTGGTGATCAGGAAGGCGGTCAGGGCATTGAACAGTTGCGAGCCAGCGATACCGGCAAGGATCACCTGAGCGTTGTTGCTGCTGGGGCCGGCCGCGCGGGCCAGCAGCAGCACCAGGGCGAATGCGGCCCCGGCGCCGATGAAGGCCCCGGCGGACATGCTCAATGCCAGGCTACCCAGGCCCAGCAGGCCGACCAGCACCGCGCCGGTCGAGGCACCGGCAGATAGCCCGAGCAGGTACGGCTCGGCCAGGGGGTTGCGCAACAGCGCCTGGAGAATCACGCCGCAGGTTGCCAGCCCGGCGCCGCACGCGGCTGCGACCAGGGTACGGGTCAGGCGGTAGTTCCAGACGATGCCGGCGTCGATCGGGTCGACCGGGTAGCCGGCCTGCCACAGGTGGTTGGCCAGCACCTGGCCGACCACGCTGGGCGACAGGCTGGTTTCGCCGATGGCGGTACCGGCCAGCAGGGCGGCCAACAGGGCTGCCAGGGCAACCACGATGCAGGGTAACAGGCGCATCATCACTGGGCTGCTTTACCGCTGGCGAAGGCTGTGGCTAGCGTCTGCACGCCGCGGAACAGGCGGATGCCGGCTTGCATGGCGTCGGCGTCAAGAATGATGATGCGATCGTGCTTCACCGCATCCATGTTGCGGGTTACCGGGTCGCTGCGCAGGAATTCGAGCTTTTTCTGGTAGTCGTCGGCGGGGAAGCGGCGGCGGTCCATGCGGGCGATGATCAGCCAGGTGGGGTTGGCCTTGGCCAGGGTTTCCCAGCCTACGGTCGGCCATTCTTCGCTGGACTCGACCACGTTGCGCACACCCAGGGTGCGCAGCATGAAGTCGGCGACGCCCTGGCGGCCGGCCACATAAGGGTCGATGTCGAGGTCGGCGCTGGAGAACCAGAACAATGCCGAGGTGGCCGACAGGTCCTTGCCGGCCAGTTGCGCCTTGGCACTGTCCAGGCGGCCTTTGAGCTCGGCATTCAGAGCATTGCCGCGGTCCTGCACATCGAAGATCTCGGCCAGCTGGCTGATGCTCTTGTAGATGCTGCTGACCTGGAACGCCTGCAGACGGGTGCCGTCGGCGCCGACCAGGTTGTCCTTGCCTTCGCAGTCCGACGGCAGCAGGTAGGTGGGGATCTTCAGTTCATCGAACTGTTCGCGGGTGCCGACCACGCCCTGGGCACCGACCATCCATTCGAACTGCACCGCCACCAATTGCGGGCGCTTGCCGACCACGGCTTCGAAGCTGGGGTCGTTGTCGGCCAGGCGCGGCACCTTGGCGTTCACTGCCTGGTACTCGGGCAGCACGTTGTTGAACCACAGCGAGGTGCCCGCCAGTTTGTCGCCCAGCCCCAGTGCATAGAGCATCTCGGTACCGGCCTGGCCGATGGTGACGGCGCGCTGTGGCGCCTGGGCGAACGTCTGCGGCTTGCCGCAGTTGTCGAGCGTCAGCGGGTAGTGGGTGGCCGCGGCCTGGGCCAGGCCGGTAAGGCCTAGGCCGGCGAGCAGGGTGGCGAAACGGGGCAGCATGCTGGGCGATCTCCTATCGGACAGTTCGGGTGAGGAACGCGCGGACAGGCATCGCCGAGCCCCTGCCGGTGGCAGGGGCAACACTGATGGCCAATCCCGGACACCCCGCCGGTTGGTGAATGTAGGCCGGCAGGTCTCCTGACTGGTGCGTCATGGCCCGGCTCCGGCCTTCCCGGGCGGTCTGGCCCAGTGGCATCGATGGAGCAGGCTCGGCACCTACAGTTGCGGGGGCAGTTCCGTTTGGCCCGTATTGGCGGGCCAGGGATTCCCTATTAGTTCCGTGGTGGAAACCGGCGGCCCGCATGGTAGACCATCGCGCCGCCGGGTGAAAACGCTTTTCAGAAGTACTTCAGCCAGGCGATGTCGCGGCGACGCTGCTTCAGTTGGGCGAACCCGCGTACTGGCAGGTACAGCGAAGCTGCCAACAGCACCGCGCTCAGCCACACCGCTGCAATGCTCTCGAAGCCGAAGTAGTCGCCCTGGTTGAGGCCCAACAGCGCCACGCTGGCCAGGTACAGCAGCTTCAGCACATACAGGTGCAGCAGGTAGAAGAACATCGGGGCCGCACCGAACACCGCCAGGGCACTGATCCAGCGCGCCTGGCCGGCCCGCTCGAAGGCGCGCAGCAACACAAGGCCGCAGCCCAGGGTCAGGGCCAGGAACAGTAGCGACGGTGGGTATTTGGTGATGTTGAAGAAGCTCATCAACGTTTGCGTGAAGGTGGGGTAACCGCTCCACGGCGCCTCACCATAGCCGTTGAACATGCGCAGCAGGACAAAGCCCAGGAGTGCGAGCAACCCGGCCGTCAGCAGGCGTTGCTGGCGTTGTCCGGCCTCGCTGCCGCGCGCGAACCAGGGGCCCAGGCCATAACCCAGGGCAATGACGCCGATCCACGGCAGCACCGGATACGACGTGCGCAGGCGCAGGTTTTCCGACCATTCAAGCCAGCCGCGGTCGTGCAGGATTGCCCAGGGCACGTGCAGGGCTGACCCCACGCCAAAGTGCAGGCCGTCGAGCAGGTTGTGGCCGGCGACGATGATGGCGCCCAGGGTGAGCAGTGCGGCGCGTGGCAGCCACACCAGCAGGGACAAGGCGATCATGCTGACGCCGATGGCCCAGATAACCTGCAGATAGATCACGCTGGGCGGCAACTGGAAGGTCCAGGCGAAGTTGACCAGGGTGAACTCCAGCACCACCAGGAACAGCCCGCGCTTGAACAGGAATGCCGAGACATCGCTACGGCCCTGATGCTTCTCGCCGTACAGCCAGGCCGACAGGCCGGTCAGCAGGACGAACACCGGTGCGCAGAGGTGGGCCAGTGTGCGGCTGACGAACAGCGCAGGCTCGGTGCTGTCGATGGCCATGGGGTCGCTGACCTGGCGGTGCAGGAAAAAGGTCTCGCGGACATGGTCCAGGAGCATGAACAGGATCACCAGGCCGCGCAGGGCATCGATGCTCTGCAGGCGCTGGGTGATCAAGGTGGGCGTGGCGCTGGCGCTTGTCATGGAGGGTCGCTGATAGGAATGAATGTCATGTGAAACGTTATCTTATAACTAATTTATTGGAGGCTGGTAGAGGTTTTTGTGTTGCCTGTGCAGGCCTCTTCGCGGGCGCGCCCGCGAAGAGGCCGGTTCAGGCAACTCAGGTCAGAAGGTGTAATCCACCGTCGCAAAATACGAGCGCGGCATCCCCATCAACCACTGCTGCCCGCTGAACGCCGACTGCACATACTCGCGATCGAACAGGTTGTTCAACTGCAACCCCAGCCGTACATCAGGCAACACCTGCCAGGCGATGTTGGCATCGACCACGGTGTAGCCGGGGGCGCTTTGGGTATTGGCGGTGTCGGCATAACGCTCATCCACATAGCGCGCGCCAATGCCGGCTTCCACCTGTTGGCCGAAACCTTTGCTCAACCACAGGTTGGCGGTACGCCGTGGCACGTTTGCCGGCCGGTTGCCGGCACGGTCCTGCGCCACGCCGCCGACCATCTCGTCGAAGTCGTCATACCTTGCGCGCACCAGCGATGCGTTGGCAGACACCTGCCATTGGTGCGCCAGCGCCAGTTCCAAGGTCGCTTCGAGGCCATCGGAGGTCTGCTGGCCAGCCTGTTGCTTCTCGTGGGTGATCGGGTCGTCTACCAGCAGCTTCTTCTTGACGATGTGGTAGGCGGCCAGTGTCCATTCGCCACGGCCTTCCCAGAAGCGCTGCTTCAGGCCTACCTCGGTCTGCTTAGCTTCGGTCAAGTCATAGTGCATCTGGGTGGGGCTGAGGCTGATGAGGTTGTTGACCCCTTCCTCGCTGGTGGAGTACTGGCCATACAGTGACAGGTCGTCAGTGACCGCGAACACCAGCCCAGCGCGCCAGTTGCCACCTTGCAGGCTGCGGTCACTGCGGCTGTCGTTGGTCAGGTTGTCGCGGTCGATGTGGTTCTGGTCGCGGCGCACGCCGGTTACCAGCGACAGCCGGTCGCTGAGCTGCAGGCGGTTCTCGGCGAACAGGGCAAAGGTATGGGTGGTGGACAAGGTTTGCGGTCGCAGCGGCGAGGCACTGTGGAACCCGCCGGGCTGCGGTTGCCATGGGTCGATGTAGTCGCCGCCGACATCGTTGTAGGGTGAATTGCTGTCGACGTTGAAGCGCACCTTGTTGTACTCGGCCCCGACCACGGTCTTGCTGGCCAGGCCGAACAGGGTGTGGTCGAAGGTGAAGGTCTGGCGGTCGCCGAACTGTTCCTGGTTGTGCTTGATCTCCAGGTAGCTGCCGCGCAGCAACTGCTGACGCTCGGCGTCCCAGCTGTAGTCTTCGGCGTTGCGCCAGTGGCGGCGGCTCTTGATGTAGTACAGCTGGTTGCTGGCGCTGAGGTGGTCGTTCAGCGTCCAATCGGTGGTCAGCCGGGTCCACTCGTCGTCATAACGCTGCACGTCATTCTGTACGTTGTAGTTCTTGTTGCGCAGGCTACTGCGATAGTGGCCGTCGATCAGCGGCGTGCCGTAGTAGTTGGCGGGCTGCGCCTCGCCACGGTCGTGGGCGAGGGTGAAGCTGAGGTCGTCACTGGCATCGAAACGCAGCGCTGCGCTAACGGCCAGGCTGCGCGAATGGGTGCGGTCGACCCAACCATTGCCATCTTGCTGGTTCAGCGTAAGGCGATAGCTCAGGCGCTCGCTGAGGCTGCCGCCGCTGTCCAGGCCGAGCTGCTGACGGTCCCATGAGCCGTAGCCCAGACGCAGGTGGTTGCGCACTTCGCCGGCAAACGGTTTTTTCGGGATCACGTTGACGACCGCGCCGGTGGCGCCTTCGCCATGCAGTACCGAAGCCGGGCCGCGAATCACATCGATACGTTCGACCATCCACGGGTCGACAGGGAACGTTTGCGTGCCGGCGCCGGTGTAAAGGCGCGCGCCGTCGAACAGGGTCATCACCGAACTGTGCCCGGCAAAGCCGCGGGCGGACAGGCCGGTGCCGCCGTCGCCTGGGGAGCCGACGAAGGTGATGCCCGGCGAGCGGGTCACCGCATCCTGCACGGTGAGGTTGTTGCGCTGCTGAATCTGCTCGGCACTGATGCTGCTGGTACTGGCGGGTGTTTCCAGGGCACTCAGGCCAAGGCGCGAGCCGGCCTGGGTAGGCGTGGCCAGGTCGATGGCGTGGCTGTCGAGGGTGTCGGTGATGGCCGTGGAAGGCAAGGCCAGAGGCGGCGGGGCACGGTCATCGGCCAAGGCCGGCAGGGCGACGGCCAGGCAGGCCGCCAGGGGGTGAAGCTTGAACATACGGGACATGTCGTTCCACTGCTGCAGGAATGAATGCATCCCGGTGGAAAACACGCAAAGGCGAACCATGCAGGCAGGCGCGCGCACGGATTCCGGCCTGCGCCCGCCCACCGCGGGTTGCCAAGTGAAGCTCCAGGCCGGTCTCCGGGCTTGCGAGGGGCATGAAACCTTCACCTTCCCATGCCGGAGCACAGTGGTATCTCGAAGGGTTCGCTCGCTTACCGTTGCGGGGGCAGCGCCGGACTTGTCGTGGGCAACACGACGCACCGGCTTCCCGTTTCACCCTGCGCGCGGCGGCGCAGGACACCTGAAACTGGCGCGCATCTGACCATTGAAACGCGGGGGCGTCAAATTTGCTTGGGCAATGGAGGTGGGTTAGGCCTGCAAAGGCTAGCGTCCGCGGCGCCGCGAAACCCGTGCCTCGATGTTCTTGCGCCCGATCAACAGCGGGGGCTTCTCTACCACCGGCTCATCCGCCAGCCATTTGTACATCACCAGGCAGTCCACCAGCCCCAGGCGGGCATGGCGATAGGCCTTGGGCAAGCGGCCAACGGTCTCGAAGCCCAGCTTGTGCCAAAGCGCCACGGCCACTTCATTGCTGGCCACCACCGAGTTGAACTGCAGGGCCAGAAAACCTTCCTGGCGCGCCAGCTTCTGCGAGTGTTCGCACATCAGGCGCGCCACGCCCCGGCCGCGCGCCTGTTCGCAGACCATGTAGCCGCAATTGCCCACATGTGCGCCAGGCCCGGCAGCATTGGCCTTGAGGTAGTAGGAACCCAGCAGCTCGCCATCTTCTTCAGCCAGCAACGTATGCAAGGGCAGCTCCAGCCACAGCTGGCGAGCCTGTTCGACGCTCAGGGCTGGCTCGAAGGCGTAGGTTTCACGGGCCTGGACAATGGCTTGGAAGGTAGGCCAGAAACGGTCGAAGTCTTCGGGCGTCATGGGGCGAATGTGGATCATGCGGGTTCCTGCGCGGGCTAAGCCGTCCAGTCTGGGTGGCGCGGCGCCGTCGCGCAAGGGCGGCGACGCCGTTTGTGCTCAACCGTTGGCCTTGCCCACCGCGTCCATGGCACGCGCTGAGTAGACCAGTGCGGCCCCAGCATTCATCGCCACCGCTACGCCAAGCGCTTCGGCAATTTCCTCGCGGCTGGCGCCATGCTTGACCGCCTGTTGCGAATGCACGGCGATGCAGCCGTCGCAGCGGGTGGTCACGGCCACGGCCAGGGAGATCAGCTCGCGGGTCTTGGCGTCCAGGTGGTTGGTCTTGGCCCCAGCACCGCTGGCGGTCACATAACCGGCCACGGTGTCGGGTGAGAGTTGCTTGAGATCGCCGATGCCGGCCATCAACTGCTTACGGTAGGCGTCCCAGTCCATCATGCTCATCGTCTTCACCTTGGGGTGGTTGCGAGTGGAGCTTTCAGGCTAGTCGAAGAGTGGCAAGTGCGAGGCTTGTACTTTGGTGGTCATGCAGTGGGCCTTTGGCAGCGGGCTTGCCCCAAGCCCGCGCCTACACGGTTCAGATGTAGATGAACACCAGCACCAACGCTGCGACCACTGCCCATTTCTCCAGGTAGTAACGCATGCGGTTGCGCTTCTTCAGCGCCTTGCCACGCTCGCGGATCTTGTAGATGCGGGTGAACAGGCGGTTGATGCCCCCGGTCTTGTCGCTGGCATCGTTGGGCGCAGCGGCGGCGGCCATCACATTTCGGCTGAACCAGCGGTTGAACGCGGTTGCCCAGCGGTACTTGAGCGGGCGTTCGACGTCGCAGAACAGGATGATGCGGTTGTGCTCGGTGGTGTTGGCCGCGTAGTGGATGTAGGTTTCGTCGAAGATCACCCCCTCGCCATCGCGCCACGAGTACTTCTCGCCGTCCACGTCGATGTAGCAGCCGTCGTCGTTCGGCGTGTCCAGGCCAAGGTGGTAGCGGTACGAGCCCGCATAGGGGTCACGGTGGCGCACCAGCTTGGCACCCGGCGGCAGGGTGGCGAACATGGCAGCCTTGACCGTGCCGATACCGTGCAACAGCTCGGTGGTGCGTGGGCACAGCGCCATCGCCGACGGGTGGCTCTCGCCGTACCACTTCAAGTAGAAGCGCTTCCAGCCGGTTTTGAAGAACGAGTTGAAACCGACGTCATCGTAATTGTCGGACTTCTTGATTTCGCCTACGTGCAGCAGCTGGCGGCCTTCCTCGCGGATCTCCTGCCAGTGGTCCTGCAGCGGTTTCAGTTCGGGAAAAGCCTCAACCGGCAGGTAAGGCTTGGCCGGGTGCTTGGAAAACAGGTACAGAAAGCTGTTGACCGGGGCCAGGAAGCTGGAGTGGTCGCCCAGCTGACGCGTCAGCTTGTGGCGAACCCGACCGCGCAGGTGAACATAGGCGATCGAGAAGACGAAGATAAGTACGAGTGCAATTTTCATGGACGTTTACTTGTCGAAAAATGGCCATGCGCCATGGCATAAGCTCGCCAGCATAAACAATCATGGGGGCAGTTTGTACTTATTGTTACGAAACGGTGGGGCGACATTGGTGTAATGCCCTACAGTCTTGCGCAAACGTTTCATGTCAGGGAGTTTGTATGGTTCAGGATATACGCCCCAGCGGTAGCCCGTTCAAACGGCTGTTCTTCGCCTTGCCGGTCAACGATGCCCAGCGCAGTGCTCTGGCCCAATGGCGCCGGGACCTGAGCCTGCGCAGCGGCAAACCGGTGCCGGCAGCCAACTTCCACGTCACGCTGCTGTTCCTCGGTGATGTGGACGCCGCCCAGCTGCCAGCGATCTGCGCGGCGGTCGATCAACTGGCGCTGCCGGCCACGGCGCCGCGGCTGTTGCTCGACCGTTTGCAGGTGTGGCAGCGGGCCGGAGCGCTGGTGCTGGAGGCACAGCAGACACCGCCGGCCCTGTTGCACCTGGTGTACGGCTTGCAGCAGGCGCTGCTGCCGCTGGGGGTGGAGGCGGCCAGCCGTGAGTATCGGCCGCACCTGACGCTGTCCAGGGACTACCACGGCCAGCCACCCGAGGCCAGCAGCGCGCCGGAGTTCTACCTCACCGCGCGACACTTCACGCTTTACGAGTCGCGCAAGGGCGCCTACTGGCCATTGGCGCAGTGGCCGCTGGCGCAATGACCTGGGGTTAGAGCTCTGGGGTGTACTTGACCGTCAACAGGAAGTTACGCGGCTCGCCAAAGTTGTTGCTGCCATTGAGCTGGTTGAAGCCTGCGACCCAGTACTTCTTGTCGAACAGGTTGTTGGCGTTGACGGCAACGTTCACTTCCGGGGTCAGCTGATAGGCCAGGCGCGCGCTCCACACCGTATAGCCCGGCACGGTGTAGGTGCGCTCGTAACCCAGGGTATGGCTTTGGGTGGTGAAGCCAAGGCCTGTACTCCAGCGCTGGCCGTCCAGTGGCAGCGTGTAATCGGCCCAGGCGCGCAGCATGTGTTTGGGTGTCCACTGGCTGAATGTGCGGCCTTTGTCGACAGGGTCTTCAAGGAATTTGGTGGTGTTGTAGGTGTAGCCTGCGAACAATTGCAGGCCACTCAGCACTTCACCGCTGATCTCGGCTTCGACACCCTGGCTGCGTACCTTGCCCGACGCTGTTGAACAGTACCAGTCATCGCAGGCGAACCCCGAGGCTGTATCGGTGACCGCGCGGTTTTCCTGATCGTAGCGGAACAGCGCGATCGAAGCGTTGACCCGGCCGTCAAGCAGTTCACCCTTGAAGCCCGTTTCGTAGTTGCTGCCGATCACCGGTTTGAGCGGTGTATTGCCAACGGCGCGTTCGGTTTGCGGTACGAAGACGTCTGTGTAGCTTGCGTACCAGGCCCATTCGCGGGTCAGGTCGTAGACAAAACCTGCATACGGGGTGACCTCACCCGTTTCGGTCATGCGGCTGGTGGGGTTGACCTGGCCCGGGTTCAGCCCGCGGTACGTGGTGCTTGCGTAGCTGTAGTCGAACCAGCTGACGCGTGACCCGAGAATCAGCGTCAACCTGTCGGTCGGTTTGACGCGCCAGGCACCGTACAGTCCTTTCTGGCGAATATCATAGCCACTGCTTTCGTGGCGCCCGAAGGGCGCGGCAAGCAGGCTGTCACGGCTAGGCTCGGGGCGGTCATGGTCGATGTCGAAGATGCTGTCATTGCCACCAAAGGTGCGCCAGTAACCATCATCGCTGGTGAGCTTGGAGTAGTTGCCGCCAAAGGTCACTTCATGTGCTACGGGGCCTGTGTCGAAGTGGCCGACCACGTTCATGTCCAGGCCCAGCTTGGTGGAATGGAAGTCGGTGATCCAGTCTGCATACTCGACGCCACTGCCGTCAGGCTCAAGGCCTTCACCGACGGTCTGGGTGCGCTGGTGGGTCGACGTGTTGGTCTCGTCCATGCGCACTGCAGCGGCCTTGAAAGCCCAGTCCTCGTTGAAACGGTGCTCCAGGTCCAGGTAATAGGTGGTGACGTCGGTCTCGGCACGGCTCCAGCGAGCGCCGGTGTAGGTCGAGCGCGGTACGTCGACCGGCTTGCCCGTGGCGTAGCGGGGGATACCCCGCAGCATCGGTCGCGACTGCTGGCGGTTATAGCTGATGCCAGCACCCACGGTAGTGGCGTCATTCAGGTCGATGTCCAGCGCGCCGTACAACGAATGCGATTTGCTCCACTGGTAGTCGATGAAGCTGTCGCTTTGGTCTTCGTCGGCCACGAGCCGTCCGCGTACACGGCCATCGGCGGTCAACGGGCCGCCGGCGTCAAGCTGCAGGCCGTAATGGTCCCAGGAGCCAGCTTTGCCGGTGAGGGTAACGGTCGGGGTTGCCTGGCCGCGCTTGCGCACCAGGTTGATCGCGCCGCCGGGGCTACCTGTGCCCTGCAGCAGGCCTGAAGCACCGCGCAGGATCTCCACTCGGTCGAAGAACACCAGGTCCTGGGTTGCCCAGTTGCCCAGCGAATAGTTGTTTCGCGGAATCGGCACACCGTCGTACTGCCAGTCATCGATCTGGAAACCACGCGAGGTCACCACCACGCCAGGGCCAATGCCCTGCGCGCCGACAATGCCCGTGGTGTGGTTGAGCGCGTCCTGCAAATCGGTGATGCCCTGGTCATCCAGTTGCTTGCGCGTGATGACGGTGACCGACTGGGGGATCTCCTTGAGAGTGTGCGTGCCTTTGCCGAGGGTCACCGCACGGGCGGCATAGGAACCTGTGCCTTCGCTGGTTGCATCCACGTAGTTGTCGGTGATGCTGGTGCTGCCCAGCTCCATGACGTCGCCGCCCAGGCTGGCGGGGGCGACACTGAAATGCCCCTCGCTGGAAACCCGCAGCTGCAGGCCGCTGCCGGCCAGAGCAGCTTGCATGGCCTGTTCGGCACTCATCTGGCCGACCACGGCAGGTGCTTGCTTGCCGCGCACCAGTGCAGGCTCCAGCGCGATGATGTGGCCGCTTTGGCTGGCGATGCGGTTGAGCGTTTGAGCCAGGCTGGCGGGCGGCAGGTCGAACATCTGGGTTTGCGCCTGGGCTAGCACGTTGAAGCTGGCCAAGGCGGCGACCAGAGGCAGGGCGCGGGGCAAGGGGTTGTACACGGATTACTCCCGAATGAAGTGGCTGTCAGGAGGTATGTGGGACGAACAAAAAAAACTTGCCACCATTGCGAATGATTTTGATAAATATTTTTATCAAGAGGTTTTCAGGTCGATCAGCATCAGCCACGGGCCATAGCGTTCCACGCTGATTGGCAGCGCTTCGGCCAACGCCTTCAACGCCTGTTGTGGCTGGTCCAGAGGAAATACGCCTTGTACCCGTAGACCGCGTGCCGCGGGGGCGAGCCGAATGTAGCCACGCTGGTAGGGGCGCAGCGCGTCGACCACCTCATGCAGGGGCTGGTCGAGGACTTCCAGGCGGCCCTCCAGCCATGCAGCGCGTTGCTGTTGTTCGCCCGTCAGCCGTTCGAGGGTGTTACTGCGCAGCAGCGCGGCCTGCCCTTGCTGCAGCTCGGCCCATTGGCCATCGGCCAAACTGGCGCGGACACTGTGCTGCAGTACCACCACCCGGGTGGCATCTTCCTCCTGGCTGACCAGAAAGCGCGTTCCCAACGCCTGCACTTGCCCTTGCGCGGTGCGCACGCGCAGGGGACGCAGCGGGTCGCGCGCGACCTGGATCAGCAACTCACCGTGACGCAGCACCACAAGACGCTGCCCGGCATCGAACTGCACGTCGACCGCACTGGCGCTGTTCAGGCTCAGGCGACTGCCGTCCGCCAAAGTGAAGCTGCGTCGCTCGCCACGGCCTGTGTGCAAGTCGGCCAGCCAGCCTTGGGCAGTGTCACTGCGCCATCCACCCCACAGCGCCGTACCCAACAGCCCCAGGCTTGCCATGGCGCCCAGTACGTCACGCCGTGAGCGAGTCGGCTGCATCAGCAATCGGCGCGCCTCTGCGGCTTGGCCAGGGGCCCGTTGATCGAGGGCGTGCAATGCGGCGAGCGGATGGCCAAGGCGTTGTTCCAGGCGGTTCCAGGCCTGTTGATGAGCGGGGTCCTGCTGCAGCCAGAGCCTGACCCGTTGCAGCAGCGCTGCATCAGGCGTAGCGGCCCTGAGCTCGACCATCCAGTCGATGGCCTGCTCGCTGACCCGGTCGAGGGCTGGCCTGCTCATGCCTGCACCTCGCACAGGTAGCATTGGCGAAGCGCCTGTTTCATGTAGCGGCTGACCGAGCGCTCGCTGATCTGCAGCTTTGCGGCGATGTCGGCGTAGTGCATGCCGTCGAGCTGGCTATAGAGGAAGGTGGCTTTGACGACCGCGGGCAAGCCGTCCAGTGCCTGATCGATGGTCACCAGGGCCTCGATCAGCAGCAACTGCTCCTCGGCCGATGGCGCTACGGCCTCCGGCAGCCGCGCCAGATGTTCCAGATAGGCGTGCTCGAGCTGGCGACGACGGTGGCGGTCGAAGATCAGCCGGCGAGCAATGATGGTGAGGTAGGCGCGAGGCTGCTGAATGCTGTCTGGATCGACACGCGCGCCGAGCATCTGGCAGAACGTTTCGGCCGCGGTATCTTCGGCGTCGGCGTGGTTACGCAGGCGTTTGTGGATATGCTGGAGCAACCAGCGATGGTGGTCGCTGAAGAAAAAGCCCAGTTTACGGGTCGATGTGCTGTCCAACGCCTGGTATCCGGTCGTGAGTGAAAATCGTTCTCAATAGTAGCTGGGTCGTCTGATTTCCTGCAATGGCAAGGCACGCACGTAGAGATCAGGCAGCGGCCTGGGATTCGACAAATAGCTTTTGGCCCAGTGCGTTGGCGTGTTGCAGATGGTGAACCTGGCTGGGGCCTTCGCTGTCGTCCAGCAAGGTCGAACCCCGTACTTCGGCGCCGCAGTAGTCGAAGATGCCATGCTCGATCTGCACGCGCATGGCCTCGGCATAGCCATGCCGATCGAAGGTGCCGCTGTCGGCGCCGGCAACACCGACCAGGTGCACCTTCATGCCGCGCAGCTTCTTGACGCTAACGCCCCCTTCGTAGTCGAACGCCCAACCATTGCTGAATACCCGCTCGACCCAGCCTTTGAGCAAAGCCGGCAACGACCACCAATAGATGGGGAAAACCAGTACCAGGGCATCGGCGCGGTCGATGCGCGCCTGCTCCTTCAGTACGTCAGCCGGTGGCGCTGCCTGGCGGCGGTGCACCGCGTGATCGGCCAGGCCAAAGCGTGGGTCGAAACCTTCACTGGCCAGGTCGGCGATTTCGCCAGTGTGCCCAGCACTGGCAAGGCCTTCGGCGACTTGGCGGGCAAGGGCGTGAGTGAGGGATTGCGGGTCGTGATGACCGACGACGATCAAGGCGTGCATGGTGGGTTCTCCAAGACGGGATGCGGAATGACCCTGAGCGCTATATACTCGAGGTAAGTTACGTTTAGTAAGTTACTTTTGGTAGGTAAGCAATGTCAAGCGACGATCGCACCCCGGTGCGCAAACGGCTGAACCGCGACGAACGCCGCAGGCAGTTGCTGGATGTGGCCTGGCAACTGGTGGGTGTGGAGGGGACGGATGCCCTGAGCCTGGGGCGCCTGGCCGAACAGGCTGGGGTAACCAAGCCGGTGGTCTATGACCATTTCGATACCCGCACCGGGCTGCTGGTGGCGCTGTACCAGGAATACGATGCGCGTCAGTCGCAGATGCTGGCGCAGGCCCTGGCCAACTGCGAAGACAGCCTGGTCAGCCGAGCCCAGGTGATTGCCGAGGCCTACGTGGACTGCGTGATGAGCCAGGGCCGGGAAATACCGGGTGTGTCGGCAGCGCTGGCCGGGTCGCCGGAAATGGAAGCGCTGAAACGGGCGTATGAGCAGCCGTTTCTGGACAAGTGCCGCGAAGCGTTGGCCGGTTTTTCGCCCAGCGGCAATGTGGGGGTTGCCGGCATGCGCCTGCTGGTGGGGGCGGCGGATGCGCTGTCCCAGGCGGCTGCAGCAGGGGAGTTGGAGGCTGGGCAGGCCAAGGCCGAGCTCAAGGCCGCAATTATCGCTATGGTAGAGCGGCAGTGAAGGCCTGAGTTCGTGGGGGGCGCAAAGCGGCCACGAGGCCCATCCCGTCAAACTGGCAAGCTCTGGTACGGCAGTTCATCCCCTGGGCTGCGCTCGAACTGGCGCTTGTACTCGCGGCTGAACTGCGACGTGCTCTGATAGCCCACCCGGTGCGCGGCCTGCGCCACCCCCAGGCCTTCGCCAATCAGCATCTGCTGCGCTTTCAGCAGGCGTAAACGCTTCAAGTACTGCATCGGCGCCATGTCGGTGCAGCGCTTGAAGTGTTCATGGAAGGTAGAAACACTCATGTTGGCCCGCGTGGCCAGTGCCTCCACGCTCAGCGGCTCGGCGTAGTGCTCGCGCAGGTGGGTGAGGGCTGCGCCGATGCGGGCGAAGTGCCCCTGTTGCTCCACCAGTGCTCGCAACACACCGGCCTGCGGGCCGCGCAGCGCGGTATACAGCACCTCGCGTACGCGCCCCGGGCCCAGCACCTTGGCGTCCAGCGGGTCCTGCAGGCAATGCAGCAGCCGTTCCACACTGTCGCGCATTGGCGCATCCAGTGCTGCCGAGGTCATCGATTGCGGTGTTTGGGCCTGTACTGCAGCGTCCGGCACCATGTCCATGCTCTGCACCAGTTCACCCAGCACGCCACGGTCGATGTCCACCGCCACGCCCAGCAATGGCGCGTCAGGGGTGGCGAAGGTTTCGCACATGAACGGCACCGACAACGCCTGCACCAGGTAATGCCCGGCGCCGTACTCCAGAGTGCGTGGCCCCAGCCGCGCCAGCTTGCTGCCCTGGGCCAGGATCATCAGGCTGGGTTCGTAGATCTGTGGGCTGCTGGCGACATAGTGGTCCCAGCTCAGCACCTGCACCTGGGGCAGGCGTGTAGGTACGAAGCCCGGGCGTGTGGCGAGGGTGCGGATGAGCGCGCTGAGCGGCGCATTGGCGTCGACGTGGCGGGTCAGTTGCATGGTGAACCAAGGGCAGAGAATCAGACAGCTTAATCATCGCAGACTGGTGGCGTGGCGCTAGATGCTGGGTGGCATCTTCGGAGGATCAGGCATGCATGCCGGAGAATCAGCCGTGGGCGAGGCGGCAGGCGACGCGCAGAATGCGCCGCCTGAATCGTTTCACTTAAATGCGAGGTCCTGCATGTACACCGCCATCGGCTACGCCGCCCAAACCCCCACCAGCCCCCTGGCCCCCATGACCTTCGAGCGCCGCAGCCCGCGCCCGGACGACGTCGCCATCGAGATCCTGTACTGCGGTGTGTGCCACTCCGACATCCATCAGGCGCGCAACGAATGGGGCATTGCCGTGTACCCGCTGATGCCTGGCCACGAGATCATCGGCCGGGTTACAGCGGTGGGCGACAACGTCACTGCGCACAAGGTCGGTGACCTGGTCGGCGTCGGCTGCATGGTCGATTCGTGCCGCACCTGTGAAGCCTGCGCCAAGGACCTGGAGCAATATTGCCTGGAAGGCCCGACCATGACCTACGCCACCCCGGACCGGGTCGATGGCAGCAACACCATGGGCGGTTACTCCAGCAGCATCGTGGTCAGCGAGCATTTCGTGGTACGCATCCCGGCCGGCATGGACCTGCCCAGCGCTGCACCTATTCTGTGCGCCGGCATTACCACTTACTCGCCACTCAAACATCACGGCGTCGGCCCGGGCCACAAGGTCGGCATCCTCGGCATGGGCGGCCTGGGCCACATGGGTATCAAGCTTGCCAAGGCCCTGGGTGCGCAAGTGACCTTGTTCACTCGCTCCCAGGCCAAGGCCGAGGAAGCCCGCCGCCAGGGTGCCGACCATGTGATCGTGTCCACCGATGTCGAGCAGATGCGCGCCGCTGCTGGCCGCTTCGATTTCCTGCTCGATACCATTCCGGTGCAGCACGACCTCAACCCGTACCTGGAAACCCTGAAGTTCGATGGCGTGCACATCCTGGTCGGGCTGATCGAACCGATCGACCCGGCGGTGCATGCAGCCAACCTGGTGATGAAGCGCCGAGTACTGGCGGGGTCGTTGATCGGTGGCATCGCCGAGACCCAGGAAGTGCTGGACTTTTGCGCTGAGCACGGTATCCGTTGCGATATCGAGATGCTGGATATCCGCAATATCAACCAGGCGTATGAGCGGATGATCGCCGGTGACGTGAAGTACCGGTTCGTGATCGACATGGCCACGTTGCACGGCTGATCGATCGGTTGCCTGTACTGGCCTATTCGCGGGGGCACCCGCGAGGAGGCCAGTACAGGCAACATGAATGATCGGTCTTTTACCAGGCCATCGCCTTGTCCCAACCCTTCCAGAACAACCACCGCCGCACTTCGCCGTGTGCTCCGGTACCGATCTGCCACTCGGGCCGCCCGCTCTCCAGCGCAATTACCGACACAACCCCCGCATGGCTTGCCGCCACCAGTGTTCGCCCGTCGGCACTGATGTCCATCGCACTGATGGTCGACCCCAGGTAGTGCTGCCAATGCTCCTCGCCATCTTCGCCAAATGCCCGCAGGTACCCGTAGGCATCACCCACGATGTACTCGCCATCGCGCACCACCCCGGCGTACACCCGTGCGCCATCCTGCACCAGCGGGGTGCGTGGGTCCTGGCTGTAGTAGTCGGTATCCAGGCCGGGCAAGTCCGCCACCCTGACCGCCAGCGTGGCGCCGCTGTAGAAATGGCAGGCATTGACGATCAACTGGTCACCGGTGCGGTTGAACAAAGCAAAGTGCGGGTATTCGCTGCCTGGGCCGATGTGTGCCAGCGGCCTGAGCTGATCGTCGAGGACCAGGTGCCGGCTGCCTTGCTCACCCACCACGATCAAGCCGCCATCTGCCGACACCGCGCCATGCTCCATGCTCAGCCCCAGGTTGATGTCGTCTGGCTCGGTACCTTCGGCCAGCTCATCGAGCACGCGCGTCTGCTGCGGCAGCAGGCGCGTTGCACCTTGACCGGCCAGCACGAAGATACCTTCGGCACTCACCAGCAGCACGCGTTGGCCGTCCGGGAAGGGGATAAGCGCGGTGGGTGTGGGCGGCAGGTCGAACGGCTCGAACGGGTAGCCCGGCGGCAACCCCTCCAGCCCGGTTGGCCAGGCCAGACGGCGCACCTGCGGGCCACCCCAGCCATCGGTCACACGTATGCCCTCGGCATTGGCCAGGGCGAAGTAGCGCCGGGCCGGGCAGCGGCCAAAGTGTTCGATACCGATGACCGGGGTTACCCCATGGTGGTCGATACGCACCACCTGGCCTTTGTCGTACGGCATGCCGATGCGTGCCAGCAGGCTGCCATCCTCCAGCAGCAAAACATTGCTGATGCCTTGGGCGTGGTCTTCGAGCAACGGTACCAGGGGATGGTGCGCGGGGGGCCAGGCCTCACGGAAGGCCCGGCGCTGCTGTTCGTCGACACCTGGGCAGTTGGCTGCCTGCAGGGCTGCCAACCAGGCGTCGAGCAGGTGCCTGGTGGCTGGCGCCTGCGGTTCTTCGAGGTTGTCCCAGCCTTGCGCACGGCCTTGCGCGACGTAGTCGTTGACGGCCTGGGCGTAGGCGGTAACCGCCTGCTGCCATTGCTGCTGGGGGTGCTGCTTGTCCATGAGCGGATCGGGCTCCTTGTCGCACACGCGTTTCACACAAAGCGCGCATGGTACTCCTTCTACCTGCCTCGCGGTTGTGAGGCCCCGGCTTGACGCGTACCATGCCGGGCATTCCTGTCAATAACAACGCGCACGTTGGCACCCCGGCAAGCGGGTGGCTGGCGTGCGACCTGTTGCCTGTCTGCGGAGAAGCACTTTCCACCCATGAACGGACCCACACCTACCCACATATCGCCCGCAACGGGCAGCGGCAGCTGGCTTAGCGTGATCGCCCTGGCCTTGGCGGCCTTCATCTTCAACACCACCGAGTTCGTTCCGGTGGCGTTGCTCAGCGACATTGGCCGCAGCTTCGACATGAGCACCGCCCAGGTGGGCCTGATGCTGACCATCTACGCCTGGGTGGTGGCGCTGGCCTCGCTGCCGATGATGCTGCTGACCCGCAACATCGAACGGCGGCGTCTGCTGCTGTTCGTGTTCCTGGTGTTCATCGTCAGCCATTTGCTGTCTTGGTTGTCGCAAAGCTTTGCCATGCTGCTGGTCAGCCGTATCGGCATTGCCCTGGCGCATGCGGTGTTCTGGGCCATCACCGCTTCGCTGGCGGTGCGTGTGGCGCCACCAGGGCAGCAGGCCAAGGCGCTGGGCCTGTTGGCCACCGGTACTACCCTGGCCATGGTCCTGGGTATTCCGCTGGGCCGCGTGGTAGGCGAGGCGTTGGGCTGGCGCATCACGTTCCTGAGCATCGCCGGGGTGGCGCTGGCCACCATGCTGTGCCTGATGAAATCGCTGCCGCTGCTGCCCAGCCAGAACTCCGGCTCGTTGCGCAGCCTGCCGATCCTGTTCAAGCGCCCGGCGCTGGTGATCACCTACCTGCTGGTGACGCTGGTGATTACCGCGCAGTTCACTGCCTACAGCTACATTGAACCGTTTGCACTGCACGTGGCGCAGATTGGCGGTGAGCGCACCACGCTGGTGTTGTTGCTGTTCGGCGGTGCGGGGGTATTCGGCTCGTTGCTGTTCAGCCGCTACAGCGACCGTTTCCCCCATGGCTTCCTGGTAGGCTCGATCGGCTTGCTCGCCGCGTGCCTGTTGCTGTTGCTGCCGCTCTCGGGCAACTTCTACGCGTTTGCGGCGCTGAGCATGTTCTGGGGTGTGGCGATCCTCAGCTTCAGCCTGTCGCTGCAGTCCAAGACGCTGAAGCTGGCGTCGGATGCCACCGATGTGGCCATGGCGCTGTTCTCGGGTATCTACAACATCGGCATTGGTGGTGGTGCGCTGCTGGGCAGTATTGTCAGCAGCCAGATGGACGTGGCGAATATTGGCCTGGTGGGCGGTAGCGTGGCGGTGGTCGGGCTGGTGCTGGCCGTTGCCAGCACTCGGCGCTTCCGTGAGGCGCTGACACGCTGACCCCCAGGCCAGCGCTCCCACATGTCCCGCCCAGGCCTGTGGGAGAGCGCTCAAGCCAGGACGGCAGCCCATGCAGAGATCAATAGCGCCCCCGCCAACACCTGGTTGAACACCTGTAGCCGCCGTGGCGCCTGCAACCACCGGGCGCTACCCACCCCCAGCATCGCCCACGCCGCCATGCACGGCAGGGCGATCAGCAAAAACACCAGCGCCAGCAGCCACACCGGCAACGACGGTGCGGCAAAGACCCCGACCACCGCCACGGCCATCAACCAAACCTTGGGGTTCACCACCTGCAACGAGGCAGCGCTGAGCGCACTGAAGCCTTGTGCTGTGGCCGTCTGCAGCGGGGCGGCGGCACTGCGCAGCATCTTCCACGCCAGCCAGCTCAGCCACAGCACTCCGGCCCAGCTCATCAGCTGTTGGGCCAATGGGTGACGCAGCAACAGCTCGCCCAGCCCCAGACCAACCAGTAGCACGATCGCGGCCGCCGCACCGCAGGCTGCCACGATCGGCGCTAGGCTTGCGCGCAGGCCCACGCGCGCGCCATGAGCCAGGATCAACAAGTTGGTCGGCCCCGGGCTGATGCTGGACACCAGGGCAAAGAGGAAGAAGGGCAGCAACGACTGCGACATGGTTCAAGGCTCCGTGAAATCGAAGCACCATGCTCGCCGCCCGCCGGCATTCAGTCTGGAAGGTTTGAGCAGCGCCTGCGGTAGTCGGCGGGGGTTAGCCGATAGGCGCGGCGGAACCAGCGGCCCAAGTGGCTCTGGTCGGCAAAGCCCAACGCCACGGCCACTTCGGCAGGGGTCTGGCCTTGGGCGAGCAGGCGCCGCGCCCGTGCCAGGCGCAGCTGGATCAGGTAGGCATGCGGTGCAATGCCGAATGCGGCCTTGAACGCACGGGTCAGGCGAAAGCGGTCGATGCCGCAGGCGTGGGCCAAGTCTTCCAGGCCGATGTCACGCTCCAGGTTGGCGTGCAGGTAGTCCCGTGCGCGCTGTGCCGTCAGCGGCAGGCGCGGGTCGGGGTTGATGCGCCGGCGCCAGTGCAGGTGGCGGGTCAGGCAGGCCAGCAGGTCGTCCATGGCCGTTTGCCGGACGATGCGCAAGTCCTGCGTGTGCACGGCCTGGAAGGCGAGGGCGGTGGCCTGGGCCAGGCGTTCGTCATGGCACAGGGTATCGGCAAAACTGGGCAGGCTGTCGTCCGGTGCGTGCTCGAACTGCGCCCGCAGCTGTTGGTCGAGCCAAGCGGACTCCAGGTACAGCGTTGAATAGGTGAAGCCTTCATCGGTAGGCGCCAGCCCATCGTGGATGTCGCCAGGCTCGAGCAGAAATACCTGCCCCGGCGTGCTGCGGTGGCGCACCCGGCGGCAGTTGAACTGCTGCACACCCTGTTCGGTGACGCCGACCAGGAAGCTGTCGTGCCAGTGCGGGTCGTAGGCATGCCCGACGAAATGCGCACGGACCGACTCGATGCCGGTGTCGGCGTCTTGCTTGAGGTCGATCCAGTTGCTCATGTACATGCGCCGTCGGGGTAAATGGCTACCTTAGCGCAACACTCCGGCTCAGTCTGGAACGATTGTGCAGCCGTTGGTCAGGGCACGGTTGCGCAGGGCCTCGAAGCGCTCGCGCAGCCACAGGTGCAGTTGCGAAACCGCAGGTGTGAGCTGCTTGCGATGCGGGCAGACCAAGGTGACCGGGGTGGGCTCGCCGAGCATTTCGGGCAGCACGATTTCCAGTTCACCGGCCGCGATGTTGGCGCTGACATCCAGCCACGACTTATAGACGATGCCTTCGCCTTGAATGGCCAGGCGTCGGATGACATCGGCATCGTCGCTGACCAGCGGCCCACGCACCTGCACGGTGCGGTTGCCCAACCGCCATTTGTCGTACACCCGGTTGTGTTGCATGTACAACAGGCAGGCGTGCTGCTGCAGCGCGTCGGGGGTGAGCGGGCGGCCGTGGCGGGCCAGGTAGTCGGGCGAGGCGACCAGCACCCTGCGATTCCAGTCGGCCAATGGCAGGGCGATGTAGTTGGCATCCTGGTTGAGGCCATAGCGGATGGCCACATCCACCGGGTCGCGGTTAAGGTCGGCAATCTGGTCTGACAGGAAGAAGCGAAGCTGCAATGCCGGGTGCTCGCGGCGGAAGGCACTGAGCCAAGGCAGCAGCATGTTGCGGCCCAGGTCGGAAGGCGCCGATACCTGCAGGGTGCCGCGCAGGGTATTGGGGTTGCCATGCAGGTCCTCATGGCCCTGGCGCAGGCTCTCCAGCACATTCAGCGCGGTTGGCAGGTAGCGCTCGCCCTCGGCGGTCAGGCGCAGGCTGCGGGTGGTGCGGGCGAACAGGCGTACATCCAGGTCGCGCTCCAGGCGCTTGATCGCGGCAGCCACCTGGCCCGGTAGCAGGCCTGCTTCATGGGCCGCTGCAGTGAAGCTGCCCAGCACACTGCTGCGGGCGAACAATTCGAGATCAGTGATGCGCAGCATTTTCATTCCAGGGATGAAAGTGTTGCTGCATTGTGCCGGTTTTTCTTTTCTACCGGAAAGATAAGATGCACGGCACATCCACTGTTCATACCGGAGTTCTTGCATGGATACCGTCTCGCTGGCCAAGCGCCGCTACACCACCAAAGCTTACGATGCCTCGCGCCGTATTCCCCAGGCCACTGTCGATGCCCTGCTCGAGCAACTGCGCCACAGCCCGTCGTCGGTCAATTCCCAGCCCTGGCATTTCATCGTCGCCGATACTGCCGAAGGCAAGGCTCGCCTGGCAAAGAGCACCACGGACGGTTATGCCTACAACTCGCCGAAGCTCCTTGATGCTTCGCATGTGATCGTGTTCTGCACCCGCACCGAAATGACCGAAGCGCACCTGAACACGGTGCTCGACCAAGAGGCTGCCGATGGTCGTTTCCGTGACGAGCAAGCGCGTGCCGGGCAAAACCAAAGCCGCCGGCACTACGTCAACCTGCACCGTTACGACCACAAGGACGTGCAGCACTGGATGGAAAAACAAACCTACCTGGCCTTGGGCACGGCGTTGCTGGGGGCTGCGGCGCATGGTTTGGATGCAACGCCGATCGAAGGCTTTGACAGCAAGATCCTCGACGCCGAATTGGGGCTGCGTGAGCGTGGGTTTACCAGCGTGGTGATCCTCAGCCTGGGTTACCGCAGTGAGACGGACTTCAATGCCGGGCTGAACAAGTCGCGCCTGCCGGCGTCGCAAGTCTTCACGTTCCTGTGAGATTGCAGGGGGCGCAAAGCGCCCCTGACTCGCCCGGGTGGCCGGGCAAACTGGCAATGATTCGGCATATACCGCATACTTGTCGGCAAACGCCGATAAGGAGCATGCCATGCTTGCCGAAGTGCTTCGCGACAACGGTTACCATGAGTACCGGGCGCGTTTGAACGCGCTGCTGGAAATCCCCGAGCTTGCCAGTGACTTTGAAATCCACACCCGCATCACCCATGGTTTTGCCGCCACCTGGCTGGTAAAGCTGACCGAGCGTGGTGTGCTCACGCCGGTGGAGCGCGACCAGATCATTCCCCTGCGCACCCTGAAAACCCGCATTGAGCGCGACCAGCCGTTGACCGTGGATGAAAGCGACCGTCTGTTCCGCTCGGCCCACATCACCGCCATGGCCGAAGCCGTGTTCGGCGAGGCGGACAAGGCCAAACGTTGGTTGTCCAAGCCCAAGGAGCGCTTTTCGGGGCTCACCCCGATGCAGATGCTTACCACCCAGCAAGGCACCACTCAGGTTGAAGAGATGCTGCTGCAGATTGCCGAGGGCTTTGGCCTGTGATTCTGTGGCGTATCAGCGCCTACGCAGACTTGAGCGGCACGGGAGGCTTGCGGGTAAGCGGCCGTTGGCACCAGGCGGGCCGGCCGGTGGTATATGCCGCCACCAGCCCTCCAGGGGCGATGCTCGAGGTGTTGGTGCACCTGGAGATCGACCCTGAGGATTTCCCCACTACCCTGCGCCTGATCCGCATCGAATTGCCCGACACGGTTTCACAAGCGCGGTTACCCACCTTGCAGCCAGGCTGGTCCGCTCAGCCGGAGTTGACCCGGGCACTGGGCAATCGCTTTCTGGATGACTGTTCGGCATTGTTGTTGCCGGTGCCGAGCGCGATCATGCCCAGTACCACCAACTACCTGTTCAACCCACGGCACCCGCAGGCGCAGAGCGCGAAAATACAGGTCGAGGATTTCACCCCGGACAGCCGCTTGTTCTAGTGCCTGTTCACCACAGCGCCGCCGATGCCGTCGTCAGCACCCGACCGAACACTTCGACAGCCTTGTCCACTTCAGCGTCGGTGCTGAAGCGGCCGATGCTCAAGCGCACGCTATTGCGTGCCTGGCGCTCATCCAGCCCCAGTGCCAGCAGCACATGGGAGGCGGCGTTACTCGCCGAGTTGCAGGCCGAGGTGGTCGACAAGGCCAGCTCGCCGGCCAGTGCCGCACTGTTGAAGCCCTTGCTGTCGATGCACAGGTTCAGCGTATGGGGTATGCGGTGGGTGACGCAACCGTTCAGGGTGACGCCGGGTAAAGCCAGCAGGCCTTCACGCAGACGTGCAGCCAGTTGCTCCAGGCGCTGGTGCTCGCTGTCACCAGGCTGGCCGGCCAGGGCAAAGGCGCTGCCCATGCCAGCAATCTGATGGGTCGCCAGGGTGCCGGAGCGCAGGCCCTGTTCATGGCCGCCGCCGTGCATCTGCGCGCGCATCAGCGTACGGGCGCGTGGCCCGACATATAGCGCGCCGATGCCTTTTGGCCCATAGACCTTGTGCGCCGAGAATGACATCAAGTCCACGCTCATCGCATTCAGGTCGATGACCAGCTTGCCCACAGCTTGCGCGGCGTCTACGTGCAACAGGGCACCGTGGGCACGCACCTGCTCGCCAATTGCGGCAACGTCGGTGACCGTGCCCAGTTCGTTGTTGACCGCCATCAGCGATACCAGGCGGGTATCGGCGCGCAATGCTGCCTGCACGCTGGCGGGCTGGATCAGGCCGGCGGCATCCGGCGCCAGGCGGGTAACGGCCCAGCCTTGGCGCTCCAGTTCGGCCACCGTGTCGAGCACGGCCTTATGCTCCAGCTGGCTGGTGATCAGGTGGCCGGGCTGGCCGATGCCTTGGGCAATGCCTTTGAGTGCCAAGTTGTTGGACTCGGTCGCGCCCGAGGTCCACACCAGGTTTTCGGCCTGCGCGCCGACGCGCTCGGCTACTTGTTGGCGAGCCTGCTGCACGGTGTGACGGGCGGCTTGGCCGAAGGCGTGGCCACTGGACGCCGGGTTGCCGAAGTTGGCTTGGTTACCCAGGCAGGCGAGCATGGTTTCGATGACCCGGTCGTCGACTGGGGTAGTGGCGGCGTAATCGAAGTAGAGTGGGGCGCTAGGCATTGGGGCGGGTCCGTGTCAGTTGCCATGAAATCGGCGATCGTTGACCTAAGCGTACCCGCCAGCTGTGAGATATTTTTCGCTTCCCACCGCTGTCTTCTCGATCCCAATAAAAAAAATTTCCCCGCGGCATTGGTTTTGTAGGATTTTTTTCTTCAGTTGGCGAAGCGTTGCAATCGGCCCCGCGCCAGCTACCTTCAGGCAGGGTCCAGAGCCTTCTCTTCCTCCGCCACCACGCGCTCGCATAACTCGGTGATCTGCTCGCGCATCCAACGGTTGGCAGGGTCCTGGTCGGTACTTTCATGCCAGTAAAGGTGCGTCTCCAGCGCTGGCACCTCTACCGGCAATGGCTGGTAACGCAACTGATGGCGACGGGCAAAGCGCTCGGGAACGGTCATTGCCATGTCGGTCTGCTGCAACACCTGCGAGGCCATCAGATAATGTTGCGAACGCAGGGCGACCTTGCGTTGCACCCCCATCTTGCCCAGTGCCAGGTCGACATAGCCCAGGCCGTTGCGGCGGCTGGAAATATGGATGTGGGTCATGCCCAGGTAGCTGTCGAGGGTCAGCTTGCTGTCGGCCAGCGGATGGCCCTGGCGCAGGGCGCAGACATAGCGGTCTTGCATCAGCTTGACGTGGCGCACTTGCGGGTCGGTGTTCAGGGGGGCGTCGATGGCGAAATCCAGGCGGCCGGCGGCGAGTTCCTTGGTGGTCTCGCGGCGCTTGCACAGAAAGCTCTCGATCAGCACCGCTGGCGCCAGGCGGCGCAGACGCTGGAACAACGGCGGCAGAATGACCGCTTCGGTCAGGTCGGTCATGCTGATGCGGAAGGTCTTGTTGGCCTGTTGCGGGTTGAAAATGCGGCTTTCCTGCACCGACGTGCGCAATAGCGCCAAGGCATTGCGCACCGGGCCGATGATGTTCTGCGCCATGGGCGTGGGCACCATGCCTTGCGCGGTGCGCACGAACAGCGGGTCGTTGAAGGTTTCACGCAGCCGTGACAGGGCGTTGGACACCGCCGGCTGGGTAATGCCGACAATTTGCCCGGCGCGGGTCAGGTTGGCTTCGGTGTAGATCGCATCGAACACGATGAACAGGTTGAGGTCGACCTTGCTGAGGTTCATGGGCGCCGCTCTTTGTTGGAATTATCGGTCGATCATATATCGGTTATGAATGTTTATACACGCGGAAAATAGACTAGGTGGATTGGTCCGCGCTGCTCTAGGCTCTGGCCCATGTACTCCGAACCGTGAAGGTAGCCCCGATGGATTTCGCCTATTCGCCCAAGGTCCAGGCACTGCGCGAGCGCGTCAGCGCGTTTATGGACGCTTATGTCTACCCCGCCGAAGCGGTGTTCGAGCGCCAGGTCGCCGAGGGCGACCGCTGGCAGCCGACCGCTATCATGGAAGAACTCAAGGCCAAGGCCCGCGCCGAAGGGCTGTGGAACCTGTTCCTCCCAGAGTCGGAATATGGCGCCGGCCTGAGCAACCTGGAATACGCCCCGTTGGCGGAGATCATGGGCCGTTCGTTGCTCGGGCCAGAGCCGTTCAACTGCTCGGCACCGGACACCGGCAACATGGAAGTGCTGGTGCGCTATGGCAGCGAGGCGCAAAAACGCCAGTGGCTGGAGCCGTTGCTGCGCGGCGAGATCCGCTCGGCGTTCGCCATGACCGAGCCAGACGTGGCCTCTTCGGACGCCACCAACATGGCTGCCACCGCCGTGCGTGACGGTGACGAATGGGTGATCAACGGCCGCAAGTGGTGGACCTCCGGCGCCTGCGACCCGCGCTGCAAAGTCATGATCTTCATGGGCCTGTCCGACCCTGAAGGGCCACGCCACCAGCAGCATTCGATGGTGCTGGTGCCCACCGATGCACCAGGCGTGAAGATCGTTCGCCCGCTGCCGGTGTTCGGTTATGACGATGCACCCCATGGCCATGCCGAAGTCCTGTTCGAGAACGTGCGGGTGCCGTACGAAAACGTAATCCTTGGCGAAGGGCGCGGCTTCGAAATCGCCCAGGGCCGCCTGGGGCCTGGCCGCATCCACCACTGCATGCGTTCGATCGGCATGGCCGAGCGCGCGCTGGAGCTGATGTGCAAACGCTCGGTCGAGCGCACCGCCTTCGGCCGGCCACTGGCACGCCTGGGCGGCAACGTCGACAAGATCGCCGACTCGCGCATGGAAATCGACATGGCCCGGCTGCTGACGCTCAAGGCGGCCTACATGATGGACACCGTCGGCAACAAAGTCGCCCGCAGCGAGATCGCGCAGATCAAGGTGGTGGCACCGAACGTTGCCTTGAAGGTAATCGACAGGGCGATTCAGATACATGGTGGGGCAGGGGTGAGCGGCGATTTCCCGCTGGCCTACATGTACGCCATGCAGCGCACCTTGCGCTTGGCCGACGGGCCGGATGAAGTGCACCGGGCGGCGATTGGCAAGTATGAAATTGGCAAGTATGTGCCGGTGGAACTGTTGCGTAGTGGGCGCTAATTCAGTGAGCCTGTGCCGACCGCTTCGCGGTTTTACCCGCGAAGCGGTCGATAAAGTTTCATTGAGTTTTCAGGTCCACTACCAGGTCTTTGGCGGCTTTCGTCGCCAGTACACTCATGAGCTTGCTCATCTCATCCTGTCGCCCGATCCCTGGTTCGGTGCCCCCCATCATGACACTTGGCACCGGTGCCTTTGCTGCTGCCTCTGCCCACGCTCGATTGATCTGCACCAGCGCATCCAGTTTGGTTTGCAGGGCACCGTCCGCCTTGAGCGAGGCTTCACGGGCGTAGGCTTCGGCATCGGCTGTGATCTTGGTCGCTTCTGCCGTTACACGCGCTTTGTCCCGAAGCAGCTCGGCTGTCTGCTTGTCGATCTCGGCGCGCCGTTTCTCCCGCTCTGCGTTGATCAGCGCAAGCTGTTTTTCGGTTTCGGCTTCGGTAGTACGCTCAATCTGTTGGCGTAGACTCTCCTGGCGTTTGGCTTCGACATCCTTGGCGCCGCGTGCAGAAACCAGTTCCTTCTCTTCTTCCTCCTTGAGCCTGTTTTGCCGGGCCACGGCAAGCTCCGCCAGTGCTTGCTGCACCCGCACCATGCGTTGCTGGTACTGCGGATTGGGGTCGATATGGGTGACCCGAGCATCCACCACCTCAACGCCGAACAGGCGAAATTGTTGCAGCTTGCGCAGTTCCTGGCCGTTCTTGTCGAGCTTCTTCTCAATGATGAAACGCGTTGCACTGTTGTCGCCAAAACTACCCTGTTCGGTACCGGCCTGCAGAATCGCAGTTTGAGCAGGATAATTGTCGCGCTGAACGCGAATTTCCTTGCGGCTTGTCAAGTACAGGCCGTTGCGCAACTGATTTTCGAACTCGGCACCGAAGTGGCTGCGGTTGCCGGCGTAATAGTCGTCTGCGCTCATCAGGGAGGCTGTGGCTTGCAGCGTTTCCTTGACTGCCGGCAACAGTGCACGTTGCAGGAAATTGTCAGGCGTGCGGTATTCCTGGGCAATCTTCAGAAATGCCTCCCCTGAAGGAAGGCGAAACTGGCTACTGAACTCGGCTTTGGCATCGACGTTGCCCAGAAAAACGATAGGCAGGTTTTCCAGCGTGATCGAGGGATGTCCGCTGCGGGTATCTTCCGGGTTGTCCATGCGCAAGGAGGACTGAACGCCGATGGTACGTCGCCAAGCTGTACTGCGGCCGAACCACTTGGTGGCGTAGCCTACGTCCTCGACTACTTTCTCCTCGCCGAAAATCGTACGAACGTGGGTCATCTGGCCTGCTTCGTTGTAGAAGAATACGTTGTTGAATATTGCTGCCAGGGCGCCGAACGCGAGAACTGGGATGGCAATGGCGGCAATTTGCTTGCGGTTGACACGTAATTGAGGGAGGTCGGGAATGGGCAGTTTTTGCACGGGGCACTCCTTGTGCGGAAAGGCCCATCCTGGTTAATTCAGCCCCGTGATCACAATCAGACGAACCGAATTCCTTATGTAGGAATAATCACTGCGGTAGCTAGGAAGAATCCAATTTGATTCGGCCCCACCACAGCCATTCACGCCCGCAATTGCGGGTCGTCCTTCTTTTTTCCCAGGTTGTTCTGCCCCGTCGAATCCTGCGACGGTTGGATACTCTCGACCGCCACGTTCTGCCCCCGCGTCTTGATCAACGAAACCACCACCCCACCCAGCAACAGCCCGAACGTCACCCCCAGCGACAGCAACGCCGGCACCTTGCCCACCATGCCGTGGTAGAAGATTTTGCAGCCAATGAAGATCAGCACCAGCGCCAGTGCGTACTTGAGATAAACGAAGCGGTGCATCAACGCCGACAACGCGAAGTACAGCGAGCGCAGCCCCAAAATGGCAAAGATGTTAGAGGTGTAGACAATGAACGGGTCCTGGGTAATGGCGAAAATCGCTGGCACGCTGTCGACCGCAAACACTAGATCGGCAAGTTCGATCAGTACCAGCGCCAGGAACAATGGGGTGGCATAACGCAGCGCCTTGCTGTGCCCAGGCGGGGTCTGGCGGATGAAGAAGTGCGAGCCATGGATCTGGTCGGTGACCCGCATGTGCCGGCGCACGAACTTGATGATCGGGTTGTTGGCCAGGTCCGGGTGGCTGTCTTCCTTGAACAGCGCCATCTTCACCCCGGTAAACAGCAGGAAGGCACCGAAGATGTACAGCACCCAGGCAAAGTTCTGCACCAACGCCGCGCCTACGCCGATCATGATCGCCCGCAGCAACACCACCCCCAGGATGCCCCAGAACAACACGCGGTGCTGGTAGCGGCGGGGGATGGCAAAGTAGCTGAAGATCATTGCCATGACGAACACGTTGTCCATCGACAGCGACTGCTCGACCAGGAAACCGGTGTAGAACTCCAGTGCCGACTGCGCGCCCAACTGGTACCAGACCCCGGCGCCGAACAGCACGCCGACGCTGAAGTAGCCTGAATACAGCAGCAGGCTTTCGCGCATTTCGATTTCCCGGTCGTGGCGGTGCAGCACGCCCAGGTCGAGTACCAGCAAACCGATGACGATGGCCATGAACACCAGCCACAACCAGGCGCTGGTACCGAGGAACGGGGTGGTGAGAAATGCTTGCAGAGCTGTCATGAGCCCCTCCTTGAATGTCGACGTTGCTTGGCAACAGTGATCCGACATGGCGGCTTGGCAGCCGTCAGAGGGGCCCGGTATCACATGATTTTGAGCCTAGACCCGTTTACCAGTGATGCCGAACAGGGAGCTGTTACATTTCTTTGCCAGGGCTCGGATCTGGCCTTCAATACACCCACACCTCGACCCGTCGGTTACGTAACCGTCCTTGCTCCAGCTCATTGCCGGCCACGGGTAGTTCATCGCCCATCCCAGTCACCTCCAGCACCTCCACACCATCGCGCGCCAGCTCGCGCCGCACTGCTTGCGCGCGCAGGCGTGAGAGCAGGGCCGCGCGCCCGGGTGTCTCCTTGGGGTCGCCAAACCCCACCAGCACCGCCTTGCTCTGCAACTTGCCAGCCTGGCGCAGGTACTCGGCTACCCGCTGCACATCGCGCAGGGCCTTGTTGTCGAGGCTGGCGCTGCCTTCCTGGAAGCGAAAGTTCACGCTCAGCCGCTGCGCCTGCTGGGCGAGGGTGCGATAGCGCGGCGGCATATCAGACTGGGGAGGGACAGGTTGAGCCTTGATCTGCTGCGAAACGAAACCCTGCTGGGCGACGATCGCCTGGCCCGCGGGGCTTTGGGCGAAATCGGCCAGGGCCTTGGACTGGGGCTTGGGGTTGGCCGGCAGGTAGAAGTACAGGCGCCGCGATAGCGGGTAGTCTTCGCTGGCCACCAGTGCGCGTTCAGGCAGCATGGCCGGTGCGTCGCCCTCGGCCACTGCCAGCACCTTGGCCCCGTGCACGGCGGCCAGGCTGCTGAAGCCGATGGCCTGGCGGTCGGCACCTACCTGGGCCGCCAGTTCGTCACTGGACTCGAAGCGCTTGGCCTTGGGCGACAGTTCGCTGTGCAGAGGTTCCAGCACCAGTGCCTTGAAGGTCTCGAAAGTACCGGAACGGTCATCACGGGCATACAGGTGAATGGCCCCGCCAGAAACACCTAATTGTTCCCAGCGCTGGACCTGCCCGGAGAAAACCTGCGCCAGTTGTTTTGTGGTGAGCTGCGGCAGTGGGTTGTCGGGGTGGACGATGACCGCTACGCCATCCAGGCCGATGACTTGTTCAGCGCTGGCAGCACGCAGGTCGCCCAGGGCCTGCAGCTGGCGCACTTCACTGTCGTTGATCGGCCGGGATGCCGCTGCCAGGTCGGCCTCGCCCCGGCCCAGGGCAACGAAGCCGGTGCTGGAGCCGTGGGCGGCGATGTCCACGCGCACGGGCTGCCCATGCGCATCGCGCGCACTGATCACGGTTTCATTGGGCAGTTTGCCCGGTTGTTGCGCGATGGCGCTGGCTTGCTGCGCGCGCAATTGCCCCTGCACCAGCGCCGGCAGCAAGGCCGCACCAATCGTGTTGGAACCTTGCACGCGCAGGTGCTGGGGCTGGGCCAAGGTCGCTAGCGGTAGCAGGATAAGCAGCAAGACAAGCAGGCGGGGCATGCCGGATGGCCCTGTGGCATAGAGTTGGCCGGCAGATTACGACAGTGGCGTGATGATAATGTGACAGTCCGTAGGGGAGGGCTTTGCCCCCCCTTCTCGGCGGCTGGCGAACTCAATGCGCCCCGGCAGACTTGCTCAAATCGCTCTCGGCCCACTCGGTATAGATGCACGCATCCGCCACTGCCCAACGCACCTTTACGCTGTCGCCCGGCTGCATCGGCATGCCTGCGGCTGACAGCGCCTTCACCGTCAGCTCGGTACCCCCTGCAGTCACCACATGGCAGGTTTGGCTCTCGCCCAGGAACAGCACCTCGCCAACCTTGGCACTGACCTCGTTCCAGCCCGCTGGCAGTGGCTCGCTTGCGGCCTGTTCGGCGGTCAGGGCCAGGGCCTTCTCTGGGCGTACCATGATCAGTGCATCTTGCGAGGCGGCCAGCCCTGGGGTCAGGCGAATGGCTACCGGCTGCCCCTCGAAACTGCCTGCGCCATTGCTGCTGGCCTTGATCCGCAGGAAGTTGGAGTTGCCCAGGAACGAAGCGACAAAGGCATTCGGCGGGTTTTGGTACAGGTCGTAACCGGTGCCCAGGCCGACGATCTTGCCGTGGCTGAAAATGGCGATGCGCTGGGACAGGCGCATGGCTTCTTCCTGGTCGTGGGTGACGTAGACGATGGTAATGCCCAGTCGGCGGTGCAACTGGCGCAGTTCGTCCTGCAGGTCTTCTCGCAGCTTCTTGTCCAGCGCGCCGAGCGGCTCGTCCATCAGCAGGATACGCGGCTCGTACACCAGCGCCCGGGCAATCGCCACACGCTGCTGCTGGCCGCCAGACATTTGCGAGGGTTTGCGGTGGGCGAACTTCTCTAGCTGCACCAGCTTGAGCATGGCGTCGACGCGCTTGGCCGTCTCGGCAGCGCCGAGCTTGCGAATGGCCAGCGGGAAGGCGATGTTGTCGCGCACGTTCAGGTGCGGGAACAGCGAATAGCGCTGGAACACCATGCCGATGTCACGCTTGTGTGGTGGTACGTTGACCAGCGATTGGCCGTCGACCAGGATCTCGCCACTGCTGGGTGTTTCGAAGCCGGCCAGCATCGACAGGGTGGTGGACTTGCCCGAGCCGCTGGAGCCGAGGAAGGTCAGGAACTCGCCGTCCTGGATCTCCAGGTCGAGGTTGTCCACGGCGGTGAAGTCGCCGTAGTGCTTGTTCAGGCCGCGCAGGCTGACCAGGGTCTTGCCGTGCGCGTTGTCTTTGATCACTGCACTCATTGTTGTTTTCTCCGCGCTCAGGCGTTTTCGGTGCGCCGGCGCAAGGCGGCGGCAATGAACATGACAAGCAGCGACAGGCCGATCAGCAGGGTCGAGGCCACGGCAATGACCGGGCTGAGGTCCTGGCGCAGGGTGGTCCACATCTTCACCGGCAGGGTCTGCAGGTCGGGGCTGGCCATCATCACGCTCAGCACCACTTCATCCCACGACACCAGGAAGGCGAACAGGCCGCCGGCGATCATGCCGGGGCGGATGGCCGGGAAGGTGACCTTGAAGATCGCCTGCAGGCGCGAGGCACCGCAGATCACCGCGGCATCTTCGATTGACTGGTCGAACAGCTTCAGCGAGTTGATGATGGAAATGATGGTGAAGGGCAGGGCGACGATCACGTGGCTGACCACGAAGGCGAACAGCGTGCCGGTGTAGCCAAGTTTGAGAAACAGCGCATACACCGCCACGGCAATGATCACCAGCGGCACGATCATCGGCATGGTGAACAGCCCGTACAGCAGTTCGCGGCCCGGGAAGCGGCCACGCACCAGGGCGAACGCGCTGGGCAGGCCCAGCAGTACGGCGGCGAGGGTGGTCAGCACGGCCACCTTCAGGCTGGCCAGCGCAGCGTCCATCCACTCCGGGTTGGAGAAGAACTGGCCGTACCACTTGAAGGTCCAGCCTGGCGGCGGGAATACCAGCCACTGGGACGAGCCGAACGACAGCAGCACGATGAACACGACCGGCAGCAGCAGGAAGGCCGCGATGACCCCGGTGGTCAGGTACAGGCCCGTACGCAGCGGGCGACCCATGGCATTGGGAGACAGGAGCATGGCGGTTTACCTCGCGTTGCCAACCGGGGATTCCGGCTGCAGCTTCAGGTACAGGTAGAAGAGCACCAGGGTGATCGCCACCAGCAGTGCGGCGGCGGCGCTGGCCAGGCCCCAGTTGAGGAACGACTGCACCTGCTGGATGATGAATTCGGGCAGCATCATGTTCTGTGCACCGCCCAGCAGCGCCGGGGTGACGTAGTAACCGAGCGACATCACGAACACCATCAGCGCGCCGGAGAACAGCCCCGAGCGACACAGCGGCAGAAATACCTTCCAGAAGTTGGTCCACGGGCTGGCGCCGCAGATGGAGCCCGCCTGCAGCACCATCGGGTCGATGGCGTGCATGGTCGCCTGCAGCGGCAGCACGATGAACGGGATCATGATGTAGCTCATGCCGATCACCACGCCGGTGAGGTTGTGCACCATTTCCAGCGGGGCATCGATGATGCCCATGGCCATCAGCGCCTTGTTGATCACCCCCGAGCTCTGCAGCAGCACCAGCCATGAGTAGGTGCGTGCCAGCAGGCTGGTCCACATCGACAGCAATACGATGTTCAGCAGCCAGCGGCCCCAGCCCTTGGGCACCAGGGTGATCGCCCAGGCCAGCGGGAAGCCCAGCAGTACGCTGATCAGGGTGACCACGCCAGCCACCGAGAAGGTGTTGAACAGTACCCGTGCGTAGGCCGAGTTGGCGAACAGTTGCTCGTAGTTGCCCAGCCCAGGGGTTGGCTCAAGCACCCCGCGCAGCAACAGGCCGACCAGCGGGGCGAAGAAGAACAGGCCAAGGAACAGCAGGGCCGGCAGCAGGTTGCGGCTGCCTTTCCAGCGCTGGCTCAGGCTGGCGCGGCGGGGGGCGGTGCCCGGCGCGCCGGCACCCGTGGGGGCACCTTGCGCGTTATGCAGGGCATTGATGGCGACTTTCATTTGACCAACCACTCATTCCAGCGGGCCGCGATGGCTTGACCGTTCTTGGCCCAGTAGGCGAAGTCGAGGGTGACCTGGTCCTGGGCGTAGGCTGTTGGCAGGTTCGGCGCCAGGTCTTTGTCCAGCTTGGCCACGCTGTCGACGTTGACCGGCGCGTAGGCGGTCTTGTTGGCGAACTCGGCCTGGCCTTCGGCGCTGCTGGCGTTGGCCAGGAATTTCATGGCCGCATCCTTGTTCTTGGCGCCTTTGGGAATGACCAGGAAGTCGGCCATGACCAGGTTCTGCTTCCAGCTCACGCCCACCGGTGCGCCATCTTGCTGCAGGGCATAGACGCGGCCGTTCCAGAACTGGCCAAGCGAGGCTTCACCCGAGGCCAGCAGCTGTTGCGACTGGGCACCGCCGCCCCACCAGACGATGTCTTTCTTGATGGTGTCGAGCTTCTTGAAGGCGCGGTCCAGGTCCAGCGGGTACAGCTTGTCTGGGGCTACGCCGTCGGCCAGCAGGGCCAGTTCCAGCACGCCGGGGCTCGGCCACTTGTACAGGGCACGTTTGCCGGGGTAGGTCTTGGTGTCGAACAGCGCGGTCCAGTCCACCGGTTTGTTGGCACCGAGCTTGCCTTCGTTGTAGCCGAGTACGAAGGAGAAGAAGAACGAGCCGACGCCGTGGTCGGAGACGAACCGCGGGTCGATCTTGTCGCGCTTTATCTGGTTGAAATCGAGGGGTTCGAGCAGGCCTTCGCTGGCGGCACGCAGGGCAAAGTCGGCTTCGACGTCAACCACATCCCACTGCACGTTGCCGCTCTCGACCATGGCCTTGAGCTTGCCGTAGTCGGTGGGGCCGTCCTGCACGACCTTGATGTCGGTGGCTTTGCTGAACGGTACGGCCCACGCTTCTTTCTGGGCGTCCTGGGTGGTACCGCCCCAGCTGACGAAGTTCAGGCTGTCGGCGGCCTGGGCGGCCTGACATGCCAGGGTCAGCAGGCTGGCGGACAGCACTGCGGTTACACGTTTGCTCAACAGCATGGTTACGCCCTCGTTGCTTTTGTTATTCGAGGCGGGGCTTGTGGTGCGCCCGCCAACAGTGTTCGGGGAGCAGCAAAAACAAAGTGTCCGGGTGGCCGTTTTTAAGTGTAGGTGCCGGCCTGCAGATTTAAGGTCTACGGGATATCATATTATGGTATTCCAAACTTTTGGCAAGAGGTGTGAGGCGACCGGCCATCACTCCGACCTCTTGAATTCGTCGCGGTCTGCTTTTGTAGGAGCGGCCTTGTGTCGCGAAAGGGCCGTGAAGCGGCCCCAGGATGTCAGCAGATGCACAGATTGCTGGGGCCGCTCTGCGGCCCTTTCGCGACACAAGGCCGCTCCTACAAGGGGTGGTGTCAGCTTGGAAGACCTGGCTCGAACGGGATGCTCTGCACCACTTCCAGCTCATATCCCGCCAGGCCCGCGTATTTCAGCGGTGGCCCCAGGTGACGCAGTTTGCCAACGCCAAGGTCCTGCAGAATCTGCGCGCCGGTGCCCACCTCGGAATACACCTTCGACTGCCCACGCTGGTAAGGCCGTACCGGCTGAGTCAACTGCGGTATGCGTTCAAGCAATGCCTGGGAGGACTCATGGTTGGCCAGGATTACCACCACGCCAGCACCTTCCTCGGCCACCTTCTGCAACGCCGCCCACAGCGTCCAGTTGGCCGGGCCTGCATATTCAGCACCGACCAGGTCGCGCAGCGGGTCGATTACGTGCACCCGCACCAAGGTCGGTTGTTCGCGACGGATGTCGCCCATGACCATGGCCATGTGCACACCACCTTCGATGCGGTCTTCATAGCTGACCAGGCGGAAAATGCCATGCACGGTCGGCAGCTCGCGTTCGCCGATGCGCTTGATGGTCTGCTCGGTGCTCAGGCGGTAGTGGATCAGGTCGGCGATGGTGCCGATCTTGATGCCATGCTGGGCAGCGAACACTTCCAGGTCCGGGCGGCGGGCCATGGTGCCGTCGTCGTTGAGCACTTCGACGATCACCGAAGCCGGGCTGAAGCCTGCCAGCCGTGCCAGGTCGCAGCCGGCTTCGGTATGGCCGGCGCGGGTCAGCACGCCGCCTTCGCGGGCGCGCAGGGGGAAAATGTGGCCCGGTTGCACCAGGTCTTCGGGGCGCGCGTTGGGGGCCATGGCCGCTGCCACGGTGCGCGCCCGGTCGGCAGCGGAAATACCGGTGGTGACACCCGTGGCCGCCTCGATCGACACGGTGAACGCGGTGCTGAAGACGCTGCCGTTAGCCGGTACCATCTGCTCCAGGCCCAGGCGCTGGCAGTGCTCGTCGGTCAAGGTCAGGCAGATCAGCCCACGCGCTTGGCGGGCCATGAAGTTGATGGCCTGAGCGTCGCAACGCTCGGCGGCGATCAACAGGTCGCCTTCGTTTTCCCGGTCCTCGTCATCCACCAGCAGGACCATCTTGCCTTGCCGGTAGTCCTCGAGAAGTTCCTCGATGGTGTTGAAAGCCATGTTGCACGCTCACTGTGGTGGGGTGATTATTATGGTATACCATCATACATAAATATCGCCTTAAGAGGAGAGCAGCAGATGAAGGCTTACTGGATCGCCCATGTGGACGTGACCGACCCCGAGCAATACCAGCAGTACACCCAGCGTGCCCCGGCTGCCTTCAAGGCGTTCGGCGGCCGCTTCCTGGCCCGTGGTGGGCGCAGCGAGGCGATGGAAGGGCGGTCTACCCCCCAGCGTAGCGTGGTGATCGAGTTCGATTCGTACGAGCAGGCGGTGGCGTGTTACCGGTCCGAGTTGTACCAGCAAGCGTGCAGCCATCGCCAAGGTGTGGCGAAGGCCGAAGTGATCATTGTCGAAGGGTTCGAGCCTTGAGTGATGGTCTCACGGCTCTCCCGGACCGGCAGGGCACCAGGCCCTGCCGCATGGGTGGATAAGGTTATTGAAGGTGTACTTTCAGTTCACCGGCCGCCTGGCGCATCGCCGCCTTCACTGCCGGCACCTGGCTCAGTGGGTTGAGCAGCCCATAGTCATGGATCATGCCGTTGTAGCGCACTGAGGTAACCGTCACACCGGCAGCATTCAGCTTGCGGGCATAAGCCTCACCTTCATCACGCAACACATCGAACTCAGCCGTTTGTACTAGTGCTGGCGGCAAGCCTTTGAGCTGCTCAGTGCTGGCCCGCAGCGGCGATGCGTAGACCTGCGCACGGGCACTGGTATCGGAGGTGTAGCTGTCCCAGAACCACTTCATCATCCCTGTGGTCAGGAAGTGCCCTTCGGCAAATTGCTTGTACGAGGCAGTCTCGAAACTCGCATCGGTCACCGGCCACAGCAGCAGCTGGAAGCGCAGCGCAGGGGTGCCGGCCTCTTTGGCTTTCAGCGCCACGACTGCCGCCATGTTGCCGCCGACGCTGTTGCCGGCCACGGCCAGGCGCTTGCCGTCCACGCCGATCGCCTTGCCATGCTCGGCCACCCAGCGGGTCGCGGCGTAGGCCTGGTTGATGGCCGTCGGGTAGTGCGCTTCCGGCGATGGGGTGTAGTCCACGTAGACCGCCACCGCACCCGAGCCGACTACCAGGTCGCGGATCAGCCGCTGGTGGGTGGGGAAGTCGCCCAGCACCCAGCCGCCACCGTGGAAGAACATGAACACTGGCAGGTCACCCTTCGCGTTGGCCGGGCGCACTACTTGCAGCTTGATCGACTCGCCATTGGCCTGGATGGTGCGCTCCTTTACCTCGATGCCCGAAAGGTCGACCTTGACCGAGGCCTGAGCGCCGGTCAGCACTGCGCGGGCGTCTGTTGGGCTGAGCTGCTCCAGCGGCTTGCCACCCCCTTTTTCCAGGGCTTCGAGGAAGGCCTGAGTGTGTTGTTCGACACCAGGGCTGCCAGCGGCGAAGGCGCTGGAAACGGACAGGGCCAAGAGGGAGGCGGTGAGGGCCTTGTGGACAATGTTCATGAGCGAATCCTTTTCTATGCAAGTGGTGGTAGTGGGCGTCTTGCCTGGCCTGCTGGGCCATCGCTGCGACTTGTGCGTAGATTAGGCAGGTGCACTTGCAGGAAAAAGCCGCTATAAAGCGTTTGACTGTCACTATGAGCGAGACAATGAACCCTTACGAAGACATGCGGATCTTCGCCCAGGTCATGGAGGCTGGCAGTTTCACCGCCGCCGCCGACCGCCTGGGCATGTCGAAGCAATCGGTCAGCCGACGCCTGATGCAGCTCGAGGAGCGCCTTGGCGTTCGCCTGCTCAACCGCTCCACCCGGCGCCTGGATGCCACACCGCTGGGCCAGCACTACTACCAGTCGGCCTTGCGCTTGTTGGGTGAGGTGCAGCAGGTAGAGCACGACATCAGCGGCCAGGCCCAGGCCTTGCGCGGCACCTTGCGCCTGAGTGCGCCGCTGTCGTTCGCCATGTCGCACCTGGGTTGCCTGCTGACCGAGTTTCTTCAACTGCACCCGCAAGTAGATGTAGAGGTGGACCTCAGCGACCGCGCCGTGGACCTGATCGGCGAGGGCTACGACCTGGCGCTGCGCATTGGCGCGCTGGAGGACTCCAGCCTGATTGCGCGGCGTATTGCCAATGTCGAGCGCGTCTACTGCGCGAGTCCGGCATACCTGCAGGCGCGGGCAGTACCAGTAATACCGGAGGATCTGGCCGGGCATGACTGCCTGCCCTATGGGCATTCGCGACAGGTGCAGTGGCAGTTTCGCCAGGGCGGCAAGGCGCAGGCGATTCAGGTGACAGGGCGCATGCGTGCCAACAACGGCGAGTTGCTCAGGGATGCGGCCATCGCCGGCATGGGGGTGACCTACCTGCCGACCTTCATCGTTGGCCAGGCGTTGGCGGATGGGCGGCTGGTGAGTGTGCTTGAAGAATGGACGCCGCCGGCGTTGCAGTTATCAGCGGTGTATCCGCAGCACCGGCAGGTAGCGCGGCCGGTGCAGGGTTTTGTCGACTTCTTGCGTGAGCGGTTGGTGCAACTATAGGTTTACCTCAGCACAGGGCCAGCAGTGGTGCCTTGCGCGCCTGTGGCCCGGCCCAGAGCAGTTGCGCCACGCCGATGGTGCGTTCTTCGAAACCGCCCTGGCAATAGCACAGGTAGAACTCCCACAAGCGCTGAAAGGTATCGTCATACCCCAGCATCGTTAGTTCCGAGCGCGCCAGGCGCAGGTTGTCGCGCCAATGGCGCAGCGTGCGCGCGTAGTCCTGGCCGAAATCTTCCAGGTGTACCAGGTTCAGCGCGGTCTGGCGGCTGGCGGTGTCCAGCAGCACGCTCAGCGAAGGCAAGGCGCCGCCGGGGAAAATATAGCGCTGGATAAAATCCACCGAGCGCCTGGCCTGGGCGTAGCGCTGGTCGCGGATGGTGATGGCTTGCACCAGCATCAGGCCATCATCCTTGAGCAGCGACGCGCACTGGCGAAAGTAGGTCGGCAAGTAGCGGTGGCCGACAGCTTCGATCATTTCGATCGATACCAGCTTGTCGAAGCGCCCGCGCAGGTCGCGATAGTCTTCGAGCAGTACGGTGATGCGCTGCTCCAGGCCCAGGGCCTTGACCCGCTGCAGGGTATGGGCGTACTGCGCCGCCGAGAGCGTGGCGGTGGTGACCCGGCAGCCATGCTGCAGTGCGGCGTGGATGGCCAGGCTGCCCCAGCCGCTGCCGATCTCCAGCAGATGGTCGTCGGGCTTGAGTTCAAGTTTCTGGCAGATGCGTCGCAGCTTGCTGGTCTGGGCCTGCTCCAGGGTTTGCCCGGGGCTGTCGAACTGCGCAGCGGAGTACATCATGGTGGGGTCCAGCAGGCGCTCGAACAGGTCATTGCCCAGGTCGTAATGCGCCAGGATATTGCGCCGCGCGCCGCGCCGGCTGTTGCGGTTGAGGCGGTGCAGCAGGCGCAGGGCCGGGCGCGCCAGGCGTGCCAGGCCGCCCTCCATGGCATCGAGAACATCCAGGTTGGCAACGAACAACCGGGTGACAGCTGCCAGGTCCGAGCTGCGCCAGTAGCCGTGAATATAGCCTTCTCCGGCACCAATCGAACCATTGCCGGCGACCAGGCCCCAGGCGGCGTCATCAATCACTTCCACTTCCGCGTAAAGCGGGCTGGCAACGTTGCCGAACGTCCATTGCTGGCCTTGGCAGATCAGGCGCAGGTTGCCGTGGCGCAGTTGGCGCAGTTGGCGCAACTGCGCGAGCACTGCGCGCCTGGCCAGGCCGCCGAGCAGCGGGGCAATGCTTGCCGATTTGCTAACGCTCAGGGTCGGTTCGGGCATGGTCGGGCTCCTCGCGGGCAGGTTGGCCGAATGCCAGGTCGTGCTGGCTGGCGATATGGTCATGTAGAGGGGTACGTTTCAGCAGCAGGCGCAGGGCCTGCCAGTAAATGCCGGAGAGGGTGCGCAGGCTCATCCACGGAAAGCTCAGGATGTGCCGCTGCAAGGCCGCGCGGTCCAGCGGCTGACGTTGCAGCGCCAGGTCGGCTTCGAACACCTTGTGCCCGGCGCGCCAGTTCTGCATGTGGATGCGCACCCGCTGTGCATCGAGGGCGAACTGCAGGTGGTAGTCCATGTCCAGTGGCATGAACGGCGAGACATGGAAGGCTTTGGCCAGGGTAAATGTCTGGCTCAGGCCATCGTTCACGGGCAGTACATAGTGGAAACGTTCACGCCAGGGGGTGTTGCGCACTTCCAGCAAAATAGCCGCGAGCTGGCCTTGCCGGTCATGGCAGAAATAGACACTCACCGGGTTGAACGACAGCCCCCAGCAGCGCGGTTGGGTCAGCAGGTGCACGGCGCCTTCGGGTGCTTGGCCGATGGTCTGACCGACCATCAGCCGTGCGGCCTCGGCCAGTGGTCTGCCCTGGCGGGTCAGCGCCGGCAGATAGTCGGTTTCACGCCAGCACAGGGGGGCCAGCCGGGAGCTCCCAAGCCAGCGGGACAGGCGCAGGAGCTGGGGTTGTTCGTTGAGATCCAGGTAAAACATGCCAACCCGGTAACGAAACGCATGGTAGTGTGGGCTCAGCCGCCGGTGGCTCAGCCAGCCCTGGCACAGGTTGCTGTTCACAACTGTTCTCCAAAGTGCTGGGCGACGTTCAGCGCGCTTAGCACCCCGTCTTCGTGAAAACCATTGCCCCAGTAGGCGCCGCAGTAATAACTGTGCAAACGCCCCTGCAGTTCGCCCTGCCGAGCCTGTGCCGTCAGGGCGTCAAGGCTGTACTGCGGGTGGGCATACTCGAAGCGGGCAAGTATCTGTGCAGGGTCCACCTGCGCGGTCTGGTTGAGGCTTACGCAGAACGTGGCCGGCGCCTTGATGCCCTGAAGGATGTTCATGTTGTAGGTGAGTGCGGCAGGCGCCTGCGCGTTGCCGCCCAGGCGGTAGTTCCAGCTGGCCCAGGCCCTGCGCCGTTGTGGCAGCAGGCGCGTGTCGGTATGCAGCACCACGTCGTTGCTGGCGTAGTGGATGGCACCCAGGATGGCGCGCTCATGTTCGCTTGGCGGTACCAGCAGGGCCAGTGCCTGGTCGCTGTGACAGGCAAATACCACCTTGTCGAATCGCTCATTACCGCTGGCCCAGGTAACCGTCACGCCGAGGTCGTCACGTTTTACCTGATGCACCGGGCAGCTCAGCCGGATGCGTTCGGCAAAGGGCTGGCACAGAGGCCTGAGGTATGCGCGTGAGCCTGCGTCGATAACCTGCCATTGCGGGCGATGGTTGACCGACAGCAAGCCGTGGTTGTTACAGAACCGCACGAAAAACTGCAACGGGAAGCCCAGCATATCGGCCGGCGACATCGACCAGATCGCTGACCCCATCGGCACGATGTAATGGTCGATGAAGCGCCGCCCATAGCCTTGGGCATGCAGATAACTGCCCAGCGTGGTGGAGCTCTCGATCCGTTGCTGGTTCAGGTCGGCGGTGGCCTCGCGGTTGAAGCGCAGCACATCGCGCAGCATTCCCCAGAATGGCGGGGACAGCAGGTTGCGCCGCTGGGCAAACAGCGTGACCAGGTCGTGGCCGTTGTACTCGAACCCCGTGCGCGGGTCATGCACCGAAAAGCTCATCTCGGTGGGGCGCGAGGCGACACCCAGATGCTTGAGCAGGCGGATGAAGTGCGGGTAGGTCCAGTCGTTGAAGACGATGAAACCGGTGTCTATCGAGTAGCCTTGGCCCTGCCACTGCACATCGACGGTATGGGTATGCCCGCCGACCCGGTTCGCGGCCTCGAACACCGTGACCTCGTTACGACGTGACAGCAGGTGGGCACAGGTGAGGCCGGCGATACCGCTACCGATGATGGCGATACGCATGGGTCAGCCCTGTGGTTGGCGCGCCAGGCGGCGGCCCAGCTTAAGGCGCCAGCGCGCCGGCAGTGCACCTAGCAGGCGCAGCACCAGGGTGAAGGTGGCGGGGAAGGCTATTTCCAGCGGGCGGTGTGGCAGGCGCGCGATGATATGGGCGGCGGCGCGCTCGGCGCTCCACAGCTGGGGCATGGGGAAGTCGTTGCGGCGGGTCAGTGGCGTGTCGACGAAGCCGGGGCAGACCAAGGTGACATCGATGCCTTCGCCGACCAGGTCGATGCGCAGGGACTCGACCAGGTACCGCAATGCCGCTTTGGAGGCACCATAGGCACCCGCACGCGGCAATGCCAGCCAGCTCACCGAGCTGCCCATGACCACCAGGTGTGGCCGCTGGCCGTGGCGCAGCAAGGGCAGGGCGGCGGCAAGGCATAAGCTGGTGCCGGTCAGGTTGGTGCGTATCACTCGGTCGATCAGGGCAGGGTCGAAGTGCCCAGGCTCCAGGTACTCGCAAGTGCCCGCATTGAGAATCACTTGGTCCAGTGCGCCCCAGGCGTGCTCGATCTGCTCGGCGATTCGCGCCACTTGCCCAGGTTGATCGATATCGCCGACTGCCAGCAGTACCTGGTCCGGAAACCGTTCGGCCAGTGCTGTCAGCTTGTCTGCCCGGCGTGCGCCCAACGCTACCTGGTGGCCTTGTTCCAGCAGGTGCAACGCCAGCGCGGCACCCATACCACTGCTGGCACCGGTCAGCCAGCAACGGCTCATGCCAGCCTGCCTTTGAGCCAGCGAATCGCGCTGCCCATGATCGGCAGATGTTCGTACAGCAGGGCACCGGCGTCGAAGTAGTCCTGGTGAAAATACACCCGCTCATGCCAGCGCAGGTGGCTGCAGCCTTGCAGGCTGATCAGTTGCCCGCTGGCCAGTTGCGGGTGGCGATAGTGCAACGTCCATCGAATGTAGCCATGGCCCGGCTGTAGTTCGTCGGTGCCCTCGAAGCGGTAGTGGCAGTCGGAGACCTTGGCGTACAGCTGGGCGAAATAAGCCCGCAGCGCGGGAAGGCCGGTGAACTGGTGCAACGGGTCGCGGAAGGCGACGTCCTCGCTGTACAGGTCACCCAACAGGTCGAGGTTGTGCGTATCCAGCGTGGCAAAGCGTTCGGCGAAGGATTGCAGGTGGGTGGACATGCACAATACCTGTACAAAATTAATTTGTTGTACAAGGTATAGTGCAGGTCTCTGGATAAATCTATACAGAAGAAAATTTTTGTACAGTTTTCGCGCGGCGCTCGATCTCCCAGGCGCCAAAAATCATGCGGCGAGCACCCCCGCTAGACCATCCCCCCACCAAACTCACCCATGGCATCCAGCACCGCCTCGCACACATACGCCAGCGAAGCCCGATCAAACAGCAGCTGCAACGCCGGCCGCTCATCACGGCCTACATTCAGCACAATCATATTGATCCGCGCCACCGAGGTCTGCGCCACCGCCCCAACCGGAAACGCCCCGGCACGCAGATCCACCCCGCACAACTTGGCCATCACCGCGCTGCCATGCACCCCCGACAGTTGTAGCCAGGCATGGCTGTCCTGGCGCGGCAGCAGGTAATTGCGCTGGGCACCCTGCACCCACTCGGCCTCTACACCCGCCACCCGTGCGCCATCGTCGGCCAGGCTGCCCAGCAGCAGGTACTCGGCCTGCGACAATCGCGCCACCCAGCTTCCATCATGCTGACGCACGGCCTGGTTCGGCTGCGTGGGCAAACGGTATCTACGTTGCTGAAGGTAGGCGGCGCTGTCTGCGCCGCGAAATCCAACCCGCGCCAACGCAGTCAAGTCAGTCAACGCACAGGTGTGCAGCAGTTCGGCTCGCGGGTTGCGAGGGATAAACGCTTCGGCTTGCAAACGGGTCATGGCTCAGAGCTCCTGGCGCAGGTTGTCGGGGTCGTGGAACGGCAGCGCTACCACCTTGGCATTGACCATCACGCCACCGTCGGTGCGAATCGGGATGAGCATGCCGGGGCTGGCCTGGTGGGCGCCGGCATAGGCCAGGCCGATGATCTGCCCCAGGGTTTGCGAGTACTCGCAGGAGGTGACGTTACCGCTGATGTCCCGGCCGTCCAGCACCAGGTGCCCCTCCAGTGGTCGCGGGCTGCTTTTGGGCAGCGTGAAACCGACCAGCTTGCGCTTGAGCGGCTGTGCTTCGAGGATTTCGATCGAGCGCTTGCCAACGAAGAACGGCTTCTTGCGACCGATGGCCCACTGCATGTCGATTTCCGCCGGGTGCGTCATGCCGTCGGTGTCCTGGCCGATGATCACGTGGCCTTTTTCCAGGCGCAGCAGGCGTTGGGTCTCGACGCCGAAGGGGCGAATGCCCAACCCGGCACCCGCCTGCATCAAGGTATCCCACAGCCGCTCGGCATGGCGCGCTGGTACGTGCACTTCATAGCCCAGCTCACCGACAAAGCCGACTCGCAGGATACGTGCAGCAATGCCTGCCACCTTGCCCTGGCGTACGCCCAGGTAAGGGAAGGCTCCGGCGGCCAGGTCTACGTCATCGCACACCTTGGCCAGCACCTGGCGTGACAGTGGCCCGGCCAGGTTGACGGCGGCCAGGGCAGCGGTGACGTTGGTGATGTCCACGTCCAGGCGCCACTGCGCGTTCCACTTCAGCATCTGTTGGTAGATGCGGTCGACGCCGCTGGTGGTGGCGGTCACGTAGAAGTGCTGCTCGCCCAAGCGTGCGCAGACACCATCGTCGATGACCACGCCGTGCTCGTTGGTCATCAACGCATAGCGGGTGCGGCCAACAGGCAGTTTGGCGAAGCCGAAGGTGTAGAGGCGTTCCAGCAGTTCGGCCGCATCCGGGCCACGCACGTCCAGGCCGCCGAGCGTGGAGACGTCGATCAGGCCGACTTTTTCACGTACATGCCGGGCTTCTTCCTGCATGCAGCGATCGCGTTCCTCCGGCTTGCCATAGTAGGCCGGGCGCTGCCAGATGCCGGCGGGCATCATGTTCGCCCCGGCTTGCAGGTGGCGGCGGTGCATTGGCGTTTGCCGGTACGGGTCGAAGGCGCGGCCGGCAATGTGTGCCAGCTTTTCTGCCTGGAACGGTGGGCGGGCAGTGGTCACGCCGGTCTCGCTGATGCTGCGGCCGGTGGCATGGGCCACCAGGCGCGCGGTGGGCAGTGCCGAGTGGCGGCCCTGGGATGGGCCCATGCCGACCGTGGAGAAGCGTTTGACCAGTTGCACATCGCGGTAGCCGCTGCGGGTGGCGTTGACGATGTCGCGCACCTGCAGGTCTTCGTCGAAATCGACGAAATCCTTGCCCTTGGGGTGCGGGAAGATCGGCCAGGGGAAGTTGACCTTGGCCTCGGCGTTGAACAGCGGCTGCACCGGCGCTTGCAGGCCCAGCGCGGCCACGGCTTCGGCCGCCCCACGGGTGGCGTCGGCCAGCACGTTGCCTAGCGCATGGCGGCCGTTCACCGAACCGGCGATATCCAGCCCGGCTGGCAGGTGGCTGATGGCGAACTCGTCGCGGTCGATGTCATAGGCCAGCTTGCCACCGGCCTGGCACAGCAACTGGTACACCGGCATGTAGCCCGCCGACATGCACAGCAGGTCACAGGCCAGGCGCAGGCCATGCGGGCCAACCTTGCCCTGGCCGGTGATTGGGCGAATGTCCACGCCATTGACATGGCGCATGCCCGCTTCGTGCAGCGCTTCGTACACGGTGCTGCCCAGGTGCACAGGGATATCGCGGCGCTTGAGCTCGGCGGCCAGCGTGGCATCGGCCGGTGCGGCGCGCATGTCGATCACAGCAGCCACAGCCACGCCTTGTTCCTGCAGGTCGAGCGCGGCAAGGTAGCCGTCATCATGGCCGGCCAGGATCACTGCGCGCTGGCCCGGTTTGACCGCGTACAGCTTCATCAGCCGCTGTGCGGCGCTGGTCAGCATCACACCGGGCAGGTCGTTGTTGCGGAACACCACCGGCTGGTCGAACGAACCGGCCGCCACCAGGCAACGGCCGGCACGCACCTTGTACAGGCGCTTGTGCTGGATCACTGGCAGGTAGTGGTCGGTGAACCAGCCGTTGCAGGTGGCGTCCAGCAGCACCTGGATATTCGGGTGACCCTCTACGGCTGCCAGCAACTCCTGACGCAGGCTGGCGGCACGCGTGCCGGCGATGTCAAAGCGGGCGTAGGTGAGCGAGCCGCCAAGCACGGGCTGTTGCTCGATCAGCAATACCTTGGCCCCGGCATTGGCTGCGTCCAGCGCCGCGCGCAGGCCGGCAGGGCCTGCGCCGATGACGGCGACATCGACAAACAGGTAGGCCTTGTCGTAGTACTGTGGCTTGAAGCCTTGGTCGAGCACGCCCAGGCCGGCCTTTTTGCGAATCAGCGGCTCCCACACCTTCCACATGCCTTTGGGCTTGTAGAACGAGCGGTAATAGAAACCCACCGGCATGAAGCGCGAGCACTTGCCCAGGTAGGCGTCGCGGTCGTGCTCCAGGCTGCCGTTGAAGTTCTGCCCTTCGACCACCTGCCCGTCGCGGGCGGCTTCCAGGTCGGCCAGCACGTTGGGTTCTTCAGGCAGTTGCACCAGGGTGTTGGCATCTTGCCCGGCCATGCTCAGCGGGCCGCGTGGGCGGTGGTATTTGAATGAACGCGACAGCAACCAGCGGCCGCTGCCGAGCAGGGCGCTGGCAATGCTGTCACCGGCAAAGCCCGAACAGGCCTGGCCGTCGAACTGGAAACGCAAGGGGCGTTCGCGGTCGATCAGCAGGCCCATGGGCGCGGGGAGGCGAGTGTGGCTGTTCATCCGGCGATCTCCGGGGTGGCGGCGGGGGTGAAGTCGACGCGGCGGTCGAACAGTGCTTTCGGGTCGAAGGTGCGCAGCACCTG
>Ga0207655_1000342_pt1 | contig 67943 bp, 172 predicted proteins | sample KBSM44metaG_FD_184398 | JGI IMG/M metagenome (GOLD analysis project Ga0207655, IMG submission 184398) | Miscanthus rhizosphere microbial communities from Kellogg Biological Station, Michigan, USA - KBS M4-4 metaG (SPAdes) (version 2) | ecosystem: Host-associated > Plants > Roots > Rhizosphere >...
GTGTCCAGATGATCGAGTTCCCTGTGGAGTTCGTAAAGGATCATCCGGACCCCGCACGACGCAAGGTAGCCAACCTTGAACAGTTGATTATGGATGACCGTGAACGTGTGCTAGAGTGGATCATACAAGGAATGTTCCTGTTTCGTAATGATGACCAACAGCTTTCGGCCCCAGATTCAGTGGTGGCTCTCCAGAATGATGTTGTTACTGAGGCATCCACCGCTTTGCGTTGGGTTTCAGATTTCATCGAAGACGGTCTGATCAAGATTGACTTCAACCAGCCTGAGGAATACTTCCTCTCCATCAAGGACGCATACCAGCGATACCAGCAATGGGTGGCAATGAACGGAGAAAAGCATCCACTTCCTCTGAGATATTTCTCACAGGATATTGAAAACCGTTACAACGGATCAGTCCGTGTAGCAGGTAGTTCCCGATTCAAGGGAATTATTGTAACTCCCGAGTATAGGAAACTCGTGAGTGCTGGAAGTATCAACGGTACCTACGGCGGATTCTAAGGTTATGCCCTGTTTAGGCAGGGCATTTCCTGTATTTTGACAAGTTACTAACAAAGATACTAATGTATCAACCATGAGCTATATGAAAGAGAGCACTATTAATGTCTGAACTGTCCGGTGACAAGATCGAATCCCTCCTTTGGGAAGCTGGTTGCGAAGTACAGCATGACGGAGGACTTGAAGAGGTCAGCCCGATTGAGGTAACTGTCGGAACCACGAAGGTAATCATCTCAGAAGCATGGTTTGAGGAAGGAGACTGGTTCGCAGACACCGACTCGCTGGTCCTGTACAAGCTTGTAGAGGGTGAAAAAGTCGATGAGGACTTGGATGTCTTTGAGACCGAGGAAGAGCTTGTAGAGCACATCCTACGGCTTGGCGGTGAAGTGTGAAAGGTCTACGAGTAAGAGCGCAGTTCAAAAACTCCGGTGGCAAGACGGGAATAGTTGTGGCAGAAGATGAATACCGTGTCGCTGTTCTATGGGATGGAGATGACCCGGAAGTTCCCATGATCGTCCGGAAAGGTTATGTCTCCGTGATCTACGTTTAGGCTTGACAGCCTAAGCCAACTAGGATAGTCTTTATACATCAAGGACTTACCAACCGTTGAAAGGACAAAGATAATGAACACATACAAGGAAAAGCCCACTTCTCTCGCTGAAGAACGGGAAGCAGCCAAGCTCGAACAGAAGCGCCCCAGCAAGCCGATCTCCGTTGCAGGACTCAAGAGGGTCCAGCAGGTTCATGCCAATAACGCCAAGATCAAGGAACTGAAGGCTGAGAATGAGCACAACAAAGCCTTCGTTATCCGAGAAATGCTCAAGCGTGGGGTTGATGTCCTTACCCGTAAGGGAGTGGAAGTTGTCTCTCTTGATGACTTCAACGTGGATGCCACGGAGTTTGATGAGGATCGGTTCAAGAATGACTACCCAAATCTGTGGAGGCAGTACCAGAAGGCCAAGAAGCCCGGCAAGCGCATCAACTGGAAGAGCCTGTTCACCCTTTAGGAAGGACGATATGCATAGTTTTTACCACAACGAAGTAAATATCCACTACAACAGTGATTACTCTGGTCTAATCATGGTGGACTCTCCCGGTAAGGGTGAAGTTGAAGTACCCTTCCCGGAGTTACTGGAAGCAGCCTTTGATGAGGATCAAAAGAGATGGAATAGTAAAGAGATTGATGCCATCGAGAAGTTTGTTGGAAGTGCTGCAATCATGACTGAGATTGAACGGTTGGAGCAGCTTCCGACTGAACGCGCTCTCGAAGACTCCAATCTTGTCTGGGGCCTCAACGAAATGGTGAAGAAGTTGACTTCCTGACAGAAGTCGCGTATAATAAATACTGTTGGTAGCCAGTGATCCCCCTCCTAGATCACCGGCATTCGAACCGGTTTGGTACCCGGTTCTGGAAGTCCCGCAGTTGAGCGATAATGGGTAAGTGCACCCTAGCTCCTGCGGGACTTTCTTCAAACTTGTAAGAACAATAAACTAAAAGAAAAGGAACTACTTTTGTCTGAATCTACTGTCACCGAGACCATCCACGAAACTTCAGTTATGTTGATTGCAAATACAGCAAACTGGCGGAAGGTTGCTAAAGAACTGATCGGTGACGAGCCGGTGGACTACATGGAGAAATCCAAGAAGGACACGCTCCGTAAGCGCCCCATCGTAACACTCTTCTCTACGGACCCGGAAGCCCTCAAGCGAGTGCTTACCAAAGCCGCAGAAGTAGAATAAACAACAACTAAGGAGACACAATGACAACTATTATTGCTAAAGAAACCAACAAAGGCGTAGAAATCGGTTTCGATTCCCTGTGCACCGGCTATGATTCCTTTGATTTGGACCAGAAGAAAGTATTCGTCAACAATGGAATCATCTTCGGTGTAGCTGGGCGACTTCTTTTGTCCACTGAGCTTCTGCACGCAGACCTGCCCACACCTCCGGAGTCCTCTGTGGGAATCGAGAAGTGGATCACGGCGCGTCTGGTACCCAAGATTCGCCAGCTTCTCAACGAAATCGCTCCGCGTCGTCATGGTGATGGCTTCGGTATGCAGATTCTCATGGTCATCCACAACAAGGTCTATGAGGTATCCGGTGACACTGGCTGGCACCGACGTACTGACGGTCTCTACGCGGTAGGCTCCGGAAGCCCGTATGCCTTCGGTGTAATCGCAAACGGCGGTACTGTGGCTGATGCTCTTCGTGTCGCTGCTTCTGTCGATCCGGGAACTGGTGGACGCCTGACGGTTACCACTGCTGACAAGCTCTTGACACAAGCGAAGTAAGCCGGTACACTTTAGACTATGAAAACGATTACGAAGGCGTCAGCCCTGCTTATTGGAGCAGCCCTGACCGTATCAAGCCTTTCAGGCTGTCAGAACTTGGTAACCAACGATCCTACTACTTGTACGATCACGGACAAGGACCGATCAACAGAAGTCATCGATGGACAGTCAAGGTCTGTCTTCCGCATCTACACTGAAGGTGAAGGATGTGATGACACCTACGGGTTGGCAGATAACATCTTCAAGGGTAATTTGAACTCGTCAGATTTCTACGGAAAGCTCAAGGTCGGAAAGACCTACAAGCTTGAAACTGTAGGAATCAGAAACGGATTCTTCTCGTCCTTCAAAGAGATCACCAAAGCCACTGAGGTTGCTGGACCAACGCCCAGTCCGACTGCGAGCGTGAAGTAATGAGCAAATTCGCAAAGCTTACTTGGCTGGCTCTCGCCTTCGTTACCATGCTGGGACTCTCAGCATGTTACCCTGATGCTTATGTTGGAAATGGATCTGATGGACTTAGAGAGTTCACCGTAACAACTAAGGATGGCCGAATCGTCCCCTGCGTAGGTATTGGTCACGGAATTGACTGTGACTGGTCGAAAGCCAAGGTTCCTACATACAGTACACCTAACGCCAAATAAGAAAGACCCCCTCGTTTGAGGGGGTCTTTCTTCTATCGCCTGTTAGATCTAATGGAGCCGACTGCTCTGGTACGTCCGGTTCCTAGACCCTGTGGGAGCTTCCTGTGGGCCGCTGAGGTTGCTGAGTACCTGCCAGCCCTCAGTCCCGGTGGAGGGCTTAGGATCGCCGCGTAGACACCCCAGACCATAGCATCCATTCGGTCAGGGGAGAAGCGTGAAGTCTCCGGATCGAAGAAGAGGCACTGGTCCTCCAGTTCAGGCATGTCTCCGTTGAACTTCACACGTCCCTGCTGCATGGCAACAACGACAGGCTCAGCGCGAGTTGCCTTACCCTTGGTCGCCACAACTGGGAACGTCCTCAGCTTTTCATCGATGGCTGTAAGTGCCATGGAAACAAGGGCACCGCCTTGGTTTTTCTCGTAGACTACAAAGTTTGTCTTCCAGCGCTTGCACGCATCGACAACGACCTTTGACCATACGTCTGGACCGGCCTTGACAGAGCAATCTTCAAGGACGTATACTGTTCTTTGTGTAAGGTCTCGTTCCTGTGAGACTCCCATGACCATGATTCCGCATTCGTCAGTTGGATTCTCGGATACAGACGGGTCAACGGCTACGAAGATCAATGGGAAGCGTGGAGTCTCATACCCGATCTTCTGAGAATCGGCCATGGCCTTGTTGATCATTTCCTGTGTGAAGACAAGACCTTCAGCATCTTCGAGCATCTGTCCATCAAGTTCCTGCTTGGCGAGATCGGAGTTACCATACTGGCCTACAAGGTTGTCGATATAGTTCTTGGACAGAGAAGTGTTATCAAAGGTTGATCCTGTAACGATACGGATACGCTTCTCAGGAAGCTTTGCATCAGCCATGATATCCTTCATGACCTTCGTGCGCTTAGGTGTCGTTGCGAGTAGAATCTGTGGATTTTCTCCCAGACGGGTAGCAGCAACAAGGTTGGAGAACAGGGTAGCTCCAGAAGCGTCCACTGTGGTCTTCCAAGCAGCGAACTCATCACCCACCGCGTAGTGGAACTGAGGTCCACGAGCACCGTCAGGGCTTTCGGAGGACAAAAGAAGCGCCTGTGAGCCATTGGGCCACAACAGGGAGGTTGTGGATGGCTTGTACTCTGGTCGTTCGTCAGGAGAGTGTACAGCCAGTACTCCGGACTCACCAAGGATCATTGTGTTACGTACGTCAGCTACGGTACGGGCTGCAATTGCGATACGGCAGCCGGGATTCTCAAGAGCTTTCTTCCTGATCCACTGGGAAGCGGTCAGAGTCTTACCAAAACCACGTCCAGCGACAAGGGCGGTAATGAACCAGTCTCCATCTGGAATCTTCTGTTCCGGACGTAGCCAGAAATTGGCATCGTACTTTAGCTTTGCATAGTCATCTGGTGTAAAATTTTTGAAGATTTCGTTTTGTTCTTCAATGGGAAGAAGTGAAATCTCTTCAGCAAGTGATTTGCCCATGAGGGGCCTTTCGTGTAGGCTAGACCGTAGGTGTTACGGTTAGAACTGTCGTAACGCACCCGAGATCAGCTTGCTTCTTGCTGATTGATTCTTGGGTCGTCTCCGGTAGATGAGTCGGGGTTGACTCCGTGACCGTAAACTGGTATGCTTTATTAGGAAAATACCTCTTTGCCATTGTCTCTGCCCATTCGGCAGGGTCGTGGGAGGCTGTGAGAACGAGTACGGCACCATTAAAAGAGTTAGTTGTCATTATACCATTATACCATTTTCGTCAAGCCAACAAGGAGAACAAAATTTTGGAGAACGCAAAGAGCCATATCGATGAGATTGTTTCCACCATCGAACAGGAAGCGTGCTACGCAAATCCGGGGCCAGCAGCGGTAACGGCTGGTAAATACATTGATGAGAATTTCTACCTCATCCCTAAATCTAACTTCCCCACTTCTTATGGGACCGTGGGTACCCTCTATAAAGAAGGTAAGCCTGATGTCAAAGCTACCCGTGACAAGGGATTGGAACTTCTGGTACGCGCTGAACAGCTTCGTCAGGAAGAACTTAAGGCAAAGCAGAAGTGGCGGGATGAGCGTTACGAAGTATATATGTCTCTCCCTAGCTCTAACCCAAGTATGTCTCAGCTAGACTTTGAGGTGATTTATGGATCGTTCACGAGATTGCAGGTTGAATCTTTTGATGAGATTGTAAGGCTCAAGCGAGAACTTGCTTCTAAAGAATAAATCTTGTAGTGTTGAACTCAGCAAGCCACCACCGCTAAGTAAAGGAGAATATGAAGGTCATTACCAAGAGCGCTGCACTTGAGGCTCTGAACGAAGTACGGGATGAACAGGAAAGTTTCTCCATTGTAAGTGGACCGGATCGCCTTGGATCGGTCAGCATTTTCTCTGTTCTGGCATGGGATGGGGAGAATGTGGAAGACAGGGATGTCATGTTTTACTGGAAGAATGGAAAGGTCAAGGTTTACGAAGGTGCTTAACCCAGCCCGACACCGGCAAAGCGGTATTGAAATTTTGGAAGAAATGCTAAATCGAGAGGAATATGAATTTGAAGTCGCAGACTGCGGAGCATAAGGGACTGTTGCCCGAACTGGAGACCGACCCCGAAACAGGTCTCCCCAAGTTGCCGGAAGGTTATGCTTGGAAGGTAGAAGAATCCTATGGCAATAAGATTGAAGTCAGGATTGCTGTCAGGGTAATCAAGAAGACAAACATCTTTGAAAAGATTTTCCTTGGAGACAGGGACAAGGAATCTTGGAATGTCTACGATCACAACTTTGAAAGTGGTTATGACGTTTGTGAAAACAATGAGGAAGCTCTGAAGAAGTGCACTGAACTCTTTTATGAAGAGGTGCGAGAGAACCACAACAAGAAGGTCAATGGAAAGAATCTCACTGGCCTCTACCCGCCCAAGTCAATCCTCTAGCAGAAAGAATCCATGGATAAGAATGAACTTACCGGTGTCATCGGTATTGGAGTAATTGTAATTATTTTGGCAATTTGTGTACCCCTTGTATGGGCCGCTAGCGTTGCCATGGGAGTAATCCTCCTAGCACTGACAGGGATTCTCGCTATTGGTGTGGTAACCTCAGTCGTAGGGGCACTCCCCAAGAAGGAAAAGCCTGTCGAAGAAGAGATTACCGAAGAAGTCTAATACACTAAGATGCCCCCTCTTTATGAGGGGGTTTCTTGTGTTTGACAAGCGAATGACAAACGTGTAAGTTTGTATCAAGATTTCATCAAGAAATCATCAAATCCACACTGAAAGGTCTCTCGCTATCTAATGCTATACTCTGTCAAGAGATTCCTAAAGAACATCTTTGGGAGTCCCGAACCTACTGTCCCGGAAGTCAAGCCCTTCAAGATCGAGCATGAATGGCCCTTCCCTTCTCCTAAGCCCCTCAACGAGGGGTACCTTGTAGGAGAACTCATCAAAGGCATTCAGGTAGAAGGTGATCACGTGTTTTTCTTCTGGGGAGGGGAAAAGCGACGACACATCCGGACACCTGAAGGCCGTGAAACCATGCTGGCTCGAAACATTATCTGGTGGATGGAAGGTCGAAAGGTCCCCATCACGGCGGCTGGTACCGGCCTCAAAACTACCTGTGGAGAGCCTAAATGTGTTAAGCTGTCCCACCTTTCCCTAAAGGTAAGAACTACCGTCCACGGGCCAAAGAACAGGGTTATCCCACCAGCACGACAAGTTCCCAAGGACAAGCAGCCTCCACTTCCTCCAAAGATTCATCGTGGTCCACGGACTCCGTTGGCTAAGTTCACCAAAGAAGATCGGATGAAGTGTGATACCCGTAAGGGATACTTCGCTGACCGAAAGTCAGGAGATGAATACGCACGTCAGGTCAACCGACCGGAGAACAGGGGAAAGGAGCCACGTCAGTACGTATACCCTTGCACACAATGTGACGGATTCCATTTGACAAAGATCAATCCAGAGAAGTACGGAAAGAAGAAGGTTGGATCGTGGTAAGTAAGAAGAAAATCATCGTCAATACGTTGGCTCGACACGCAGAGTACTCCCGAGGCCCATCGGACTACAATATCAACGGAGAGCAGTTTGTCCGTTGCGAATGTGGATGGGAAGGGTATACAATAGACTACGAAGACGTAAACAAGGCGTATGCAGAACACCTCTACCATGAGGTGAAGAAGGCTCTCAAGAAGCGGAAGAAGATCGTAAAACTTTTGAAGGAGTAGACATGGCAAAGATGTACGGTAAGCGAGGAATTGAGCACTGGCACTCACCTGACTTCATCATCCCTAAGTCCAAACTCAGGAATGAGGAAGAGATCCAATGGCGTACTGATGCTGAGCAGGAATCCTTGAAGCATCAGGGAGGACTCTGTCCATACAGCATTCACGGATGCATTGAGTGTTGGGACATTGATCATGATGATGCCTACGATAACTCTGATCTGGATGAAATTCCGGGTGTCTGGTCTGATCATGACTGGAGGAAGTACCTCACAGAGGCCGACTACTGGTTCATGGAACGTATGGACGAACGAATAACAGATGCAAGAAAAAGGAGGGAAATTGAGCAAGCGTGGGAAGACCACACGCAGAACAGGGACAGTGGCACTGGGTCTGTCAGGGCTGCTGGCTAGTGTCCTGCTGACTGGCTGCACGCCTAGCGGAGATGTGGTGGACGCTGACTACGCTCAGGTGTGTCAGGACCGCAAAACGGATTCTAGGGTCGAGGATGACAAATGCTCAGACCAAGGCCGGTCCTCCGGAGCCTATGGCTGGTACTTCTTCAACATGAACTCCGGATCAAGCAACACCGTTCCTCCCGTGGGATCACGTCTCATGGGAGGTTCGACAACTGCCCCGACAAGTGGTAGCGTAAAGAGTGGAATTCCCTCAAAAGGAGGGACCGTCTCCCGTGGTGGATTCGGTGGAAGCGCCAAGGGCGGATCGTCCGGTGGATAAGGAAAAGGATTAGTATGCTGATTACAATTATGTTTTGGTCAACTATCGGATTGGCTGTGGCGGTAGCCGTTTGGTTGGAAATCAAGTTCGTGCATGATGAGTTTGGAATGGGCCTAGCAGCAGGGTTTGGTGTGATTATTCTAGGTGGAGTAGCCATGGCGATTACCATCCCAAATGTGATCAATGCCAATGAGGACAAGATTATCGTCAAAGACACTGAAGACAACTCCTATGCTCTTCGGGCGCTAGCCAATAACACCAACCTTGAAGGCCGTCAATACTTCCTAGGGGGAGGCTACATAGGTGAAAAGCAGGTCTTCAATTACATGACGCAGAGCGAACATGGGGCCATCAGGCTCCAGTCCATGGATGCAGCACAAGCAACCATCTTTGAAGACACGAACACTCCACACCTTCGAGTGATCAAGACCGAGAGGTTTCTCCCGAGTGTTGTTCCGTGGGACTTGGGAAGCACCATGCACTATGACTTCCACATCCCTGCCGGTTCGGTCCTTGAGACCTATAACGTGGACGTGAACAAGTAGTTGACATCCTTCTCCTGAGAGGGTAATCTTAGACTACCAACAACACGAAAGGAGAAGGACATGCTTGAAGATACTCCCGGCACAGTTCGATGGAAAGCCGGTGATGATAGGTTCTACTTGGAACCTGAACAGCATAACCATTTCGTTCTAGGACAGGAGTTCAACTTTGGAGACGGAGCTTTTACGGACTTCTCTCTGCTGGTAATCAACAGGGCTGACACTCCTGAGCTTCTGGACCGTCTTGCGGAGTTCAATGGGCTTCCCAAGTACTCTGACCTGTCGAAGACTCAGGAGGCAGTGAAACACATCCTGAATCGTCTGGATAGCCCTATCTACTCCAGTGGGGTCTTCAAGGGTGCCATTAAGCGGGAGCTTCGGATGGCTTTGGAGGGGAAGAAGGTGGACGATGACTAACCACACAGTAGCCATCAATGTCCTCAAGGATGAGCTTGACGAGGTTGCCCGGAACATCAAGATCCTCCGGGCTGAGGGTGCACGGATGCAAATACAGGGATTCATGAACCCTCACATGCCCAACATGGACAGATTCAACAAACTTCGTTATCGAAGGATGTTGAAAAACTTAATCGACAAGGGAGAAGCCTTGGTCGCGGCCATCAAAGTCTTGGAAGGAGACAAGTAAATGGAAATCGTAATCTTCCTCAACCTGATCATTGGGTTGGTGGTGGCTGGTAAGTTGTTCATCAAGCCCAAACAGGCTCAGCCTCAGCTTACTGCACCGGAGACTCAGATGGCTTTGAGTCCATCCCATACGCTGGTACGTGTTTGGGACAACCGTTCCTGTGAGCATGACCGTCAGGGCTGGTGGTTTGAGTGTTCCTGCGGGATGAAGCGTTCCGCAGACGGCACCAACTCAAAATCCTACGGATCGGAATCCAAGGCCATCACTTCCTACAAGGTGCACGCCAAGCTCCACACAGACATCTCACCTGAAAAGAATGAGTGGAAGGAAAAGTACGAAGCCGTAGAGATCGAATTTGCAAAATACAAGGAAGCGTGCTATTGTAAGAACTTGAACGACGACATCCTCATCCTCAAAGGAAACCCATGATCATCATCCCCTACTTCATAATTGTTGTGCAATTCGGGGTCATCATCTACATGGCCTACAAGTTGCGTGGACATTCAAAAGACAAATTCTAGGAAGGAACATATGACTACAGAACAACAGGACTACATGGACAACCAACGCAGAGTAAAACTCAATCCTCCAAGTCCGGCCAACGGGATGGTGGAGATCGTTCGGAAGACTTCGGATGGCTATGACGTGAGGACATCTGAGACCTTCTACAAGATCGAGCGTCTGGGTGTTTACTCGTCCCGACAGGCCGCTTTGGAAGCTGCCTTTAAGAAGTACTGCCCTGACCTGTCCATCGAGCCGCTGAAGGTAGATGGTTAATGGAAGAGCCGAAAGAAGTGAAGAAGCGCCGTAGCCGTGTTCTGGAGTACTACGAAAAGAAGCAGAAGGAAGAGTCCGAGAAGCCAGTAGAGGATGATGAGAATATCTTTCAAGATACCTTTGGTGAACTGGGACTTGACGAATTTGGAACGGAGCCTTTCAAGTAAATGGCAGACATTGATGAAGTTCTTTGGCAAGATACGAAAGAAAATCTGATGGACGCAATGGACGGGGATGAGATGTCCGTTGAGATGTACATGTCCGACATGAAAGACTCAGGCTATTTTGACCTGCCTGATGAATACCGTTTCGTTGACTACGACGATGACGAATACTAAGTAAAGGAAAACATTTTGGTATTTTATATTGTGGTTGCGCTTGTCGTAATCATCCCCCTACTCTTTCTCCGGTTCTCCAATAAGTCGGAACGATGGGTTAACTTTGTAGGATCGCTATTTACCTCCGCAATATTCGGAGCAATGATCTTCGGAATGTTCTCTACCGGGTCAAGTGACAGTTACACTGTAACCAACAGTGAAAACACTTACACTGTTGCAGAGGGAAAGGTTCCTACCCTTGTTGAAGGAAACCTGTCCTTCTCCTATACGGAGAACGGTGTCACCAAGGAATTGTATGTACCTATTGACAATTCAAAGATCCCCCTTGAAGACGTAAATCAGATCAAGATTACCCACAAGGACGCCATGAATCCTGCCATTGCCCCGTGGCCCACTGGTGACGGATACATAGCGGAGTTCATCAAGTGACGGTTACAGTCGTGGTAGCTGGTTGTGATGACACAACCACTGTTGAACTCGAAGCCACCGACGTTGAGAAGGATTTCCTCGTCAGGCTTAGTAACCTCATCAACGAGACACGAGAGTACGGATGTATGCCCGGAATGATGGTCTCTAGAGGTAAGGAAGTCCTTGTCAGTCTGGACTGATTCAGACAACTGAATGCTCTCCTACCTAGTGTAGGAGAGCATTCCTACACTGGAAGGTAAACATGAAAGCACGCACTGCTGTAATTGTGCTGGTCCTCTGGGTAATAACTTGTGGACTGGCAGGTATTTTTACGTCGTTTTTTGGATTTTTCGCGACTCTCTTCCTTCTCGGGAGTGCGGCCATCATTGCATCCATCAAGCGTGAGGCACCTGAACTGGTGATGCGAGAGGGTAAATGGTATGACGAGAGGGAAGACGATCAGGCTCGTTAAAAAATTTTACAAGTACTTCCTTGTACTTGCCACGCTCATTGTGTTTTACGTAGGTCCAATTAGTCTTGTACTTGTTGTATGCTATGCGTGGATGATGTTTTTACTTATTCAAGCTCTAGCAGAAAAGATTAAAGAATTATGATACTAATTCTCGCTTTACTACTCTTTGGAATAGCCATCTGGAATTTTGTTGTAGGTCTATGGATTGTTGGGATTCTTGCCACCGTCCTCGGAATTGCGTCACTGGTTGAATTGTGGATATCCTACAATGAGGATGTATTTCTGTGATGGTAACCACAGAGCAAGAGCTAGACGCTCTTCCCTTCGGAACCCGGCTGAGGTTTACCATCAGCAAGGCAGTTCTGGAGAAGACGCACGGAGGGCTATGGAAGGTCCACGGCGTGAAGGGGTGCTTCGGTTCGGATGACATTTGCCGGAACGGGACGCCCATGGAAATCTTAGAGTAAGGTAAATATGGTATACGTAATTATTTGGGTATCTGTGGCGGTAGTATGGTCTATCGTTTGTGCGATTGGTCGGGGTCTATGTGACCCACACTACGTCAGGGAGCGAGAGTATCGAAAGTTGTGGTCCCAGCTTCTCATCCTGTCTCCGGTGTGGCCCCTAGCCCTTGTATGGCTGATTGGTAGGCTGTTCACTAAGGCTTATGAAGAATCCGGCTTTGACGATATGGTAAAGGACTGGAGGAAGAAATGATCTGGTGGATTATCTACGGAATCGTTTCCTTGCTCTGGTTCGTACTGGTTATGTGGTACTATCTCGATGAGAAGGACATCATGCCTGATGATGAGAAGAAAGCTACTGCACGAGCCGCACTGGTTGCGCCTTTGTGGCCGGTCATTCTTTTCTGTGCGGTATTGTATGGCCTTTGGATTCTTGCTGAACAGGTGGTAAAGTTGGTTGACGACGCCGATCTGGGAGAACCAGCACGGAAAGCAAGAGAAGCCAAACAGAAGGAGAAGGAAAATGGGAAAACGCAAAGCGAAGATCACTGATCTTGTAGAAGAGCTTTTGGGTGATGTCCGAATGGGCTACGAGATCGATATCACCGTGGACCGACATGACTTGGAAGAGGTTCTGATCTGGGCTGCTGAGAAGCTGGGAGCCAATCAGCTTTTCCGGGAGGGTGATGAGGTAGTTGTCACCGAACTTGACAAAAACACAACACAACCACCTTACGCCAAGAAGGGTGCAAAGGGAGTTATCCATCAGATCTTCAACTACGGTGACGAGAGTGTACGGGTCGTCTTCAATGACGACCCGGACGAGCGCCCGTGGTATATGTTCAAGACAGAGCTACGCCGAATCATCGAGTAGTTGACATGGGTTCTCCTTTAGGGTATATTAGTATCAGTCCTCAAAGAGAGGGAAGGTACAAGACAAAAGGAGAACACCATGTGGGTTATGTTTGAAGGTGGATTTGTAAGCGCAGTACAAGATCGGGACGATCACGGAATCCTTCGAGTCCGAGCGCGCGATCAGCGTTCGTTGACCACAATGCTGGATATCATCAAGCTCTCCGGACACGATACCGGAGACTTGAAGCCCGTCACTTCAGCGGGTACCGACTACCGTTGGCGTGTCCTGCTTCCACGGGAACTGTTTGGAGTCTTCCTCGCTCAGGTGTCTGATGACATCAGCTACGGAAACTTCAAGGATCAGGCAACCAAGACACGCGGGAAGAAGTGGCATGACGCATTCATGGATGTGTGGGTTGCCATGTTGGCCGTAGACGATGGCCCAAAGTTCAAGCGGGGATGGGACTTGGCGGGACGTAAGGTCAAGGCATAACGGATAGGCAGGGTTGACGCCCTGCCTTTTCTGTTGTAATCTATGATTATGGAGAATCCCAAAGAGAAAAACTACCGACCGCCTTACCGTCCGGGGCATTATGAGGAAGACGGATGCTACTACTGCAACAAAGACAGGTCGCTACATCCGAGCTTCTGGAAGTGTCCGGACTGTGGGGAGCTTTGGCGGGTCATCTCAGACAACGTGGCATGGTGCGGATGGATCAAGGCTCGCGGGTTGTGGAGACCCATCACGAGATTCATGACACGGAAGAGTTGACTTCAGGATTTGTTCCTGTTAGTCTAAGACAAATAGCAGGAACAACCTAAGGAGACGACAATGACTGAATTTGAACCATGGGACCGGGTACGGCACACATACACCGCCTATACCGGTCAGAAGTTTGTCCGTGAAGGAAATATCACCACCATCACCCCAGACTTTGGAATCGCCTACACCACTGGAACAGCCACGTTCCTCGCCCAGCCTGAAAACCTTGAACTGATCAGCAAGCGGACCCGTAAGCGGGTAGGTCCCACCAAACAGGAGAAAGTGATGAGGGCCAAGCTCAAGGCTCTAGAGAAGAAGCTCCAGTACTTGAAGGTACGGGCTGACCCCTACGAGTACGATGAGTGGGAACGCGGATACAACTTCGGCCAACGACAGATGGCAAGGGAATTGTTGGAAATTATTACGGAAGGTAAGCGGTAATGGAACTCTTTATTTTTCTTCTGGTGGTTCTCGTCGTAGTCGGAGTACCGGGGGGATTCTACCTCAGCGACCGTGAAGGTTGGAACGCCACCTTCAAGCGACTGAACAGGGTGGTTCGGGCTAGCATTGAGAACAAGGACAAAGATAAGATGCTCCCGCAGATCAGCCACACAATGACTTCCGATGACTGGGATGCCCAGTTCAAGGGCGATAAGAACCTAACCCCTGTCGAAACCCCACAAGAGAACCACTACATTGTCAACACCTTTTTCAAGAGGGCATACAACGGGTCGGACTGGCCGGGGTGGAAGTGCAAATGCGGGGCCTCACGGGTTGAACCAGTGCTAAGCGCATATTACGGGGGACTTGAAAGTGCCATCAAGGACGCCAAGAAGGAATCCGAAAAGCATGTGCAGGATGCCAACAGGAATGACCAGATCAGGGCACAATACGCGGCTAAAGGAATAACAGGGAGGGAATGGTAATGGAAGACTACAGGACAGCCCCTACAGCGGCGGATTACGCCCGTGAAGAGGCACGACAAGCCACCGTAAGCCAGAGCGCTTTGAGGTCCGCAGAGAAGCGTGCAGAGGGTGCAGAGAAGGCATTGTACTTTGCCAGCAAAGCAGGAGAACTTGCTGCCTACAAGCTGAACTCTCTCGCTAAACTGGCAGATGCTATCATTGAGTTTGGCCTTGCCCCTCAGTACGGCTACGACATCAAGGCTATCCTTGACTTTGACCATGGAGACCTGATCGAACACAAGAAACAAGAGGCCAATGGCGAAGCCTAGGGTAGCTATTGATCTAACCGACAAACAGCTTGACCTGTTGGCTCGGATCGTTGAGGAACCAACCTTGTCGGAGATCATTCGACAAGGGCAGAAGAACATGATACCCTTGATGAGAAAGTACAGACGAGACAAGAAACGCGGACCCAACCCTGACTGTTCCGGTGCTTCAACCTGTCCCTGCATCTGCCACGATACGGGAGGCGAGGACTATGGAACGCATGGACCTGATGGTGGACGTTGCAAAGGCAAAGACTTCTAAGGAGAAAACAATGACTGAAGACAAGTTCGAATACACCGCTGAATACAGGGCCGCTGATATTACGTTGGGTTGGGATTCCGACTGGGATATCCTCGCTGGACCTTATGACACACGGGAGGATGCACGAAACGAAATTATCCGGGAGATCGAAGTAGAAGACACTCCCAACGAAAGCGAATTTGATTACCGGATCATCCGTACCCTGAAAGACCCTTCCGACAGTGTGGTGGAAGAGATTCAGGGGTTCCGTCGATGAGAGACACACCTACTGTCAAAGCAGGAGATGTTCTTCTCCTAGAGGATAACCGTATCTGTACAGTGGTTCGGATCGAAAGGGACCGTATTGCGGAGGACGAGTACAATTACGGATACTCTTTCAGAAACTTCTACGCTGTAATTGTAACCTTTGATGGTGAGAAGGAAGACAAGTTTGATCATTGGAACTGGCGTAAGCTTGAAAATCGCAGTATTTTTGACCCTAACCTCAAGGTAGGTGATGTGGTTGAGATCAAGCCTGATGAAGAATTCAAGGCTGAACTGGAACGCAACCCACGAGGCCGTATCATTAAGATTGAGAAAGAAAATCCTCTTCGTCCGTATGTCATTCGTTCTGAAGACGGGTCTACGGAGCTTTGCTTCAACCGTAACGAGTTCGTAAAGGTACTCTCTGCCACGTCATACGAGAAACGTGGGGAAACGATCTCCACACTGAATACCGAGATCAAACGACTTGACGATGAAATCAACTCCCTGACAGCACAGAGGGACGCCCTCAAGGTGGCCCGTGAAGTCATGGACTACGTAGTTACATAGAAAAGGATAAACTAAATTAATGTCAGAGTTGAATGAGACTGCAACCGGTCTACCGGAATTGCCTGAAGGATTATGGTGGAGGATCGGTGAGATCTCAACCACGGATGAATATGGCAATACCCGCTACGGAACCGGAGGATGGGCATCATCTGTAGGTGGAAAGATTGCTGCCATCCAAATCATGGAGAACAGATGGGTCACTGAGACTGAAGAGGTTCCGATCTATGGTGATCGTTGGTGGAACAAGAATAAGGTTGTAGAGTATGACTGCAAGTACAATAAAGAACTAAAAGAAGTAGCGGTGTTTACCCGTCTCTTTTGTGGTTATGCTACCCACGATGAAAAGAGCATTCCTGAACATGCCTATAACATGGGCAGCAGTGGTTCGATTGGTGGACCTATTGAGCAGTACCACTACTCCTATCATGAAAATGCTGACGGTGCCCGAGCACTTGCCGAGATGATGATCAAGGAATACCATGCCAGTGTGCGTCGAGAGCAGGATTGGAAGATCGCTCTAGAAGCCAAGAGGAAAGCCAAGGACGAACTGTTCGGGGATTACCCACCCAAGACTCTAGGAAAGGCTTAGACTATGACAAAGCAGACAATCCTCAGCGAGGCAAAGGTGGAAGTCCTTGACGCTCTGGAAGAACACCTAGGCGCAAAAGAGGTACGAGTAGCCAGCATCTCTGACTATTACGACTACGGATTCCACATCGAAAGGACTCTGCATAACCTTCTAACGGGCTATGCGGAGTACAAGTACTTCCACTCCACCGAGCGTGCTGAACTAGAGCGACAGCAGCGCCTAGCCCGTGAAGAAGAGCTACGGGAGAGGTCCAAGGTCATCCGTGATAACATCATGATCGGTGTCCTGTCCAACATGACCATGAAGCTTCGGAAGTACTTCCCGGATTCGGCTATCGAGTTCAATCTGGGATCAGCTAGTAGCTGTGTATCCGTCAGCCGTACGATGGACCCGGATGATGAGATGATGTTTATTGAATACTACAAGAACGACTCTCTCCAGAAGTATGAACTTACCGTCCACATTGACGGTGTAGGTCTTTGGGAAGATGACGTGACAGTGGTCAACGGGAACCAGCGACCGGCAGACCAATTCACAGGAATTGCTGGACTGGATGCCTACTTGGATACACTACCAAAGAAAGAAAACTAAATGAAGATCGACAGTTCAAAAATTGTAGGAAGAAAGATTGCTCCTGAAGATGTCAAGCACGGTGACATTATCAAGTTCACTTCATCAAAAGATGGTGTGAAGGTTGAAAAGACCGGGACTATTCAGTATATTTACTGGAATGATCGGTTAGCTACTCAAACCTTCTTCACTGAGAACTTCCGGCCGTACGATCCGGTGGATTCTCGTATCGGTGATGGACGTAATGACGAACTCCATTGGATGGGACATGAAGACAGTTCCCTTGATACGGCTGAAGTAGGAGATTGGTTCGAGAACAAGGACTTGTCGCGTGAACACAAGGCCGGTAAGGTCACCAAGCACACCGAAGGTTACTGGATTCTTGAAAGCGGAGAAAAGGGTAAAGACCATGACCTCATGATGATCACCGAAAACGTTGCCCGTATGCTATTCCGGAACGGAAACTCAACTCTCTTCCAGACCAAGGCTGACGATCAGGCTGTCTTCATGAAGGATGGTAAGGTCAATCTGGTGGAAGGTGACAAGGTACGTCTCACCGAAACTGCACTGAACCATGAAGCGTTCCTTGGTTGGGTATCAGATGGTGAATACGTTGTTGCAGGAACTAGTGGTGAGTCAGTCCTTTTGAGAGTACACTACCCATTCAGAGTCTATGAGTCCAACTCAGCTATTGTCCATTACTCACATCTGGTGAAGGTTTCCTGATGTCTGATATGGAATTTGTCAACTACGTGGAAGGCAGCAAGGCCATTGTCTCCAAGCCTTCCGGTATCGACAACATCAGCGTAACGTACCCTCACGTTACCCGTGTCGAGTTGATCGTGAACGCAGAACGACGCGAGGTAATCTACGGAGCCAAGGACGTGTTCACCGACTTGCAGGACGACGGGAGAACCCTGAAGGTCTTCCTGAATAAGGATTAAAATATTTTAAGGAGAGAACGTGGCAGGATTTGAAGAAGAGTATCAACGCCGTCTTAGGCGTGTAGGTGGGGTTTATGATGACTCCCTGAAGGTCTGGGTGGAGTCAGGTGAGGACGATGGCTACTGGTCCGGTGGATGTGAAACCTGTGAGTTCTATATCGATGGTGGGCCGTACGTCAAAGTCTTTGTGGATTCGAAGACTTCATGGGAAATCAAGCGGGAGATCGCCCGTTTCTCTGACATGGGAGAACTTATCCGAGAGCTTGACTCAGTGGATGATGAATAAGGTTTGACAAGGGGACTCTACTTAGTGTAGAGTCCTTTCTTGTTGGAACAATACTAAGGAGGAAGAATGCCGGAAGGTAAGAAGTGGAGGGGCAAGAGTGTCTATCAGGTACTCGACCGCCTCAAGATGGCAGCACAGTCCCAGCAAGCTCTCTTTGTTGTGGAGACCATGACGCGGGAACGAGTCAACAAACTCAACCATGAGGCCAAGGAAATCCTCATCGATCTTGCTGATGAGCTAAAGGATCTCCATCCTGACGAAATGCGTCTGGGACACTATTGGAAGTGTCTGGAATCTCCTACAGACCACTGCATCTACAATGACAGGAAAGACCCCTTTATGGACCACTGCCTGTTCTGTGGCGAACCAAGCGATAGGGGCTAGACTATGGAGCTAGCACTGGTATTGGCATTCCTCATGGCGGTCTTGGGCTTTGGACTGTTCGCTGTCTACAAGTCCGATCCGGAAGGATGGAAGCGGACGTTCAAGAGGCTGTCTACGACCTCTCGTGCCTCCTTGGAGAGCCGTTCGATGCAGGACTGGGACCGACAGTTCGAAGGCAAGGTGCTAGGCGCTCTGGAGACCAAACACAAGCTTGCAAAGACATGGCACAGTAGGAGTGCCGGAGGAATGTTTCAGTTCTCCAACTGGCAATGCTCCTGTGGAGTCGGAGGGAGAAATGAATCAGAGATGGAAATAACACGGAACAAGGCAGACCGACGAGCCTTGCGAGCAGCCAACAGGCACATCCGATTAGCCCGGAAACAGGAGCTACAGAACCCTGACGGAGACTTTACATTCTAGGAGGAATGATGGAACAGCATTTGAAGCACATCGTGGAAGACATGCGTCGTGGGATGAACAAGACGCCATACTCCCATCACACAGTTGACAAGGAAGACCTGTCGGCTATACTGGAGTACATGGAAGAGAAGATTGAAGAGGACCGCGTGACGATCCATCTGGGGGACACTGTACAGGTGATTGAGCCTAAGGAAGACGGAAGGATCGGTGTGGTTACCCGTGAATCCGATTATCCGCTGGTAGTGTTCGAGCTTCGTCTTCCTGACGGGGAAGAGATCACTGTAGATCAGGAGAATGTGGTGAAAATCCATGGATGAGATTGACTGGGAGTACGGGGCCACGTACAGCGTGAACGGCAAGGACTCCGTAAGCACACCTACCGGGTGGAGCACGAACATCAAAGAGGCCAAGGAAGACTTGGACTGGTTCGTGAACAAGCAGAAAGTTACCCACCCTGAGAGGGAGTGGAGGATCGTCAAGCGGTACCCGCGTGTGAAGCTTGAACTAAGCGAGGAAGAGAAGGAGCAGATTGATGAGTAACCCCAACGTAGGAAATTTCAAGGTTAATGATCTGGTGGAGGGAAACCGGGCTACCATGATCAGGGATGGTCGCCGGGGATTCGTTACCTCTGTGGAGAACCCCTCCCGAGACGGCCTTCACCCCATTGCCGTCCGTTGGCATGACGGAACGTCCAGCAGCGAATGGTGCGGGAGCCTCGTCAAGCTTGTTTGTGCAGAAAGTAGCGAAAGTACTGAGAGGTTTGTCTCCGCGTCCAAGCGTGCCCTGCTCAATGTCCAACAGGAAATTGACGAACTTTCTAAAAAGCTGGAAGAGAAGATCGAACAAAGGGAAGTTCTGGAAGAAGGTATACTTAGGAGCCTGAATGAGGGTTGACACGAACATGGATCTGTTCCTGATGGTAGGGGAGATGCCAGCGCCACCTTGTGAGCATCCACAACACGCTACAAAACACAAAGACCAGCCAGCAACGTATTACTTTACTGCACACTGCCCATACTGTGAGTACCGGAGAGAATGCTTTTCCGTTTGTGACGATATCATGTCGGACTACAGGAACGACGTACCTATCTTCTGCGCTGGATGCAAGACAGTGGATGGCGGACAAACGTTCTGGATTGTTTTGGGGAAGATTTGACATCTGACCTGAATGGGTTAGACTAGAGGAAAGACCAACACAGAAGGAGAAGAGTATGTCAGCTAAATTTTTAATCGGTGATTATGTAGAAGTGTCATCCGGAGGGTACACAGGCACCAAGGGGGTTGTCCTCAAGGTGTACAATGACCCCAAGGACGGGGAGGCCAGCTATTCCATCAAGTCAACAAGGGTCGTAGGATACTCCTACAGTGTAGGAACCGACTTGATCTTTATGGAGTCCCGACTGGAGCTTGTTGAGCGCCAGCGGGAGAGGATCGACTTCAAAGACGTAGAGAACTACGACGAGATCGAAGTACGGTTTGTTTCCGGAGACCTGAAGCGTGTATTCTCTGGAGTTGTCATGTCAAAGAAGACCAGTGATAGCATCACGGAGTTCTTCACTGCTGGAGGTCAAAAGCTCTTCTCTACTCGGTGGAGCGGTGCTGAGGTCTTTCTGGTCAAGAAGGGCAATCCGCCGCACCCTCTGGAAGGGGCCAAGGATGGGTTCAAATTCAAGGCGACTGCTCTGGCTGCTGATCCGGGTGGTGGAGTGTATTTCCGAATCTACACGAAATACAAGGGAGACTATTGGATTCTTGATCAGTACAATGGTTCCGGAAAGCTCTTTGAATCCAAGATGTCTAATGACGCCAGTGCCCGTGCGGACTTTGACTATTACAACAGCCATATCCTTTGAGTTGGACAATGGGGTCTACCACTGGTAGGCTAAGCACAGGAAATCCAAACGTATACTGGCACAACGGAGTAAGGAAGAAGGTTATGAAAATGATGGAATTCAAGTTCAATCGAAACGACAAAGTACGAGTCATCAAGGGTGACTACAAGGGCATGGAACTTCGTGTGACGGGGCGATATGCTGACAACAGCTTCAACCCTGCACCTCCTATGTACAATGTGGAGGTCACCAATGACGGTGGATTTCCTGCATTCATCGTTGGAGAGCTTTCTGAATTCGGTGAGGAATTCCTTGAACTGATTGAGCCGGATGTCCGTGAGGTCAGGAAGAAGATCGAGCCGGAACTGGTAAAGGTCGGTGACCGAATCCGTGCTGTCCGGGTTGCAGATGACTCAGGCATAGAGTATTCCAAGTCTGGTATCGTCCACGAGAAGAAGAACTACTACGGTGCAATTTCCTTCTGGACACGTGGCAAGCATGAACTAAATCGCATCGGATACGCTGATGATCAAAATTCCCACTACATCCTTGAAGAAGAGTCCACGATCCATGAACTGACCCTGAAGCCGGTGGGAACGAAGTTCAAGGCTGATCGTGGACAAGGCTCTTATTACTACCTGATCTACACAAAGGTCCGGGAAGGCTACTGGCTGTGTGAAAGCTACTTCAAGAGCAACGGAGAATTCAAGGAAGTAACCTTGCGAAGTGAGGTAAACACCATCAACGAGTGGAACAAGGGACGAAGCACCTATCTGGATGTTCTGTAGATGGAATGGTTCATAGTTATCCCTCTGTGGATTCTAGGGTATTGTGTAGTAGGAGGAATCACGACTTTCTCCGTTGTGAAGTATGAATTCAACAGAGCCATGGAAGAGAACAGAAACTCTCATCGTAACTACAATGTACACTACCCTGAGTTGGAAAGAGCCAACTCGAAAGAGGAACAAATCGAGTTGAACCTCAAAGACGCCACTCAGGACTGGGGCGCTACATTCTTTCTCTGGCCTATCTTTTGGATTTACATTACGTGTGTAGGTATTGGGATGGGAATCAAGCACGGTGTAGCAGGTAAAGCTATCAAGGAAGCCAAGGCTGAAGCTGAGAAAGCTCGACTCGATGCGATCACCGCGAGGATTCTCAAAGAGCAGGATGATAAGTTTGACATGGAACTAAAAGGAAACGACCAGAAAGCAGGAAACAATGAGTGAAGAAACTAAAGACAAGATCGCGGAGTGGGTTCTGTACATCTTCTTTGGAGGAATGGCACTCTTAATGATTGGGTTGCTCATCTGGGGACTTTTCACCAGTCCCCTAGGAGTTCTTATCCTCGTAGGATTCTTTGGTGCGCTATGGCTGATTGGATGGGCTAGCCATCGTATGACTAATTAACAGTTTCCTTACAATATATGGTATACTGGTAGTTCACCATTGATCGGAGGAACTATGGACCTTTGGGGTTCTATTATTGCAATTGTCATCGGTGTTCTACTACTGGTATGGGCCATTCATGTCATCGTAACCGTCCTAGGATGGGTACTGGTGATTGCTGGTGCAGTCCTACTAGTGAAGAACCTTGTAGGAAGCAGAACGCGACTGTAACTAACAAGCGAGAGAAGACTCCTTCGGGGGTCTTTTCTTGTTTTACGGGAAGGTTTGTGGTAGGCTGTAGTCATGCTGAACTTTACCGCGCTGAATAACATGATGGACGACTATGATCGTACCCTTGGAATCGAGAGACGACTCCGTAATCTGATCAAGGCAAAACAGGAACAGCTAACCGAGATGTGTGATGACTGGGACCGTCTTCCGGAAACCCTTAGGCACAAGGACGAAGATCAGAAGCAGTGGCAGTTGGGCAAAATTATCGACCGCACTCGGGAGCTTGAGATTCTACAGGAGGTTCTTGATGGTTGAGCGGAAGCTGAGTGAACTGGTCCACGGAGATACAAGGAAAGCGAAAGCTCTTGTAACTTACTTCCGTGCCCTTGAGAAAGGGTATCGGGAAATACAGATTATCGATGCTGAGACTGGAGAGGTCCGGAAGATGATGATCTACGGAAAGAACGAGCGGGAGTTCTTCGAAGAGAGCAAGAGAAGGTACATTAAAAACTTTTACGGGGCCAACGTAGGAGGCGTAGCTGCTGCGGCAGAAGAAAGGTGGAAGAATGGTTAATACTAATGTAGAGAAACTTGAAGAGATACTTGAAGACTACGAGCGATTGTGTCTGATGGAGCACACTATCAAGTCCCTGATCTCCATGAAGGAAGATGTTATCAAGACCCTGATGGTGGAGATTAAAAACGCATGGGATGATCACCAGACCTTTACGCACAGCATCCTGTCAGAGAAGCTGGCACTGCTGGAGATGGAAGTTGATGTCCTGAAGGCGGTATTGTAGTGAGTGAAGTTGTAAAAATTAATATCGTCCGACATGACCAAGACTGTAAGACTGAGGTCAAGAACGGTGAGAAGGATATGGTACGCCGATGCCCCCACCGAAAGCTCCAGATCACGCGAAAGCATGGATACTATCCGGTATATTGGTCTGACCTTGATCCAGTAAACGACTGGAAAGAGTACTGGCTGGCGTTCAAGGCGTTGGGCGGCTGGCAAGCTTGGCTGAAGAGATAGGAAAAGGAAATGAAAATTATTAAATCAACGGAGCCATGGTCCGAAAAGTTTTATATCGGTGTGGTGAAGAATAATAACGATGTAAAGAACCATGACGTATATATTGAACTGGGTGGGCATACCATTCCGGCAGGTAGAGAATCGTTCGCCGCATTCACACAGCAGGATTGTTACGAGATTGTCAAGGCCATTGCCACAGAGGCTGGAATTCTTGGACCATCGAAGAGTCTTGACGGTAACGTGAGCTTCGAAGTCAAGAAGCCTAAGCCACCTAAGAGCAAGGAAACGCTACGCCGGGAAGAACTGATGGTGGAGTACTTCTCCAGCTTTGATGTCTCTGAAGGTGGAGAGGCCGCTATTGACCGGATCATTGAACTAGAGAAGAAAATTGGAGAACTGTGAACGAAAACGTTAGAGTAAGGTACAACAGTAATAACTCAGGCGGTGGCTGGTGGTTGAAGGATGCGGACTGGTTCGCTCTGGAAGAGGCTGGCTGGACCATTGTGTGGGCCAAGGATCGTCAAGGATGGAATGGCAAGTCACTGGCTGATGAGGACGGACGCTGGCTCGGGGCACTTGCTACAGGGGCCTATCGTGATGGGCTACCTGAGGAACTGGCGATTGCCGAATGGGAGTACGTCACAGGAGAAAACGCTGAGGCTGAAGGGTGTCCGTGCTGTGGAAGACCGCACTCCTTCTGGGAGGAAGAGGCTGTAGGGTAAGAAATTGACTAGTGGACTGAAGTCTGCTAGTCTTTTCTTTATCGAGAAGAACTTAAGTCTAAGTAAAGGGAGAAGGAAAATGACCAAGCAAGGACGTGAGTGGAGGCTCATGGAGCGTGAACTTAAGTCCGGCAATGTGCTGGCACACCGGTTCTTCAAATCGAGCAATCAGTTCGAGCGGAGGCACAAGGGTAAGCTTGAAGAACTCAAGAGGCACCGACTGGGGTTCCTTATATGGACTGTGCGAGAGCCACGCCCATCCCTGATCCACAAGGGCGGGAAGCCGTGAGCCATGTAGAGAAGCTTCAGGGTCTTTTGGGGAGCGTTGCCTTCCCGGAGACACCGGAGGAACGGGACGAGGCTGAGAAGGCGATTATGGCATTCTCAGACAGCGTAGGGGAATTGCTTGCTGTCAAGCGCATTACCTATGATAAGAAGCTGGACGAATTCAGGGCGATAGAGAAAAACCCTGAGAAAACGGACCCTTCAGATATTATTGCCCTGTTCACCAATCAAGGAGAGATGCAGGAGATAAGTACTACCATCTTGCAACTTGAGCATGTTCTGGGCATGGAAAGAGATGTGAATAGGCCGTTCGGATTCAAGATGTACATGGAGTACGCGGCTAAGAAGGAAGGGAAGCCATGACCTTCAGTGAAGAAGAGCGAGATGCATTCGACAAGGAGTTGGAAGAGATGTTCAAGGACAACCGGACCCCGGAGCAGATAGCGCGCTCCGAAGGCTACACGGCAGGGTACAAGGCTGCACAGGAGCACTACGAGCGCCGGAATGAGTACTTTGATTCTCTGACTGCAACGGGAGATTCTGAGTTGATCGAGATACTGAGGCGCAGTCATGAGAACGGTGATGTCCTGACCACAGAAGAAGCGTGCCGGGTCTGGGAAGAAATCCACATGTACATGGAAGGGCACCCTGAAGGACGTGTTCTCTTGCTTCTCAATGACCGACTGACGCGGGAGCTTGCCAAAGGCTTGCGCTGTGGAGTGTGCGGGGCTTACCAGAGTCCTGACTGTGCGAAAGGATGCTGAGTGTTGAAAAAATTTAAGCTGGTGGCTGTTGCTCTGTCCCTGCTGCTGGCACTGGCGGCATGTGGGTGGTCGGGAACTGGCGTGGTTGTGGGTAAGACCAAGACAGATGCCTACACTTATGTCTCATTCATTTGCAGTGCCTACGATTCCAAAGGTTTCTGTACTGTCCAAGTACCAATCACCAACTACGTCCCTGATTATTACTACCTTCAAGTCAACGCGGACGACGATGGTAAAGTCCACGATGTTAGTGTAAACTACGAGTACTGGGTTGCCGCAAAGAACGGTGACAAGTTCGACAACAGGAAGAAGGAGTAATGAGCGCATACGAGCATCTGAAGAACAGCGTCAAGTATCAAGAGGAAGCAGGGAGCAAGGAGTTTCATTACTCCACCAAGGCTTTGAGCAACGCCATAAGTGAGATTGACAACAGGCTTAGGCAGATGGATGAGTTGAAGAAGATTCTTTCAAATGTTCCTCTTCAGGTCGGGGATGTGGTACATGAGGTCGGTTACCCTGACGAGAAGGGTGATGTCGTTGACATTGACAATGTGGTAGGATACGCTTACTACACAGTCATGATTCGTCAACGGGGACGGGCCATCGGATACTACCGGGATGAACTGGAACTCATGGAAAGGCCGGAGGCATAATGGATTTGTCAAAGGGAGGTTGGGCGTTCCCCAACTTCAATTCGAACTCAAAGGCACACTTCTTCCCTGATCCAGCTATCCTCACCCCAAGCCTTTGCGGTCGATGGGGTCACGTGGGACAGCCTTTTCAGGGAGATGCGTTCTCTAGTGAATCAAAGGACGACTGCAAGGCATGTCGGAAGAAAGTCAACGACTATGTACGGGTGGAAAGGCCATGAAACTGAAGAAGATACCCACGACATGGCGGGGAATCCAGAACACGGAGGACACGACTGAAGGTGACATGCAGGACTTCCTTGATGGTACGGACTGGGTGTGTGACGGGAAGTACGAGTGGTCTGGTACCTTTGAACTGTATCGATCTGGTGACCTCAAATACATTACCCTGAAGAGGGATCACTGGTTTGTTGTCTCATCCAAAGGTAAAGTAAAGACCATGGACCCTTGGGAGTTCGGAGAGAAATTCGAGGTGGACGAATGATCAAGAAGGATGATCTTCTAGACCTTGTGGTGTGGCTGTGCTCAGCGAGAGATGACTTGGCACGGCGCAAAGGGATTGGTCCAGACTTTATTGTAGGTACACGGGATCTTCCCTAAGAATTGACTAGTAGGTGGAAACCTGCTAGTCTTTTCTATGTCAAGGGAAATCATAGACTAACTAAGGAGTGGACATGAGAATCGATCTTCGTAAAATCAAAAAGCCCAAGGGATACACGGACCTGAAGCAGACCCTATCGGTTGATCTTCCGGGTGGAGACCTGATCTACGTACAAGAGGGTCAAGTAATTTTTGCCGGGATACCGGGAGAGTACGTGGGAATTGAAGAGTGGAAGGTAGAAGCCTTTGTAGAACTCTGGATGGAACGTCGTAGGGCTGAGCAGGAGGGGAAGTAAATGGCACACAAAGCAGCAAAAGGATGGTCTTGCGCTGAACCGGAATGCAGGAGTTTCAGTGGAGTTGGCCCATGTCAATTCCCCACAGGAGACTTCACGGTTTCCATGAAGCAGAGTGAGCTTGACGCTCTGATCGCTGAGAAGGTGAAGGAAGAGCGGAACAAGCTCTACACTCGTAAAGACATGGACTTCATCTACGAAGTGGGCAAGCGTGAAGGTTGGGACGAAGGCTACGATGCCTCTTACCAAGGAAAACAACGCCACAGCCCCTACAAACAATACTAAGGAGACCTACCCGTGGAAGAGCTAGAGCGCCTTAAGAAGATCGAACAACGTCTTCTCGAAAGCCTGAAGATCAAGAGGGAAGATCACGATGAGATGTTTGGAGTACTCCAGCGCATGTCAACGGAAGACTACAATGGTGAGGCAGGTAGGGACATGAGATACTACCTGACCCAGAACACGGTTGAGGTCACCAACTTGGCCTACTATCTGGACTTCGACTTGGAGAACAGCATCGGATTCAAACACTAAGGAGAAGCAATGACACTCAAAGTAAAGGTACGACAGACCATCGAATTCATCGTGGAGGTTGATGATAGTGATCCTTTCGAGGTGGAGAGGTTTCACGAGGAACTGAAGAACGGGGAAGTTGACACCAGTCACTATGGTGCTAGCGGGAACTTCGATGTCCTCCTAACGGAGGTACTGGAAGAAGAGCACCAAACCAACTACGTAATCGGGATGGATAAGGAACGGGAACTCTACCTGTTGCAAGCTGACGGCGTGGATGTCTTCGCCAACCGAAGCCACAACGAGGTGGTACGTGAATGGGGACGGCGAACAAACAACGAGGTGACTTTCACTACGGACGCTGCCGAGTCTTGGAACAGGAACAACAGTGTATGGTTCGACTACGGAGACCCGGACAGGTCTTGGGACTTGCTCAAGGCACGTCAGGACAAGAAGGAGGCTGAGGATGGATAAGGATACTGCTGTGAAGCTCTGGGAGGACACTGTAGGTGACTCCGGTGCTGCCCCGACAGACGAAGAGCTTCTGGACTATGCGAGAGCCGTAGAGAGTACTGGAACAGTCTCGGATGCATCCCGGATTGTGAAGGAAGTCCAAGAGTTGGCTGCAAGTAAGAGGGAGGATGCTGAATGCCTGTGGAGACTGATCAGGATTGAGGCCGGAACTCCCTTGGCCGAAGACCTGAAGAAACTGGCACGGAGTCTGGATGACGCGGCCCTTGAACTGGAAGACATTCTGAAGGGGGAAGGATGAGTTGTAAAGCTAGCCACGACAACGCCCGTGAAGGAACCTGCCATCTTGTGGAAGGACACTCCGGGGACCACCAAGCGTACGGGAGGTGGGGCATAGGGGATAAGTTCTTCTGGCCCAACGTTGACAAACTCGTGATCGTGATGGATGATGATACTGTAAAGCTTGCTGCATTGGCACTGTTCTACCGTCACGCTAAGAAAGGCGAGAAATGGGACGCGGAGTCAAAGGCAAGACAGGAAGAGATTCTGGGAGATGCACGTTGTGTTCTGGAAGCTGCTACAGGATTTGGAAAGGTGAGAGATGATTGAGTACCAGCTTAAGATAAAGTTTTTGAAACTAGGTGCCCTGTTTTTGGCAATGGTGGCTATATTCTGCGTTGCAGGTTCCGTCCCGTTTATTCCGGTAACCGTCTTTGTAATTGCTGCGATACTGGTTCTTAGTACAGTAGCCTTCGTTTGTTTGAATTAAGGAGAAAATAATGACTGAATACCCAGCACAGAAGATTCGCCTGATGGTGAAAGCATACCGTGACATGCTCGAATACATCGACCGATGGGACCGGGATGAGTCCAGAAGGGCTGATGAGTTAGGCATGATTGCTGCACTGGAAGCTGCCGAGAAGTACGATGAGAATCCTGTCAAGGCCAAGGCTGACATGATCTCTATGCTTGAAGTGAAGATCCGTGACGAAGAGAAGAAGATCAAAGGTTGGCAGACCCGGATCAAGGGTGCAGTGGATACGGGTGATTATGGCTCTGCCGCGTCGTTGAAAAAGTTTATCGGCTGGGCTGAGGCGGAGATTGCCAAGTACAAGCGCGAAGTGGAGTTCATGCGTGCCGGGTAGGTTCAAGATCGTCATCGGGGTAACCCGGATCGAAGACCTTGAATCTGATGGGGACATTGTGATAGGCTATGATCATAAGCCACTACTTGAAGTGGACTGGGGCGAGACCACCGACGAAATGTTGGAAGAAGCTCTAGAGGGATTACTTGATGAGATAAGGAGAAGGAAATGACTGCTGTAGAGGTTCCGAATTGGGTGGGCGCATTGAAGCGTGACGTGGAAGAGCAGAGCGGGGAGGTTGGCTCACACACGGACGGAAAGGTTCAGGTAATCATCAAAGGGGAAGCTGAGGTTGCCGCAGTGATACTGGCCCTTGAGGTGCTGGATCGTCTGAGGGATGAGAAGGAGATCCGGGAGTTCAACGTTAACCAGATTGCCAAGCAGATCAATGAAGGTCAGGGCTTCAACGAACTGAGTCAAGGAGTTCTGGAACGCTTCGGTCGTGACCTGTCCATGATCCGAGTACTGTTGGAGGGGAAGTAATGATTGAAAAGTTTGTAAAGCCTGTCGAAGAACTCAACTACCTTCCGTTGAAGGAGGACATGTCCATCCACTTTGAAGAGGACACCACCGTGACAGTGATGGACGGTGAGGTGATCTTCTACATCGGGGATACCATGATGCGGATTCCGGAGTACATCGTGTCAGAGGTCTCGTGTCGAATTGCACAGCAACGTGTGCTAGAGTTCATGAAGAAGCAGAAGATCATCAAGGACGAGAAGGAGAAAGCAGATGGCTAAGTTTGACAACGCGACTGTAACTGACATGGTTTCGCAGACCGAGACACCGGCAGCAGACTATGTGGTCTACGACTCTGAGAAAGAAATCGAGTTGATCCATGACGCCCTTGTAATTGCCCGTAGGTTGGAGAAGGCCGTTATTATCAAAACGGATTACCTCAGGACTCTGACTGACTCTGAAGTTAATGAGTCCATGTTGCACAACCTGATTCTAGAAATCAATCTCTTGAAAGGAATACTCAATGGCTAGCATGATCAAGCCCTTGGACGGGGCTGAGGCGGCTCTGATAGAGGCTCAGAAGGCCGGGATTGATACGCCTGTCCGGATGACTATCGGAGAGGTTGCAGTGTCCCTGAAGGCCGTGCGTGTGCTTCGGAACATGCAATACGAGATCGAGAGTCGGGCCAAGTATGTCCGGCAGGTTGGGGAAAAGCTGGCATCCGGGGAGTTCGTCGGCGGGGGTTCACTGGAACTCATGAAAGAGTTCTCGGAAGACATCAGGATCATGAAGGAGATGCTTGATGTCTAACTACAAAGTAGAGATGCGCTCGAAGAGGGCGCAGATCTCCGCGACCGACTGGATGGAATGGTCTGACTGGTATCTCGTATTTGAATTCCTCAAACTGGAAGCTGCGTCATCCTACATCGAGACTCAACAGAACTCAGACCTGTACAGTTCCGTAGAACGTGAATACCGTATTGTCATGCGGGACGGGAGTATCTTCACGCCTAAGCCTCTAAAGAAGAAGAGCGCGGAAGAGAAGATTCGTGCTATCGTATCTGGTGGAAACCGTTCGCACATGCTGGACCTGACGTTTGTCGAGATGCAAGAGATTGTGGCTGCTCTGGATGCGAAGCTCAGGATGGAAGAACAACTCCGTGAAATGACTGAAGCAAAGAAGCGCACTGTCCGGATGTACGGCGACCTGATAAAGTCTTCGGATGATCCTACCCGGATTGCACGCCTTGACGGAAAGATGCTGGCCTATACACGAGTAACAGAACAATTGGAGGCAATCCGTAATGGGGAAGACTGGACAGCCTAGCATTTACGGTAAGCTCAAAGCGGCAACGTCGATGGCATTGGAAGTGAAGCTGTCGTGTCAGGAGGCCATGGAAGCTAGGATCGCCTTTGAGACAGTGGAGCGGTTGAAGACGAAGCTGGAAGAGACGAAGACACAAATAGCTCAGAACCAGCACGACTATGAGTTTGACTCCAGTGACGACGTAAAGATTGATCTCAGGGAAGAGCTAATGATTCTGGAGGACATTAAGGATACACTGGAAGGGGTACTGGGTGGCTGAGGTTTTGGAAGTCGTATTGCGTCTGGAGAAGAGGATCAAAGAACTTCACGAAGAGATTGGTGAACGTGAAGAGCAGTGGGCTGTATATGACTCCGAAGGAAAGGCAGAGAGCGCCTACTACTGCCGGAAAAGTATTGACGAAGCCCACGGATTGCTGTGGGAACTGGAAAGGATTCTGAATGGAACAGCCTGACTTGAACGACAAGACCGATGAGGAACTGATTGCCGAGGTGCAGCGCCGTCTTCCGGGCCTGTGGAATGTGGGTGTGCTGGCTGCACGAGACATGGAATACTGGGACGAAGAGTTGGCGAAAGGAAATATCGGTTCCTTCACCTACGGGTCTGCCACGTCTGACTCGTACAGTGAATGGGACAGGGGAGGTTACCTTCACTCTTGGCTCTCAAAGTACTCCCGTGAACTGGAAGAGGGAGTGGAGGGTGTGCGGGAGAAGCTTGTTGAAAAACTTGAAGAGATGGATAAACTAACTGAGTCTGGATGCAGATTCAATCCTGTGGTAGAGTATCGACTACAGGCTAAATACTTGGATGGGGAATGGGGAGGCGAGATGGTAAATAAGGAAACGTTTCCGACTGTCGAAGCTGCCGAAGAACAAATCAAGGTAGAGCAAGAGTTCGATAAGAAGAATCTGGTCACTGGGTTTGAGTACCGGGTGATCCCTAGCCATGGAGGGTACGATGGGTGAGTACACGGAGAACTTCATCACTGACCTGCGTAAAGCGGCGAGGGTTGTCCAAGGTCTGAAGGATGAGAAAGCTGTTCTCTTGGAAGAACTTGCTGTGCGTCAACGTGAAGCTGAAGAAGCCAGTGACCGTATTGATGGCATGAACCGGAAGGTTGATGACTACATGGACCTGACTGTTGCCTCACAGCTGATTCGGGCCATTGAGGCTGAGGTAGCGAAGATCGACTATTGGTTGGGGAAGGGTGAAGTGGATGGGCTTTGACGCTGCACAACTTTTGGAGTCGGGAAATGAGTTCACGGTGCTCTTCCGGTGGAAGCGTCCCAATGAGGAATGGTCCGAGTGGGGATTCTCTGACAAGGGGCCGGAGGCAGAGGTTACTCACCAGATGTACAAGGACATTGCCAAGGACCGACTATGGATGGCCCTGAACCCTGATAGGGTCGAGAAGATGGAGTACCGGATGGTCGATCCGGACGGTGATGTTGTTGATGAATGGAGAAGTTGAGGGAGATGAGGACTGATGCTGTATAGGATTGAAGGACGATACGTCGATGATGAACCGGGTGTGTGGTCAGAGGGCTACGTCTACACAGGAGACGGGGTGACCTTGGAAAAGGCTGAGGCGTTGATTGAATCAGAGAAGGCATTCGACTCCCTGAACGGAATGTACGGAGCCTACGAGTACAGGGCGGTGGAAATCGATGAGTGAGCTTAGCCTGATAGAGCGCGTGGCGCTGGCTGCTGAGGATGGGGAACACTATGAGGTGCACCTGACAGAGGTAGGAGAAGTGCTAGAGGCTCTGAGGATTGTCCGTGGACTTAAGAAACGTCTTGCTGATAAGAAGGAGTCCCTGAGGATTACCACTGAGGCATACGAGGTAATGATGGGCCGTAAGGCTGATGTAGCTGTCAGGTCGTATCTGGTACTGATTTCCGGTCTTCAGGATGAAATCCGGAGTCTGGAAGTTTTGCTGGACTGGAGTTGGGAAGTAAACAATGGGTGAGCATGAGAGGGCGTTTTATTCGGAGTACCGGACGATGATTCCTCGTAATCCATCGGGTGGCTGGTTTCGGCTGGGAGGCACGTCTCCCGTAACTTATCAGGAGGCATGTGCTGAAGTTCTAGCTGAGATGGAAGATGATAAGACCTCAAGTAGCCTGCATAGATACATTTACCGTATCGTGGACACAAAAGGTCTTGTGGTGATGACGGGATCGGAGTTGACCGAGTCGGTGAACCCTGTGACGGGCCGGGACTGGGAGGCGGAAGGGATGACGGAATCGGAGATCCTTCGACGGTGGAAGATTGTGGATTCTCTTATTGAAGAGCATGACAACGCTGTGGCTGAAGAAAAAGAAGCTGAAGATCAGGTAAGGAAAGCTGTTGAGAACGAAAACTGGTATGCCGTAAAGTTTTTCAACCAACGTAGGGCGATCCGTAGTAAGACTGTCTCTGACCTAAAAGTTTACCTGACGGCAGGTGACGAGTAGTGAGGTGGGGTGTGTTCTACGCATGGGTGACCGAATATCCAGATGAAGCTGAGGCTCGTCGGCAGTTGTGGTTCGCCCAAATGGACGTACCTGCTGTTCTGGTGTACGATGAAGGGAAAGGCTGGACAGGGATGAACGGCGAGCCTATCGTAGAAGAGAGGAAGCCTCATTGGTTGATGGAGAAAGGAAAAGAAGCATGAGTGTGACATGGCAGACGAACATCGAAGGTAACAGCTTCTTTACTGCTGCCACCACGGAGATGACCAAGGAGGGATACCGTAAAGACCCTGAATGGCTCCAGACACAGGCTACGTTGGCCGTAGCGGTTGAAGTGGGCAAGCTGGTCGATGCAATGCATAACAACGCGCGTACAGGGCACCTGATCGCTTTGCTGGACAAGCCGGGAGTGACGGCAGACGTTCGACGGGCGATCCTTGAGGTTGTCTATGATCGTCTTGAAATTACGGTGGGTAAGACGAATGTCTAAGATTACAGAGAGGAATACCAATCTCAAGCTTGCCCTTGCAGCGACAGATTACAACAGCAGTATGTCCTATTGTGCAATTGCTCAGGTCTATGAGACTGGACGAGTAGTTGATGCGACTACTAGAGTGGCTGACGAGACGGCGAGGCTTGCTGACGCTACAGAGTTTGGCGCAATGATAGAGTATGTACGAGTGTTAAAAGATTTGAACAACGTGGGCATGGTATCCGATCAGAGGGTGCTGGAAGTTTCCGAAGCGTTGACGAAACGATTTGAAAGGATTATGGGATGAACACGAACAGTGTAGTCATTGAGGAATGGTCGGACGATCCGGCTGAGGGACGGTCGGAATGGGATTGGCCGTACCCGACGAAGTATCAGGTATGCCTGATCACAGGAGAGTTGGCAGACAAGGTACGCGAACGTCTGGACTTGGATGACAGTGTTCCGGTCCACATCAAGGAAGAAGTCGTCAGCGGAGGATGGTCCGAGTACACACAGGAGAACGACTACTACCACACGCTGGAGGTCGGAGGTCAGGAGATCACTCTGAGAGGTGACGACTACGGGAACGGATTGAACTCCCTTTTGGAATGGTTGGACTCCGATGAAGGATGACGTGGCGGAAGCCTTTGAGGTGATCATCCGTCATGGGAAGATCGTGTCTGCCATGGAGGCGGAAGTGGCTCAGTTGAAGGCTGAACGTAAAAAGTTTGAAGACGAGATGGACGTTACTCCGGTGTCGAACTGGCTGAAGATGGGAATCCTGTCGGACATGATGGACAGGGTTGATGGGAAGATTGAAGCTGTGGAGAAGTGGCTGAAGAAGGGAGAGGACTGATGGGTGCTTTGGGATATAATGAGGCCGTAGATGAGCTTGTAGAGGCACAGAGGGTTGATCCTGAGAGGGAGGTCGAACTGTACTTTATTGAGGGTGGTCGATGGTTTGAGTTGACGTTCATCCCGGAAGATGAAGAGACCCGTCAGTTCATCGAGGGCTATGTTAAAGTAAGTACAATGGGTACGTGGTTGGATAGTTGTGAGTTCTCTGCGTTGGAGATTGATGAGTTGAAGGAATGGGTTTCCGAGGTCGTAAGGGATTCGTATGCCGGTAAGTAAGGAATACGATCTTGAAACGATGGACGAGAAGGAAACGCGACGGCTCATGCACGTTCTCCGGGCGAGGATGAGTCGCCGGTACACCCGATATGCCAGCCTGAATTCGGATGGTGATCCGAGGGCTGAGGCCGTTCTGGAAGACTACCGGAGGATTGCTGCGGAGCATGTAGTGGTCGAAAGTGCTTTGGGAGACTGGTGTGTGAAGCTCTATGGGAGTCGTGGGCCGTACCGATGACAGCGCGTGATGGACGTAAAATGTGCTTTCTCCTTGGGCATGTCTGGGGAGGACGTGACTTGATGGGACGTACTTTCTGTTCCCGATGCGGGAAGCGGGTCGGGTGACCTGTGGATAAAGCTGTGGATAACTCTTGACAAAAGGTGTAAAGTCCTGTGTCAAGAGTTATCTTTTGAGTGGTGAGAAAGCGTTTTCTGGAGAGGGTATTTTTGAAAAAATCGAAGAGGCAAATACAAAAAACCAAAAACGGGCAATGGGAAGTAGAGGGTTTGGTCCGTTTTCGAGGCGTGGTTCGGAGTGGTGTTTGAGGGTGGTTGATCTTTAAATTCGATACGTATATGGTCGAGGGGTCGTATGTCTGCTTCCCATTGGACACTTTTGATTTTTTCAGAAGGGGGGTCTTGGGAAGGGGCTTGGATCGTTGAGTTCTAGGGGTTTTTGATGGTAGATGTTGGTTTCTAATTACTAACTTTTTTTTTCTATTGAGAGATTCATAGAGAGAAAAGAGAGAATACGGCAAGGGCCATGCCATATGTGGGCATTTCTACCCTATAGAGCTGTGGGTCAAAATAAAAAGTTTGTAAGAGGGGGTCAGGTGGAGAGGTGTCTGATGACGGTGTTCGAGGGTTGCTTGCTTGGGTTTCATAGTGTAGTGTAGTATACGGGTTTGCCTTTGGTGCGTATCTCTGCTATAATAGATATATGAACAAGACAGTAGTAGAGATCGTAGAAGACCGTATCGAGAAGAAGGCTGTGTCGATTGACAAAGACACGAAGAGCAATGAGAACCTTCAATTGCAGATCGACTTGTACAATGCGTCCATTGCCAAAAAGAAAGCTGGGATTGAGCAGAAGCTCTCCGAGATTGAAGAGTTGAAAGAGCTTCGGGATGAAGCTGTTGTCCTGCTGAAGAAAGCCGATGACATTCTGGAGTACACGAACTTCCTTCGGGCCAAGTACGATGCCATCGAGTGGAGTCCGGACATGCCATTCGAAGATAAGATTGAGAGTTCGGATTACGCGGTCAAGACCAAGGAACGGTTCGAGTACGTGGATCGATTGGCCGAGATTGAGAAGGCCGCGAACAAGATTTACTACCGGAGATAGGTTATTGGATTGAAGAAATTTGTTGATGCGCTGTGGTCCTTGAATGCCAAGGAAATTCACACGGCTGCTCGCAAGGAAGCTAGCCGTCAAGTGGGTGAGATGGTCAAGTGGAGAGACTTGCACTTGAAGTTTGACCCGGATGACGTGCTGTGGGTGTATCAGGACTTGTTCCCGCTGGTCAAGAAAGCGGAAAGATACCGGTCGAGGATTTATAACCGGACCCGTGAGATTGAGGAACTACAGTACCAGATCAAGGTAGCTCAGGCTAATCAAGATCGAGGTAAGATTGAGCTTTTCAATAGCAAGTGGGCTGATCTGGAAATGGAGCAGTATGGGTACTGCTGGAAGATCATGAAGATTTACTGTGTTGTCCGAGAGAAGGTGATCCTTACGGTAGGCGAGGGTGAGGATCAGGTGTTCAAGGAATTTGAGTATGATCCAGAGAAGTTTGGATAGGGAAGAGAATTGATGAATGATGCAATGGTGAAGCGGCGCGAGATGGCCAAGGAGTTTCCTAGGTTGTCACGGGTGTTGTTTGTGATTGGGATTGTGCTGGCAGTGTTTGCCATGGGAAGTCTGTGCGTGTTCCTGCTGCACATGGGAGTGTGGCCCTATGTGGTGTTCTTCTTGGGTTCTTGGTGGTTGTTCTACCTTGTAGGGCAGAGTGCCGTAGATTGGGCTGTGTTGTTTGGTCCGGATCGGTCGCACAGTGTGCAGAATGTGGTTGTGAATGTTCATCCGGTGGATGAAGAGACACGGATCACTCAGGAAGACTTGGACAAACTTGCGGATCGGCTGGGAAGCTGATACAATAGAGTGGTACGGTCGTTTCGGCCACTACGCCTCCTACTAGAGCGGTAAATCCTCTAGAACCTGTTGTGTTGAACTCTACGGAGTCCCGAAAGGGAGCACAGGTTCTAGGGGATTTGCTGTTTGTGGGGGAGTATGTTAGGCTAAGGCTATGAAAACTATAAAGAACGTAATCGCAGGGATCATATCTCTTGTCCTGATTGGACTCGCTGTTGTCATGTGGGTTGTTGCGGCAACCTCAGGAATGTATCCACACATGATCTTCGTGTGCTGTGCTGTTACTGTCGTAGCCTTGGGGTTGTCGTGGACTGCCTTTCAAGTTGCTAAACTGTAGACAAGATAGAGAAGGAAAAGGAGAAGGTAATGGACATCAAAAACAAGATTGAGTATGTGAAGTACTTCTATCAACCATGGGAAGAGCTTCTGTTCCGGTATGTTCTGGTACTGGACCTTGTAGGTGGTAAGGGGCGGATGGAGTTCGTTTCCCATAACCTTGACGAAGACGAGTTCTTGGAGCGGTGGGATGGTCTGAAAGATGAGCCTACCCTGAATAGGATAGAGTACTGCTCCTTCGATGGTCCTGATGATTGGAAGGTTTTCTAGATGTATGAACCGATGACAGAGAAAGAAGCTAAGAGGTTTGTTGCTGGAGTCGTGGGGTTCTTTATTGTAGCTATTACGATTATGTTCGTGGCCGTTTACAATGTGAGCGTTGCGAATAACCAGCCCAAGTATGATCGATGCACGGATGCAGGAGGTGTGGTCATGAAGGTGATCACCACTGTAGGTGCAGGAGGCAAGCTGGTCTGTGTGGACGAGAAGGCTCTTCTGGATGTTGACTTTGGTGATGGCAAGTGAGGCTAAACCCAAAGAAGAAGATTCGGAGAGAGGCGGACTGGGACTTGATTGGTCCGGTTGCCTGTCTGGTAATCGTTTCATGTGCATTCTTGGTAATCCTAGGGATTGTGTTGACTTGAGAAGGATGACAGCAGAGAGGTTAGGATTTTGACTAAGATTCCAGTAGGATTCGAAGTAAATACTCGGTCTGGAGAGCTACCATCAACACCCTATGTGAAGCAGGAAGATGGTACGTGGAAGCCGAAGTATGTAAGTGGTAGGCCAACCAGTCCTACTACTCCACCAACAGACTGGGTTGATACATGGGTAACGATTACCCCTGAAGCAACCTAAGATTCGGAGAAAATTTTGAAGGAGAATTTGAATGGCAATGAGCAAGGGCGACAAAGCAGTTATTGTTTTGGTGGCTATTTTGATGACGACGGTGGGTCTGGGGTTACTGTGCATGATGTGGCTATGCGCTATTTCATTGGGCTGGGTTATCGTGAACGTAGTTACTATGGCCTTTACCCTGCTGACACTGATCGGTCTGTTCTATGGCTGGAAGGTAGTCCTCACTTCTCTGGACTAGGTACAGTTGTTACCAGAGGGTTTGCATTCATCCGGATGTGGTCCACCCTTATAGGCTGGTCTCCTGCCTATCTGGAGGATGATTGGGAGAAGCCATACTGGCCTGTAAAATATTGTAAGTACACTGCACCGTCTTGGTATGGGAAGAAGCAGCGGCCTAGGGTTCGGAACTTCTGGAACTCCAAGTTTGATCCATGGTGGTTGTATCCTGTTGAGCATGGTCGGGGTAAGTCCCTTACGGATTCTCTGTATGCAGGTGCAGGGTACAATGCCTACTCTGCGCGTAAAAAGTTTATGGGTAGGTTTTTATTTGGATATGACACCATCGGATCTTTTCAAATCAGCGAACCTAATCGCACGAAAGAAATGTACTCGCGCTGGCTTGCTGAAGATCATGGAAGCTAATAACAAAAGATGTCCAGTGTGTGAGAAGCCGGTGTTCTTTGCCTTGCACGCTCCGCAGGACAGTACACTACATGCGTGCTCGGATATTGACTGTGTGAATGCACACGGGATTGTAGACTGGGGAATGCCGAAAGAGAAGGAAAAGATGAAAGACATTGATGAGATTCAGGCTAAGAAGCGTCTGGGTGATGTACTGAACATAAAATATTTGAAAGGGAGCCATGAGCCAGACAATCAAGATTAGGTTGAAAGGGTACGGCGATAACGCACCAATGCGTGAGGTTGCTGAGATTGAAGTACCGCAAGGGTTTGCTTTGATCCAGTCTATGAAGATTGAGACTGTTGCGGGTAAGCCTTATCTGCTGGACAGTGTGGACATCAAATTTGATACGAGGCCCGTGGCGTAATGAGTGAGATGACTGAGCAAGAACAGGTAAAGGTTAGGGTCACTCGTGTTGTGGCGGATGCTGTTTATGATGCAACCTTGTACAACTGGTTTGCCCTAATGATAATAGGTATTCTCTTAGCCTTCAGTGTATGGCCGTGGATCATTGGATTAGTGGTCCTGTTGAATTGGTTCTCTGCGGAATACTTCAAGGACAAGGCAGTGAAGAAAGCGGTTGACAAACTAATCTAATTCGGTATAATAGAGGCATAGCTCTAGGAACCGTTATTTCTAGTGGTTGACACAGCGGTGATATACTATATGTAGTAGACACCAAGAAGTTCAACTCTAGGAAGTATCCATGACAGTTTTCAATCCATTCGACCAAGACTCTATGCCGGAACCACCGGAGATCGAGGGTCAACCTGTCTCCCGTTCACCGAGTGCAGGTAAGACTTCTCCTGCCGAGCAAGGTCTAGAAATCCCTATGGGATGGAAGCCATCCATCATGGAACCAGTTCCGGTGATGCGCTGCACCGGCACCAGCAGTACTACCGGAGAGAGATGCAGGAAGTGGTCTCTTCGAGGTACCACCGTCTGCAAGAATCACGGAGCACAGTTCCCCAGCGTACAGGAACATGCTAATGCCGTAGTAGAGTCTGCAAGGATGAGACTGTTCGGTATGGCTGACGACGCCGTTGAAGTGATGTACGACCTTATCCAAGAGGGTAAGTCAGATCAGATCAGGCTCAAAGCCGCTGAGAACATCCTGAACCGTGCAGGTATCAAGGATGCCATTGACATCAACGTTGAGGTCTCCCACAACGAGAACCCGTCAGACTCCATCTTGAAGCAACTCCAGATCATGCGGGAGCGTCAGGAAGCAGCTAAGAAAGAATCCGAACTAATTGATGAAGGAGAACACGATGAAGAGATCATTGATGCCGAAGAGAAGCCCGAAGAAAGCTAAGCTTGATCCGTCCTATGAGAAAGCTTTGCTAGAGTACGTGCGAAAGCACTTCCCTCACATGCTTCTGAACAACCCTCCGGGTCCACGCAGGAAACGTCCTCCACGGGCAAATTAGCAACAAAACGCGCCTCTCCACGTCGTAAAATATTTCAACACACCGAAAGAGAACCAATGTCAACCCACCACCTCTGTGTGAAATGCAACAAAAACTTCGCCGTAATCGGCCAAGACTACTGCCCTGTGCATGGAGGCGTGGTCCCCAAAACAATCAAAGAGTATGAAGAACTCCGAGACTCCAAGCTGATCACGGGAGCACAGTTTTACACGTCCCCCGGAGTCCCCGCCTTTACAGAGCAGACGGAGTCTGATAGACTATTAAAGTTGCGGGAGTACATCAGCAATCGACTGTCAGGTCTGTCCATGAATCCTCACTACATCGATCAGTATGACGAGGGATGGGTCACTGGAGTTTCCGACTCTTACCGAGAAATCCTACGGATGATCGATTCCATGTACCCCAACCTCTAATCCTATCAGAAAGGCAAGAAAATCGCAAGAGCAAATACCCCACTCAATCCGGAGCCTGTCTACCGTGCCGTAGTCCTGTGGCATTATCCGGGCATGTACTACCCTCAGTCGGACTGGGAGATCAAGAGCGGATACGCGTCACGCCCACTACCTGATGCTCAAACTTATATAGCCTATGATGAATCGGGTAATGAAAGAGAGATAGAGTATCACTCTTATATTTGCCGTGGCCCGTACTCCATGCCGGGACCGGCTAAGTCTCAGGTTACAGCAGCCGCACAGAGCCGGTGGAGTCCATCACATAATGACTACATAGTCTACGCCGAGGTGGAGGAATCCACAGGAGCTTGGAACACGAAGCCAAAGGGCGTAAAGTAGGTCCAGGAGGCTCTACCGGCCAGCAGTGATCCACGGTAGGGCCTCTTCCCCTGAGAACCAAACGGCTGTAGACTTAGCTTACCAGCATCCCGGAACGAACGGCTGAGATTCTGGAAAAGGGTCTCCCGGTTCACTGCCCCCCAGAGTGCCGGGAGGCCCCTACAACACAACTGAATAACCTAGTGGGCACCGAACCTATCCGTAGGCTTGGCGCAAGCAGAAGACCCTCAGCCTAAACTGGGGGTCTTCTCTTTGACGAGATGCCGTGATAAACTTTTTGAACCGAATCGACACGGTACACAGATAGATCCACAAAGAAAGACCCCTAGCGGGAACTAGGGGTCTTTCCTTTGCCGTTAGGCTTCTACGCCGGGTGCCTTGTCAAGGTAGACCAGTTCGTAGAGCGTGGCGTAGAGTCCGGTGACTCCAGCGAAGCCTGCACCGTGAGAGGTCCACGGATTGCCGGGGCGCTTCTCCCAATCCACCTGACCGAGCTTGGAGACCTTTGCCGCAACTGCGGACCAGAACTCTTCCTCAGTGCGGGACTGCTCCAGAGCGCCAGAGAGGATGTCCTTGCCGAGCTTGGAGACGGAGCCGACACCAGCGAGGTTCTTGAGTTGGTACTTGACCTTCTCTTCCACCGGGTCTCCACCTTCGATAGGTACGACCAGTCGCGGACGTTCCTGCCATGCCGGGGCGCATGTACGGGCAACGAGTTCCCAGTACTTCTTGGCCACCTTCTCCAGCTTCAGCCCACGGTGCTCCAGACGGCCCATCAACTGCTCAGGGAGCATGTTGCCGACCGAACGGCGCAGACCTTCATAGGATACCGGACGGTCCCGTTCCTGCGGCCCACCAGTCATGTTGACCAGACCGTACCAAACGGAGTCGCCATCTTCTGCCAGAGAGCGAGCGACCTCACGGACGATCTGTTCGTGTGCGGGGTTGCCCTGCTCCATGTGGACCTTTGTGGCCTCGATGAGAGCCTTGGGAAGCTTGCGCTGGTTGGTGTTGATGTCATCGAACAGCGTAGCTTCGTCCGTGTAGCGCAGACCGTAGTAGAGCATCACCGGAACGTCCGGGTTGAAGTTGGCCTTGTTCTCCCATGCCCAGAACAGACCACCAGTGCGGTGCTGTCCGTCAACGATGGAGACAACGGAGGGGCCGAACTCCTTGTGGATACCCTTGATGTCTCCCTTGTTGAACAGGTGGTTGAACTTTGCCTTCTCCTTTTCGGAGTAGACGCGAACGGACGCGATGATCGGGGTGATCAAGTGAGCGTGCGTATGCTGCTCATCGGTCTCCTGAGAGTAGTACCGTCCGATTGCAGGGAAGCGAGCTTCGAGCGGATCGCGCTGATATCCGTTCTGCCGTGGTGAGGTGGACTGCTCATCCACCGAGTTGTATGTGGAGATGAACGCGAGTTCCTTCAGGGCATCAGGAGTCAGGGTAGCGAGTGCCGCCTTGCCAGCGACAAACTCCGACTCGATGACCATGCGGCGTTCCTTCTTTGCCTGTGATTCGGCGCGAGTTTCAAACTCCGGTTCCTTCGGCTCTGCGGCCTTACCTTCCGGATCGGTTTCTTCCTTGGGGTTGTCCGAGAACATGGGCTTGACATCCGGTGCGGGTGCCGTGACCTTGGGAGCTTCCTCCGTAACTTCTTCGGTGACCGTTGCAGTTGCGGATTCCGCTGCTGCGATTTGTGCTGCTGCCTTCTCTGCGTTGGCCTTGCGGGTTGCCGCTGCCTTCTGTCCGCGAGTAAGAGTCTGAGTAGCCATGATAGTGATCCTTTCAATAGTCTATTTGAATGTTGTGTGGTAGCCCCTCCTTTCCGAGGTGGTTTCCATGTCTCAAACATTACGCCTCCTTTTCCAGTATGACAAGTTGACTTTGAAAAATATTTTTCCTCTGGTAGGCGATTCCGCGTAATGCCGGGGCTGATCCTCAAAAAACAAGTAGTGCCGGTTTGCAAACTGAGTACTGCCGGGGTAGGATTGAAGCATGAACCAGACCAAATATGCGGTAGGAGATCCTGTAAAGATCACTGCTGGTACCTATGCGGGTGCCGAAGGTGTCATTGCGGATCTACAGCCTGAGTGTGATGCGGTGCGGTTAGAGACTAAAGAAGGCACTGCGTACTCATTCCTAGAGTCCATGGTGCCGCTGCCGAAGCCTAGGCCACCACGGCGTAAGTGATGCAGACCACAACTGAATAACATGCGGTAAGGACTGGGGGCTTGCCGTACCGTAGCGTTACTCCCTTAGGAGTGGCGCTACTTTCTTTTACCCAGACAACAATGCGGTTATGCAGATGCCGTGCCGATAGTGTTATTGGAGAGGATACATGCTCTAGATATGAAGGTCTCAATGTTCCGAGTAGAGAAGGCAAACGGTACGGGGCCGTATGTCCAACAGGAAGATCACCCGATGCTTACACACATGTATGCCGTTCACGGTGATTCCGATCATCCTGAGCCGTGGGATGATCCACTGCTTGAAACAATTTATCCCGACGAAGTATGCGGCTTCCCTACACTCTGTGCCGTAGAGGAATGGTTTGCCGGATACGAAGACCCTCTTGCCGAGTGCGGCTACAGCATCGTAGCCTACACGGTACCAATACATTCAGTACGATACGGTAAGCAACAGTCAGTATTCCTTAAGAAGGATGCGGTACTTGTGCGGAGAATGCCGATGATAGGTCAGCCATGATAGAACGTCTCCTTGCCGCTCAGGATATGATACGGCTACTGCTAGGCAATGCGGATGCCAGAGAAGCAGATGCGGTTACCGCTCAGTTTGTAAAAGATGCGGTGCCGTGATAGACTGAACACCGTTCGATACACAATGATAAGAAGCCCTCCCGATTACCACTTGGGTCCTAGACCAGCGGGAGGGCTTTTGTGTGTCTTGACTTAGATGCGGTGCCGTGATAGAATGAGATGTATCAGGTAGGCGCTCTCCTTCCGAGCACCGAAGACCCTCTCGGCCAACAGTATGCCAGTACTGCGGGAGGGTCTTTCTTTTGCCCTTGACAATGCGGTTCCGTTACCATAGACTAAGTATATGAACAGAGTAATCATTACCGCCATGGGTGACGATTCGTCATATGCTATTCTGCTGCTCACGGAGGAAGAGACTGCCGTAGCTCAGAAGATCGTTGACGCTTTCGAGCCTGACGGAAACTACGCACCGACAATCAAAATCGAAGTGAAGGAGATAAAATGATTTATCGAGACAACGACCCCCACACGCTCCGACAGATGCGGTACCGCCTCATGGACCGCGTTCGTGATCTTCTCCGGGCTTTGCGGGACAAGTAATGGACACCCGGCAAGTGACCCTAGAGAAGACCGAGACCGATGCGGTTGCCGTGAGGTACGGTAAATGCATCCTAGGTGCCGTAGCTAAGCTGCCGTTCCAAGATCTCTGGGCTGCTTACCATGACGGACGTCTAGTTGCTACGGCCAAGACCGACTGGGCTGCGGCTTACGCACTTGCCACATGGTGCGGATACTGATAGTCTAAGGTTTACCAACTACTTAGGAGAGAACATGGAATACGAAAAGGCTTCAGACATTCTTCAGAAGATGCATGACCGTACAGTTGCTGACGCTGAGAATAAAGAACAGCGGTTAGCTCAACTCAACGCGGAGTATGCGGCTGGTGACACCAGTACCGATACGATTGCGGGTATAAAACTTTTTACCTCCCGAGGTGTCAAGCTCCGTGCCGAAGCCGAGGCCCTAAACGTAGCTATCGAAGCCCTGTGGCGGCTTGAACAGTTGGACAAGTAAAATGTTTGAACGACTTCAGCCGCGAATCCAACCTCAACCTCAACCTCAACCTCAACCTCAACAACCACAGGAGGAATCAATGCGGTACCGAGACGTACTGTTCATAATCTTCTCGATTGCCCTGACCGCGTTCCTTCTGGTCTGTGCCTTCCGAGGTGGTCACATGATCTTTGACAACCTCGAAGACGACCGTAAGTACAACCAGCGACAGCAGCAAGCCCAAGAATGGGTAGATCACTGCCGACAAATCAAAGACGCGGAAGTATTTTCCGCCTGTATTAAGGCGTACCGATGATCCCACTCCCAGACCTCGAACCGGAGACTCTTAAAACTTTTGAAGCTGCGGTAACGGAGTTGTTCCCGGACGCTACCTTCCGGCACGTCGAGCAGACCATCATGGGTCCGCCGTACCTCATCATCTGGATACCGGATGAAACGTCAGTCGTCCCGATAACGCTGTGCATCGATGCGGGACAGGGATTGCAGGGAGTTGACAAGGATGACCTTCGTGTCGTAGACTTGTAATACCAACCAACACAGGAGGAATCATGGCACAATCAGCGGAACACATTGCGGCGGACAAAGATCACAAGCCCGTATGGGAAGGTGACGAAATCTACGATTGCTCAGTATGTGGACTAGCCGTTATGTCAGACGGACGGAACCACGGATTTGATAGTGACTACGATGTACAGGAGAAGAAGTAATGGCTCGCCGTTCATACGAAACACTCGCCCGTGATCTTGCCAAGGAGAAAGGAATCTCCGTACAGGTAGAAGTAGACAACGGGCGTGACTTCTCCGTAGAGATCTGGGCGTTCAATGCACATCAAAACTTTGATGATGCTCACACCAACATCCCAAGCATGGAAGGCTACGGCCTGAAGTCACCGGCTGCGGTGTGGAGGCAGGTCTACGAAGACTTGCAGCAGTACGAAACATGCCCACTGGACTGTCGCTGCTACGAATAAAACTTTTAGAACGGGTCACCTTGACAGGTGGCTCGTTCTTTTTGTATGCTGGAGCCGTACTGATAAAAACTTACAAGGGGAGAGATTTGAAGACTGTTACTGTATACCGTGTCGAGCACAAGGAGAAAGGACACGGCCCGTACCTTGACAGGAATGGCATCTTCAGGGGCGTATCCGGACTGCACACAGCACATGAACGATCCCCTCAGCACCCCGGACCACGACAAGACGGGCTGGGTTGGGATGTTTACGGCAAGTCCTTTGCCTTCCCTGACCGCGAGCGCATGGACTGGTGGTTCAAAGATTTCAAGCACAAGCTCAACCGTGAAGGATTCGTCGTAAACATTTACGAGGTGGGTGAAGAACACACGACCGTAAGTGAAAGTGGCAAGCAAGTCATCTTCGAAAAAGATCAAGCCAAGCTGGTTGACACGCAAAGTGTCATAGGGTATAGTAAATATTACCAAACCAACTAGGAGGAAATCATGGCAAAGGTAATGACCAGCGTACAGAACATGTCAGATGCACTGGAGTTCGCAACCAACAGCATGGACGAACGACTGGGTGGCCGAGTGGACGCTGTTGGACACATCGGTAAGTTGCTGACCGGAGTGTACGACGCTGACCAACTGGACGGCATCCAGAACGAAATCTTCGCAGAAGCTTCGAAAGACTACCGTGAAGGTTACGAAGAAATGTGGAACACCATCTACACCAAAGCCGTAGGATTCTAGGAGGAATCATGGAAAAGTCAGAGCCGTTCACCATCACAACGATCATCACTTTCGATGACCAGAACGAACCACAGGCGGTGACCGTTGAAAACTTTGGTGGAATGCCACGATCAGCCGTAAGGGCAATCTGTGAGGAAGCACTTGACCGACACTTTGGGCGCGGAGCGATTGAATACAGCGTCAACACCTCATCGGTTGAGGCATTCGAACAGGCAGATGACTTCGTAGTATTTGAAGTTCGTAAGCTGGTCTAAAAACTTTGAAGGTCCGGACTTGCATCCGGACCTTTACTGTTATAGACTATTGTTATCAGCCAAACAGGAGGAATCATGGCAACGGTAAAAATCGGAGACATCAGCCGTAACGGTCTGTACCAGATCACAGACACCAATTGGGACAGCAATGGCACCATGAAGGTTACTGTTCGCGAACTCATCGGAGAGCGGGAGATTCCAAAAGACCGCCTTGAAGCAATGCGAAGGTTTGCCCGTCGCGCACTTCCGGAGTACCGTAAAGGTCAGACTCGCGGTGCCCGTACCATTCGAACATGGTATGCAGATGGATGCAGCCGCGCAACATTCGCAGTCACCCGTAACGAACGGTAGTTGACAACGGGATGAAAGTCCCATAGACTAAGTACATACCAACCGGAACAAGTCCTAGGAGGACAAAATGAGCAAGTACACTCACGAAGAGAACCGCATGTCACTTCAAGCGATCACCCTCCAAGCTTTCGAAGCAGGATTGCTGAAAGAGAACCAGCGTCTCTACTACGACAAGGGCAACGGTAACTACGCTGTACCTACTCGGATCAAGGTCGAAGAGTTCAACGAAGAGACTCAGAAGTGGGAATACATCAGCCACCCTGCATGGGTTCCTGAGTTCACCTACAAGGACGGACCAACCGCAGTAGGTAAGGTGCTCACTGGAGTAGCCAACGTCCTCTGGGCCGTCATCATGAACAAGCGCCAAGCAGAACTGGACGAACTCCGGAAGTAAAAATTTTATGTCGCTCCGCTTGACACCAACAAGCGGGGCGGCATAAGATGGTTACACCAACGAAGTCCACAGGAGGACAGCATGAAACTTTTCACAGTCACGATGAGCGTCAACAACAATCTTCTTTCTGTACCCATTAATCAGGTTCAGGGATTTGGAGAACACTCCCCCACCCAAGGCTTCATCTTTATGGGGACAAAGACGGTGACCACAAAGGAGAGCTATTCGACTCTCGTAGAAATGTGGAACGACTTGACAGGTGAGTCCGAGTAGCTTAGACTATAGTTACCAACGAAGTCCTAGGAGGACACAATGCGCATCACGCACAAAACCCTGAAAGCACTTCTCGAAGACCTGAAAGCTGTCGAGAACCGCGAAGGTGACTACCTCGCAGCACTTGACTCAGCGGTAAGCACTGTTGAGGAATGGGTCGAAGTATCCGCACCTGATCCATCCGAGGGGACACGCTACTACTCGGACGACTTCTTGGACTACGAAGAGTCGAAGCCCTACGGTGATGACACAGCCCGAATCATCGACATTCACGCTGGTGTCATTGCCTACTCACACAAGGGCAACGCGGCAGACATCTGCCAAGCTCTGGAAGTCAATCCGCTCTCACAGTACAAAGACGAACGGTAAAACTTTTAGGTAGTGGGTTTGCAATCGTAGGCCCACTACCTTAGACTAGAACTACCAACCACACAGGAGGACAAAATGTCTGTAGCACTTGAAACCGCAGTATCCATCGACGCAATTGAAGAAGCTCTCGTTGAAGCGGGAATGTATCCTGAGTACGTCGGAGAAGACGACGGCACGACGTTCACCATCACCTACGGTGACAAGGAGATTCAGATTTTCAACGCAGTCAGCGGTGACTCGTTTGTAGCCGAAAATCTTTCATCGGCCAGCTACTACTTTGGGATCATCGGCAAGGACGTTACACGGGCTTTTGAGGACGTGGAGACTCTGGAAGAGTTCATGGCCGCAGTTCGGGACTGCATGGAAGCGAACTTCATGCCACGCTAAAAGAATTTAAACTATCGGCCCTTGTCAGTTGACAGGGGCCATTAGTTTGTCATAGACTATAGTTACCAACACAGCAACAGTCCTAGGAGGACAAAATGAGCGGGTTCACAATGGCAGACTTCAACATCACCGTAGATGAAGAGACCGGCCACCGGGTTGCCAAGTTCGCAGTAGACTCCAACATGCTGCCCGTAGAACAGCCGGACATGTACAGCACCTACAACGGTGACTACTTCACTGAGCGCTACCTCGAAAATATGGAAGAGGACGGACAGCCGGGAGACTATGACGCCTACGACTGGAAGTACGATTCCTCCGCAGTGTGCAGGAAACTCAGTGAGGTGGGAGCACAGGATGTCGTTAATCAGCTTTCGTCGGAGGGAATCATCCGTAGTGTTGAGGTGGAAAGCACATGGTCACCTCGTGAATATAACTTTGCAACGGACAGCTACAAAGCAGTCTGGGAGTTCGATCTTGATCTTCTGGAAGCATGGGCAAAAGAAAATAGGTTCAACGACTCCGAGTACGTCAAGAAATATCACAGCAGCTACGACGGATTCATGTCCTATGTAGAAGATTGGATGGAAGATGAGCGGTATGTTGAGGGGTCAACACTTTGGCTCACACTGGCCGCTTACCTCCGGATGAACCTTGATCTGGTACAGCAAGAGGAATCTATGCGAGAGGTCGAGTATGAAGCATGGGATGAGACCACCACGATCACACTGAAAACAGAAGACTAAAAACTTTTAGAGCGGTCCTTGACAGGGCCGCTCTAACTGTTTTAGACTGTAGTTACCAACAAAGCCTAGGAGGGCAATCATGGAAAAGGAACTTACACTCGAACAGGCTCAAGAGTTTGTAAAGACTCGCGACGGCTACGGTTCCACTCGACTTTATGGAATCATTGCGGACGGTGATTTCGCTGGACAGACTGTGGCAATCAAGTCCACCTATCACCTCGAACGGTACACCTACTCTCGTATCTACACAAAGTCCACAACCATTACCGATATCGTCGGTAAGGCATAGTCACAAAAGTTTTTCTCTACCGGACTTGCATAGAGTAAGTAAGTCCGGTAGAGTAGGTACTACCAACAAGGAAACGTCCTAGGAGGACAAAATGATTATCACCGGAATCACAGTTCAGGAACTCATCGACGTAGTAGCAAAGCTCAACGCCGAAAGCTACAACGGCAACATCGTGATTGAGCGGGTAGAAGCACTATCCGCAACGGGTACGCGTATCTCAGCAAAGCTGGGAACGAATGACAGCCGTGCTCACGGGTCACGCAGGTCAGCATCAGGCCGTCACGGCAAGTACCTTTGCTGGCACGGTTTCCGCGACGTTTACCGCGCTTGCTTTGCGGTCAACCCTGCTGCACGTATCAAGTCCGGTCAGGTCGTCTACCGTGGCGCACAGCACTTCGAGGACACCTACGAGACGACGGCGTACCAGAACATCGGGTCGATGGTTTCACCAACTTACATGCCCGAATGCTGCGTAGGAACCTGCAACGGCGACTTCGAATAAAAACTTTTCGTGGAGGGGTTGACGAAAGTCCCCCTCCACGATAGACTTTCATTAACAGCACAAACAACCAACAAAGGAGAAACACAATGCTGAAGCTCATTGAAAACGGCTGGAAGCTCGAACCCATCAACGGCAACTCCGGCGTGTACGTCGCAAGCCGTGGAGATTCCAACATCGTCTACGTCACCAACATTTGGGGCGAACTGGAACGGCGCTCGCAGAACTTCAAGAATCGCTTCGACGCACGGAATGAAGCGAAAGACATCGCCCGAGAGTTCGCAACACTCTAACCACTTCAAAAGTTTTACGTCTGGGAGGACACCATGGCTACACCGAAAGTCATCACCGCACTGATCGAAGACCGAGACAACTGGAAGGTAGGGGAAACTCCCTTCAAGGTCGAACTGAAAGGTCAAGCCGTTCCGGAAATCAAAGCCAAGCGGGTACAGAACTTGGCTACAGGAGCATTGTCGGTACAGATCATTGCACCCGTCACGTTCGCACTCTCGACACTGGACAAGATTGCCCAGAACATCCTGACAGGCGCGAAGGTGCGAGAGTACCGAAAGGGTTCGGTCATCGTTCGGGAGTACAGCCGATGAGCTACATTGTAGTCAGGGCCGCAGAGAACGAGCGGACACGCCAGACCCTCGAACGGTACTTGTACGAAGGTCAGAAGATCGTAGGTGAGCCGGTAAGGTCCGAATTTGATTCACAATACTTTATCGTGGACACCGGAACGAACGATACCTACCGCAGCCAGTACATCACGGATCGCCTGAACTCAGGGCCGTTCGGTGCGAAGCTGTTCACCAGTCTTCCAGAAGCTGAACTCTACATTCAGCGGGAACTCCGATAACTTCAAAAAACTTTTAGCCTAGGGTTGCGCGGTTGCGTTACCCTAGGCTATAGTTGTTTCAAGAGCAGGAACCGAAACGAAGAAAGGTAAGGCCATGAAAACGACTTGCAGCACAGAAGGACACTACTTCTACCGGACACTGAACACAGTAGCCCACAAGTGCACTTACTGCGCTGCACGTCGCTGGCCGTGGACACGCGAAAGCGTAGCTTCACTTCGAGCGGTAGCCGTTCTTCGACTGGCCTCAAAGAATCCAGCTTTTGCAGCAAAGTTGCTCAAAGCAAATTGATAGTGTAAACTGAGAGAGTAATATCCAGTCTAGTGAAAGGAACCGCCATGCTGAAAGCATTAGGAGTGGCCGCAGTAATTGCGCTCGCAGGAACCACGGCTGCACCAGCCCAAGCTGCTGTGGCACCCGTGACACTGGCACCAGTCGCCGTAGCATCTACCGTAGCTGTTGAAGCTGCACCGGACGCTGTAGTGACGTTTGAAAGTCCCGAGGTAGAAACTGTCGCTGCACCAGAAGAAGTAACCCCAGTGGTTGCTGAACCTGTTGTAACCGAACCAGTTACAGAGCCTACAACGGAACCGACACCGGAGCCGGTAACGATCTTGCCAACTCCAGTAGCACCTGTTGAAAATATTTCAACGCCAACAGTTGGGGGAACTGTGACAGAAGAAGCAACACCCGAGGTAGTTGAGGAACCGGCAACGGTGCCCGAAACTCCCGCCGAACCACCAGTAATCGAGGAACCTGTGGTAACACCCGAAGACACAACCGCAATTGAAATGTTTGAAGGAACGAGCGAAGACTTCAAGCCCGAAGGCGGAACGTACATCGGAACCTACAAGGGTCCAAAAGATATCTGGACAGGTGAAGGCAAGGTTGCTGTAAAGGGCACCATGACGACCACAGTTGACGGTAATCCCAACAACATGGCCGAAAGTAACATCCTTTACTTCTGGCACGTCTACACCATCTAAAAGTCATAGTCTAGGACTTGCCTATTGGGGGAGTCCTAGGCTATGCTTGCTCTACAGGCAAGAACAGAACAACCTAGGAGTTAGCATGTCTTTCATTATCGAATACTCGTCCATCGAAGACGACGCAGAAGACGGCGGCATGGGTGAGAAGCTGGTCAAGCTGACCGAACCGCGTGTGTACGGGTACACGAAGGAGGAACGTGACGCAGTGAAGGCCGGTAAAGCTGGCAAGGGCACACACTTCAAGCTGTACGACGACGACGGCAACTGCTACTACACTGGCAAATACTTTGGTGACGCTGATTCGGAAGAAGCTTTCGAGCCGCTGGAATGGGGTTACGGGGAAGGGTGCACGCACATCAAGTACCGTCAGAAAGACGGAACCTACGAAGTTCTGTAGGGGAAAAGATTTTTAGGGGCTGGCCTTGACGGGCTGGCCCCTTTGTCTTAGACTAGAGTTATCACCGACCCAAGGAGTGAAAGTGAAGGTAGAAATGGTACGGCCCAGAGCAATCAAGGTAGGCGCAACGATCAAGGTTCGCCCGGAGTGCTTCAACCTCACGGGACTGCCAGAATCGGCGCGTGGAGAGTTGAGGGTGGACGAGTACGGTTCCAACTGGAACGGACGCTACACCTTGGAAGTGTCGAACCGAGAAGGTGACTGCTTCAACGTCATGGAGTCCGAGGTAATCGAGATTCGCCCGTAGTAAAAATTTTAGCGGGGTCAGTTGAGAGACTGGCCCCGCCTTATCATTAGGAGTAGAAGTGAAGACTGCACAGGAACGTAGTGAAATGTTTGATCGGGCACTGGAGCTTACGGCCGTTGACCGGGCCGAGTTGTCGGTTAGAAAATTTTTCAAGGGGGCTTATGCACCTCCAGTCGTGGTGCTGGTAAGTTTTGGAGCACTGGGTGCAGTTCAAGGATTCATCCAGCGTACATTCTAGGGGGCCGAGGTGGCTGTAACTAAACAAGGCATCAAACGGCGCGTAGCGGCCCTGATGGTCGACTTTGGGGTAAAGGGCTACACTGTCCGTGTTGGGCGCTCAAAAGGCGGATCATGGGCGCATTGTGACTATGTGAAGCGGGAGATAGTCATGAGTTCCAGTCTTTTGAGTTGCGACTGGGTATTTATCAACCAGATTGCCATCCACGAAGTAGCCCATGCTTTCGTAGGCCCGAAAGTCACGGCTCACGGTAGGGACTGGCTAAAGACTGCCCGATCAATGGGGTACAGGTTGGGCGTAAAGGTGCCTAGGGGCGAACCGATCAAGGGGGAGCATAAATGGGTAGCCGTGTGTGAGACAGGGCTTCACAGCGCTATCAGATTCGAAAAGAAAGCAGAAGACGGCGTGTTGCTATGTCGTCCGTGCTGGGATAGTGGGTCAGGAGAAGTCAGGGTGTTCTGGGACAGGCTCTAAGGGGCCTAGGAGCGCCTATAACGGCGAGCGCTAGTGATTGAGCCTTGAAAGAATTTAAGGCCGTTAGAAACGAAAATAGCCCCCACCTGATGGTGAGGGCTATTTGCTTTGGTCTAGAGTTCATCCTGCTGAAATGTCCAGTATCCTAGTGACTTACCTGAATCGTCACGATTCTTGATCTTGGTCCATCCCCTGTCGTCAAGCTGGTCTACTGAATCTTGACCGCCGAGACGAAGCACCCGTTCGTATGCTTCATTGTTCTGCATGTCGGCCATGCGGCGCTTAGCGAGTTCCGCGTATTCACCGTTGATTGCCGGAGTGTAGAAGAGCTTCATTTCAGTTCCTTTGTTCGTTGTTCCTGCTGATAAAACAAGACTACGGCCTAACTCTCGTGGAGTCAAGCCGTAGTCTAAGAAAGTTTTTGATTAGTTGGTGGAGAGGATCTGGATTACGAGAGTGTCTGAGGTGAGGCCGGTCTTGAAGCCACGGACGAAGTTGGTGTTAGCTGCGGCGACCATTGCAGCACCGTCGTAAGCGAGAGACAGGAACTTGAGGTATTCGTTGGTCTCGGTAACGTCATCGAGGTCTACAACGAAGATATCGTTAGCCTTGAGTTCGCCAACAGTGGTGAAGTGGACCTGAGCGGAGTTTGCAGACATTTTCGGTTCCTTTAGTTGTTTCTTGCTGATGTAGATAGTCTATGGGGTGTTTGGGCAAAAGTAAAGCCCTACCGGAGTAGGGCTTCAAAGTTTTTACAGGGTTTCAAAATCTTCCGAGTCAAGCTCGAACGGGTGAGTTCCGCCATTCACTGTGTAGTCCGACTGTCCGGACCTATCCGTCTGGCTGTAGCGCTCGCAGTCTCCAACTTCAAGGATAAGGGGGTAGGTTCCGTATGTGTCTACGTGAGATTCGATTGTTTCATAGGCCGTGACGTCATAGCCTGCAACAGTGACGACAGAACCAGACTTGACGACATCAATGTACCCGTTTTCATCTTCAACTTCAAGGTCAATCATGAGCTTGATCTGTGAGCCAATGGCTGGGATGTTCAGGGATTCCATGTTTTCATTCCTTTGTTCGTTGCTGATGTATCTAGTCTAAGGTCTTTGTTGGCGGGTGTCAAGCTGGGATGAAAAGTTTTTGAGCAAAAGAAAAGGCCCCGTAGGGCCTATCCTTAGTTGTTCGGGAATCGGGAGTCAAATTCTTCATCTGGAAGAATGGTCCACACGGGTTCAGCTTCCCGGCACTCTGTGCAGTAGGTTGTGGGGCCGTCGTCTGCACCGTAGCTGAAAACGTCGTGTTCGCCAGTTTCCGTGCAGATGGAGCCGGTACGGTCCTTAGTTGCGAAGTGTGCCATTTTCTTTCCTTTGTTTGTTCCTGCTGTTGATACAAGTCTAGGGCATAGCCGCGTGGATTGCAACCATGCCCTAGAAAAGTTTTTTGATTAGTCGTTTTCAGTCTGGCACTGCGGGTAGCTCCACATGTTCCATTCGGAGCCGTGATCGTGTGCGAAATACTCTGCGGAGCACTCATCGATGATCCCAGTGGCGTGTGCTACCTCATGGAGCAGGATGTGAGCGCCCTCAGGGGTGTTGTAGACCTGCGGTGAGACAATCACAGCAGTGTATCCCTCAACAGTAAGGAACGTGCAGCCACCGCCCGTACCAGTGGGGCTGATCTTAGAGCCACAGTTCTGATCCTCAGTGAAGAACAGGCGAGTGTTGGCAGGGAGTGACAGGCCAGCCTTGTCAAGGACACCCTGTTCCCAGCTAACTACCTGAGTGACAGGTGAAGGAGCAGGAGTCTCAACCTCAGCAACCTGAGAGGGGAAGAGGCCAGCAAAGATAGAGACGATGAGGGCGAAGATTGAGGCGTACATTGTGTGTCCTTTGTTCGTTGGTATGTAGATAGTCTATGACACATAGAGGTATGAGTCAACTCATGACAAAGAAATCTTTTGAGAAAAGTTTTCATGACTCATTGAGTGAAATGTCTTGACAATATGAATCAAAAAGAATATTCGCGTGTGTATGCACGTGGATGCATAGGTAAAAAGTTTTAAAATATTTTATTTGAGCATTTGACTTGATTGGGTGGATTGTGGTAGGCTAAGGGTATGCGGAGGCTTTCTCGAAACTTTTAGGGGTGCCACCTCAGACTGAGCACTAGGTCGCTCACCGAAATAGCTAAAAAATACTTAACATACCGATTTGCACCTTTAAGTAAACCATGCTAAACTATCAAAAACCACCAACCTAAGGAGAACCAATGTCTTTCGCTTCAGACCTTCACGCCCAATACGTCACCCTCATGGAGCAATACGAACTCAAAGTCGAACGCCTTGTAGACAGGTGGATCGAGATTCAGGTCCAGATGGGTAAGCTGAACTCCGAAGCCATCCATCAATTCTTCATTCCGTATGAGTTTAGCCACGATGACACCAAGCTTGGATTCAGGACTCTTGACCCTGAACAGGACTATTACGGAGCAAAAATCATCTACATCCCAACTGCATACTTCGAAGACCAAACCCCTTACGAAGAAGCCCTGAAGAACCACCTAGATCAGGTCGAGAAGAACAAGCAGTCCGCCAAGCGCCGCATGACACAGCAGCAAGTCGATTCCCTTGAACGCCAACTCGCCCAAGCCAAGGCCCAACTTGCGGGAATCCCAAAGAACGGATAGACTCTCCCCATGAATACACGAGTCTCCCGCCAAATCCAGCAAATGGCTTCAGCCCTGAACTGCACCTACAAGGTTGCCCAACTCTTCCGGCACCTCCACGTCAAGGCAAAGAAACTTCAAACACAGATAGACAAGCAAGCAGAGCAGATCAATTTCCTCACCGATCTTCTCCGAAACAACGAAGTACACGAGTCCACCTGTTCGATCCCACGAGCAATCGCGCATAACCGTCTGGGTATGTCCTACATGATCCCTCAGCCCTGTGACTGCTGGCTCTCGGTTGACATCTCAGACACCACCCTGTAGACTGTCCGTATGGAATCCCAAGACTCTGCGCTCTTCAGCGCCCTCAATCAAGAACTGCACTTCCTTCGGCGTATCATCTTCGCCAACCGCCTTCATGAGCCGGATTGCACTGCCTTCTCCCCACCTGAGAACTCAGGATTTCCTTTTGCATCCTTTGGTCGTTCATACTGTGACTGCTGGATTTCCCGCAACAACCCGGAACCAGACCCGACCAAGGGCTACGCGATCTACGAGAAGGCCACGGAAAGCCTCGAAAACATCCTTTTCCGGTCCCGAGCCGCCGCAGTTGACTATCTCACGGAAGAATATGGCTTCTCGCGGGACTCAAAGTCCGATAGGTACTGGGAAAATACGTATCTCGTTATCGAAGCCAAGGCAAAAGAGGTAGAACCACCTCCCACGTCCTTCAAAATCATGCCCAAGCGATACGGAGCGCCCTCATGGACCGGAGAAACCATCCATCCGACTCGTGAAGCAGCCATTGAAGAGCTAACAAAAGACAAAAACCTCCACTCCACCCACGAAATGGCCGATAAGTACTGGGGCCACACGTGGAACATCGTAGAAAACAAGGAGAATTAATGAAAATCAAGATCAAAGACCTTGAAACCTTCGCAACAGACCTCGAAGAGATGTATGGTACCATGGAACGCCTCTCAAATAAGGGTATCCCATCGGAACATTCCGTTTATCAAGACCTTCTGGAGGCCACAATCCAGATGAACATCGAACTCATCCCCGACGAACCGGAAATCCCACAATCCAAGACCCACATTGGATGGATTATCTGGTACAACCCCGGATCAAGGCAGTCTTTTGAGTTTGACGAGCTATACAGCAGTAAAGAGTCAGCCCAACTCGATATTGATCAGGTCAATAAGGCGTATCCACAAGAGGCCGACGACAACAAGTACTCAATCAAGGAAGTTTTCATCTAAATGGCACTCATCCCACCTTCAGAAACCCCGATTTATGACGAACTTGCCACAAAATACAACGCCAAGGCGCTCTATGAGCAGGTTTTCGTAGCAACCGACGAAGATCTCCCTCCGATTGAGCCTCTGGGAGTCAACATTGGCACGAACTGATCCCATTATGCTTACTCCCGTCCAACGATATCTCTCTGCCCTTGCCCGTATGGCCGAATTGGCCGAAAATGACCAAGAACTTCCCGCAGCAGAGACCGTCATCCACCTGAACTCGATGCTGACCGCCTGTGCTGAGCTTATCCGGGAAAATGACCTTCTCAGCGCCCAACTGCGTTCCGCAGACACCTACATCGCAGAACTTGAGATCGATAACGCCGTAAAGGACATCGAAATCTTCAATTTTGACAGCACAAAGGGCCAAAATGAGTAAAAATTACGAAGAAAAGGAAAAGAATGACTAACCTCACCCCTCAGCAAATCCTCGCCATCCCCATGCAGGACAACGACGCCAAGGCCAAGACCATCTACCAGTACCTCCAAGCTATTTCGCGTAGGGTCTGGATCGAGAGTGAAGGATTCTCTGGTAAGCGTCCGTTCGGCAACTCCGGATGGGAGCATGATCTTTACATTGCTCTCGCCAAGGCTGGGGCCATTCAGTCTGAATACGATGAGGAAATAGAAGAGTTTACCGACTACGATACCTCAACCGCTGACATCCTCATTAATCAGGCTCTCGACTTCCTAGAAAACGCAGACCCTCTCTCCATCCAGCTTCCTCCGGAGCCTACAGAGTACTGGGTTGCCCGACTAATTGTGGAGTCAGGACACGAAGATTACGGTCCTGCTCTCTGGGGGCCGTTCACGGAAAAAGAAGCCAAAGTACGACTAATTGAGAAGCAAAGGCTCCTATCAAAAATGACCTATAAGGTTCTCCACATTCCCACTTAATTCTCAAACAACCATTCCACATCTGATATACTAAATAAACCACGAAAAGACGCTCCCACCAAGGGGCGTCTTTTCTTTTTGTAGATTAGATTAGGAGGGCATCTAGTGGACAAGTTTTTAGAGCTTCTAGGAACCGCTGGAATCCCGAGTGGCTTTGTAGGAGTCTGTCTAACTCTACTGTTCTACGTACGTAGGCAGGAAGCCGGGGTTAGGACAGATATCAACGGCTCGCTCCAACGTCTGACTGCTGAGAAACTTGATCTGAATGATGAAATCGATGCTCTGAAGGATGAACTCCAAAAGAAAGAGTCCGAGATCGACCTTCTACGTAAAGAACGTAGGGAAGCTGAAGATCGTGAAGACGAATTTAGGCGTCGTGCCAAGGCGCTTGAGGCAAAGGTTGCCTCACTTGAGGCTAAACTAGGAGACAGTGATGAATGAGGACACACATAGCGAGTCCGCCCTTGAATTAAGGGTACGTCAGCTTAAGAAATATATGACTCTAGGAATCATCGGTCTGCTGGTTTTGGGGATTTTGCAGATTTTCTATACGGCTTCCGTAAAGCAGAATGAAACAAACGCCCTTACCAATTCACAGGTCCAAGCTCAAACGACGAAGGATTCTACGATTTGTCAGACTTTCCCGGACGATGACCTGTGTACATTGGCTGAAGAGGTTTTGGCGGACCCCAAGCAGACAATTACACCAAAGGATGGTTCCAACGGTACAAACGGAACCAACGGAAAGAACGGTTCCGATGGTCGCGGTGTAACGAAGTTCGATATTGTCAATGGCAACCTTGTTGTCCAGTACACGGACGGCGTTGAGCAGACCATTGGAAAGGTTGTCGGCAGGGACGGTGTTGCGGGAGCAACTGGCGCTACGGGTGCCAAGGGAGAGACTGGGGTCAGCGGTAAAGATGGCCGTGGAATCCTCTCTACTGGACTGGAATCAGGGTCTTTGATCGTGAGGTACAGTGACGGCACGACAGAGAACCTAGGATACGTTGTCGGACCTGCTGGAGCCAATGGTGCGGACGGAGCACCGGGTAAGGATGGTGTCGGAACAACCGGGGCCACCGGGGCAACTGGTCCCCAAGGAGAGCAAGGCCCACAGGGTGTTGCTGGTCCTCCGGGGACAAACGGAATTTCCATCACGGATGTTCAGGTGGACAATACCGGGACAGTTGTTGTTTATTACTCCAACAATACCAGTGCAGTTGCCGGTAAGGTAATTGTCAGTTCCATTACATCCATGGTCTGTGATCCAAATACCGATATCCTGACTATTACCATTTCCGATGGCACAGCATTTACGACGACCGTCGATTGTAGTCCAGATATTTTGCCAGCAGCACCAAACCCATCAACACTAATGAAGTAAGGAATCTCATGGAAATTATTACAGTAGGAACGATCCTGTTCACACTGCTTCTTCCATTCATCAACGCATGGATCAACAAGGTCACGTGGTCTCCGAAAACAAAGTCACTTGTGGCTCTCGGAACCTCCATTGTGATTGCTGTGGTCTATGTCCTTCTCACTGGCGGTATCGCGAACCTTGATCAACTGTGGCTGGCCATCCCCGCCATTTATGGTGCATCCCAAGCGGTCTTCCAATTCCTTGTGAAGAACATTGCCACGAAGTTTGAGGCCATCACCACGAAGGACGCAGCAGTTATCGCACCGGCAGACACAGCAGGTACGGTAACAGTCACTACGGATGAGACGATCAAGGCCGAGACGGACACCACCCCTGTTCCGACTCCGGTCCAAATCACCACCCCCGAGACAGTCGAGATCACCAAAGACCCCGACGTAAAGGGCTAACACCTACCAACCAGAAGGCACCCCCACAAAGGGTGCCTTTTGCGTTTCCACTCGAAAAGTGTTAGAATATTTTCATGTTCACTTACACACTTCAAACCCCTGACCACGGATATGATTTTATCCCTGACCCTCTTGACGCCAACGTCGTCCGTGTCAAGTCCGAGTTCAAGGACTCCATCGAAGAGTTCATCAACACGCTTGAGCTTGCCGGTTTCTCACAGTCCGAGAGGGACAAGGATGGCTGGACCGATCCCAGCGATCTCACACGTCTCCAGAATCTTACCATCGAAGAGGCCGACAACGACTACGACCACTACTACTTCATCGACATCCAGAAGGCAGACCTCGCGCTCTTCCTCCAGTTCGAAGTCCTCAACTACATGGGAGCATCCTTTGGTAACTAAGAACACTACAGTACAGGGAGTCAACGTCTCGGAGAAGTCCGAACTTACCCTCTACTCCCTGATTGCTATCTGCGTTGCCCTGATTCTTGGTGTCGTTGGCCTCCTTCCCGGATTGGCGGCTGTAGGCTCTCTCGGTATCATCTTCGCCCTCGCAGCAGTCCTGCTGGGTGTCCTCTCCCTGAGGGAGATTCTGTAGTGCCAAAGAACTACATTGACCTCCGCATTGTCCTCTCCTACGGAGAGCCTGAAGTAACCTACGCCGACGAGACGGAAGTAGAAAGCTACCGGTTTCTTGAAGGAGCTAAGATCAAGGTCTCCCGCACCAAGGGTCTCACCCCTCTTGAAGTAGAGTGTGTGGCAGAAGTCTTTGGACAGTCAGACAAGTACCAGATCATGCTTGTCAATGACTCGATCCAAGCCATTTCTGATGAAGCCGAACGTCAGGCCAACAAGGAAGCCGAGGACATCCGTCTCGGATATCGCTACCCAATCCAGCACCCTAGGGATTGACATTCTCGCGTTCCTCCTGTAGTCTAATATCACCAAACACCGACTATAGGAGGAATCATGGCTACAAACTGGTGAAACTTTCACCGAGCTTATTGAAGAAGGTCTCCGTGAAGAGGTCAAGCACTGGGCAAAACAGATGGACCTTGGAGAGAAGATTGCCACCCGTAAGGCGGATGACTGGGATGAGTCCGGAGGAACAACCTACCACTACTACCACAATGGCCGTGTGAAGGTGAACCAGTACACCACCCGCCAGCGTATGGGCAACAGTCCTATGCCCGAATTCCTCTCAAAGAAAAAGAAGAAATGACACAAAAAGAAGAAGCAGTATCAGCAGCCCGAAGATACGCCAACAAGTCTGGAAAGTACGCCATGTACATGGCCCCCTATGGTCCGTTGGATGGCGACATTATTAGCATGGTGGCCTACACTTCCACGCCTCAAATTTCGCTGGACCGTAGCATCCTTGTCTGCGCACGGACATGCAAGAAGGGTTACCTGTCCTCCAAGGGACGGATCAATGAAGCCAAGTATTACCGGGATTCCCGCATCGTCAATCGACAACGGGTACCCGGAACTCACCACATTGAACTTGTAACCGTCAAACTCATAAAGAGCCGATAATGCCAAGATCAAAACCACCACGTAAGGGAATTGCATCCTCTGATGACGCTAAACTGTGTGGTCCTTTGGCAAACGTCAATAGGGTGAAGGTCATCCAGACCGTATACACGGATAAGATCAAGTTCGTCGCTTTTCCTGTTGAGTGGGCGGCTATTTCTGAGGTAGTATCAGTATCCCTTAGGTCTCAAGGCATAAAGAAGGGTACCAGCGACATATGGTGGAAGGAATACAACAAGTGGAAAGCCACCCTTGATTCCTACAAGCCTATAGGTGTTGATACCTTTGAGGCCATCGTCTACGTAAGAAGGAAGTAATCAAGTGTACAAACAACACCACAAAGACCTGAGTGTTACTATTGAGCATAAAGTCGAGTTTCTGGAGCCACTGTCGGATAACTTCCGAATCCAGTATACCTATGAACTGTTCGGTGAGGGTAAGACGCTAACCAGCGATACTCTTCTCTCCCTAGCCGTTGATGACTCTGTGGCATATATTCTGAACCGAAAAAGAGGTGTTACGCGTCCTGAGGCACGAAGAGCCTTTGACAATGGACCTAAAGTCTGGGATGCTAGACTTCTTGAACATAAGCTAGTTGGCCCGGACACTTATCGGGCAATCATTCGTGTCAAGAAGAAAGGATAAACTAAAATCACATTCAAAATCATTGAGGGCGATCTCTTCGATCCCTCACACAACTTCAGCGCTCTCGCACAGGGAGTCAACTGCCAAGGCGTTATGGGTGCCGGTATTGCACCTCACTTCAAATCCCGATGGCCTAAGATGTTCGAAGAGTACAGCGATATCTGTCTCCGTTACGGAGCCGCCATGGCTGGCCTCATGTCAAAGCACTGGACTCCCAATAGGTCACTTGTAACCTCGTGGGATTATGAGACGGAAACGGTGTTCGACCCTCTGTGGTATGGTGGAGTAATTTACAATCTCTATACCCAGAACATGCCCGGACCAGACGCCACATACCGCCAGCTTCAGTCCTGCATGATTCAGATGGTCCTTGACGCTGATGACGAAGGGCTTGATTCCATTGGTGTCCCGCTTATCGGTGGAGGTCTCGGTGGCCTTGAGCCTCACAACGTCCGGACCATAATGGCATCCGTTTCCCGCACTTCTGAGGTTGAAGTCGTCCTTGTGGAGCGTCCCAATGAGTAACGGATTCAAGATTACCAACACAGCCGGTGAAACCTACCATGTTGACGCATATACAGTTAAATTTGACAACCCAAACTATGTCAGATTTTATGACTACAATGGACGTTTCCTACAGGCGTTCCTTGCTCAAAGTGTCCTGATTGTGGAGAACCTTAAAGATTGACATCTTCACGGAAGGGCTATACACTTCTAATAACAAACCGTACAGCCCTTCCGTGAAAGGATACCAATGGAACTTCTTATCATCCTCGCCATTCTCGCCCCAATCATCTTGGGAACCTCTGTAAAAGTATGGAGCAACTTCACGGATGGTAAGTACCAGATCGATAAGACCAAGAATCCTACGCTTTATCGCCTTCAGCGCCTCAACCAGTACATGTCCAATGAACAGCACAAGCTGTGGACTCAGGAACAGGAACGGAAGCAGCGTCTCCAACTATCTCAGTTGGAGACAGTCACCAATATCCAGATTGCAAAGTCTCTTCATGGGAAGCACATAGAGCATGAGAACTCCATCGATGACTGGGACCGTGACTTCGCAGCCATAGATGCCGAGAAACGTAAGGCAGAGGAACTGGCAAAACAACAGGAGAAGCAGCGTATTGAGGCTGAGCGCCGAGAGAAGGAGCGCCAAGCCACCGAAGAACGGAACAGGATCGCCTACGAGAAGGCAAAGGCCGAACAGGTAGCACGTCAGTTGGAACTTGCCCAATGGACTGCTACTGAGGTTGCCCGTCAGAGGGCAAAGAAAAATTACACTCAGGATGGGGACGACGAGTACATTCTGTGTGAACCTAGCCCTCGCCGTCGTGCCATCGATGAGTCCTCCTACGGAACCCGTAAGATCAACGTTCACCTTGTGAATGTTCGAGACTTCCCCTCCAAGGGGGCAAAGCAGACCGGTCGCCTTGAGATCGGTGATATCGTTCAGGTCACTCACTGGGCCACCGGAGACACCCTGTATGGGAACAACATCTGGTTCAAGGTAGAAGACCAGCACAGGGAATACCTTGGCTGGATTTGGTCCGGTGCCGTGGATAAGCAGTCCACGTCAGGCATCAAGCAGGATCACCCAACCAAGAAGTCCCTCAAGAAAGCGGCAGCAAACCCGGAAGAGTTTGCAGAGTACATGAAGAACGAAATGCTTTTCTAAGACAGGTATGGTAAACTGGTGATAACCTAATAGGAGAAACAATGAAGGAAAAAGTAGTCAAGGCTTACAGGGCCGCATGGAGGTGGCCTGAAGTCTATAGTGAGTCACCGGCAGTGATCTGGTCCTCCCGAGCCATTGCCTTCCTCCTGCCTGTCGTTTTGCTGTCTTTGACCTTCATTACCGGACTCCCCATCTTTGGATTCTCCGCAGCAGTGCTGGTTACATTGGTCATTGGATTAGCTCTTTTCTGGATCACTGTTGAGTCATTCTATAAAGAGTTTGATACTGTGGAAGAGTTCCAAGCCAAGGAAGCCCGTATCAAGGAGTTCTTCCACGGCTTCCCATCCATCACGGATGTCCCTCTTATCGAGAATGAACCCGGAGAGTGGGTTGCCTATGGGCACGTGGACCCAAAACAGTTCATAGAAGCCGTCCAGAAGGTCATCTACGAGGCTACGGGGGATGGAACCACCGCAGATAAGTACATCGGGCTGGAAGGCTCTGTAGGACACCTTTACGCCTCCTTCTCCAACCCTGAGGAAGGGCACTGGGGAGAAGGAATTGATCTTTGCAAGTCTTCCTCCGAAACTTGCTTCCCTATAACGAGAGTAACTGTATGAAAGTACTTGTCACAGGTTCCCGAACATGGGATGATACCCTAACAATTTATTACGCATTTTGGGATTGGTGGAACAATTCCGGAAAGCCTGTCCTTCCTCTTCTCATTTCCGGTGCCTGTCCCAAAGGTGCAGATGCCCAAGCAGAATTCATCTGGGAGCGCAACGGATGGCCCGTAGAGCGCCACCCTGCCGACTGGAACCGCCATGGGCGCAGCGCTGGGTTCAAACGTAACGAAGAGATGGTACTCCTGAAGCCTGATGTCTGCATAGCATTCATCAAAGACAACTCCAAAGGCGCGACCCATACAGTCAACCTAGCCGACCGTAACGGAATACCAACGATAATTTACAGAGAAGGATAAATGGGATACTTCATTATGAAACCCGACCCCGACGAAGATTTCTACGTCGAGTGGTCAACATATACGGATGAGCCAATTGCGTACGGACCCAAGAGCGAGTTCCAGACCGAAGATCCGGAGCGATACAAGGACGATAGATTTGATCGCGCTGACAGGATAGGTACATCCTCCTATCTCGGTGAAATGAAGTTTGGGGTTGAATCCATGTGGATCTGCCAGCAATGGGAGATCCCAAGAAAGAACCTCAAATCGTATGTCGAAGAGACCTTCGAGATTGAGGGATTCCAACATTGGGAACCCCAGTTTGCTCCCATTGTGGAGAAATACGCCACACGACTCGTCTTTGACGATTAACAATCCATCTAATACTAGGAGTAACATGAGAAATTTTAAAGAGGGCGATATCGTAACGATACGTCTAGAGAAGTTGTCAGACTTCAAATATGTGCCCGGATTCCCGGATCGAGTGACTAACCCTACGGGAAAGGTTTCCTCTACATGGCGTCTTGACAATACAGGAGCAGGAGTTATCACTATCCGACTTGACGCCTGTCCTGAGATCGCAAACCTTCAATTTGATGTGGATGATGTGGAACTTCTGGTTCCAGTTGAACTGGACCTCCGTCTCAAGGCTGTCGAAGAAGCACTTGGACTGAATCAGTCGTAGTCTTGAGTCTCCCCAACAGATGTTGACAAGTCCCTTCTGATACGGTATGCTGGTTCTACCAACAACCGATCAGGAGGGATTTCTCATGAGCTTTCGTACACAGGTACTCACCTACTGCAAGAAACATGACATCAAGGTCTACGATGATTCAGTTACCGGATTCCGGGCCAGTGTCACTCTCTGGACACCAAAGGGAAAAGTCTTTTCGGCTACAGGAACACACAATGTCGTATCGACTTTCCTCATCGAGCCACAGGTACACGTCAAGAATGACGCATGGGTCGAACTTGCAGGGGACATCCACTATGGACTGGAAGACTGCACTAACCGAACGTGCGAAACGTGTCACGAAGACGAAATTGACATCACTGAAGGAAAAGGATAAACTAACCACATGATTACATTTAAAGCCAAAGACAAGTCCGGAGAGATCATCAACTCTGCTCTCACCCCATTCTTCTTCCCAGCCGGTGAAGCACACACCAAGCGTGAAGAACAGCGAGACCTTGAACTCATCGAGATTGCTATCATTCAGCCCAATGCAGACTCCATTCACGATGATCTCTTCCAGCTTGCCATGTGGAATGATTACCTCAAACAAGAGAATCTTGATCTTACGTCAACTCCGGATAAGCAAATCAAGCGTATCCTTATTCTCCCCTACATGCCGGGAGCACGCGCTGATCGAGGAATGCCTTTTGGCCTCTCGATATACGCTGACTTCATTCGTAGTATGGAGTTGGATCAGATCATCATCTTTGATCCTCACTCTGGAGCCACTGGGGACCAACTCCATGCAGCGTCCGAAAATCAGACATATGTGAAGCCTCATGATCTCTTCGATCAGGTTCACATGCGTGCCATCCTCAACGGCTACACAGCCATCATTGCCCCTGACAAGGGCGCAGTAGGGCGTGCAAGCTCCGTAGCGGAACTCGCTGGACTTCCAGTCATCACGGCCACGAAGACCCGCGACGAAGCCACAGGGCGGCTCTCCAACTTCCACATCAACATTGAGGACAAAGAAGGTACATACCTTATCGTTGATGACATCTGTGACGGTGGTGGAACCTTCCTTGGCCTTGCAGCGGCAGCAGGTCTGAGCTATGGTCAGCTTGATCTCTATGTTTCCCATGGAGTCTTCTCCAAGGAAGCCCTTCCGAATCTTGCCAAGACGTTTGATTACGTCTACACCACAAACTCCTACAACCCTACCCGTGACCTCATCGACGGCGACCAGAACCGTACCTTCAAGCGCTTCGATGTCATCCGTCCGATGCTTGACAGGATCTCCTACTGATGGCTTGGTTGTGGTCCCTTGATGGACTTCTGTGGATTGCCGCCGTGGTCCTGTTCTTTGCAGGGTTCGGCATAGCTTCTCTGATTTGCGGTATCTTAGGATTACTGCTAGCATTGGTTCTAATGGGAACGAGCGATTGGTTCTCTTGGTATGTCGTCATTGATTCTCTTGGCGATCTCTTCAAATTCTTAGACTAAGGAAAGGTCAAAATAAATGTTCTTCCTCAATCCCCTTCTCGCCACTGACTCTTACAAGCAGTCCCACAAGGACATGTACCCTGAAGGACTCGAATACGTTGAGTCCAACTTCACTGCCCGTGGTTCGCGCCTTGATGGTGTCGCCCATGTTGTACACTTTGGACTTCAGGCATGGCTCACGGACTTCACCGAAAGCTGGCAGCGATTCTTTGATGCTCCCAAGGATAAGGTCATGGAAGAATACCGGAGGAACATTGAAACCTTTGTCTCTCCCGGATTCTCCTACAGGCAGCTTGGAGACCTTCACGATCTCGGATACCTTCCTCTTCGCTTCGACGCCGTTCCTGAAGGAACCCTTGTTCCGATTAAGGTTCCATCCGTCCTGATCAAATCCACCCACAAGGACTTCGCTTGGCTGGTAAACTTCATCGAGTCCGATCTGTCCGCTGGCATTTGGCACCCGTCCACGGTCGCCACCATTGCTTGGGACTTGCGTCGCATCTTCAACAAGGCCGCAGAGGAAACAGGAGGTGCCCCTGAGGCAACCGATTGGCAGCTTCACGACTTCTCCTACCGTGGACAAGTCAACCGAGAGGCTGCTATGTCTTCGGGTGCTGCTCACTTGCTCTCCAGTCTTGGTTCTGACGCTGTTCCTGCTGTCCCGTGGATTCACTTCTACTATGACGGAGACAATGGCCTCATTGCGGCTTCTGTACCTGCTACGGAGCACTCCGTCATGTGTGCCGGTG
>Ga0207655_1000343_pt1 | contig 67627 bp, 63 predicted proteins | sample KBSM44metaG_FD_184398 | JGI IMG/M metagenome (GOLD analysis project Ga0207655, IMG submission 184398) | Miscanthus rhizosphere microbial communities from Kellogg Biological Station, Michigan, USA - KBS M4-4 metaG (SPAdes) (version 2) | ecosystem: Host-associated > Plants > Roots > Rhizosphere >...
GACAACCCGCTGCTAGCGCAGCTTAAACAGCAACTGCATTCCCAGACGCCGCGTGCAGAAGGGGTCGTAAAAGCCACGGAAAAGGGCTTTGGCTTCCTTGAAGTTGACGGGCAGAAAAGCTACTTCATTCCGCCACCGCAGATGAAGAAAGTGATGCACGGCGATCGCGTGATGGCCGTTATTCATACCGAAAAGGAACGTGAATCCGCCGAGCCGGAAGAGTTGGTCGAACCGTTCCTGAGCCGTTTCGTGGGCAAAGTGCACAGAAAAGACGATCGTCTTTCCATTGTGCCGGATCATCCCCTGCTGAAGGATGCAATCCCTTGCCGCGCCGAGCGTGGTGTTGAACATGATTTTAAAGAGGGTGACTGGGCCGTCGCAGAAATGCGCCGTCATCCTCTGAAAGGCGACCGCGGTTTTTATGCTGAACTGACGCAGTTCATCACCTTTGGCGACGATCATTTCGTGCCGTGGTGGGTTACGCTGGCGCGCCATAATCTGGAAAAAGAAGCCCCGGACGGTATCGCGACCGAAATGCAGGATGAAGGCCTGACGCGTCGTGATCTGACCGCTCTGGAGTTCGTCACCATCGACAGCGCCAGTACGGAAGACATGGATGACGCGCTGTTTGCTGAAGAAGGTCCCGACGGCAAATTGCACCTGACCGTCGCGATTGCCGATCCAACCGCATGGATTGCTGAAGGCAGCAAGCTGGACGACATGGCCAAAGTGCGCTCGTTCACCAACTATCTGCCGGGCTTCAACATCCCTATGCTGCCGCGCGAACTCTCTGACGATCTCTGCTCGCTGCGCCCGAATGAAGTGCGTCCGGTCCTTGCCTGCCGGATGACGATTGCGGCGGACGGCACGATCGAAGACGATATTGAATTCTTCGCCGCGACCATTGAATCCAAAGCTAAGCTGGCTTACGACAACGTATCTGACTGGCTGGAAAATACCGGCAGCTGGAAACCTGAAACCGACGCCATTGCTGCGCAAATTCGCCTGCTGCATCGCATCTGCCTGAACCGTAGCGAATGGCGTAAAACCCATGCCCTGGTGTTCAAGGATCGCCCTGACTATCGCTTTGTATTAGGCGAAAAAGGGGAAGTGCTGGATATCGTGGCTGAACCGCGACGTATTGCGAACCGCATCGTTGAAGAAGCCATGATCTCTGCCAACATCTGCGCGGCACGCATACTGCGCGACAGGCTGGGCTTCGGCATTTACAACGTCCACACCGGATTCGATCCCGCGAACACGGAAGCGCTGGCCGCCCTGCTGAAGAACCACGACGTTCACGTCGATCCGGAAGAGGTCCTCACGCTGCCGGGCTTCTGCAAGCTTCGCCGCGAGCTGGATGCCCAGCCGTCCGGTTTCCTCGACAGTCGCATTCGCCGGTTCCAGTCCTTCGCGGAAATCAGCACTGAGCCGGGTCCACATTTCGGCCTGGGCCTCGACGCATACGCCACCTGGACGTCTCCGATTCGTAAGTATGGCGATATGGTTAACCACCGCCTGCTGAAAGCGATCGTCAAGGGCGAATCCATTGCGCGTCCGCAGGATGACACCACGCTGCAAATGGCCGAGCGCCGCCGCCTGAACCGCATGGCGGAACGCGACGTCGGCGACTGGCTGTATGCCCGCTTCCTGAAGGACAAAGCCGGGACCGACACTCGTTTCGCCGCTGAAATCATTGATATCAGCCGTGGGGGTATGCGCGTGCGTCTGGTCGATAACGGCGCCGTGGCCTTTATCCCCGCGCCTTTCCTGCATGCCGTTCGCGACGAGCTGGTCTGCAGTCAGGAAAACGGTACGGTGCAAATCAAAGGTGAAACGGTTTACAAAGTCACTGACGTGATCGACGTTAACATCGCCGAAGTTCGCATGGAAACCCGCAGCATTATCGCGCGCCCTGTCGCCTGATAACCTGCTAAAATGTCGGCCATTTCCTTTTAGGTCAGGCCGACATTTTTTCCTTTCATCCCTCGCCCACAAATCTTCATTTTTTCTGACAATTTTCAGTCTTCCCTCGCCCAAATTCGCCAGAATTATCTACAGTAAAAGAGTGCCGTCATATTCGGTTACGTGAATTTTTATACGTTGAGTATTTTTTTTAACCCGACTCGTTTTAAGATAAGAAAACGGGAAAAAACAAGACGTTCGCTTCGATTTTGCCGCTCTTTTACTGCGGAAAACACGACTTAAACTGAATAGATTTTGCGCTAATGACTAGCCGCGGGAGAAAAATGATGGACGATCTGGAGCAGAATTTGCTGTTTCGCTACATGGGCACGCACAGTCCCTGGTGGCGACTGACAGCCGACAGCAATGCTCTCCATCTGGCAGCCAGCGAAAGTGCTGATGTGATCCAGGTCGTTGCGCTGGATGACGAGCAGGCCGACCTTATCCGCGAGCTAACCGTGATTACCTCCAGTATTTCGATGACGCTGTCTCTGTACGGCGTTGACGTCCCTGTCCATCTGGTGGGTCGTAAAATCAGTAAAAAGGAGTGGGCCGGTACGGCATCGGCCTGGAATGATACCCCTTCCGTAGCCCGCGATCTGGCGCAAGGGCTCTCTTTCGCTGAGCAGGTTGTTTCCGAAGCCAACTCCGTCATTGTTATTCTCGATCAGCACGGCAATATTCAACGCTTCAACCGGCTGAGTGAAGAATATACCGGCCTGAAAGAACAGGAAGTTATCGGCCAGAACGTGTTCAAGCTGTTTATGAGCCGCAGCGAAGCCGCCGCCTCTAAGCGCAATATCACCGGCTTTTTTCGCAACGGTAGCTCCTACGAGGTTGAGCGCTGGATTAAAACCCGTAAGGGTCAAAGGCTGTTTCTGTTCAGGAACAAATTTGTTCACAGCGGGAGCGGTAAAAACGAAATTTTCCTTATCTGTTCAGGCACCGATATTACCGAGGAGCGCCGTGCCCAGGAGCGCCTGCGCGTATTGGCTAATACCGATACCATTACCGGTTTGCCAAACAGGAATGCCATTCATGAGTTGATTTCAGACGCCATCGACGCCCGGGGAGAAACCCAGGTTGGCGTGGTGTATCTCGATCTGGATAACTTCAAAAAAGTTAATGATGCCTACGGGCACATGTTTGGCGATCAGCTTTTACAGGCGGTAGCCCTCGCGATCCTGAGCTGCCTGGATGAAGGCCAGACCCTCGCCCGTCTCGGCGGCGATGAGTTTATTGTCATGGCGACGGATACCTCGCAAGGTTCCCTGGAAGCGATGGCATCTCGCATCCTGACGCGCTTACGCCAGCCGTTCAGAATAGGCCTGATTGAGATCTACACAGGCTGCTCGCTGGGGATTGCCCTGGCGCCGCAGCATGGCACCGATCGGGAAAGCGTCATTCGTAACGCCGACACCGCCATGTATACGGCTAAAGAGAGCGGTCGCGGCAAGTTCTGCGTTTTTTCACCGGAAATGAACCAGCGGGTATTTGAATACCTTTGGCTGGATACCAACCTGCGCAAAGCGCTCGATAACGATCAGCTCCTGATCCACTACCAGCCGAAAATGACCTGGCGCGGTGAAATCCGCAGCCTGGAAGCCCTGGTGCGCTGGCAGTCGCCGGAGCGTGGGCTTATTCCCCCGCTGGAATTTATTTCCTACGCGGAAGAGTCGGGGTTAATTGTTCCACTCGGCCGCTGGGTGATGCTCGACGTCGTTCGGCAGGTGGCAAAGTGGCGCGACAAGGGGATCAACCTTCGCGTTGCGGTAAACGTATCTGCACGTCAGCTGGCCGACCAAACTATCTTCAGCGATTTAAAACAGGCGCTTAAGGATTTAGATTTTGAATACTGCCCTATCGACGTTGAGCTGACGGAAAGCTGCCTGATTGAAAACGAGGAGCTGGCGCTTTCGGTGATCCAGCAGTTCAGCCGGCTTGGCGCACAAATTCATCTCGATGATTTTGGTACCGGCTATTCTTCCCTTTCACAGCTCGCCCGTTTCCCCATCGACGCCATTAAGCTCGACCAGTCTTTTGTCAGGGATATTCATAAGCAATCAATTTCACAGTCACTGGTGCGCGCCATCGTGGCCGTGGCGCAGGCGCTTAACCTGCAGGTGATTGCCGAAGGTGTGGAGAGCGCAAAAGAAGACGCCTTTCTGACTAAGAACGGCGTCAACGAACGGCAGGGTTTCCTTTTCGCAAAGCCCATGCCCGCTGCCGCATTCGAGCGATGGCTCAAGCGCTATCAGTCACGAAAAATGCGTTAGCTGGCCTTGCGTAAACCCGCCTGGTGGCGGTTTTGCAGCATCACCAGACGCTCCATATAGGCGATATCTTTGGGTTCGAGGCAGAACGCCGCATCGACCCAATCTTCCGTAATATCCATCAGCTCACTGCGCGGCAGCTGCAGAACGCGCGTGCGGGCGCGAAGCATGGCCCTGACGCCGTTCAGTTTTGGCTGCAGCGTGTCGATAAAGGTCCGGATGGCAACGTAGCTTTGTCCGGGCTCAAACAGCACGTCCACGAGCCCATGCTGCTCATACCATTCCGCCGTATGCGACTCCCCTTTATAGATCAGCTCTTCGGCCAGCTTCATGCCTGAACGGCGCGCGACCAGTGAATATCCCCCCATGCCGGGAAACAGGTTGAAGGCAATTTCAGGAAAGCCCAGGCGGGCATCGCGCTGGGCGAGCACGAAATGGTGCGCCAGCGCGGCTTCAAACCCTCCGCCCAGCGCGCTTCCTTCGACCATAGCTAAAGATATCGCACCGGTATCAAACCCCCGTGACGCCGCATGGACACAATCGACACAGGCGCGGGCATACGCCCGAAGCGCCTCCCGGCGACCGTTCTGAATGCATTCGACGAAGAACTGCAAATCGCCTCCCGCATTGTACATGTCGGGCACCAGCGAGCCGGTTACCCAGAAATCCACGGCAAATCCGGACTGGCGAACCAGCCAGGAGAGGTTCATGATCTCCTCAATGAGCGCATGGTTGAAGCAGGGACGTGGCTGCGCCCGCAACATCATCCAGACGGTACGTCGCTCCTCCTCATAATAAGCAGCCAGCTGGGTGAAACGTTCAGCATCGGTAAACAGTGTGCAGGTTGCCTGATTGATAACTGTCATAGCCTAATTCCTCATATAATAAAGCGCCTTGCGCGCAGTTTTAGACTAATCCACCCAATCAACACGCTGTATGTGAGGGGTTAAAATTATCACTTTCATTTATGTAATTTGGTTATCGTATTTTTTCCCTTCTCTTTTGATTCCATTTTCTGCATCATTGAAAATATTAACTTTTCGCGCCTAAGGTGAGATTATGTCTAACATTGATGCACTGGCCGTGGCACAACGTATTGATACGGTGCTGGATATTCTGGTTGCGGGTGATTACCAGTCCGCTATTCGCAATCTGGAGATCCTGAAATCTGAACTTCTTTCCCGGAATGGTTCAGAAACCGCCGCTGAAAACACACAGCCAAAAGCGCCGTGGGAAGTCTAACCCCACCCTTTTCGACCTCGTTTTGCTTTAATAAATGGATGCTATGAATTCCCGACAACAACTCATTTTGCAGATGGTCATCGATCAGGGTCGCGTAAGCGTGGTCGATCTTGCCAAAACGACAGGCGTTTCTGAGGTCACAATCCGTCAGGATCTTAATCTTCTGGAAAAACAGAGCTACCTGCGTCGTGCGCATGGCTATGCCGTCCCGCTGGACAGTGAGGACGTAGAAACCCGCATGATGAACAACTATGCCCTCAAGCGTGAACTGGCAGAGTTTGCGGCGTCGTTAGTGAATAACGGCGAGACGGTCTTTATCGAGAACGGCAGCAGCAATGCGCTGCTGGCACGCACCCTGGCCGATCAGAAAGATGTCACCATCATCACAGTGAGCAGCTATATTGCGCATCTGCTGAAGGAGACGCGCTGCGAAGTGATCCTGCTCGGCGGAATCTACCAGAAGAAAAGCGAAAGCATGGTTGGCCCGCTGACGCGTCAGTACGTACAGCAGGTACATTTCAGCAAGGCGTTTATCGGCATTGACGGCTGGCAGCCTGAGACCGGTTTTACCGGCAGGGATATGATGCGCACAGACGTCGTTAACGCCGTTCTTGAGAAAGAGTGCGAGGCGATAGTGCTCACCGACAGTTCGAAATTCGGCGCAGTCCATCCCTACACCATGGGCCCGGTATCGCGCTTCAGCCGCGTCATTACGGATGAACGCCTGAGCGATGAGCATCGTATTAAACTCGAAAGTCATGGCCTGAACGTCGATATTATTAAAAAGCCCGTTTGAGCCTTCTTATGCGCCCGAATTATTTCGGGCGTACGCAAGCCCCTCTCTGAGATAATTCCTATCCCGCCTTTAAGAGTTTTTACCTGTATAAGCTGACCTAAAGTCGTAAAATTAATGTTAGCGATATAACAGGAAGTGACTATCACCTGCGTGATTACGTAACGCCTGCGCCACTAGCTTTCACGGAAAAGCATATTTAGGTATTGATATTGTCTATACTTAAGGGGCATTCCTTTCCGTGAATCGATAATTCAGGAGAAAGTATTATGACCTTAACCAGCAAAAAATTAGCCGCCGCTGTACTGGCAATCACTGTAGCAATGTCCCTGAGCGCATGCTCTAACTGGTCTAAACGCGACCGTAACACCGCTATCGGTGCGGGTGCCGGTGCTCTTGGTGGTGCGGTATTAACTGATGGTAGCACGCTGGGTACATTAGGTGGCGCGGCCGTTGGTGGTATTATCGGTCACCAGGTCGGCAAATAATTAATCAAAAGCCTGCGCCGGTATAACATTATATTGAGCGAATTTCAGGCCTGACTTACGCACGTCAAGAATAAGAGCCACGGTATGCACCGTGGCTCATTTATTTTAACCACCCGCCAGTTTTACTTTCATCCCCCTGGCTTCGAGCAGAGATTTTATGAGGTCGCGTTTGTCGCCCTGTATTTCGATAATGCCATCTTTTACAGCACCGCCGCAGCCGCACTTCTTCTTCAACTCTGCAGCCAGCTTTACTAGCTCAGCGTCATCAAGGTCAATGCCGGAAATCAGGCATACGCCCTTTCCTTTTCGCCCGCTGGTTTGACGCTGAATACGAACGATGCCATCTCCCTTCGGACGTACCACCTTTTCTTTTGGTTCGTCAATGCGTCCACTGTCAGTGGAATAGACCAGACGGCTATTGGAGTCGGACATTACGCCCCCTTTTTCAGTGATGCATTAATTGCTTTCAGCGTGCCGGCAGGGTTTGCAGACTGCGTCACCGGTCGCCCGATAACCATATAATCAACGCCCGCCGCCTGCGCCTGCTCGGGCGTCATAATACGGCGCTGATCGCCCACGTCGCTCCCTGCGGGACGGATACCCGGCGTAACCAGCTTAAATTCTTGACCCAGTTCATTTTTGAAGCGCACGGCTTCCTGCGCCGAACAAACCACGCCATCAAGGCCACAGTTTTGCGTCAAACGCGCCAGCCGTTCAGCATGGTCTGCAGGTGACAACGTCACGCCGAGATCGCGCAAATCGCTTTCATCCATACTGGTCAGGACGGTCACGGCAATCAGTAACGGCGCATCCTTACCGAACGGCAGAAGCGCTTCACGCGCGGCCGTCATCATTCTCGCCCCACCTGAAGCGTGAACGTTAACCATCCAGACCCCAAGCTCTGCCGCTGCCGCAACGGCATGCGCAGTGGTGTTTGGGATATCGTGAAATTTCAGGTCGAGGAAAACGTCAAAACCACGCTGCTGGAGGTCACGAACAATTTGCGGCCCGAAGAGCGTGAACATTTCTTTGCCCACTTTCAGGCGGCAGTCGCGCGGATCGATACCGTCGACAAAGGCCAGTGCGGCATCACGCTTGTTGTAATCAAGAGCAACAACAACGGGAGAATCAGTAACTACGCGGGAAGTGGAGGAAGTAACAGACGTCATGACCAGCCCTTTTCGTCTATGGGCGCGCTGCGGCGCGGAACAGATAAACGGCCAGCATTCTACCTGCCAGCGCTACAAATTGACAGAATCGATTTACTTTCCTGCCAGGCTACAGGCCGCACGGTGCCAGACGGGTTTAGAAAATCTTAAGTATGTTGTAACTAAAGTCAGGGCTTTTTAAAAACTACTGCCCGTCCAGGCCGCGTATCGGCTTGATCGTCGACCAGGCACGGCAGGAAGGACAGTGCCAGTAAAGGGAATAGGCGGTGAAGCCACACTTCTGACAGCGGTAGCGCGGCTTGCTGCGAACCTGCTCGCCGACCATGTCGCGCAGCACCATCAGGCTCTCTTTTGCTCGCCCTTCTTCCGCGTCGTTCAGGTGATAATCCATCAGCTTGTGGAACACACGCATGGTGGGGTGGCGCTGGAGCTGACGCGTGATGTAGATTTGGGCTGTGTCGCTGCCTTCATGCTGCTCTACCACGTCCGAGAGCATCAGTTCGGCGGTCGCACCGGTGTTCTCTTCTACACAACGTCGCAGGAAGGCAACCCACTCGTCCTGCTTATCCAGCTGCTGATAGCAGGTCTGCAGCATGTCCAGGGTTTCGCTGACCAGCTCTTTATCCTGATCGATAACCCGCAGCAGGCTTTCAACGGCTTTAGCAAACTCACCTTTGGCCATAAAGACGCGCCCCATCATAATGGAGATGCGCGCGCTGCTGCGATCTGCCGCGGCCCCCTTCTTGAGCAACGCCATGGCTTTTTCCATGTCGTCGTTCCCCATTTGCTGAAGGGCAAGCTCGCAGTAGAAATGGGCTATCTCCACGCGCTGTTTGTCTTTGCCGAGCTTAACCAGGCGCTCGGCGGTATCAATGGCTTTCTGCCAGTCGCTGGTAGCCTGATAAATTTGCAGCAGCTGCTGGAGCGCGCTGATGCGAAAATCCGTCTCATCCACCAGCTGCGCGAACATATCTTCGGCGCGGTCGTATAAACCTGCCGCCATGTAATCACGGCCCAGCTGTTGTACCGCCAGAAGACGCTGGTCGTAGGTCAGCGATGCGCTTTCCATGAGGGTCTGGTGAATGCGAATGGCGCGGTCAACCTCGCCGCGAGAGCGGAACAGGTTACCCAGGGTGAGATGGGCTTCAACGGTACCGGTGTCCTCTTTAAGCATGTCGAGGAACAGGTCTACCGCTTTGTCCTGTTGATTGCTCAGAAGGAAGTTCACCCCCGCAACGTAGTCGCGGGAGAGGCGATTGGCTTCATCCTGTTTTGTTTGTTGCGCACTTCTGCGGCCCATATACCAGCCATAGGCTGCGGCTACAGGCAAAAGCAGAAACAACAACTCCAGCATATTCGATTATTCCTTGACTACCGGCACACCAGAGCTCTCCGGAATGTCGGACGCAGGCGCAATTTGATGTTCGAGTCTCTTGATTTTGCGCTCAGCGCGCGCAAGTGAAACGCGGACCTTGAGCCAGAACAGGCCGCAAACCAGCCAGCCAATGGCAAAACCCGCTGCGAATAACACCGCCAGCAGGCTCGATACGCGATACTCGCCCTGCGCCAGCAGATAGTTAAAGGTTACCTGTTGATCATTTTGCGCGCCCAATGTGACTGAAATGACAAAAATCGCCAACACCAGTAAGAAAATGAGTAAATATTTCACATTACTTCCCGTTATGTGGTTCAAGCGAATAAAGTGTGTTCAACTCACCGCAATCAGCCTTATAAACTACCATTTTAGCGACGGACGCGAAATGGAAATAATAGCGCGCCAGTCATGGATTTATGGGCATAAGCGTTAATTTCAACCTTTACGCCCCGGTTTGTTCCCTTTCGGCGATTTCTTTCTTCTCAACTGGCGGCGGCGTTAACGGACCGCATAGCCGCTCAGCGAGCCAGGTCGCAAGCGTCACCAGCAGCCAGGATATCAGCGTCGCCACCACCAAATCTCGCGGCCAGTGCATACCCAACAATAAGCGACTCCCCATTACCGCCGTTGCCCACACCAGCAAAAGGGCTATCGTCACCGTTCTGCGCCGCGGCCACAGCAGCCCAACGCCGAGTAACGCCCAGCTTGCCGCAAACATAGTATGCCCGGAAGGAAACGCGAACCCGGTTTCCTTTTGCCAGTGCTTGCGTAAAAATTTAGGAATATCTTGCTGTTCCGTAAGCTGCTCTTTCACCAGCGCACCACGATCTTTACGCTTTAAAGTGTAGAACTCATCTACCGGAATATGATGCGTTTTTTCAAGCCACACGACAAAAGGACGCGGCTCCTGTACATGATCTTTCACCCAGGATTTTACCCCTTGCCCCACCAGGATCGCCCCGCCAAGAATGGCAAACAGCATGATGGCCGGACGTAGCCGGAAGCGCAGGCACCACAGAAACCAGGCGCACAGTATGACATGCGTAATTATGCCCCAGGGTTGAGTCACCGTCTCGGTAACCCAATACAGTGATTTAAGCCACAGGGCGTTATGCCCGGGCTGCCACATCCAGCCGGAGGCCCATACGATCACAGGCATAATCAGTAATATGGCCGCACCCGCTGCCGTTCGTCTGGCGATTAAAAGCATGTCTTCTCCTTTTTCTAAGCATCACAATCATAACTGAAATTTATTCATCTGGTGGATATGTCGGATCGTGCGTTTAACGTTCATATAGCATGGCGGCCATTAGGCGAACGTGCCGCGCTTGTGGCAAAATGAACAGATACAGAAAGCAAAACAGGCAAAGACACGAAACGTGTCAGCCTACTCTGGAGAATCACATGCAGCTTAAACGTGTGGCAGAAGCCAAACTGCCTACCCCATGGGGCGATTTCCTGATGGTGGGTTTTGAAGAACTGGCAACCGAGCAGGATCACGTCGCCCTGGTGTTTGGCGATATTTCAGGACAGACGCCGGTGCTGTCTCGTGTACATTCGGAATGCCTGACCGGTGACGCCCTGTTCAGCCTGCGCTGCGACTGCGGTTTTCAGCTGGAGGCCGCGCTTTCCCATATTGCAGAGGAAGGCCGTGGCGTTCTGCTTTATCATCGTCAGGAAGGCCGCAACATCGGTCTGCTGAATAAAATTCGCGCGTATGCGCTGCAGGATCAGGGTTACGATACGGTTGAAGCGAACCACCAACTGGGCTTTGCCGCCGACGAGCGCGATTTCACCCTGTGTGCGGATATGTTCAAGCTGCTGGGCGTGGACGAAGTGCGTCTGTTAACCAACAACCCTAAAAAAGTCGAAATTCTGACCGAGGCGGGCATCAATATCGTTGAACGCGTGCCGCTGATCGTCGGGCGTAACCCGAAGAACGCGCACTATCTCGATACCAAAGCGGCTAAAATGGGCCACCTGCTGAGCGAGTGATCGCAAAAAGCCCGGCACGAATGCCGGGCTTGTCTTATCAATCCAGCATTTTACGAATCACATAATGCAAAATGCCGTCGTTCTGGTAGTAGGTCAGCTCCGTCGCGGTATCGATGCGGCACCGGCATTCCAGCACCTCTGTTTTCCCATCCGCACGCGTTAGCTTCACCGGCACCGTTTTGCCCGGCTGAAGGCTTTGCAAACCGCTGATATCGATCTGCTCCTCCCCGGTTAAACCGAGGGTCTTACGCGTGACGCCCTGCGGGAACTCCAGCGGCAGAATACCCATGCCGATCAGGTTTGAACGGTGGATACGTTCAAACGACTCGGCAATCACTACCCGCACGCCGAGCAGACGCGGTCCCTTGGCCGCCCAGTCGCGGCTGGAGCCTGAACCGTACTCTTTTCCGGCGATGACCGCCAGCGGCGTCCCTTCCTTCTGATACTTCACCGCGGCATCGTAAATTGAAACGACTTCTGTACCCGGCAGATGGCGCGTCATGCCGCCCTCTACGCCTGGCACCATTTCGTTGCGTATGCGGATGTTGGCAAACGTCCCGCGCATCATCACTTCATGGTTGCCACGGCGTGAGCCGTAGGAGTTAAAGTCCCGACGCTCCACGCCGCGCCCTTGTAAATAGCGGCCTGCAGGGCTGTCGGCCTTGATGCTCCCCGCCGGTGAAATGTGGTCGGTGGTGACGGAGTCGCCCAGCATCGCCAGAACCCGCGCGCCGTGGATATCCTTAAGCGGTGCAGGGTCTGCCAGCATTTCATCGAAGAACGGCGACAGGCGGATATAGGTAGAATCTGCCTGCCAGTCGTAGGTATCAGACCCAACGACCTTGATCTCCTTCCATTCCGGCGTGCCTTCAAACACCTCGGCGTACTCTTTGCGGAACATGTCGGTCGATACCTTCTCCACCGCGCGCGCAATTTCACGCGACGACGGCCAGATATCTTTCAGGTAGACAGGTTCATTCTTGCGGTCGTGACCAATAGGATCGGTCGCCAGGTTAATGTTCATATTTCCGGCCAGGGCATAAGCCACAACCAGCGGCGGCGAGGCCAGCCAGTTGGTTTTCACCAGCGGGTGAATACGCCCTTCAAAGTTTCGGTTACCGGAGAGCACGGCGCCCACGGTCAGGTCACCCTGCTTGATCGCCACTTCGATAGGCTCGGGTAACGGACCGGAGTTGCCGATGCACGTCGTACAGCCGTAGCCCACAAGGTTAAAGCCTAACTCATCAAGATACGGCGTGAGACGGGCCTGCGCCAGATAGTCGGAAACGACCTTCGACCCCGGCGCCAGGGAAGCCTTCACCCACGGCTGAGGCTTAAGGCCCAGCTCCACCGCTTTTTTAGCGAGCAGCCCGGCGGCCATGAGCACGCTTGGGTTAGAGGTATTGGTACAGGAGGTAATCGCCGCGATGACCACGGCCCCGTCAGGCAGCTGATACTGATGCCCGTTCATGACGTAGTCGACCGGATGACGATCTTTTTGTGAGGAATTGACCTCGAGCTCGTTACTGGCCGCAAAGGCTTTCGGCACGTTGTTCAGCGCTACGCGGTCCTGCGGACGTTTCGGGCCGGCCAGGCTCGCCTCGACGGAGCCCATATCTAACTCAAGCGAGCTGGTGAATACCGGCTCATCGCCCGGGTTTCGCCACATCCCCTGCGCTTTGGTGTATGCCTCAACCAGCGCCACCTGCTCTTCGCTGCGGCCGCTCAGGCGCATGTACTCCAGCGTTACGCTATCGATGGGGAAAAAGCCGCAGGTCGCGCCGTACTCGGGCGCCATATTGGCGATAGTGGCGCGGTCCGCCAGCGGCAGAGAATCCAGGCCATCGCCGTAGAATTCAACAAACTTGCCTACCACGCCGTGCTTACGCAGCATTTGCGTTACCGTCAGCACCAGGTCGGTGGCGGTGATCCCCTCAGAGAGTTTACCGGTAAGCTTGAAGCCCACCACGTCCGGAATGAGCATAGAGACAGGCTGGCCGAGCATGGCCGCTTCGGCTTCGATGCCCCCGACGCCCCAGCCCAGCACGCCCAGGCCGTTAATCATGGTGGTATGCGAATCGGTGCCCACCAGCGTGTCAGGATAGGCTACCCACTCCTTATCCTGCAGTTCACTCCAAACGGCTTTGCCAAGGTACTCAAGGTTGACCTGGTGACAAATGCCCGTGCCGGGCGGCACAACGCTGAAGCGGCTAAACGCCTGCTGCCCCCACTTCAGGAACACATAGCGCTCGTGGTTACGTTCCATTTCCAGACGAACGTTCTCGCCAAAGGCATCATCGTCACCGAAACGATCGACGGTTACCGAGTGGTCAATAACTAGGTCAACGGGCGAGAGTGGATTCACTTTGGCCGTATCGCCACCAAGGCGCTTAACGGCTTCACGCATTGCGGCTAAATCGACCACCGCAGGAACACCGGTGAAGTCCTGCATCAGAACCCTGGCGGGACGGTAGGCTATCTCTCTGTCAGCATGGGCATCCTTTAGCCATCCTGCCAGCGCGTGAATATCTTCAGAAGTGACGGAATCCTCATCCTGCCAGCGCAGGAGATTTTCCAGCAACACTTTTAACGACTTGGGTAACCGCGAAATGTCACCAAGCGTTTTGGATGCCAGCGGCAAGCTATAGTAGTGCCAGGTTTTATTTTCTGCCTGCAACGTGTCCTTACTGGCTTCGCGTAGGGTTAACGACATAAGCTCCTCCTTAATTACAGAGATGTCCTGACAATCATCAGGGCTGTATTTAAAGATAACACATAGATGTCGTAACGTTTTGATAACAACCCAAATTGATAAATTTAGGAATGGTCTCGCGCCATGAAAACAAAAAACCCCGCCGAAGCGAGGTTTTTGGATTTAGTGGAGAGCCAGCCAGATGAGCTGACACCAGAACAGAATCGACACGGAGAAAACGCCGATCCATGACCAGTATTTGAGAGTTGTCATGTTATTCATCATAGGGACACCAGGCTTTATTTATTAAAGTTTCCGAGGTCTGCCCTCAGTTCTATATTGCTGATGTGTATTTATTAAAGAGTACAAAAGCGCAGAGTCTTTATTCAGACTATTTGCATCGTTACGCAATTAACTAAATTATTGTTTTCTGGGTTCGTCTTCTGCGAACACATCAATAAAGGCTTGCTGTTGAGGCGTCAGTTTCCAGGACGCAGGAACACTGGTCGCAGGTGCTTTGCGAGCTTTGTGACCGTTGTCACGCGGCTGACACATTGGTTTTGTCATTTCTGAACGTGCCGTGACTGCCATAGTTAACCCCAATATTTCCAGGCCAGGAGAGCAACCGCCACCCAGAACAGGGCAGAGACGAGAAAGACCGCTAACCAGGCTTTGCGTTTGAGAGCAGGATCCCTTTGCGGTTCTTCACTTCCTGAAGGCATTGCTAACCTCATACAATCGATATCACTTATCATTTTATGACCAAACAATTGGTACAATTAATCATCTGTTGAGATAAATCCTAAAGAAACTTTAGCTGAAAAGCCAGTGAATTTACGCATCTGTACCTGGGAAATATTCATTCTTTTGACCAGAAATAAATAATTGAAAAGAAATATTTGCGAAGGCGTTAATTACTTTCTACTTTTGTCGCAAATTCGCGACAGTAAAACCTTAAACATTAAAAGGGTAATGACATTTTACGTCAGCAGGGTGCAGATGATGATAATTCTAATTTAGGTTTGAGGGGTTATTTCGGTATCTTTCCACAGGGGAAAGATACCGGAAGTGATTATTTGGCGGGGAGCTTAATATCCTTAAACATCTCTTCAATGTCTTCATTTGAACGCAGTGCAACGGCCGTATCGACTACGTCACGCGTTAAATGAGGAGCAAAGCGCTGAATAAAATCATACATATAGCTGCGCAGGAAGGTGCTTCGACGGAAGCCAATCTTCGTGGTGCTGTGGCTGAAGATGTCGTCCGCATCCAGGCGTACCAAATCGGGGTCAGAAATCGGATCTACCGCCATGCTGGCAATAACGCCGACGCCAAGCCCGAGCCTGACGTAGGTTTTAATGACGTCAGCATCGGTTGCTGTAAAGACGATACGCGGCGTAAGCCCCGCGCGGTTAAATGCCGTATCAAGCTCTGAGCGCCCGGTAAATCCAAAGGTGTAGGTCACTAGCGGATACTGGGCCAGCTCTTCGATGGTCACCGAGCCTTTACCCGCTAAAGGATGATCGGGCGTGACCACAATAGAACGGTTCCAGTGGTAGCACGGCAGCATGACCAGGTCGTCATACAGGTGGAGCGCTTCCGTAGCGATAGCAAAATCCGCATTGCCCTTAGAAACCGCCTCTGCAATTTGCGTTGGCGATCCCTGATGCATGTGTAAGGAAACGCGTGGATAGCGTTCAATAAAGCCTTTGATCACGCCGGGCAGCGCATAGCGCGCCTGTGTATGCGTAGTCGCTATATAGAGCGAGCCTTTATCCGGCCAGGTATGTTCCCCCGCTACGGATTTTATCGCATCAACTTTAGAGAGGACTTCCCGTGCAATTCTGATGATTTCCTGCCCGGCGGGCGTCACCTGCGTCAGGTGCTTACCGCTGCGGGCAAATATCTGAATGCCTAACTCATCCTCCAGCATGCGAACCTGCTTGCTGATGCCCGGCTGCGAGGTATAAAGCCCCTCAGCGGTAGAGGAGACGTTAAGGTTGTGGTTTACCACCTCAACGATATAACGAAGCTGCTGTAGTTTCATGCCAGACCATCCGATTTAGCGCACGCGGTCAATCGCTTAAGACGATTTGATAATAAGAAAAGGGTTAACTATAACCACTATATCACTTATAGCCTGACTGTATAGTACGGAACAAAAAATAATAACATCGTAATAAAAAAGGGCCGGAATTCCGGCCCTTTCACAGGTAAGCTACGGTAAGCGAAGGTTATTTTTTACCTTCAACCCATTTTCCGTCAACAAAGAACGCTGACCATCCGGTCGCTTTACCCTCTTTTTCAGCGGCAACGTACTGCTGCTTCGTCTTGCGGCTAAAACGCACCACGGTCTTATTGCCTTCAGGATCCTGCTGCGGCGCATCGGCCAGATAACGCAGTTTTTCCGGCAAACGGTCGCGGAAGCGATACAGCTCCTCGACCAGCGGTGCGCGCGTTTCGCGCGATTTCGGGAAGGTGTTGGCCGCCAGGAATACGCCCGCCGCACCGTCGCGCAGCACGAAGTAGGCGTCAGACTTCTCGCACGGCAGCTCTGGCAGCGGAACCGGATCTTCCTTCGGCGGAGCCACTTCACCGTTACGCAGGATTTTACGCGTATTTTTGCACTCGTCGTTGGTACAAGCCATGTACTTACCGAAGCGCCCCATTTTCAGGTGCATCTCAGAACCACACTTCTCACATTCAACGATCGGGCCGTCATAGCCTTTAATGCGGAACTCGCCCTCTTCGATCTCATAGCCGTCGCAGGTCGGGTTATTACCGCAGACGTGCAGCTTGCGTTTAGGATCGATCAGGTAGCTGTCCATCGCCGTGCCGCATTTCTGGCAGCGACGCTTGGCGCGAAGGGCATTGGTTTCCGCATCGTCACCTTCCAGCACGTTGAGCACTTCGTTCTCAGGTACCAGATTGATGGTGGTTTTGCAGCGTTCTTTTGGCGACAGCGCGTAGCCGGAGCATCCGAGGAAGACGCCCGTCGTCGCGGTACGGATCCCCATCTTACGGCCGCAGGTAGGGCAGTCGATGCTGGTCAGTACCATCTGGTTTGGCAGCATGCCGCCCTCTTCAGGATCTTTTTCGGCTTTTTCCAGCTGGTCGGTAAAGTCGCTGAAGAAGCTATCGAGAACCTTTTTCCATTCCGCCTGATGGCTGGCAACCTGGTCCAGGCTGTCCTCCATCTGTGCGGTGAAATCGTAGTTCATCAACTCGCGGAAGTTTGCTTCCAGACGGTCGGTGACAATTTCACCCATTTTTTCGGCGTAGAAACGGCGGCTTTCAACGCGGACATAGCCTCGATCCTGAATGGTCGAAATAATCGACGCATAGGTGGACGGACGGCCAATGCCCCGTTTTTCCAGCTCTTTCACCAGTGACGCTTCACTGAATCGTGCAGGCGGCTTGGTAAAGTGCTGGGCAGGAACCAGATCGACAAGCGACAGCTCATCGCCCTTGTTGACCGCAGGCAGCGTTCTGTCTTCATCACCTTTACGCAGCGCAGGCATGACTTTCGTCCAGCCGTCGAAGCGCAGAATACGACCGCGCGCTTTCAGGCGGAAATCACCCGCGCCGACGGTCAGCGTCGTGGAGTCGTACTTAGCAGGCGTCATCTGACAGGCCACGAACTGGCGCCAGATCAGCTGATAGAGCTTCTGCGCATCCGCTTCCATATCCTTTAACGATTCCGCTAAAACGGAGACGTCAGAAGGACGAATCGCTTCGTGTGCTTCCTGCGAGTTCTCTTTGCTGGCGTACTGGTTTGCGCTTTCCGGCAGATATTTCTTACCGAAGTTATCGCTGATGTAGCCGCGCACCATGCTGATAGCGTCCTGGCTCAGGTTAGTTGAGTCAGTACGCATGTAGGTGATGTAACCCGCTTCATACAGGCGCTGGGCCATCATCATGGTTTTCTTCACGCCGTAGCCCAGGCGCGTGCTTGCAGCCTGCTGCAGCGTAGAGGTAATAAACGGTGCGCCCGGCTTGCTGCTGGTCGGTTTATCCTCGCGATCCAGCACCTGATAGCGTGCTTTTTCCAGCAGCGCTACGGCGGCCATGGTCTGGTCGCGGTTTTCAGGACGGAAAGGCTTATCGTTGTGATGGCTTACCTGCAACGGCAGAGCGTCACCGCCCGGCGTGGTCACATTGGCGTCCACTTCCCAGAACTCTTCCGGCACGAAGGCTTTAATTTCGCGCTCACGCTCAACGACCAGACGCACAGCGACAGACTGTACACGGCCTGCGGACAGACCGCGTGCAACCTTTTTCCACAGCAGTGGAGATACCATGTAGCCCACAACACGGTCCATAAAGCGACGTGCCTGCTGGGCGTTTACTCGGTCAATGTTCAGTTCGCCCGGCTTCTCAAACGCCTGACGAATCGCATTCTTAGTAATTTCGTTAAACACTACACGGCTGTAGCGTTTGTCGTCACCCCCGATCACTTCCCGCAGGTGCCATGCAATGGCTTCCCCTTCGCGGTCAAGGTCGGTTGCGAGATAAATGTGGTCTGCTTTTTCAGCAAGCTGCTTCAGCTCGTTAACGACTTTTTCTTTCCCGGGCAGCACTTCATATTGTGCGTCCCAGTTATGCCATGGGTTAACACCCATGCGGTTGACAAGCGCGCTACGTTCATCCTTTTTAGGCTTTTTGGCCCCTTTGGTGGAGGTAGAGTCTGCGCTCTTTTTGCTGGCTGAGCCACTGGTCGGCAAATCGCGGATATGACCAACGCTGGACTTAACCACGAAGTCATTACCCAGATACTTATTGATCGTTTTGGCTTTTGCCGGGGACTCAACGATGACGAGAGCTTTACCCATATTCACCTTTACCTAATTTAATTCTTCCAGGAATACGCCGCACGTTGATTTCCCTTCCGCTGACGACGAGCCATTGATATTGCGACTGCGTCAGGGGATATCAACCCCTTTGTCTTGCCTGACCTCAAACAGATGGTGCCCAGGTCATTGACTTAACGGGTATTTTTTTCACACTTACTGTAATTCGTGACGAATTCCCGGTCGAATGTCAAGCAATTCTGTTGCCAGAATGACGAAAGCGCACACTGTACCTGATAAAATTCGTTACGCAACTTTATTAGCATGCAAAAGCAAATCCCGCCAGCCGACCACCGTTGCCTTACCCTCTCACATTACAGGGAAAATTTGCCCCCAAAGCCCCCCGGGCGTAGACTATTGTCACTGTTTAAGGAGTGGATTATGCAGAATACAACCCAACCTATTGACCGAGCCTCTCTGCTGGTCGAAGCGAATAAACTGATTCGCAACCATGAAGACACCCTTGCGGGTATTGAAGCCACGGGAGTGGAACAGCGTAACGGTGTGCTGGTATTCAGCGGGGAGTACTTCCTTGATGAACAGGGGCTGCCTACGCCAAAAAGCACCGCCGTATTTAACATGTTTAAATACCTGGCGCACACGCTCTCTGAGAAGTATCACCTGGTCGATTAATGCAAAACGCGAGGCAGATGCCTCGCGTTTTTGTTTACAGCAGCGGCTTCTGCCCCCGCTGCAGCCAGCGTAGCAACAGGCGATCCGCGCTCTCTGCCGCGCTATTCGTGAAGCGGTCGAGCATACGCTTACGCTGCGTAAAGCGTACGCCGATTAACTCACGGCCTTCCATCAGGCTCAGCAGCAGATCGTCGCTTGTACCAACCTCATCCACCAGCCCTTTATCCTGCGCCTGAGTGCCGTACCAGTGTTCGCCGGTTGCGACCTGCTCAATATCGAGCGTTGGGCGCATGCGGTGGACAAAGTCTTTGAAGAGGTGGTGCGTTTCGTTCAGATCTTCACGGAATTTCTGACGCCCCTCTTCCGTATTTTCACCCAGCAGCGTCAGGGTACGTTTGTACTGACCTGCGGTGTGCAGCTCAATATCAATCTCTTTGTTTTTCAGAAAGCGGTTAAAGTTCGGAATTTGCGCTACCACGCCGATAGAACCGATTATAGAGAACGGTGCTGCGACAATTTTATCCGCTACGCAGGCCATCATGTAGCCGCCGCTCGCCGCCACTTTATCCACCGCCACGGTCAGCGGGATCTGTTTTTCACGAAGGCGCTGAAGCTGGGAAGCCGCCAGCCCGTATCCGTGAACGACGCCTCCTGGACTTTCCAGACGCACAACCACCTGATCCTGCGGTTTTGCGACGGCAAGTACAGCCGTGACCTCTTCACGCAGAGAAGACACTTCATGTGCATCCATGCTGCCCTTAAAATCCAGCACATAGACGCGTGGCTTTGCCTCGTCCTGCGGCGCATTCGCTTTGGCTTTAGCTTTTGCCGCTTTAGCCTCCTGCTTATGCTGTTTTTTCTGCGCTTTCACCCATAGCTTCTGCTGATGGCTATCGAGCAGCGCCAGGGACATCTCTTCCTGCATCTCTTTATACTGTTCGCTCAGGCGGGTAATGCGTAATTCACCACGCTGACGCTTGCGCTGCGTCAGGTTAACAATCAGAACGGCAATCACCGCGATGGCGATAACAACCGTCGCGATTTTAGCCAAAAACAACCCATATTGAGAAAGTAATTCCACGCGCTCCACCTTGATTTAACCACGATTCCTACACGCCAGTGTACAACAGCCCTGCTCGGGCGTCTCGCTCGTGACATTACCTCTGCGAGCCTGCTTCAGGAATCCCCCGAAACGGGTTTAAATATTTGCAAATTGTTAATTACGCAGCGATGCCTCCTGTAGACTGATTGAATTCTCATGCTATTTCGGGCATAAAGCCGAAAAGTCATAAAAGAAGGCGCAATAGCCGCTCAGTGCGCCAGAGGAGTCACCGTGCATTATCAGCCACAAAAAAATCTACTGCAGAACCGCATCATCCTTGTCACCGGTGCCAGCGACGGAATTGGTCGTGAAGCCGCCCTGACGTACGCAGAATATGGCGCAAGCGTCATCCTGATTGGCCGTAACGACGATAAATTACGAAACGTCGCCCGTGAGATTGACGCTGCAGGCGGCCTCCCCGCCCGCTGGTACACGCTTGATTTGCTCACCTGCACCCCGGCGATCTGCCAGGAGCTTGCCGAACGTATTGGAGATGACTATCCCCGTCTCGACGGCGTGCTGCACAATGCCGGTCTGCTGGGCGAAGTACGCCCGATGGATGAACAAGATCCGGCTATCTGGCAGGAGGTGATGCAGGTCAATATCAACGGCACCTTTTTCCTCACCCAGGCTTTGCTTCCTTTATTACTCCGCTCTGAATCCGGCTCGCTGGTCTTTACCTCCTCCAGCGTAGGTCGCGAGGGGCGCGCAAACTGGGGCGCTTACGCCGTCTCTAAATTTGCGACCGAAGGAATGATGCAGGTGCTGGCGGAGGAGTATCAAAGCCGCCATCTGCGCGTGAACTGCATTAACCCAGGCGGGACGCGCACCAAAATGCGCGCCAGCGCCTTCCCGACGGAAGATCCGCAGAAGCTCAAAACGCCCGCCGATATTATGCCGCTCTATCTCTGGCTGATGGGCGATGACAGCCGCCGTAAAACCGGGATGACCTTTGATGCCCAGCCGGGGCGCAAGCCGGGGATTTCGCAATGAGTGAAGAACGTCATAAGCAGCGACAGCAGCGGCTGAAAGAGCAAGTGGATGCCCGCGTCGCGGCGGCGCAGGACGAACGCGGAATTCTCATCGTCTTTACCGGCAACGGTAAAGGCAAAACCACCGCCGCGTTTGGCACCGCTGCCCGGGCCGTCGGCCACGGCCAGAAGGTGGGCGTGATTCAGTTTATCAAAGGCGAATGGCCTAACGGAGAGCGTAACCTACTGGAGCCTCACGGGGTTGAGTTCCAGGTGATGGCGACCGGGTTTACGTGGGATACCCAGAACCGCGAAACCGATACCGCCGCCTGTCGGGCCGTGTGGGAACATGCCAAGCGCATGCTGGCAGATCCCGGCCTGAACATGGTGCTGCTGGATGAAATCACCTACATGGTGGCCTACGACTATCTGCCGCTTGAAGAGGTGCTGGAAGCGTTAAAGAATCGCCCCGTGCACCAGACGGCAATCGTCACCGGGCGCGGCTGCCATCGGGATATTCTGGCGCTTGCGGATACCGTCAGCGAATTGCGTCCGGTGAAGCATGCCTTTGACGCCGGTATCAAAGCGCAAATCGGTATTGATTACTAAAGAAAAAGCCCGGTGTGTTGACCGGGCTTTTTGATTAACCGTTGTTATTCCGGCTGCCAGAGCGGCGGTTGTTGCTCACCTGGCTGTGACGCTTCACCGCACGTCGGATCTGGTTCGCCTTCATGCGACGACGATCCTTCTCAACCGCGACTTTAGACGTGGTTTGGCGTCAGGCCGACCAGCTCGCGCAGGTAGTTGGTCTGGGTGAGATCCAGCTCGGTATAACCGCCACGCGGCAGGCCTTTTGGCAGCGGGATATCGCCGTAACGCACGCGGATCAGACGGCTAACCTGCACGCCTACCGCTTCCCACAGTCGACGAACCTCGCGGTTACGGCCTTCCGTCAGGGTCACGTTGTACCACTGGTTGATCCCTTCACCACCGGTGAATTTGATCGTCTTGAACGCCGCCGGGCCGTCTTCAAGCTGCACGCCGCGCGACAGGTCGCGCAGTTTGTTTTCATCAACCTGACCAAAGACGCGAACGGCGTATTCACGCTCAACTTCGCGGCTTGGGTGCATGAGACGGTTTGCCAGTTCACCATCGGTGGTGAACAGCAGCAGGCCGCAGGTGTTCACGTCCAGACGCCCAACGGCAATCCAGCGGGCACCGCGCAGCTTAGGCAGACGATCAAACACCGTCGGGCGACCTTCAGGGTCGTTGCGTGTACACAGCTCGCCTTCCGGCTTGTAGTAAGCCAGCACGCGACAGATTTGTTCAGCAGATTCTTTGACCGAAATGAGATGACCGTCGATGCGGATCTTCAGCCCCGGTACGATTTCGACGCGGTCGCCCAAAGTGGAGACTTTACCGTCCACACTCACGCGACCTGCTTCAATAATGGCTTCGATTTCACGGCGCGAACCGTGGCCGGCGCGCGCCAGCACTTTCTGTAACTTCTCGCTCATTGAGCTTCCTCAGGTGTCGCCTTCACAGGCGTCGAATCAGGTCAAAGCGGGATTGAGCCCGACTTTGATGGCCGCGTAGTATATCTGCTTACACCCTTACAAGAAAGGCTTAACATCACCCACGCCTTCACGAATCACTTCCGGTGCATCTTCCGTTAAATCGACCACGGTGGTTGGCTGCTGGCCGAGGTAACCGCCGTGAATAATCAACTCAACCACCTTCTCAAGACGATCCTTGATCTCTTCCGGGTCGGACTCGGTAAACTCACTGCCCGGCAGCATCAGGGAGGTCGAGAGCATGGGTTCCCCAAGCGCTTCCAGCAGCGCCTGGGCAATCGGGTTAGACGGCACGCGCATCCCGATAGTTTTGCGTTTTTCCTGCAGCAGACGACGCGGCACCTCTTTTGTCCCTTTCAGGATAAAGGTGTAGTTGCCCGGCGTGTTGTTTTTGATCAGACGAAACGCCACGTTGTCGACGTAGGCATAGGTCGACAGCTCGGAAAGATCGCGGCACATCAGGGTAAAGTTGTGGCCGTCCGGCAGCTGGCGGATGCGGCAGATACGCTCCATCGCCCCTTTGTCTTCAATTTTACAGCCCAGCGCGTAGCCTGAATCGGTCGGGTAGACGATAACGCCCCCCTTGCGGACGATTTCCACGGCCTGATTAATCAGACGGGCCTGCGGGTTATCTGGATGAATATAGAAAAACTGACTCATACTTCCCTCTCTTCAATTTGCTGCGGCTGTTCCCAAAGCTGCCAGACAGGCTCAACGCCTGCCGGTAGCCAGAGCTTGCGCCCCAGCTCAATCCACGCGCAGGGCTGATGAAAATCAGAACCCTGTGACCCAAGCAGGCCGTACTGACGGGCGTAGGTTGCGAGCTGTGCACGCTCGTTGGGCGCCTGCTGACACTGGGCGACTTCCATCGCCTCACCGCCGCATTCGGCAAAGTGCGCCAGCAGTCTTTTCAGCCATTTAGCAGAAAGATTATACCGTCCCGGATGGGCCAGTACCGCCTTACCGCCAGAATGATGAATCACATCAATAGCTTGTTTTATTGTACACCACTGTGGCGGAACGTATCCGGTTTTCCCGCGCGCCAGATACCTTTTAAAGACGTCCGCCATCGTCGTCGCTTTGCCGGCCTCAACCAGAAAACGGGCAAAATGACCGCGCGTTACCGCCCCGCCGTTTGCCAGCTTTTTTGCGCCTTCCAGCGCACCCGGAATGTGCGCTTTTTCCAGACGCTCGCCTATCATCTCCGCGCGCTGGTTGCGGCGCGTTTTTTGTTCTTGCAAAAACGCGCACATTGCCGGATGTTCTATATCAATGTTGAGGCCAACGATATGAATTTCATGGTTTTCCCAGAGGGTCGAAATTTCGACGCCGGACACCAGATTCAGCGCCAGCCCGCTGCGGGCAATTTCTGCGCGCGCGGCCGGAATGGCGTCAGTCGTATCGTGATCGGTTATTGCCAGCGTGCCGACTCGCATTTCAACGGCGCGATGGACCAACGCTTCGGGCGTAAGCAGACCATCAGAAGCCTGAGTGTGGCTGTGTAAATCGTAAATTATGGCGTAGGTGGTATCGCTCAAAGCACTTCCCGTCACAGGTTGGAGACTTCCAAAAACCCTATGATAACGACTTGCCGCGAAATTCTGAAATCAAGGGTTGACAATAGGTCATCGAACTAGTTAACTAGTACGCAAGTTCACACGAGAAAGGTATCTGAAAATGACAGCACATTTCACTCTGCACGGTTGGTGGCGCACTTCCTGACTATCGGGCAGTGTCACGCGTCTGCGAAATGCAAACAGATACCCAGCCCGCTCACAAGCGGGCTTTTTTTTGAACAAAATATGAGAACAACACCATGCAAACAGCCAAACCACACCTCGAACTGCTGACCTGCGAGGCGGCCTATCGCCACAACCCAACCGCGCTGTTTCATCAGGTATGCGGCGCTCGTCCGGCCACGCTGCTGCTGGAATCTGCCGATATCGACAGCAAGGACGATCTGAAAAGCCTGCTGCTGGTTGATAGTGCCCTGCGCATTACCGCGTTAGGCGATACCGTCACCATCAAGGCATTATCCGACAACGGCGCATCGCTGCTGCCGCTGCTGGACGCCGCCCTCCCTTCAGGTATTGAAAACGAGCGTCACCCGGACATGCGCATTCTGCATTTTCCGCCGGTGAGCCAGCTGCTGGACGAAGACGCGCGCCTCTGCTCACTGTCCGTTTTCGATGCCTTCCGCCTGCTGCAAGGCCTGGTCACCGTGCCGGAAGATGAACGCGAAGCCATGTTCTTCGGCGGGCTGTTTGCTTACGACCTGGTCGCCGGTTTCGAGGAATTACCGGAAACCGAACAGGGCAACCGCTGCCCGGATTACTGCTTCTACCTGGCTGAAACGCTGCTGGTGATCGACCATCAGAAAAAATATACCCGCATCCAGGCCAGCCTATTCACGTCCTCCGCCGCGGAGAAAAACCGTCTTCTGCAACGTATCGCACAGCTGCAGCAGCAGATGACTGAAGAACCGCCTGCGCTGCCGGTGCAGCGCGTTGAGGAGATGCAGTGCGACGTCAGCCAGACCGACGACCAGTACGGTGCCGTCGTGCGCCAGATGCAAAAAGCGATTCGCGCCGGGGAAATTTTCCAGGTGGTGCCTTCCCGCCGCTTCTCGCTGCCCTGCCCGTCACCGCTGGCAGCGTATGACGTGCTGAAAAAGAGCAACCCGAGCCCGTACATGTTCTTCATGCAGGACAATGATTTCACCCTGTTTGGCGCGTCGCCGGAAAGCTCCCTGAAGTACGACGCCACCAGCCGCCAGATTGAGATCTACCCCATCGCCGGAACCCGTCCGCGCGGGCGTCGTGCCGATGGTTCACTGGATCGCGACCTCGACAGCCGCATCGAGCTGGAGATGCGTACCGACCACAAAGAGCTGTCCGAGCACCTGATGCTGGTCGACCTGGCGCGTAACGATCTGGCCCGCATTTGCACCCCCGGCAGCCGCTACGTGGCGGACCTGACCAAAGTCGACCGCTATTCGTTCGTGATGCACCTGGTCTCCCGCGTGGTCGGCGAGCTGCGCCACGACCTCGACGTGCTGCACGCCTACCGCGCCTGCATGAACATGGGCACCCTGAGCGGCGCGCCTAAAGTTCGCGCCATGCAGCTGATTGCCGAAGCAGAAGGCCGTCGTCGCGGCAGCTACGGCGGTGCGGTGGGTTATTTCACCGCACACGGCGACCTGGATACCTGCATCGTGATCCGCTCTGCCTACGTTGAAGATGGCATCGCCACCGTACAGGCAGGTGCAGGGATTGTTCTTGATTCTGTTCCGCAGTCTGAAGCTGACGAAACGCGCAGTAAAGCTCGCGCGGTCCTTCGCGCCATTGCGACCGCACACCATGCACAGGAGATTTTCTGATGGCTGACATTCTGCTGCTCGATAATATTGACTCATTTACCTACAACCTGGCAGATCAGCTGCGTGCGAATGGGCATAACGTCGTTATCTACCGCAACCACGTACCGGCCCAGACGCTGATCGATCGTCTCGGCACCATGCAAAATCCGGTGCTGATGCTCTCACCTGGCCCGGGCGCGCCGAGCGAAGCGGGATGTATGCCGGAACTGCTGACCCGTATGCGGGGCAAATTGCCTATCATCGGCATCTGCCTCGGCCATCAGGCGATTGTTGAAGCCTACGGCGGCTACGTCGGCCAGGCGGGTGAGATCCTGCACGGCAAAGCGTCCAGCATTGAACATGACGGCCAGGCGATGTTTGCCGGTCTGCCCAATCCGCTCCCCGTTGCGCGTTACCATTCGCTGGTGGGCAGCAACATTCCGGCCGGGCTGACCATTAACGCCTCCTTTGAAGGCATGGTGATGGCGGTTCGCCACGATGCGGATCGCGTCTGCGGCCTGCAGTTCCACCCGGAATCCATTCTGACGTCGAACGGCGCGCGCCTGCTGGAGCAGACGCTCGACTGGGCGCTGCAGAAACTGGAGCAAACCAATACCCTGCAACCGATTCTGGAAAAACTGTATCAGGCGCAGACCCTGAGCCAGCAGGAGAGCCACCAGCTTTTCTCTGCGGTCGTTCGCGGCGAGCTGAAGCCAGAGCAGCTGGCCGCCGCGCTGGTGAGCATGAAGGTGCGCGGTGAAAGCCCGCAGGAGATTGCCGGTGCCGCTACGGCCCTGCTGGAAAATGCCGCGCCGTTCCCGCGCCCGGACTATCAGTTTGCCGATATCGTCGGGACCGGCGGTGACGGCAGCAACAGCATCAATATCTCTACAGCCAGCGCGTTCGTTGCGGCGGCGTGTGGTCTGAAGGTAGCGAAGCACGGTAACCGTAGCGTCTCCAGCCGTTCGGGTTCGTCTGACCTGCTGGCCGCGTTTGGTATTAACCTCGACATGCAGGCAGAACGCTCCCGTGAGGCGCTGGATGACCTGGGCGTCTGCTTCCTGTTTGCGCCGAAGTATCACACCGGTTTCCGCCACGCGATGCCGGTGCGCCAGCAGCTCAAGACCCGCACGCTGTTTAACGTGCTTGGCCCCCTGATTAACCCGGCGCATCCGCCGCTGGCGCTGATTGGCGTCTACAGCCCTGAACTGGTGCTGCCGATTGCGGAAACGCTGCGGGTGCTGGGCTACAAGCGAGCCGCCGTCGTACACAGCGGCGGAATGGATGAAGTCTCGCTTCATGCGCCGACGCTGGTGGCCGAACTGAACAACGGTGAAATCCTGAGCTACCAGCTGGACGCGTCTGACTTCGGCCTGGCGCCGTATCACCAGGAAGCCCTGGCAGGCGGCACGCCGGAAGAAAACCGTGACATTCTCACGCGCTTATTACAAGGTAAGGGAGAGGTCGCCCATGAGGCCGCCGTGGCCGCCAACGTCGCCATGCTGATGCGTTTGCACGGCGAGGAAGACCTCAAGGCCAACGCCCAAAAAGTTCTGGACGTACTGCGCTCCGGTGCAGCTTACGACCGCGTTACCGCACTTGCGGCAAGAGGGTAAAGAATGCAGACCGTTTTAGCGAAAATCGTTGCCGATAAGGCCATTTGGGTTGAAGCCCGCAAGCAGCAGCAGCCGCTTGCCAGCTTCCAGAATGACGTCGTTCCAAGCCAACGACGCTTCTATGACGCCCTGCAGGGCGCGCGCACCGCGTTTATTCTTGAGTGCAAAAAGGCCTCCCCGTCGAAAGGCGTGATCCGTGACGATTTCGACCCGGCGCGTATTGCCGGCATTTATAAGCACCATGCGTCCGCCATCTCCGTGCTGACGGATGAGAAATATTTCCAGGGCAGCTTCGATTTTCTGCCGATCGTCAGCGGCATCGCGCCGCAGCCGATCCTGTGCAAAGACTTTATTATCGACCCGTATCAGATCTGGCTGGCGCGCTTTTACCAGGCCGACGCCTGCCTGCTGATGCTCTCGGTGCTCGACGACGAGCAGTATCGCCAGCTTTCCGCCGTGGCGCACAGCCTGAACATGGGCGTGCTAACCGAAGTGAGCAACGAAGAAGAGCTTGAGCGCGCGATTGCGCTGGAAGCCAAGGTGGTCGGCATTAATAACCGCGATTTGCGCGACCTGTCCATTGACTTGAACCGCACGCGCCAGCTGGCGCCGCGTCTGGGCTCTGGCGTCACGGTGATCAGCGAATCCGGGATTAACAGCTACGCCCAGGTGCGCGAACTCAGCCACTTCGCCAACGGTTTCCTGATTGGCTCCGCGATGATGGAGCATGACGATCTCAACGCTGCGGTGCGCCGCGTGCTGCTGGGTGAGAACAAAGTCTGCGGCTTAACCCGCGAACAGGATGCCCAGGCCGCGTATGAAGCCGGGGCGATTTACGGCGGGCTGATCTTTGTGGATTCGTCCCCTCGCGCAGTCAGCGAAGAACAGGCGCATAAGGTGATAGCGGCGGCCCCGCTCGGCTACGTCGGCGTCTTCCGCAACGCGGATATTGCAGACGTTGCGGCAAAAGCCGAGGCGTTATCCCTGAGCGCGGTGCAGCTCCACGGCGATGAAGATCAAGCGTATATCGATGCTCTGCGCGCCGCGCTGGCGCCTCAGGTGCAGATCTGGAAAGCGCAAAGCGTCGGCGAGACCCTGCCCGCGCGTAACCTGAACCATGTGGATAAATACCTGCTCGATAACGGCCAGGGCGGCACCGGCCAGCGTTTTGACTGGTCGCTGCTGAGCGGTGAAAAGCTAGACAACGTCCTGCTGGCGGGCGGATTAAGCCCGGATAACTGCGTAGAAGCAGCTAAAGCAGGCTGCGCAGGCCTCGATTTCAATTCAGGCGTAGAGTCCCAACCGGGTATTAAAGATGCCAGCAAGCTGGCCTCGGTCTTTAAAACTCTGCGTGCATATTAAGGAAGAGAAGATGACGACATTACTAAACCCCTATTTTGGTGAGTTCGGCGGGATGTACGTCCCGCAAATCCTGATGCCCGCCCTTCGCCAGCTGGAAGAAGCTTTTGTGAGCGCGCAGAAAGACCCGGCGTTCCAGGCTGAATTTACCGACCTGCTGAAAAACTACGCAGGCCGTCCTACGGCGCTGACCAAATGCCGCAACCTGACGGAAGGCACCAAAACCACGCTGTACCTCAAGCGCGAAGATCTCCTTCACGGCGGCGCGCATAAAACTAACCAGGTGCTGGGCCAGGCGCTTCTCGCCAAGCGTATGGGCAAAACCGAAATCATCGCCGAAACCGGCGCAGGCCAGCACGGCGTGGCCTCTGCCCTTGCCAGCGCCCTGCTCGGCCTGAAATGCCGTATCTATATGGGTGCTAAAGACGTTGAGCGTCAGTCCCCGAACGTGTTCCGTATGCGCCTGATGGGGGCCGAAGTGATCCCGGTACACAGCGGCTCCGCGACGCTGAAGGATGCCTGTAACGAAGCGCTGCGCGACTGGTCCGGCAGCTACGACACCGCGCACTACATGCTCGGTACAGCCGCAGGCCCGCACCCGTTCCCGACCATCGTGCGTGAATTCCAGCGCATGATCGGTGAAGAGACCAAAGCACAGATCCTTGAAAAAGAAGGCCGCCTGCCGGATGCCGTCATTGCCTGCGTAGGCGGTGGTTCTAACGCCATCGGCATGTTCGCTGATTTCATCGACGACACCAGCGTAGGTCTGATTGGCGTTGAGCCTGCCGGTCACGGCATTGAATCGGGTGAACACGGCGCGCCGCTCAAGCATGGCCGCGTGGGGATCTACTTCGGCATGAAATCCCCGATGATGCAGACTGATGAAGGCCAGATTGAGGAATCTTACTCCATTTCTGCCGGTCTGGATTTCCCGTCAGTGGGGCCACAGCATGCGTACCTGAACAGCACCGGTCGTGCGGAGTATGTTTCCATTACCGATGATGAAGCGCTTGAAGCCTTTAAGACCCTGTGCCGTAACGAAGGGATTATCCCGGCGCTGGAATCTTCACACGCGCTGGCACACGCGCTGAAAATGATTAAAGAGAACCCGGAAAAAGAGCAGCTGCTGGTGGTGAACCTTTCCGGCCGCGGTGACAAAGATATCTTCACCGTTCACGATATTCTGAAAGCACGAGGGGAAATCTGATGGAACGCTACGATAACGCATTTGCACAGCTGAAGGCTCGCCAGGAAGGCGCGTTCGTTCCCTTTGTCACCCTGGGCGATCCGGGCCCGGAGCAGTCGCTGAAGATTATCGACACCCTGATTGAAGCCGGTGCCGACGCGCTGGAGCTGGGCATCCCGTTCTCCGATCCGCTGGCGGACGGCCCGACCATTCAGAATGCGACGCTGCGCGCATTTGCCTCCGGCGTGACCCCAACCCAGTGCTTCGAAATGCTGGCGGCGATCCGTCAGAAGCATCCGACCATTCCGATCGGCCTGCTGATGTATGCCAACCTGGTCTTTAACCGCGGTATTGATGAGTTTTACGCCGAGTGCGCGCGCGTTGGCGTCGACTCCGTGCTGGTGGCGGACGTGCCGGTTGAAGAGTCAGCGCCGTTTCGTCAGGCGGCCATGCGCCATAACGTCGCACCTATCTTCATCTGCCCGCCGAACGCCGATGATGAACTGCTGCGCCAGATTGCTTCTCACGGTCGCGGATATACGTACCTGCTTTCCCGCGCGGGCGTAACCGGCGCGGAGAATAAGGCGGCGGTTCCTCTGCACCATCTGGTTGAAAAGCTGGCGGAATACCACGCCGCACCGCCGCTGCAGGGCTTCGGGATCTCTTCCCCCGATCAGGTCGCAGCGGCAATCGATGCGAAAGCCGCCGGGGCAATTTCCGGTTCCGCTATCGTCAAAATTATTGAGAAAAACGTCGATAAGCCAGAGCAGATGCTGGCTGAACTGAAAACGTTCGTCACCGAGATGAAAGCGGCAACGCGCAAAGCCTGATGCCCTCACCCGTCTGGCGCGCCTGCCAGACGGGTCCCCCGCCTCCCCTTTAGGGTTACGTCAAAATTGATCGCGTCGATATTCCTGGCGTGAATGACTTTCCAAAACCCATCGTAAGCGTATGATTCGGTTTCTTTCTGGTTATACCTTCTGAGTTCAGAGGCTTACACATGTCATGGCAACACTTCAAACAGGCTTACCTGGTTAAGTTCTGGTCACCCGTTCCGGCGGTCATCGCGGCGGGCATTCTATCTACCTATTATTTCGGCATTACCGGCACCTTCTGGGCCGTCACCGGGGAATTTACCCGCTGGGGCGGTCAGCTGCTGCAGCTAGCGGGCGTGCACGCCGAGGAGTGGGGATATTTCAAACTGATTCATCTGGACGGCACGCCGCTGACCCGCATCGACGGAATGATGATTATCGGCATGTTCGGCGGCTGTTTCGCCGCGGCGCTGTGGGCAAACAACGTTAAGTTGAGAATGCCTAAAAGCCGGATTCGCATTTTGCAGGCGGTGACCGGCGGCATCATTGCAGGATTTGGCGCACGCCTGGCGATGGGCTGCAATCTCGCCGCCTTCTTTACCGGCATTCCTCAGTTTTCACTCCACGCATGGTTCTTTGCCGTCGCCACCGCCGTTGGATCCTACTTTGGCGCTAAATTCACCCTGCTGCCGCTGTTCCGCATTCCCGTTAAGGTTGTAAAGGTCAGCGCCGCCTCGCCGCTGACGCATAAACCGGCCCAGGCGCGCCGCCGCTTCCGGCTGGGCATGCTGGTCTTTTTCGCCATGGTTGCCTGGGCGCTTTGCACGGCGCTAAACCAGCCGAAGCTGGGGCTGGCAATGCTGTTCGGCGTGGGCTTTGGCCTGCTGATTGAACGTGCCCAAATTTGCTTTACCTCAGCGTTTCGCGATATGTGGATCACCGGGCGCACCATGATGGCGAAAGCCATTATTGCCGGGATGGCCGTGAGCGCGATCGGCATCTTCAGCTACGTGCAGCTCGGCGTGGAACCGAAAATCATGTGGGCTGGCCCTAACGCGGTCATCGGCGGGCTGCTGTTTGGCTTTGGTATCGTGCTGGCAGGCGGGTGCGAAACCGGCTGGATGTATCGCGCCGTCGAAGGCCAGGTACATTACTGGTGGGTAGGACTCGGGAACGTGATTGGCTCCACCATCCTGGCCTATTACTGGGATGACGTGTCCCCCGTACTGGCGACGAACTGGGACAAGGTTAATCTGCTGAACACCTTTGGCCCACTCGGTGGGCTCGTGGTGACTTATGCCCTGCTGCTTATCGCCTTTTTACTGGTTATTGCACAGGAGAAACGCTTCTTCCGTCGTGCCACCGTTAAAACTGCAACGCAGGAGAATGCTGCATGAAAGAGATAGTACCCGATTATCGCCTCGATATGGTCGGTGAACCCTGTCCTTATCCCGCTGTCGCTACGCTTGAAGCGCTCCCCCAGCTCAAGAAAGGTGAAATTCTGGAAGTGGTAAGCGATTGCCCTCAGTCAATAAATAATATTCCGCTGGATGCCAAAAATCACGGTTACACCGTGCTGGATATTCAGCAGGATGGGCCCACCATTCGTTATTTGATTCAGAAGTAACGTCGGGGATCAAAAAAGGCCTCTTATGAGGCCTTTAATTAATTGACTGGCTTTGGCCACCGTCGTCGTTTAAGTTTCGGGAGGCATGAATGTGCGGTGAGTCGTGTTCCGCATTCAGAGCATACTGCACCATGAGGAAGGTCTTGCGTCGGGGCAAAGCTGGTGAAATGAAACTGTGTCCCCGCACAGACCGGACACTCAAATTTAATGTCGGGGATATCCCCTCCGGCCAGTTGTATTGAACAACCACCATACCGTAATTATTGGCTTAACAGGGATATATCGTCTGATAATGCGTCAACCGTTCTGGCCAACGCTGACATGCTCTTGAAAACTAAGTCTTATTGATCCACGGCAAAGCTAAATTTTTTTACTTAAGTAAAATCCGATTCCTGGTTTGAGCAAGGCTTTATTGGGTTGATGTTTTTTAGATTATTCTTTTGCTTTATCTTTTTTGTGCCACTTCACGCTTCGTCTCTGAATTTCTCATCCACTCTTTTACGACTGAACTGCCCTGACAGGGGCGTCGTGGAAGTTATTCTCCATCTTTATGGGCATACTCAGGAAAAATGGCAGGGTAATTTTGAAACCGGCGCAGGCCATAAACGGTCCGGTGATACGGAAATCATTCCTTTTGCGAACGGCGATATTCTGTTCCATTCAGTTTCAAGCGACGCGTTCAGCTACCTGTATGATGGCGAATCCATGCTCAGACATTGCGCAAAGCTGGATGAGCGACCCGTTTACCCCAGCTTCTGAACCTCTACTGGCCGCGGTGCGGCCAGTAGATTTATTGCTTAGAAGCGATAACCCGCGGAGAACATAAACACCCACGGATCCAGGCGCGTGCTAATACTCTGCTGCTCGCCGTTCGCTTTAAAGCGTACGTCCGTGTCGATATCCATGTACCAGACCGAGGCGTTTATCAACCAGTCGCGGTTAATCAGATAATCCAGACCAACCTGCCCCGCCATCCCCCATGAATCTTTCAGGCTGAGATCGCTTAACCCGGCCGCTTTGCCCGTGTCGTTAAATTTCTCATCGAAGAACGTCGTGTAGTTCACCCCGGCGCCAATGTACGGACGCACCTTGCTGCTGGAATCACCAAAGTACCACTGCGCCATCAGCGTTGGCGGCAGATGATGCACCGTGGCGATATCGCCGGTCGGTCCTAAACCAACGCGATGACGAAATGGCGTTGCGGCCAGAAGCTCGACGCCGATGTTATCCGTGGCCATATAGGTAAAGGTTAAACCCAGCTGGGTGTTGTTGCTGACGTTAAAACCGCCCATTCCCAGCACGTTATCAGACCCTTCCGTTGGGCGAACCGTTGCCGAACCGGCACGAATAAAGAATTCGCCTGCTTCATGCGCATACGCGCCGCCAGAGATACTGCTTAAGATAAGGGCTGCCACCGCTAATTTTTTCATATCCGCTCCATCGTTGTGGTTTTCATAGCGGAGGCAATATACTCACAAATAAGTAATAAGTGATCTAACACAGATCACATTAGAACCAGTAACTTAACATTCATTGATCTGGGTTAATTTTTGATAATCAAACATAAGATGCCAGGTTGTCTCTACATCAAATTTTTGTGACAGGCTTAAAATTACCGCCGCTTTACAAAGATATGCTTTTCCATACAAGCCTTGATGCTGCCACGGCACTCTTATCCGGTGTACAATTGCCGGCTAATTAACACCTGCAATACTCAAGGAGAGTGCATGTCTATCACGGCGAAGTCTGTCTACCGTGACACCGGGAATTTTTTCCGCAATCAGTTCATTACCTTTTTGCTGATCGCGTTGTTATGCGCCTTTATCACCGTGGTGCTCGGTCACGCGTTCTCTCCAAGTGAAGAACAGATTGCCAGTCTGAGCCAGGGGGATCACCTTGCAGGTAGCGTCGGCTTGTTTGAGCTGGTGCAAAACATGACGCCGGACCAGCAGCAAATCCTGCTGCGCGCCTCTGCAGCATCGACGTTTTCTGGCCTGATCGGTAATGCGGTTCTGGCGGGTGGCGTTCTGCTGATGATCCAGCTGGTGTCTGCCGGTCATCGCGTAAGCGCATTACGTGCAATCGGCGCAAGTGCTCCCGTATTGCCCAAGCTCTTTATCCTCATCTTTTTAACCACCCTGCTGGTGCAAATGGGGATTATGCTGGTCGTGGTGCCGGGCGTGCTGCTGGCGATTGTCCTTTCCTTCGCCCCCATTATGGTTGTGCAGGATAAAATGGGGATATTCACGGCGATGCGCAGCAGCATACGACTGGCGTGGGCTAACATGCGTCTGGTGGCACCTGCCGTTATCGGCTGGCTGCTTGCTAAAACGCTCCTGTTGTTGTTTGCACCGAATTTTGCCGTGTTAACGCCGAACGTCGGCGCGGTCGTTGCCAATACGCTGAGCAACCTGATTTCAGCAGTTCTGCTGGTCTACTTGTTCCGCCTGTATATGTTAATTCGTCAGTAAGTGGGATCGTAGAATGAAGCAGTTTCTTGATTTTTTACCGCTGGTCGTCTTTTTCGCGTTTTACAAGCTGTACGACATTTATGCCGGGACAACGGCACTGATTATCGCTACGGCTGTCGTGCTGATTTACAGCTGGGTTCGGTATCGCAAAGTGGAAAAGATGGCGCTAATCACCTTCATCATGGTGGCTGTGTTTGGTGGCCTGACGCTGTTCTTCCACAATGATGAATTCATCAAGTGGAAGGTGACCGTGATTTACGGGCTGTTTGCGGGTGCCTTGCTGATAAGCCAGTGGGTGATGAAAAAACCCCTCATTCAGCGCATGCTGGGTAAAGAGCTGACGCTGTCACAGGCAGTGTGGTCGCGCCTGAATATCGCCTGGGCAGTGTTCTTCATTCTGTGTGGCCTGGCGAATATCTATATCGCCTTCTGGTTGCCGCAAAACATCTGGGTCAACTTTAAGGTCTTCGGCCTGACCGCCCTGACGCTTATCTTCACGCTGCTAAGTGGCGTCTATATCTACAGACACATGCCTCAGGACGACAAGCACTGATCCGTCTGGCCAGATCGCGCCGCGATCTGGCCCTTCTCCTCTTTCCTTTCACAATCAACATTTCCTTCATCAACAATGTCTGAATCATGAAGATTTTGTGGAGATTGTCGTCACTTTATTGTAATGAGAATCACTATCATTAATATTCGTTCTCGCATTTTTAACAAATGGAAACGAGTTGATGAATAATATAATAAGATTTACCCCCGCTTCTCTTACGTTGGCCATCCTTGCTGCATTAAGCCATGGCGCGCACGCAGCAGACGAAAACCATCGCTGATGGGGAAACCATGGTCGTTCAGGCGACTGCCGAAGAGGCGCTGAAGCAGCAGCCGGGGGTCTCCATCATCACGGCAAAGGATATTGAGAAGGATCCCCCGGTTAACGACCTTTCAGAAATTATTCGTAAAATGCCCGGGGTTAACCTCACCGGAAACAGCGCGACGGGCAGTCGAGGTAACAATCGTCAGATCGATATTCGCGGTATGGGGCCGGAAAATACCCTGATTCTGATTGATGGGGTTCCGGTCACCTCACGCAACTCGGTGCGCTACAGCTGGCGCGGCGAGCGCGATACGCGCGGAGACACTAACTGGGTACCGCCAGAAATGGTCGAGCGCGTTGAGGTTCTTCGTGGGCCAGCAGCCGCCCGCTATGGTTCCGGTGCCGCAGGGGGCGTCGTCAACATCATCACCAAGCGCCCGACCAACGACTGGCACGGTTCGCTTTCCCTTTACACCAATCAACCCGAAAATGATAAAGAGGGGGCGACCAAACGCGCAAACTTTGACCTCAGCGGCCCGCTCGCGAGCGATGCGTTGACCATGCGCCTGTACGGCAATATCAACAAAACCGACGCGGACGCTCAGGATATCAATACGGCACAAAATGGTTCCTATGCCGCCGGGCGCGAAGGCGTGCGCAACAAAGATATCAACGCCCTGCTCTCGTGGAAACTCACGCCGCAGCAGATAATCGATTTTGATTATTCATACAGTCGCCAGGGCAACATTTATGCAGGCGATACGCAGTACAGCAACGGCAACCTCAGCCCAAACGGCGTCGTGTCGTCCCTGTATGGACACGAAACCAACCGTATGTACCGGCAGTCGTATGGACTAACCCACAACGGGATTTGGGACTGGGGGCAGTCGAAATTCGGTGTCTATTACGAAAAAACCAACAACACCCGCCTGGAGGAAGGTTCGACGGGCAAAGTTGAGGGGATGATCAGCAGTGACAAATACGATACCAGCCGGCTCGAGTCATACCGTACCACGGGCGAGCTAAACATTCCGCTGTTCTGGCTAGTCGAACAGACTCTTACGCTAGGCGCAGAGTGGAATCGCGATGAACTTAATGACCCGGCGTCCATGCAGGCGACGAACGTTTCGGGAGAAGTGATTAACGGCGTTCCCGGCACGGCGTCTGAACGCAATAGCAAAAACAGTGCTGACCTCACCGGTATCTATCTTGAGGACAATATTGAAGCGCGCCAGGGCACTAACCTGATCCCTGGGATTCGCTTTGATTATCACAATGAATTCGGCAGCAACTGGAGCCCAAGCCTGAACGTTTCTCAGGACGTCGGCGAAATGTTCAAGGTTAAAGCGGGCATCGCGCGGGTGTTTAAAGCGCCTAACCTTTACCAGTCAAGCGAAGGCTATTTACTTTCTACCCGCGGCAACGGTTGCCCGACTAACGTCGCCGAGGGAAGCTGTTACCTGTTAGGCAATCCAGATTTGGATCCTGAAATCAGCGTGAATAAAGAGATAGGGCTGGCTTTTGCGCTGGAAGGCTACGAGGCCGGCATCACCTGGTTCCGTAACGACTACAAGAACAAGATCGTTTCAGGCACGGACGTACTGGGGCAGACAAGCAGCGGCGTAAACATCCTTCAGTGGGAGAACGGTGGGAAGGCCGTGGTTGAGGGGCTGGAAGGTAATCTGACCGTACCGGTCATCCGCGACACCTTAACCTGGCGTACTAATGCGACGTATATGATCCAGTCTGAAAATAAAGACACCGGTAACCCGCTGTCGATTATCCCCAAATACACCGTCAACACGATGCTCGACTGGGAGGTTAACAGCAGGCTTTCAGCGAACGTTAGCTGGACAATGTACGGTCGCCAGAAGCCGCGGGAGAATGCTGAAATCCGCAATGAGAAAAGCGCCATGTCCGATAAAGAGATCGGCGCCTATTCCATCGTTGGGATCGGCAGTAACTATCAGCTGACGAAAAACCTTCGCCTGAACGCCGGGATCAGCAACCTCTTTGATAAGCAGATTTACCGCGAGAATGACGGTGCATCAACCTACAACGAACCGGGCCGTGCATATTATGCCGGCGTGACCATGACATTCTAACACCCAAGTGCCCGCACCGCGGGCGCTTTCCCCTATTCTCTCCGGTTAAAAATCATAGTAGCATCCCGCCTGAAGTCTTCAGTTACGAGTTAAAACAATGACAACAAATGACGCCCCTCAGGGCGAACTGGTTTTACGCACACTGGCAATGCCCGCGGACACCAATGCCAATGGCGATATTTTTGGCGGCTGGCTGATGTCGCAGATGGATATGGGCGGCGCGATTCTGGCAAAAGAGATAGCGCATGGTCGGGTTGTTACCGTTCGTGTGGACGGCATGACGTTTTTGCGTCCCGTTGCGGTGGGCGATGTGGTTTGCTGCTATGCACGCTGCGTGAAGCGCGGCAATACGTCGATCTCTATCAACATTGAAGTGTGGGTGAAAAAGGTATCTTCTGAACCCATCGGGCAGCGCTATAAGGCCACAGAAGCGCTGTTTATTTATGTGGCGGTCGATAACGAGGGTAAACCTCGCCAGTTTCCAAAGGCCTGACGCCCCGTAAAAAAAGCCTCCTTTCGGAGGCTTTTTTTTATTCCATCTGTGCCCCGCCGTTCACGCGGAAAACAATATTGACTATCAATCCTTTACCGGGTTTACCCGCTTCATAGCGCCATTTGCGCATTGCGGTTTTCACTTCACGCTCGAACATGTTTGAAGGCTGCGCGGAAAGGACCTCAACATTTTCCACACGGCCATCAGGCGTAACGTCAAATTTCACTCGTACACGACCTTCAATGCGTAGCGCCAGCGCACGGGTAGGATACTGCGGCTGATTGCGGCTCAGGGCGCGCGGCCCCGCCGGCGCGGTGACCGTCGGCTTCGCAGCCGTTGCGGTATTGTTCATTAATGGACGTGACGGAGCCGCATTTTCAACAGGCTGGGTCGCTCGCGGCTCAACCGGGCGTTCTTCACGCTTCGGACGCTCTTCCACCTTCTTCACCGGTTTTGGCTTCGGCTTTGGTTTTGGCTTAGGTTCCGGTTTATGGATCACCACGGGCGCTTCTTTCGGCGGCTCCGGAATGGGTTCTGGCTCCGGCTCTGGTTCTACAACCGGCTCAGGCGGTGGCGGCGCAACCTGGGGTGGCTCAAGATCTGCTGGCGATACCATGGTCACAGAAATTGGCTGCGCGGGCGCTGGCATTTCAATAACCTGATGAACCGAGGTATAGAGTAAACCCGCCACGACAGCACCGTGAATAACGACAGAAAGCAGCGTCGGCCAGGGAAAGCGGCGAGGTAAATCAAGGGTCATCGAAGTCATAATCATCAACGTTAAAAAACCGAACCCTGATTTTAAATGCAAATAGCAATCATATTCAATAAGACACTTTGTTCTGAGGCAATTTAAGCGCAACAGAGGCCAAAAAAGGCGCATTCAGATCAGGGTATTAACATTGTTTCTATCTTTACATTGCAGTCATTTCTGCTTTCACATAACGTAAATGACACTTTTAACGGTTAAGGAGCTTCACCGTGCTTTACGTGATTTATTCTGAAGATAACGCCGATTCCCTGGAAAAACGCCTTTCAGTGCGTCCAGCCCATCTTGCCCGCCTGCAGCTGCTGCAGGATGAAGGCCGGTTACTGACCGCTGGCCCTATGCCTGCGGTCGACAGTAACGATCCTGGCGCTGCGGGCTTTTCCGGCTCCACGGTGATTGCCGAATTTGAGTCTCTTGAAGCCGCAAACGCATGGGCGGAAGCTGATCCCTACGTTGCCGCTGGCGTCTACGCCAAAGTGACCGTACGACCGTATAAGAAAGTGTTCTGATGTAAATAAGGCTCCGTAAGGGGCCTTTTTAACATGCTTACCTCTTAGGGACCCGCGTAAACTGTTGCTCCGTAATGAGGCTTCCCCACTGATCGCCCTCCCACTCTTTCACCATCGTAAAGCCGAATGATTCATACAGACGGCGGGCCGCGGTGAGCTTATTGAACGTCCAGAGATGTACCGCAGAGAAGCCGTAACCGTCGCAAAACGTTATCGCTTCCGCCAGCAGTTTTTTACCTGCACCGTTTCCCCTGCACCCATCATCGAGAATAAACCAGCGCAGATGGGCTTCTCCCTGTTCAAGGTCCTCACCATCTATGGCTACCGACCCTACAATCCTGCCGTTCATAACCGCCAGCCAGATCCGGTTGCAGGGCCTGTCGATACGGTCACTAAACTCTGCCAGTCCCGCAGCCACTTTGGCCTCGAAGAAGCGACCAAAACTGTGCTCTCGCGCGTAGTAGCACCCGTGCATCTCCGCGATGCGGCCAATCATTCCGGGAAGATAGCCCTGGACGATCTGGAGCGCGTCGGGTTGTGCGTCACTCTCGTTTTCCCGGCACGACAGCAGCGCCTGAGCATAAAGTGACAGGCCCTGAGCAATCGACTTTTGCTGTGTGGCGTTCAGCGACTTGAGCGCCGAGATCACCCTTTTGCTGCCATAGGCATTGATCTGTTCAACCGTCGCGCGCCCTTTTTCCGTCAGCCGGAGAGATTTCGCTCTGGCATCCTGCGGGGATATCCCCTCCTCAAGTTCACCGGCGGCAATCAGGCGCGCCAGCATGCGGCTAACGCTGGATTTTTCCAGCCCCAGCAGCTGCACCAGCTGTCCAGCGGTCATCTCTTTTCGCAATGCTATTTCAACGAGGGTGTGAACGGCAGAGGGCGAGTAGTCCGTTGAGGCGAGCGTGGCGGACATAAACCCCAGCTCCCTGACCATCAGGCGCGAGGCAGTACGGATATCGTTAACGACGGGCGTGTTGTTGTGCATTTCTTCTTCTCCCTTATTTAGTTGTACTATACAACTAAATGCCCGGACGGTGTCAAAGAAATTATTTTGGCAGGCTGATGCGTATTCTTTACGATGAACCGTAGACCAGACTGCAGATAAACATTACATTAGCGCTCAGATTTTTCTGAAAAAATAAAGTTTTGGTTATAGCTTAATGTATTTAAATTTAACGGAATGTCTCAAAGAAGAAGTTCAAAAAGGGAGTAAGTCCTTCTCCTGGGCAAGAACGATACGTCGCGCAATAAAGTGCAAAGACCGCCGTTTTTACTTCTGGTACCGGATATGGACCTACTTATATCAAACCAATAAATATGGGTTAAGTCACTTCGCAAAGAACAGAATGTCATCGCTTAACCGCAAATACTCGATAGATATCAATCCTAAGGCGCGGATTGGTGCGGGCATGAAGATCGTTCATTTTTCATGTATTGTTATGCGTGGTCATACCGTAATTGGCAAAAATGCGGTTATCCGCCAGGGGGTCACTATCGGCGCTCGCCGGGATGAAGACGTAGGTTTTACCACTATCGGGGACAATGTCGAAATAGGCGCTAATTCCTGTATTCTTGGTGATATCAGCGTCGGTCATAACGTCACGATTGGTGCCTTAACGTTCATTAATAAAGATATCCCTGATAACTCGGTTGTTTACTCCTCGAAAGAAATGTTCATTCGTAGTAAATAATTAAAAAGGCTCCCTCAGGAGCCTTAATTTCACTTAATGCAGCGACGCTAATCTCGCCGCGAATCCCACAAACAGCAGCCCTATCAGACCGTTCCCCAACTTTGCCAGTTTCTTTTTGGTTTTCAGATAACGGGTAACAAACGCGCCAGAAAAAATCAGGAAGCTCATATACATAAAGCTAATCAGCTCAAGCGTAATGGCGAGGATCAGGAACGAGGTCCCCGTATTTTCCGCACGCACGTCAATAAACTGCACAAAGAACGAAACGTAGAACAGAATCGCTTTTGGATTCGTCAGGCTCAGCACCAGCGAGCGCTTCATGATCGCACTCGCGGGCTCCGTGCCGCTCTCGTGGGCATTATTCTGTCGGGTGATCACCGACCAGAGCATTTTCCCACCCAGCCACAGCAGGTAGAACGCCCCCAGATAGCGGACAATATTGAAGAGGACGGGCGTGGTCTGAATTAACGCCGCAACGCCCGCCCAGGCCAGGAACATCAGTACCGCATCACCGATAAACACGCCGGTCGCGGCGAGGTAGCCTTTCTTAACGCCGTGACCAATCCCGGTCTTGAGCACGAACAGGGTGTTTGGCCCCGGTACCAGTACGATAAAAAATGCGCCGACAACATAGGTCCAGAAATTCAGTACACCAAACTCCGCAAACACTTCTCCCTCCTTTTGCTAAAAACAACGGGGATACCGCTGCAAAAACGGTATCCCCCAAATCAGTGGACCTATTGTACGCCGTTATAGCCATCAAGATAAGTCGCGGCCAGTTCATTGCCGAATAAAACGGCGTCCTTCGGCTCCATCTTTGAAGACCATTTATCGCTCGCATTACCGGTGAAGGACTGGTCCGTGTTCGCCTCTTTCTTCAGCTGTTCGCGGATGCTTTGCGCATACTCCCGGGCTTCATCTGGCGTGCGTCCCGCTGCGCGATCGCTTTTGCCCTGAGCATACAGCTCTTTGAACTGAGGCACGTTAAGTCGATAATTTTGCGAGACGCTCGAGGTGTAGTTTCCGCCGATAAAGCTGGATTTATGCGACACAAAATAGAAGGCGTGTCGCTCTGGCGAGGTTTTGGTGCTGGCACAGCCGCTGATTACCACCACGCCCAGAAGTGTCGCTACCATTTTTCCCTTCATTCCTTATTCCTTTTATCCTTTTAATTAAGCCAATGCGCTCCCCAGGCGAAAATATATTCTGCCAGCGAGGAGAATGACGACAGCCCTAAATCTTCCCTGAGCGCATCCAGCGCCATAAGCACAATAAAAACCCAGAGATACGGATTCATCTTTTAATTTCATGACGTTAGGGGGGCACAGTATAGCGCGGATATCAGGAGGGGATAGACTGCAAAAATTGATAGCCTTTATATAAACAATGGGCACCTTAACGGTGCCCTGCTTTTTTCAGATATCCTGGACTGCGAACAGTAACGCATTACGGTGTCTGTTCAGTCCACATTTTCTGATGGCGTGTATACGCATATTGCGGCGGGATTGTGCTTCCAGCCAACGAGCCTTACGACGGCTCACCTGTCGCAACATGCGCCAGCGCCCTACTTCTGTTCTACTGCGCTTCATGTCTACAACTCTTCCTCTAACAGAAACGTCATTATAAACCCAACCCTGCAGCAAACCAGCGTTTTATCTGCCGTTTTTATTTACCAGATGAATCCTGATGCGTACACTCATAACAATACGCTTTCAAAAGGATTTTTCTGTCTATGACAACCTTCTACACCGTGGTGAGTTGGCTGGTCATTCTGGGATACTGGCTGTTAATCGCGGGTGTGACGTTACGCATCCTGATGAAGCGCAGAGCCGTACCCTCTGCCATGGCCTGGCTTCTGATTATCTATATTCTGCCGCTGGTGGGTATTATCGCCTATCTCTCGTTCGGTGAACTTCATCTGGGCAAGCGCCGCGCCGAGCGCGCCCGCGCCATGTGGCCTTCGACCGCGAAATGGCTGAACGACCTTAAGGCCTGCAAACATATCTTTGCCGAAGAGAACAGCAGCGTCGCCTCGTCGCTGTTCAAGCTGTGCGAGCGCCGCCAGGGCATCGGTGGGGTAAAAGGCAATCAGCTCCAGCTGTTAACCTCCTCCGATGATGTGATGCAGGCGCTTATCCGCGATATTCAGCTCGCTCGCCATAATATCGAGATGGTGTTCTATATCTGGCAGCCTGGCGGGATGGCCGATCAGGTGGCCGAGTCGCTGATGGCCGCCGCGCGCCGGGGCATCCACTGCCGACTGATGCTGGATTCCGCCGGCAGCGTCGCCTTTTTCCGCAGCCCGTGGGCGGGGATGATGCGTAATGCCGGCATTGAGGTGGTCGAGGCGCTGAAGGTCAACCTGCTGCGCGTCTTTCTGCGCCGAATGGACCTTCGTCAGCACCGCAAAATGATCATGATCGATAACTACATTGCCTATACCGGCAGTATGAACATGGTCGACCCGCGCTTCTTTAAGCAGGATTCGGGGGTTGGGCAATGGGTTGACCTGATGGCGAGGATGGAAGGCCCCATCGCCACGTCTATGGGGATCGTTTACTCCTGCGACTGGGAAATCGAAACCGGTAAACGTATTCTCCCGCCGCCGCCGGACGGCAATATCATGCCGTTTGAAGAAGCGAGCGGTCATACCATTCACACAATCGCCTCCGGGCCGGGCTTTCCGGAGGATTTGATCCATCAGGCGCTGCTCACGGCGGCCTACTCGGCGCGTGAATACTTGATCATGACGACGCCTTACTTTGTGCCGAGCGACGATCTGCTGCACGCCATTTGCACCGCCGCACAGCGCGGCGTTGACGTCAGCATCATCATGCCGCGCAAAAACGACTCCCTGCTGGTCGGCTGGGCCAGCCGGGCGTTCTTTACGGAACTGCTGGCTGCCGGCGTGAAAATTTACCAGTTTGAAGGCGGGCTGCTGCACACCAAGAGCGTACTGGTCGACGGCGAGCTGAGCCTGGTGGGCACGGTTAATCTTGATATGCGCAGCCTGTGGCTGAACTTTGAAATCACGCTGGTGATCGACGATGCCGGTTTTGGCGGCGATCTGGCCGCGGTCCAGGACGATTATATCTCCCGTTCACGCCTGCTTGATGCCCGGCTGTGGGTGAAACGCCCGCTCTGGCAGCGAATTGCCGAACGACTGTTTTACTTCTTTAGCCCGTTGCTGTAAAACGTGCCCAACGATGTTAATTAGGTAGTCATCATGGAAATGGATCTGAACAATCGCCTGACCGAAGACGAAACGCTCGAGCAGGCCTACGACATTTTTCTCGAACTGGCGGTTGATAACCTCGATCCCGCTGACGTTATCCTCTTTAATCTGCAGTTTGAAGAACGCGGCGGTGCCGAGCTGTTCGACCCTGCGGAGGACTGGGCTGAACACGTTGATTTCGACCTGAATCCTGATTTCTTTGCCGAAGTGGTGATTGGCCTGGCCGATGAAGACGGCGGCGAAATTAACGACATCTTCGCGCGCGTGCTGCTGTGTCGAGAGAAAGACCACAAGCTGTGCCATATTCTCTGGCGCGAATGATAAAAAAGGCTGCAATGGCAGCCTTTTTTATTTAATCCGGTAACGCACTTCCGCAGCGGTTACAAAATCGTGCGCTGTGTTCATGTTCACCCTGACCGCAGTTCGGACACCTGCGCTGCTGCTTGCGGCTCTGGAACGCGCTGCTCATGTGAGTGGTAATCAGCCCCGTCGGGATTGCGATCACAGAATAACCTATCAGGATCAGCACGGAAGCAACGATGCGCCCAAGCGGCGTATGCGGAGTGATATCGCCGTAGCCAACGGTGGTGACCGTCACGATAGCCCAGTAAACTGACGCATTCAGCGTGGAAAAACCGTATTTCGGCCCTTCGATTAAATACATCAGCGAGCCAAAGACAATCATCACGATAGCGATAAACGAATAGAAGAGGATCAGCTGGTGGCGCGCGCTGACTATCGCACTCCAGAACACCCGTAACGACGGCATAAATCGCAGCAGCTTGAGGATACGCAACACGCGAATTGCCCGCATCGCGCGCCAGGCGAAGACATAGTTCAGGCTAATTTCCGGCCAGAGCCACATCACGTAAAGCGGCAATATGGTGGCTAAATCAATAAATCCCCAGAAGCTGAAAACGTATTTTGTCGGATTCGGCCAGGTGATTGTCCTCAATACATATTCAAGGGTAAAGACGAGGGTAACAATCAGTTCCAGCCAGACAAAAACGTGCCATTCATCAAACGTCAGGTGATACTGCGTCCCGGCACCGGATTCAATAAAAATGATAATGACGCTGAGCAGCGCAAACAGCCCGCAAAGCCCTTCAAAGCGGCGTCCGGAAACGGTTTTAGGATCGAATAAAAGATGAAAAAGCCGCTGACGGACCGACGTAAATAATCGCGACACGGTAACCTCGCAAAAAGATAAGGGCTGACATCATGTCAGCCCTTGCGATTATAACGGGTCTACTTTCAGGCAGGAAACCGCATGTCGGAAACTGCCCTCAAGAACCGGTCGTGTTTTCGCACATTCCGGCCCGGCCATCGGGCAGCGCGTGCGGAATACGCAGCCGGAAGGCGGGTTAATCGGTGACGGGAGTTCCCCTTCCAGAAGCTGGATGGTTTTATTTTTTTCCAGATCGGGGTCTGGAATAGGCACCGCGGACATCAGGGCTTTGGTGTAAGGATGAAGCGGATTGTGATACACCTCATCGTAGGTGCCCAGCTCCACGGCATGGCCCAGATACATCACCAGCACACGGTCAGAAATGTGCTTCACCACCGCCAGATCGTGCGCAATGAAGATCAGCGACAGCCCCATCTCGCGCTGCAGTTTTTGCAGCAGGTTGACCACCTGCGCCTGAATTGACACGTCCAGCGCCGAAACCGGCTCATCACAGATGATCAGCTTCGGCTCAAGGATCAACGCACGCGCAATACCGATACGCTGGCACTGACCGCCGGAAAATTCATGCGGGTAGCGGTTAATGAGGTTAGGCAACAGCCCTACTTTCAGCATCATCGCCTTCACGCGGTCGCGGACTTCCTGACGCGCCATCTTCGGATGATAGGTGCGCAGCGGCTCGGCAATAATCTCCCCAATGGTCATGCGCGGGTTGAGCGACGCCAGCGGGTCCTGGAAAATCATCTGGATGTCGCTGCGCACGTTGCGCCACTCGTCCGGCTTCATGCCCAGCAGGTCTTTACCCAGCCAGGCGACCTTCCCGTCGGTGGCCTTAACCAGGCCGATAATGGCGCGCGCAAAGGTCGACTTCCCGCAGCCGGACTCGCCCACCACGCCCAGGGTTTCCCCTTCGTACAGGCGCAGCGTAACGCCATCAACCGCTTTCAGCGTTTTGGCGGGCTGCCAGAACCACTGCTTGCCGTCCTTAATATCAAAGTGCACTTTCAGATCGGCTATCTCAAGCAGCACGTTTCTTTTTTCGTCTAATGCGTTCATACCAGCTCCTCCTGCGGCTTAAAGCAGGCGCGCAGACGGCCTGGTGCAAACTCTTCCAGCGGCGGCGCGCTGTTGCAGATTTCCATCGCGTGCGGGCAGCGCGGCTGGAACGGACAGCCTTTCGGCAGACGCAGCAGGTTGGGTGGATTACCCGGGATCGTCAGCAGAGATTCGCCTTCCGCATCCAGTCGCGGAACGGCGTTCAGCAGGCCAATGGAATACGGGTGGGCTGGCTGATAGAACACGTCGCGTGCCTGGCCGTACTCCATGGTGCGCCCGGCGTACATAACCAGTACCTTATCGCAGATACCGGCAACGACGCCCAGGTCATGGGTGATCATGATAATGGCGGTGTTGAATTCGCGCTTAAGCTCGTTAAGCAGGGTCATGATCTGCGCCTGAACGGTGACGTCAAGAGCAGTGGTCGGCTCATCGGCGATCAGCAGCTTTGGCCGGCACAGCAGCGCCATTGCGATCATCACGCGCTGGCGCATACCGCCTGAGAACTCATGCGGATACATGCGCATGCGCTTGCGTGCTTCCGGCATTTTCACCGCGTCCAGCATTTTGACGGACTCTTCAAAGGCTTCGGCTTTCCCCAGTCCTTTATGCAGCATCAGCACTTCCATCAGCTGCTCGCCCACGCGCATGTACGGGTTCAGTGACGTCATTGGGTCCTGGAAAATCATCGAAATTTGCTCGGCGCGCAGCTTGTTCAGCTCCTGCTCGGGCAAATTGAGGATCTCGCGACCGTTAAATGTCGCCGAACCGCCAATCACGCCGTTTGATGCCAGCAGCCCCATCAGCGCGAACGCCGTCTGGGATTTACCCGAACCAGATTCCCCCACGATCCCCAGCGTTTCGCCTGCGCGCAGGTTAAAGTTGAGATCGTTGACGGCGGTGACATCGCCATCCGGCGTTTTGAAGGTGACGCGAAGGTCTTTCACATCCAGCAGCACGTTGCCCTGCTGTTGCACCTGCGGCGCAGTTGCCGTTTCAATAATTGTCATGACGGCGCTCCTTAACGGTCTTTCGGATCGAGGGCATCACGCAGGCCATCGCCGATAAAGTTGAAACAAAACAGGGTCACCACCAGGAAGCCCGCCGGATACAGCAGCAGCCACGGAGAGACTTCCATCGAGTTTGCGCCGTCGCTCAGAAGTGCGCCCCAGCTGCTCAGCGGCTCTTGCGTACCCAGACCCAGGAAGCTCAGGAAAGATTCAAACAGGATCATGCTTGGCACCAGCAGCGAGGCATACACCACCACCACGCCCAGCACGTTTGGAACAATATGGCGAACAACGATGTTGCCGGTCGACACGCCGCCAACCTGCGCCGCTTCGATAAACTCTTTGCGTTTGAGGCTCAAGGTTTGACCGCGCACGATACGCGCCATATCCAGCCAGGAAACCATCCCGATGGCCACGAAGATCAGCAGGATGTTCTGACCAAAGAAGGTCACCAGCAGGATCACAAAGAACATGAACGGGAAGGAGTTTAAAATCTCCAGCATACGCATCATCACGGAGTCGACTTTACCGCCCAGGTAGCCAGAAAGTGAACCGTAAAGGGTGCCGAGGATCACCGCCACCAGCGCGGCGGCAATGCCGACCATCAGGGAGATACGGCCACCAATCGCCACGCGAACCAGCAGGTCACGGCCTGATGAATCTGTGCCGAAATAGTGCCCGGACTCCATGTCGGGCGCGCTCGACATCATGCCCCAGTCGGTATCGAAATAGGTGAACTGCGACAGCATCGGCGCCAGGGTCACAAACAGCGCGATGATCACCAGCACAACCAGGCTGGCGACCGCTGCACGGTTATGCATAAAGCGGCGACGGGCGTCCTGCCAGAGGCTACGGCCTTCTACTTCCAGTTTTTCACTGAAGTTTTCCAGCGCCTCGCTGTTTTTCTTACTCAACATCATGGCGTGCTCCAGTTAGTAACGGATTTTCGGGTCGATAACGGCATACAGCACATCAACCACGGCGTTAAAGAGGATGGTTAATGCACCGACGAGGATCGTCAGACTCAATACCAGCGAGTAGTCGCGGTTAAGCGCACCGTTAACAAACAGCTGGCCAATACCCGGCAGGCCGTAGATGGTTTCGATGACCATTGAACCCGTAATGATACCCACGAACGCCGGCCCCATGTAGGAGAGCACGGGGAGCAGCGCAGGCTTGAGCGCATGACGGAAGATAATTCGACGCATCGGCAGCCCTTTAGCGCGCGCGGTACGAATGAAGTTGGAGTGCAGAACTTCAATCATCGACCCACGGGTGATACGCGCAATACTGGCAATGTATGCCAGAGATAATGCCACCATCGGCAAAATCATAAACTTCAGCGCCCCGCCGTTCCAGCCGCCTCCGGGCAGCCATTTCAGCGTGATGGCAAATATCATCACCAGTAACGGCGCGACAACGAAGCTGGGGATAACCACCCCGGTCATTGCGACCCCCATTACGGCATAATCCCATTTGGTATTTTGTTTTAATGCGGCGATAACGCCGGCAGTGACGCCGAGAATGACGGCCAGGAAGAATGCCGCAGCACCTAATTTAGCCGATACCGGGAAGCTGGACGCCACCAGGTCATTAACGGAATAGTCTTTATATTTAAATGACGGGCCAAAATCACCGTGCGCCAGCTGCTTCAGATAATTGAAGTACTGGGTGGAGATAGGATCGTTTAAATGGTATTTCGCTTCGATATTCGCCATAACCTCTGGCGGCAGCGTACGTTCACCGGTAAATGGACTTCCCGGCGCGAGACGCATCATAAAGAATGAAATCGTGATGAGAATAAATAGCGTTGGAATCGCTTCAAGACAGCGACGTAGGATAAATTTCAACATTGCCCGTACCTTCTGGCGTGTGCCTATATAATGTGACGTTGGTTAGACACCGTGGGGCGAGTATGCCCGCCCCACTCATTGCCATTAATGCTTGATAATATACAAGTTTTTAACGTAGATATTATCCATCGGGTCTTTACCGGTGTAACCCCCTACCCACGGCTTAACCAGACGGGCGTTAACGTAGTAGTAAACCGGAACGATCGCGGAGTCTTTATCCAGCTGCTGCTCGGCTTTCGAGTACAGCTCGGTACGCTGCGCCTCGTCGGTCGCTTTCAGCGTGTCGCCAATCAGCTTGTCAAACGCCGGGCTCTTATAGTGCGCGGTGTTGTTTGAGCTGTCGCTCAGCATGGTGTTCAGGAAGGATGTCGGTTCGTTATAATCCGCACACCAGCCCGCACGCGCCACATCAAAGGTGCCCTGATGACGGCTATCCAGGAAGGTTTTCCACTCCTGGTTTTCCAGCTTCACGTTCGCACCCAGGTTCTTTTTCCAGATGGACGCAACGGCGATAGCCAGCTTTTTATGCAGGTCAGAGGTGTTATACAGCAGGCTGAAGGTCAGCGGCTTATCGGCGGTATAACCCGCTTCAGCCAGCAGTTTTTTCGCTTCGGCGTTACGCTGTTCCTGGGTCATTTTGAACCAGTCTGGCTCGGTCAGTTTAGCTCCGTCGGTGTACGGAGGCGTGTAGCTGTATGCTGGCAGATCGCCCTGGTTCTTCACCTTGTTAACGATGATGTCGCGATCCAGTGCCAGCTTAAGTGCGGTACGCACGCGCACGTCGGTGAATGGCGCTTTCTGGTTGTTGATTTCGTAGTAGTACGTACACAGGTACGGATCAACATGCACTTCTTTCGGGATCTCTTTTTTCAGCTTCTGGAACAGTTCAATCGGCATGTTGTTATAGGTCATGTCGATTTCGCCGCTGCGGTAGCGGTTAACGTCGGTCACTTCAGAAGAGATTGGCAGGTAGGTCACCTGGTTAATGACCGTTTTGGCGTTATCCCAGTAATTGGTATTACGCTCCAGATCGATACGTTCGTTCACGACCCAGGCCTTCAGTTTGTAGGCACCGTTAGTGACGATGTTTGCAGGCTGGGTCCATTTCTCACCGAATTTTTCTACGGCCGCTTTTGGCACTGGAGAGACAGACGGGTGAACCAGCAGCTTATAGAAGTACGGAACAGGTTCGCTCAACGTGACTTCGAAGGTGTTAGCGTCAATGGCTTTTACGCCCAGATCGGTGACAGGCTTTTTGCCGGTGATGATATCATCGATATTGGCAATGTGGCCGTACTGCAGATAGCTCGCATATGGAGAGGCGGTGTTTGGATTCGCCAGGCGCTGCCAGCTATAAACGAAATCTTCGGCGGTAACCGGCGTACCATCGGACCATTTCGCATCTTTACGCAGATGGAAGGTCCAGACTTTGAAATCTTTGTTTTCCCATTTTTCTGCCACACCCGGAGCCGGATGGCCGTCTACGTCAGTGACCAGCAGACCTTCGAACAGATCGCGGTTAACGTTAGACTCAGGAACACCTTCAATTTTGTGCGGGTCAAGAGACTGAACTTCCGCACCGTTATTACGTACCAGCGTCTGTTTTTCAGCCAGCTGTACCCCTGCCGGAACGTCTGCAGCCATTGCAACGTTGCCCGCGATTAGCGCAGTAAAAATTCCCGCTGCTAACAGACTTTTTTTTGTGATGATGGACATTGTGTTGATACTCCACTCATTATAATTACTGGCCTTCGCCAGCTGTGTAATCCCCTTTTGGGGCCTGTACAGCGCAGGAGTTTTTTTTGCTACTGTCAGGTTCTTTTTTACTTCTTGCTATCACCGACTTCTTTATTACTGACGGCTCGTTCGGCTGTCTTGCGTCGATTCTTCACACGCCTACCCTATCTAAGCCGTGCGTTTGATACTGGAGAAGATGGCTATATGAAAATAATTCTCATCTTCTTTTTTCAGGTTACAAAATATAAGGCCGGAAAGTACCAAATGGCTTAATCTCGCGCCAATACATTTTGCAAATTTGTTAAGCAATTCTCTTTTACGGCGATTGCCGATTCTTTGGGGGCAGCCCTGCCAGACATCAAACACCAGACAAAAATCTTGATATTCAATTAGATAGAGAAAATTATCTCTACAAGCGCGTCGCTGCGCTATCATCGACTCGAATTGTACGAAAAATTAACAACTGGTTATTATTTAGCACATTCATCTAAGGGAACGTTGAAATTACTAATATCATTTCGGTTATCTCTCAGCAAGCCCCAGAGTATCATGTGACTAAAATAACAGAGCGATCGAAGGATTTATGCGCAGGCAAGGGGCGACGTAATATGTAACCTTCTGATATTAAACAAAAGGCTATTATTAGTAGAATTAATTATGGCTTACGCACATTTCAACTTTATTTATATGATTTGCTGATAATGACGTAAAAAAAACGGAGCCGCTGGCTCCGTTGTTTCAAATGAAATCTCTAGTGCAATAATCCGGGGAAGATGCTTTTTATGCCGGTGACAATGAATTCAATACCAAGCGCCATCAACAGCAGCCCCATTATACGGGTAATAACGTTGATCCCCGTCTGCCCCAGCAAACGCACCAGCCAGGGTGCCATGCGAAAAACGCCCCAGCAGCAGAGCGCAAAAAGCGCAATCGCAACGGAGAACCCAATCAGGTGCATGAGGTTGTGGTAGCGAGTCCCCCACACGATGGTGGAGCTAATTGCCCCGGGACCGGCCATGAGCGGCAACGCCAGCGGCACAACGCCGATACTTTCTCGAACGGCGGTTTCTGATTTTTCCTGCTTGTTCTGTTTATCTTCGCCAAGCTTACCGCTGATCATCGACATGGCAATGGTGACAACCAGGATTCCGCCCGCGATACGGAAAGAGTCGATAGAAATCCCGAACACCTGCAGAATGCCATCCCCCAGATAAAGCGACGTCAGCAAAATGATGGCCACGGACAGGTTTGCCGTCAGGTTGGTTTTGTTCCTGGCGGCTGCCGTCTGGTAGCTGGTCATACTAATGAAGACAGGAATGATCCCTACCGGGTTAACCAGGGCAAACAATCCGATAAAAAACTTAAAATATGTAGGGAAATCAAAAAGCGTTTGAATCACATTTAGCTCCGCTAATGAGCATGTCCAGAGGCTGAGGTGGTGAAAGAGTAAAACCGCCGTGAAGATACGCTTTTTATCAGCACACTTCACCAGAAATCTGTTCCAAAACGTTATCATTTCATGATGTTAAACATTTGTAGAATCAATGATAGCGTCACTTCCAATAGTTACGTAATTATTTAACAGTGGAATAATCTCTTCAAAATAACCCTGCTGAAAGGTATCAGCTTGGGAGAAAATTGACGTAGATCATGATTTTCGTACTCAGAAGTGAGTAATCTTGATTACACCCCAGAAGGGGAAACCTATCAAAAAGGGATGATGCTAAGGTTAGGCTCTTTTAGTAAATTAGTGCGCTGGAGTGTAAAGTAACCCGTTGTTTTACTGTGTGTTACGCAAGTGGTATCGGCTCTGACTATACTGTCTGACGTATCGAGCGCTGGTTTACTAATAGAGTTTAAACATTATCAGGAGAGCATTATGGCTGTTACCAATATCGCTGAACTGAACGCACTCGTCGAGCGCGTGAAAAAAGCCCAGCGTGAATATGCCAATTTCACCCAAGAACAGGTTGATAAAATCTTCCGCGCTGCCGCTCTGGCTGCTGCAGATGCTCGAATCCCTCTCGCTAAAATGGCCGTTGCTGAATCCGGTATGGGTATCGTAGAAGACAAAGTGATTAAAAACCACTTCGCTTCTGAGTATATCTACAACGCCTATAAAGATGAGAAAACCTGTGGCGTACTGTCTGAAGACGACACTTTCGGTACCATCACCATTGCTGAACCTATCGGCATCATCTGCGGTATCGTTCCAACCACTAACCCGACGTCTACTGCCATTTTCAAATCGCTGATCAGCCTGAAGACCCGCAACGCAATCATTTTCTCCCCGCACCCGCGTGCGAAAGACGCCACGAACAAAGCCGCGGATATCGTTCTGCAGGCTGCAATTGCCGCTGGCGCGCCAAAAGATTTGATTGGCTGGATCGACCAACCTTCCGTTGAACTGTCCAACGCGCTGATGCATCACCCGGACATTAACCTGATCCTGGCGACCGGTGGTCCTGGTATGGTTAAAGCTGCATACAGCTCCGGTAAGCCAGCCATCGGCGTTGGCGCAGGTAACACCCCTGTCGTCATCGACGAAACCGCAGACATTAAACGTGCCGTTGCTTCTGTTCTGATGTCCAAAACCTTCGACAACGGCGTCATCTGTGCGTCCGAGCAGTCTGTTGTCGTTGTTGATTCCGTATACGATGCTGTTCGCGAACGTTTCGCCAGCCACGGCGGCTATATGCTGCAGGGCAAAGAGCTGAAAGCGGTCCAGGACATCATCCTGAAAAACGGCGCGCTGAACGCCGCTATCGTTGGCCAGCCAGCATACAAAATTGCTGAGCTCGCAGGCTTTACCGTACCGGCGACCACCAAGATTCTGATTGGTGAAGTCACTGTTGTTGATGAAAGCGAGCCGTTTGCTCACGAAAAACTGTCCCCTACTCTGGCGATGTACCGCGCGAAAGATTTCGACGATGCGGTAGAGAAAGCTGAGAAGCTGGTTGCCATGGGCGGTATCGGTCACACATCCTGCCTGTACACTGACCAGGATAACCAACCAGAACGCGTTGCTCACTTCGGCCAGATGATGAAAACGGCACGTATCCTGATCAACACCCCTGCGTCACAGGGTGGTATCGGTGACCTGTACAACTTTAAACTCGCACCTTCCCTGACTCTGGGTTGTGGTTCCTGGGGTGGTAACTCCATCTCTGAAAACGTTGGTCCAAAACACCTGATCAACAAGAAAACCGTTGCTAAGCGAGCTGAAAACATGTTGTGGCACAAACTTCCGAAATCTATCTACTTCCGCCGTGGCTCTCTGCCAATCGCGCTGGATGAAGTGATTACCGATGGCCACAAACGTGCGCTGATCGTGACCGACCGCTTCCTGTTCAACAACGGCTACGCGGACCAGATTACCTCTGTTCTGAAAGCGTCCGGCGTTGAAACTGAAGTCTTCTTTGAAGTTGAAGCTGACCCAACGCTGAGCGTTGTGCGTAAAGGTGCTGAACTGGCGAACTCCTTCAAACCAGATGTGATTATCGCTCTGGGCGGCGGTTCCCCAATGGATGCCGCGAAGATCATGTGGGTTATGTACGAGCATCCAGAAACGCACTTCGAAGAACTGGCGCTGCGCTTTATGGACATCCGTAAACGTATCTACAAGTTCCCGAAAATGGGCGTAAAAGCGAAAATGATCGCCGTAACCACCACTTCCGGTACCGGTTCAGAAGTTACGCCGTTTGCAGTTGTGACTGACGATGCGACAGGCCAGAAATACCCGCTGGCTGACTACGCCCTGACTCCAGATATGGCTATCGTTGATGCCAACCTGGTCATGGATATGCCTAAGTCACTGTGTGCGTTCGGTGGTCTTGATGCCGTGACTCACGCGCTGGAAGCATATGTCTCCGTACTGGCTTCTGAATTCTCTGACGGTCAGGCGCTGCAGGCTCTGAAACTGCTGAAAGAAAACCTGCCGGCGTCCTACAACGAAGGGTCTAAAAACCCAGTGGCGCGTGAGCGTGTACACAGTGCCGCAACCATCGCCGGTATTGCGTTTGCGAACGCCTTCCTGGGTGTTTGCCACTCAATGGCACACAAGCTGGGTTCCCAGTTCCACATTCCTCACGGTCTGGCGAACGCCCTGTTGATCAGCAACGTTATCCGTTATAACGCTAACGACAACCCAACCAAGCAGACTGCATTCAGCCAGTACGACCGTCCTCAGGCACGTCGTCGCTACGCTGAAATCGCTGACCACCTCGGTCTGAGCGCACCGGGCGACCGTACTGCGGCTAAGATTGAGAAACTGCTGGCATGGCTCGACAGCATCAAAGCCGAGCTGGGTATTCCTAAATCTATCCGCGAAGCAGGCGTTCAGGAAGCTGACTTCCTTGCTCACGTAGATAAGCTGTCTGAAGATGCCTTTGATGACCAGTGTACCGGTGCGAACCCGCGCTACCCACTGATCTCCGAGCTGAAACAGATCCTGCTGGATACCTACTACGGTCGTGAGTTCAAAGAAGGTGAAACTGCGGGTGTGAAAGTAGAAGCACCTGTCGTAAAAGCTGACAAAAAAGCGAAGAAAAGCGCCTGATTGACAGCCCGATAAAAAACCCGCCACTGGCGGGTTTTTTTATATCTCAATTCTGGCAAATAATTTCAACAACGCATTACCGGCGGTTGTCGTGTTGAAGCGCTGTCAGAGAGCCCACGGCCAGCGCTTCTTTATAGTGCTTACGGCAGACCGATACATAGCGTTCATTGCCTCCTATCACCACCTGCTCGCCGTCTGCATAGGGTTTTCCCGACTGGTCCAGACGCAGCACCATGCTGGCTTTACGCCCGCAGAAACAGATCGTTTTCAGTTCAACAAGCTTATCTGACCAGGCTAGCAAATACTGGCTACCGGGAAATAACTCGCCCCTGAAATCTGTGCGCAGCCCATAGCAAAGAACGGGAATATCAAGTTCGTCAACGACCTCAGAAAGCGCATGAACCTGCTCTCGCGTCAGGAACTGGCTTTCATCAACTAACACGCAGTGAATAGGCTGTGACGCATTTTCCGCGCGGATATCCTGCAGCAGGTCGGTCTGCGGATTATAAAGCCGCGCAGGAGAAGAGAGCCCAATCCGTGAGCTCACCTTCCCCGCACCAAATCGGTCGTCGATTTCAGCGGTGTAAACAACGGTACGCATGCCCCGTTCCTGATAATTGTAAGAGGATTGCAGTAGCGCCGTTGATTTCCCTGCATTCATTGCCGAATAGTAGAAATAAAGTTGTGCCATTGGTCGTAAAACCCTAATCAATGTGTAATATTCCCGATGGTTCATTGTACCATATTTTGTCTCGCCATCAGCGACAGACCGCACAGAGTATGCGGCTTTGAGGAGAGATAACCTGCAGCAGATTAAGAAAATAATGCGTTAAAACATGCAGTAATGGCATTAACCCAGGTCATTAAGTTATGCATTCGGGGAAACATAACACTTCTTTTTATACTGGAATCCACGTTCCTTAAAATTCACTATTTATTAACTATTTCTACCCGGACACGGCTATACCGAAGTAATACAAAAGGCTGATATTTATCCGCCGCAACTATAATTCCTGCGGTAAATGTCACAAAAAAAACATGCAAACAACCGGGTTGAGGCGGCCTGGGTGATAACAAGCGGCCATACTGCGGATGAAATTTAAGTTAGCGTAATTAATAATAGCGGCGATAATTTAGTATTTTTTGAATTCCTTACATTCCAGGCTATTGCACAACTGAATGTATGGCTCTATTATTAGGACAACAAACCACCCCCATTATAAGTTTGAGATTACTACAATGAGCGAAGCACTTAAAATTCTGAACAACATCCGTACTCTTCGTGCGCAGGCAAGAGAATGCACCCTCGAAACGCTTGAAGAAATGCTGGAAAAATTAGAAGTTGTCGTTAATGAACGTCGCGAAGAAGAAAGCGCAGCTGCAGCGGAAGTTGAAGAGCGTACGCGTAAACTGCAGCAATATCGCGAAATGCTGATTGCTGATGGTATCGATCCAAACGAATTGCTGAACAGCATGGCTGCGGCTAAAACCGGCACCAAAGCTAAACGCGCTGCTCGCCCGGCTAAATATAGCTACATCGATGAGAACGGCGAAGAGAAAACCTGGACAGGCCAGGGCCGTACCCCAGCTGTTATCAAGAAAGCGATGGACGAGCAAGGTAAACAACTGGATGATTTCCTGATCAAGGATTAATCAGGGCTGATTCTTAAAAATCCCGCTTAATGCGGGATTTTTTGTGTCTGCAATTTACCGGGAACATCCCCTTACACTCTGTCATATAGCGACAAGCGGCTATTTAAGCACTTTTACAGTCCATACCGACTACAGGGTGTTATGGGCATAAAAAAACCGGTGGGCATCGCCACACCGGTTTTGTTCATTGCCAGCCAGGATTATTTTTTAATACCCATGGTATCTTTCAGCCAGGCTTTAAATTCTTCACCCAGGGTATTGTGGCGGATACCATATTCGACAAACGCCTGCATATAACCGAGTTTATTGCCGCAGTCATGGCTCTTACCTTTCATATGGTAAGCTTCAACGGTTTCTTTCTCGATCAGCATATCGATACCGTCGGTCAGCTGGATCTCATCACCCGCTCCAGGAGGGGTTTTCGCCAGCAGTGGCCAGATTTCTGCGCTCAGGACATAACGGCCAACCACGGCCAGATTTGAAGGCGCTACATCAGCTTTTGGCTTCTCAACCACACCTACCATCGGAACACTTTCACCGGGTTCCAGGTTCACACCCTTACAGTCAACGACGCCGTAAGCGGTAACGTCATCCACCGGCTCAACCATAATCTGGCTGCTGCCCGTTTCGTCGAAGCGTTTAATCATCTCTGCCAGGTTGTCCTGGGACAGGTCAGATTCGAATTCATCCAGAATAACGTCTGGCAGAATAACGGCAACAGGCTCGTCGCCCACTACAGGGTGTGCGCACAATACGGCATGGCCCAGCCCTTTAGCCAGCCCCTGACGAACCTGCATAATGGTTACGTGAGGCGGACAAATAGATTGAACTTCAGCCAACAGCTGACGTTTAACACGTTTTTCCAGCATTGCTTCAAGTTCAAAACTTGTATCGAAATGGTTTTCGATAGAGTTTTTGGATGAATGCGTTACCAGCACAATTTCAGTAATACCTGCAGCGATACATTCATTCACGACATACTGGATTAATGGCTTATCAACCAAAGGCAGCATCTCTTTAGGAATCGCCTTAGTTGCTGGTAACATCCTGGTCCCCAATCCCGCTACCGGGATAACGGCCTTTCTGACTTTCGAATTAAGGGCAGCCATTGAAATTCTCCTGAGCTGTTCAACTTTTGAACTTTATGCATTAAATAACGCGTTGAGTATATCAGTCTTACCCTACAGTCCGGGTCTGAAAAGAACGCGTTGCCGATCAATTAAGACAAATACGCATGAATCTGGGCGGTGATAGTAGCACCCCGGAGAAAACAGAGGTAAAGCATTCTCACGAATAATATCCAACTGCTTATTCCGTGGACAACATTAAGCGAAGCCGTCCTCCAGCCCCCCAAATTTGGCACTGCCAGGATGAACAGCGATGGCTAATCTGATTAAGATAAGCCGTCTCTAATGTCCCCAGCGGTACGCCGTTGCTCACCTGAATATGATGCTCTCCGGTATTCAGTGACGCGTTTAGTCCGGCAGACACCAGGATCAGATTTTTCAGCCCACTATGGTAATACCCCACCAACAGTGGAAATTGCCCTGGTAAATTGGCCTGCCGGAAAAGATGATTAACTTGTTTAAGCAAACTGCCTAACTCAGGAAGCCGTTGTCCCTGATGTGACAGCTGCTCCTGGAGCAGTCCATTAAATAGTGCACGAAGCAACAGGGCTGCTAATACCCCGTTATCCCCTGCCCGCGTGACGTCCAGACAATAAAATGCCAGGTCGGAATCGGACAGCGGGGCAATATCAAGCACAAGACCAGGCTGATCGGCAGCCACCAGCTGTCGATAATTGACTCGACAGTGTGAGAGGTTTTGTTGAACCGGCGGCTGAAGCTCCTGCAATAATTTTGCGGCGGCAAGTGGGTTACTGACCAGTGCGTCCCAGTCCTGGAAGAGGCGTTCCTCTTCCTCCACGCGGGAATTAAACATATTTGGATAAAGACAGGCTAAAACCGTTTCACGTAGACGGTTCAAATCCTTTACGGGCTTGAGCAGAATATCCTGAACGCCCAGACGTAATGCTTTGGCGATATCGGCCATATTTTCTGTGGCGGAAATCACAAGGATAGGCGTCGTATCACCTTCGTTACGTAAGTGTTCGACCAGCTTGAGCCCATTCATCCGCGGCATATCAATATCGCAAATCATCAGATCGGCGGTAGCATTCGCCATTTTTTCCAGCGCGTCGATCCCGTCCTCAGCAAGAAGGGTTATAGCCCCCAATGATGACAACCATGAATCCAGCAGCGAGCGGAAAACGGGTTCGTCTTCAACAATCAATATGTGTTTTCCGGCCAATGGCTGCGTCATGAATCCTCCCCTGACTGACAGTTACTAAATAGTGGCATGGTATCGGCACTATCGCCTGTCAGATTTTGCTGAAGTAATCAAAAATAGATGCTTAAAGTGCGGTTCGCACAAATGGCAACAATTCGTCCATTTTCTTTTCGACGGCTACGGAGCCCGCTGCGATGGCGGCCTCAGCCCGATGGAAATCAAGGGTCGAGATTTGCGGACAAAACGGCTGAATCAGAATATCTGGAGGGTCGCCTGCCATACGATTTCGTTTTAGGCGATTCTCAAGCACCTGGATTGATGTTGTCATAATTTCCATTGCCGTAGGGGCGGTAACTGCGCGTCGCGCAGCCATGCGGCCAATCCGCCCGCGCAGGCGTTCGTGCCAGGCCAATTTTTCAACCTCGGACTCATCGCTGTGCAAATTTACGGGCATCAGGTCTTGCTGCATCAGATGCGCATCATGCTGGAGGTCTACGGCGATCACGATGTCGGCCCCCATTGCGCGCGTCAGGGAGATGGGAACCGGGTTCACGACCCCACCATCGACCAGCCAGTAGCCATTATGCGGAACAGGTGCCATCAGTCCGGGTATGCTGCAGGACGCGCGAACGGCAAGGTGAAGATCGCCTTCGGTAAGCCAAAGCTCACGTCCCGTACTGAGGTTCGTCGCAACGGCGCCGAAAGGCATCTGACAATGAGTGAAATCATCGAGAGGCATAATCTGGCGGAACTGGTTAAACACGCGTTCACCGCGCAGCAGCCCACCCCGTTGCCAGGAGAGATCCATCAGGCGGAGTACATCCCAATAGCTGAAGGAACGGACCCAGCCTTCCAGTTCAGGGAGTTTACCGCAGGCGTAGGCAGCCCCAACCAGCGACCCTATAGAACACCCGGCAACAATATCAATCTCAACGCCCATCTGCTTCAGGGCGTTGATCACCCCGATATGCGACCATCCCCGGGCTGCACCTGAGCCCAGCGCCAGTCCAACTTTAACTTTTCTCATTAGCCCTGTTTTACTTCCCCTGGATTCCCGACATAGCGTCAACGCAACTGCTCGGTTAACATGGTGCTACCCGAAGCGTTTAACGCCTTTATTTTTTGTTCCAGGAAGAGAATCGTGTCTCAACTCTGCCCCTGTGGTAGCGCTCTGGAGTATAGCCTATGTTGCCAGCGATATCTTTCCGGCGAACAGGTTGCACCAGACCCGTCACACCTTATGCGTTCACGGTATACTGCTTTTGTGATCAAAGACGCAGACTACCTGATTAAAACCTGGCATCCGTCCTGCCATGCAGGCGATTTCAGGCAGGATATCGAAACCGGGTTCGCCAATACCCAATGGCTTGGCCTCACGGTCTATGAGTCCGCCCCGGGCGATCGTGAAGGCGAAGGTTTCGTCAGCTTCGTTGCCCGTTTCATCGAGCAAAATAAGCCAGGCGCCATTATCGAGCGTTCCCGGTTCTTAAAGGAAAGCGGGCAATGGTATTATATTGACGGAACGCGCCCACAGTTTGGTCGTAACGATCCCTGCCCATGCGGTTCAGGTAAAAAATTCAAAAAGTGTTGCGGGCAGTAACGCCTGACAACCCAGACTTCGCAAATACACAAACAGGATTTCCCGGCGATGCAATCACTACAACGTAAAGTTCTGCGCACCATCTGTCCCGACCAAAAGGGGCTGATCGCACGAATCACCAACATTTGCTACAAGCATGAACTGAATATCGTGCAGAACAACGAGTTCGTTGACCACCGTACCGGCCGCTTCTTTATGCGTACCGAGCTGGAAGGGATTTTCAACGACACCACCCTGCTTGCCGACCTTGACAGTGCCCTGCCGGAAGGCTCCGTGCGCGAACTCACCCCGGCTGGTCGCCGCCGTATCGTGATTCTGGTCACCAAAGAAGCACACTGTCTTGGCGACCTGCTGATGAAAGCCAACTACGGCGGGCTGGACGTTGAAATTGCTGCCGTTATTGGCAACCATGAGACGCTGCGCACGCTGGTAGAGCGGTTTGATATTCCGTTCGAACTGGTGAGCCATGAAGGGCATACTCGTGAAGAGCACGACGATCTGATGGCGCAGGCTATTGAAGCGCATAATCCCGACTACGTGGTGCTGGCAAAATACATGCGCGTACTGACGCCGTCCTTCGTGGCACGTTTCCCGAACAAGATCATCAACATTCACCACTCGTTCCTGCCAGCCTTTATTGGCGCACGCCCGTATCACCAGGCGTATGAGCGCGGCGTGAAGATCATCGGTGCGACTGCGCACTACGTGAATGATAATCTGGATGAAGGTCCAATCATCATGCAGGACGTAATTCACGTGGATCACACCTACACGGCTGAAGATATGATGCGCGCCGGACGTGACGTTGAGAAAAACGTGCTGAGCCGCGCGCTCTACCAGGTGCTGGGTCAGCGGGTCTTTGTGTACGGCAACAGAACGATTATTCTTTAATCCTTCGGAAAATGAATTGATTAGCTTTGCACCTTTACGGATAAAAAGCAGGCAAACGGCCTCTTTTTCCTAAAGGAATGCTTTACAGGGGCGTCTCATTTGATATGATGCGCCCCGCTTCCCAACAGGAAGCAGGCCAGTATAAGCATTACCCCGTGGTGGGGTTCCCGAGCGGCCAAAGGGAGCAGACTGTAAATCTGCCGTCATCGACTTCGAAGGTTCGAATCCTTCCCCCACCACCATCTCTCAGCACGACCTCAAAATATGAATTACCCCTGGTGGGGTTCCCGAGCGGCCAAAGGGAGCAGACTGTAAATCTGCCGTCATCGACTTCGAAGGTTCGAATCCTTCCCCCACCACCATCGCTTCCAGATCGCTCTAAACCTTCTATTCGCACCAGGCATCATGCTTTTCCGTAACGGGGAATGATGAGAAGCTTCGACTAAGGTTCGATTCGAGCGCAGCGAGAAAGCGTTGCCGCAGGCAACGACCCGAAGGGCGAGGCGCAACGCGCCGAGTAATCCTTCCCCCACCACCATCACTGCCAGTAAAACCTAAAATCATAATAAACTCGAAACGCGTCCGCCTCCGTAGGCCGGGTAAGGCGCAGCCACCACCCGGCGACGGAAACCTACATTGGCGGCAAACGACGTTTCACCGGCGAATTCTTCACAATCGACGTATTACACTGTGCATGTTCCGACAGGCCGTCCAGCAACGCGTCGAGTTGCTCTATGGATCGCACCACCAGCCTGATCACAAAGCAATCCTCCCCCGTCACCTTGTCGCTCTCAATACACTCTGGCATCGCCTGAATGTATTTATCCACCTTTTGGAGCAACCCAGGCAATGGCCGCACGCGCACCAGCGCCTGCAACGTATACCCCAGCGCAGCCAGATTCACCCGCGCACCATACCCCTGAATCACGCCCCGCTCTTCAAGCCGTTTCAGACGCTCTGCCGTGCTGGGCGAGGTCAGGCCAACGCGACCACTGAGCACCTTTAGGGACATGCGCGCATCCTCGACCAGACAGGCTAAAATTTGTCGGTCGATATCATCGAGAAGGCATTCCATCGTTTTCTCCTAATTAAAAAAAGGCATTACTGCATTTCACCTTATCTCACCCCTGTAAAACCGGACAGCGATTTTCGACAATAACGTCATTAATCAGGAGGTGAATGATGGGCGATTTCCAAAAAGGCGTCGGGCAAATGTGCCTGGCGATGTTGATTTCCGGCTCTATCGGCGCGTTTGTTTTACTCAGCGGCCTGCCGGTGACGGAAGTGGTGTTCTGGCGCTGTCTTATCGGGGCAGTCGCGCTTTTTATTTTTATCCGGGTAAGTCAAAAGCCCTTTAGTCCCCTTACCCGCACCACGCTGCTGCTGGCCATTCTGGGCGGCGTGGCATTGGTGGTGAACTGGCTGTTACTGTTCGCCGCCTACGAACGGATCTCTATTGGGCTTTCTACCGTGGTCTATAACACCCAGCCGTTCATGCTGGTCATGATGGGCATGCTTTTAGGCGAGCGCGTGAGTCTGGTGAAGTGGGGTTGGCTGTTCCTCGCCTTTGGCGGCGTGGTGATATTGCTCTCCAGCGAGCTGAGCGGCGCGCACAGCAAGGAATGGCTTGTCGGGATCGGCCTGGCCCTGGGTGCAGCCTTCTTCTATGCGCTGACGGCAATCATTGCCCGACAGCTCAGGTCCATCGCACCGCAGCACATCGCTTTTATTCAGGTGCTGACGGGCGTAGCGATGCTTTTGCCGTTTGCGAGCATGCCAACATTATCCGGTGACTTCCCCTGGCCAATGTTGCTGACGTTAGGCATTGTCCATACCGGCATCATGTACCAGCTGCTCTATAGCGCCATTCAGAAACTGCCGACGCCCATTACCGGCTCGCTATCGTTTATCTATCCGGTGGTGGCAATTGTGGTCGACAACCTGGTGTTTGGACATTCGCTAAACCTCACGCAGCTGGCGGGCGGCGCGCTGATCCTGTTCTCTGCGGCGGGAAATAATCTTGGCTGGGGCGAAAAAAAACCCCGCGAGCGCGGGGTTAGGGTCAAAACGGTAAATTAGCGACGGGCACGCACAATCTGGTATTTGCGCGTCAGGTATTCCACCGGCACGCTCCAGATGTGTACCAGACGAGAGAACGGGAACAGCACAAACAGGGTCATGCCGAGCACCAGGTGCATGCGGAAAATAAACGCCACGCCGTCCAGGTGTTCAGACGCACCGCCGTGGAAGGTCACGACGGACTGCGCCCAGCCGACCAGCTTCATCATTTCGCTGCCGTCCATATGCTGCGCAGAGAATGGAATGGTCAGCAGACCCAGCGCACACTGGATAACCAGTACCGACATCACCAGAATATCTGCTGGGGTTGTCGTAGCGCGAATGCGAGGGCTGAAGAGGCGGCGTTTAAGTAGCAACAGGCCGCCAACCAGACACATAAGACCCGCAGCACCGCCACCGAACATTGCCATCTTCTGTTTCACTTCCAGCGGCAACCACGCTTCATACATCCAATGCGGCGTCAACATTCCGAATGCATGGCCTGCAATCACGCCCAGGATCCCGATGTGGAACAGGTTAGACGCCAGGTTCATCCCCTTGCGGTCCAGCATCTGGCTGGAGGCGGCGCGCCAGGTGTACTGGCCATAGTCATAACGCAGCCAGCTTCCCACCAGGAACACGGTGCCCGCGATATACGGGTAGATGTCAAAGAAGAACATATTCAGGAAGTGCATTATTGCCGTCCTCCGTTAGAGATATTCAAATATTGCGGAGCAACGGCCCCGGCAAAACGACGCTGGTGAGCAGAGATTTCAGACTCGCCGCAGTTCTGGTCAGCAAAGAATTTCACCTGCTCTTCTTCCCAGACCGCGTCCAGCGCCTGCGGAGTGTCGTCGCGGGCTTCATCCGCAATTTTCTCCGCCACTTTTTCACCGTCGACCGATGCGTTTGCCAGCTTCATCAGCAGGTCGAACAGCACGGCGTAGCGGCTTTCACGCTGCTGAAGACGCGCGCCGAGCAGCGCCAGAATCGGTGCGATGTCCTGCAGGCCGCCAAGCGCCTCTTCTTTAGGCAGCTGCGCCAGATATTCCAGGTACAGCGGCAGGTGGTCAGGCAGCTCGCGGCTGTCGAGCTGCAGGCCGTGCTGCTCGTACTGGGACATCAGATCCACCATCGCCTGACCGCGATCGCGGGATTCACCGTGAACGTGTTCAAACAGCAGCAGCGAGGTGGCGCGACCGCGATCGAACAGCTGGCTGTAGTCCGCCTGCGCGTCCAGGAGATCGCGGGCTAACAGATCGCGGAGGAAAACGCCCAGCTTCTGAGCGTCCTCTTTGTCCAGGTTTTCAGATGACGCGAGTGCATCAAAGAGTTCCTGCTGATGCTGCGCAAGCGCAGCATCCGGGTACTCGAGCAGACGCGAAACAATGACGAGTTCAATCATTGGTGCGGCTCCGTTTTGCTGGTCACATCCATCGCGTCGATGCGGCGGCTGTTGAACAGGTTGAATTTGCTGTCTGAACCGTGGCAACCGTCACCGAAGGTAAAGCCACATCCGCTTTTTTCCGGGAAGGCTTCGCGAGCCTGCTCGCGGTGGCTGCTCGGCACCACGAAACGGTCTTCGTAGTTGGCAATCGCCAGGTAGCGGTACATCTCCTGCGCCTGCGCTTCGGTCAGACCCACCTCTTCCAGCGCACGCGTGTCGATAACGCCGTCAACGGTCTCAGCGCGCTTGAAGTGACGCATTGCCAGCATACGCTTCAGCGCCAGCAGTACCGGCTGGGTATCGCCTGCGGTGAGCAGGTTGGCCAGGTACTGAACCGGGATACGCAGGCTTTCGACGTCCGGCAGAATGCCGTTGCTGCCCAGCTCGCCCGCGTCGGCGGCAGACTGAATCGGTGACAGAGGCGGCACGTACCAGACCATCGGCAGCGTGCGATACTCAGGGTGCAGCGGCAGGGCCAGCTTCCAGTCCATCGCCATTTTGTAGACCGGAGACTGCTGCGCGGCGTCGATCACGCTCTGCGGCACGCCGTCCTTCAGCGCCTGCTCGATCACCTTCGGATCGTTAGGATCGAGGAACACGTCCAGCTGACGCTGATAAAGGTCTTTCTCGTGCTCGGTGCTCGCTGCCGTTTCAATCGCGTCCGCGTCGTACAGCAGCACGCCGAGGTAGCGAATACGGCCCACGCAGCTTTCTGAACAGACGGTTGGCATACCGGCTTCAATGCGCGGATAGCAGAAGATGCACTTCTCTGACTTGCCGCTCTTCCAGTTGAAGTAGATTTTTTTGTACGGGCAGCCGGTGATGCACATACGCCAGCCGCGGCACTTATCCTGGTCGATCAGGACGATGCCGTCCTCTTCACGCTTGTAGATGGCGCCGCTCGGGCAGGTCGCCACGCACGCCGGGTTGAGGCAGTGCTCGCACAGGCGCGGCAGGTACATCATGAAGGTGTTTTCGAACTGGCCGTACATCGCCTTCTGCATGTTCTCGAAGTTTTTGTCTTTCGACAGCTTCTCAAACTCGCCGCCCAGATCGTCTTCCCAGTTCGGGCCTTTCTCGATCTTGTTCATGCGCTGACCGGTGATCAGC